>Ga0213920_1000193_pt1 | contig 58925 bp, 56 predicted proteins | sample McNCre1117MG_FD_161054 | JGI IMG/M metagenome (GOLD analysis project Ga0213920, IMG submission 161054) | Freshwater microbial communities from McNutts Creek, Athens, Georgia, United States - 11-17 MG | ecosystem: Environmental > Aquatic > Freshwater > Creek | place: USA: Georgia | collected...
TGAGCTACGACTATGACCGCATGCAATACAACACCGTGGTGTCGGGCTGCATGAAATTGCTCAATGCCTTGGAAGACTTCAAGGCGGACGGCAGTGACGGCGATAACGCCGTGTTGTGCGAAGGCGTCTCCATCTTGCTGCGCATGCTCTACCCCGCTTGCCCGCACATCACGGCCAACTTGTGGACTGAATTGGGCTACGCGTCCAAGACCGGCGACTTGCTCGACACCGCTTGGCCAGAAGTGGATGAAAGCGCGTTACAACGCGACGAGTTGGAGTTGATGCTGCAAATCAACGGCAAGCTGCGTGGCGCCGTGTTGGTCAGCGCGACAGCGACCAAAGAGCAAATCGAGCAAGCCGCTTTGGCCACCGAAGCTTTCATCAAGCAAGCCAATGGCGCTGCGCCGAAGAAGGTCATCGTTGTGCCTGGCCGGTTGGTCAACATCGTCGTTTAAGCGTTGCCATGTTCACCACACGCCGTGCCCTGCTGATCTCGTCTAGCCTCGTTGTTGGGTTGGCGGGGTGTGGCTTCGAGTTGCGCAAGGCGCCGAACTATGCCTTCAGCACCCTGTTCAGCAGCGTGCCCGTGGTGTCACCCTTGGGTATCAAGCTGCATCGCAGTTTGGCGGCCACGGGTCAAGTGGAAGTCATCAGCGACCCCAAGCAAATCGAACGTGCCCAAGTCATCTTCGATCAGCTGATGGAGCTGCGTGAGAAGGTGGTGGTGGGGCGTACCTCGACAGGGGCCATCCGTGAATTTCAATTGCGCTTGCGCTACCGCTTCCGTGTGCGCACACAAGCGGGCAAAGAGTTGATTCCTGACACCGAGTTGGTGCTCACCCGTGACATCAACTTCAACGAAACTGGCGCACTCTCTAAAGAGTCTGAAGAAGGCTTGCTGTACCGCGACATGGAAAACGACTTGGTGCAGCAAATTCAGCGACGTTTGGCCGCGATTCGTCAGCTCTGACCATGCAAGTCGCCGCTCATCAATTCAGCCAACACTTGCAGACGCAAGCCGCCAAAGGGCTGCGCAGCCTCTACACCTTGCACGGTGATGAGCCTTTGTTGCAGCAAGAGGCCTTGGATGCGCTGCGCGCCACAGCCCGCGCGCAGGGCTTCACCGAGCGCAGTGTGTTCACGGTGGCTGGGGCTCACTTTGATTGGGGTGAGGTGCTGGCCGCAGGCGGCTCCATGAGTTTGTTTGCCGACAAGCAAATCATTGAGATTCGCATCCCTTCAGGCAAGCCCGGCAAAGACGGCAGTGTTGCCTTGCAAAACATCGCGGAGTTGGCGGTGGGCAACGACAGCACCTTGACGGTGTTGCTGCTGCCACGTTTGGACAAAGCCACCAAAAGCTCGGCTTGGTTTGCCGCATTAGAGAACAACGGCATCAGCGTGCAGGTTGACCCGATCGAGCGTCACACCTTGCCCACTTGGATTGCGCATCGCTTGGGCGCGCAACAGCAGCGTGTGAACGAAGGCGAAGCGGGTCAGCACACCTTGCAGTTTTTTGCCGATCGGGTCGAAGGCAACTTGCTGGCCGCCCACCAAGAAATTCAAAAACTCGGGCTGCTTTACCCTGCTGGCGAGTTGAGCTTTGAGCAAGTGGAGCGGGCGGTGCTCAATGTGGCGCGCTACGACGTGTTCAAACTGTCGGAGGCGGTGCTGAGTGGTCAACCGCTGCGCGTGCAGCGCATGCTCGACGGCCTCAAGGCTGAGGGCGAAGCCGAAGTGCTGGTGCACTACACGCTGGCCGAAGAAATTCGCGCCTTGAAGCGCGTCAAAGACGCGGTGGCTGCTGGTAAAGCCTTGCCCATGGCGTTGCGCGAGCAACGCATTTGGGGCCCGCGTGAGCGTTTGTTTGAACGCGTGCTGCCGCGCTTGAGCGTGGGCATGCTCGAGAAATTGTTGCAATCGGCACACCAAGTCGATGGCATTGTCAAAGGCCTCAAAGTGGCCGATTGGCCCACCGATAACTGGCAGGCCTTGCACCGTTTGGCCTTGCGTCTGTGCCGCGCTTGTATGCCGCGCCAGGCTTGAAAGAGAATCACACCATGACCGAATCCCACGTCGCCGACCACATGCACGCCTTGGGCGCACAAGCCAAAAAAGCCTCGGCTCAAATGGCCAAAGCCTCTGCAGCCGTTAAAAACAAAGCCTTGCGCAGCTTGGCTGCTTTGCTGCGCGCCAACATCGATGCGCTGCAAATTGACAACGCCAAAGACATTGAGCGCGCCTTGGCTGCAGGGCTGGATGCACCCATGGTGGACCGCCTGAAACTCACCCCCAAAGTCTTGGAGACCTGCGCGCAAGGCTGCGAGCAACTCGCATCCATGCCCGAGGTGATCGGTGAGATCACGGGGTTGAAAGAGCAACCCAGCGGCATTCGCGTGGGGCAAATGCGCGTGCCTTTGGGCGTGTTCGGCATGATTTTCGAGAGCCGCCCCAACGTGACGATTGAGGCCGCCTCGTTGTCCATCAAAAGTGGCAACGCCTGCATCTTGCGCGGTGGCTCGGAAGCGATCGAGTCCAACAAAGCCTTGGCCAAGCTCGTCCAACAAGCGTTGAGCGAGAGCGGCTTGCCGACCGACGCGGTGCAACTGGTGCAAACCACCGATCGCGAAGCTGTGGGCCATTTGATTGCCATGCCCGAGTTTGTGGACGTCATCATTCCACGCGGTGGCAAGGGGCTCATTGAGCGCATCAGTCGCGATGCCAAAGTGCCCGTCATCAAGCATTTGGACGGCAACTGCCACACTTATGTGGACGATCCGTGCGACATCGCCATGGCCGTCACCGTGGCTGACAATGCCAAGACCCAAAAATACAGCCCTTGCAACGCCAGCGAAAGTTTGTTGGTGGCGCGTGGTGTGGCCGCCGAGTTTTTGCCCAAGATCGGCGCGATTTACGCGGCCAAGGGCGTGGAAATGCGTTGCTGCCCCGAGGCCAAAGCCATTTTGGCGAGTGTTCAAGGGGCGAATCTGAAAGACGCGACTGAGCAAGATTGGTTTGAGGAATACCTTGGCCCCATCATCAGTGTCAAAGTGGTGACAGGTTTGGACGAAGCCATCGCCCACATCAACCACTACTCCAGCCATCACACGGAAGCCATCCTGACCCGTGACCACATGCACGCCCAGCGCTTTTTGCGTGAGGTGGACTCGTCTAGCGTGATGGTCAACGCCAGCACCCGCTTTGCGGATGGTTTTGAATACGGTTTAGGCGCCGAGATAGGCATTTCAACCGACAAGTTCCATGCCCGTGGCCCTGTCGGCATTGAAGGCTTGACCTCGCTCAAATACGTGGTTTTGGGTCAAGGCGAGGTTCGGGTTTAAATCCGTCCGGTACTTGGGTTGCGCCTCTAATGAGTGAGGTGCCCTAACGGCCTAGAATTGCGCTCCATCAAGAAGGACACCATGGTTCCCCATCTCATCACGGCCCTCACCGGCCCCATCAACGAGCTTGAGCAGCGCATTCTCGACTCCATGCCTGCCATTGAGCGCTGGTTTCGTCTGGAATGGATGGAGCACACGCCGCCCTTTTACAGTTCGGTCGATGTGCGTAACGCTGGCTTCAAGCTGGCGCCCGTGGACACCAACCTCTATCCCGGCGGCTGGAACAACCTGACGCCTGAGATGCTGCCCTTGGCGGTGCAGGCGGCCATGGCCGCGATCGAAAAGATTTGCCCTGAAGCACGCAACTTGCTGCTGATTCCCGAGAACCACACGCGCAACACCTTCTATTTGTCGAACGTGGCGCAGTTGCAGCGCATCTTCCACATGGCTGGTTTGAATGTGCGCATTGGGTCCATCAACCCCGAGATCAAAGAAAACACCACCATCAACTTGCCCAATGGCGACAGCGTCACCTTGGAGCCTGTGATCCGTGGCGCTCGCCGTGTGGGCTTGAAAGACTTTGACCCGTGCACTATTTTGCTCAACAACGATTTGAGCGCGGGCATTCCCGGCATCTTGGAAGACTTGCACGAGCAGCACCTGTTGCCGCCACTGCATGCGGGCTGGAGCGTGCGCCGCAAGAGCAAGCACTTTGAGTGCTACGAAGAGGTCGCCAAGCGCTTTGGCAAACTTTTGGGCATCGACCCTTGGTTGATCAATCCCATGTTCAACCAATGCGGCGAAGTCAACTTTGCCGAAGGCACGGGCATGGAGTGTTTGCAGACCAATGTGGACGCCTTGCTGACCAAGATCAAGCGTAAATACAAAGAGTACGGCATCAATGAAAAGCCGTTTGTGGTGGTGAAGGCAGACAACGGCACGTATGGCATGGGCATCATGACCGTGCGCGACGTGAAAGACTTGGACGTTCTCAACCGCAAAACGCGCAACAAAATGAGCGTGGTCAAAGATGGCCAGTCGGTGAACCAAGTCATCATCCAAGAAGGCGTGTTGACCAATGAACGCGTCAACGACGCGGTGGCCGAGCCGGTGGTCTACATGATGGATCGCTACGTTGTGGGCGGTTTTTACCGTGTACACGCCGAGCGCGGTGTGGATGAAAACCTCAATGCCCCCGGTGCCAGTTTTGTGCCCTTGGCTTTCGAGCAAAGCGCCCACACGCCGCAACCAGGCATGAAGCCGGGTGCCAGCACCCCGAATCGCTTTTACATGTATGGCGTCATTGGACGCCTTGCGATGTTGGCCGCCAGCTACGAGCTGGAAGCCACCGACCCCGAAGCTGAAAATTACGACTGAGATTTTTCATGGAACAACACGCTAAATCGTCGCTCGCGGCGCTGACCTTGGGCGCCATTGGCGTGGTCTATGGGGACATCGGCACCAGTGTGCTGTATGCCATGAAAGAGGTATTTGGCTCTGGCCATGTGCAGTTCACACCCGACAATATTTTTGGCATCTTGTCCATCTTCTTTTGGACGCTGACCATCATCGTGTCCATCAAGTACGTGGTGTTGGTGCTGCGCGCTGACAACCATGGTGAAGGTGGCTTGGTGGCGATGCTGGCGCTGGCCTCGATGTCCGTCAAAGACAAGCCCAAACTGCGACAACGCATGCTGATCGTGGGTATTTTTGGCACCTGTTTGTTTTATGGCGATGGCGTCATCACCCCTGCCATTTCGGTGCTGTCTGCGGTGGAAGGCTTGGAGGTGGTTTCACCAGCCTTCAAGAAGTACGTGATTCCGCTCACCATTGTGATTTTGTTTGGCTTGTTTGCCGTGCAAAAGCGTGGCACCAGCGGTATTGGCAAGTTCTTCGGACCGATCACCGTCATTTGGTTCATGGCGATTGCGGCTTTGGGTCTGTACCACATCGCATCACATCCCGAGATTTTGTGGGCCATCAGTCCGCACCATGCTTTGCGTTTTATCTTCGCAGAGCCTGCGGTGACCTTCTTGATTTTGGGCGCTGTGGTGTTGTGCGTGACGGGCGGTGAAGCCTTGTATGCAGACATGGGCCACTTTGGCAAAAAGCCCATCCGCATGGCATGGTTCACGGTCGTCATGCCCTCGTTGACTTTGAATTACTTTGGTCAAGGCGCGCTGCTGTTGAGTGATCCGGATGCGGTTTCTAACCCGTTCTTCAACATGGCCCCTGATTGGTTGCTGTTGCCTTTGGTGTTGTTGGCCACGGCGGCCACGGTGATCGCCTCGCAAGCCTTGATTTCAGGCGCGTTCAGCGTTACCAAACAAGTGGTGCAAATGGGCTTTTTGCCGCGTTTGCAAGTGCTGCACACCAGCGTCAAGGACACCGGCCAAATCTACATCCCCTTTGTGAACTGGGGCTTGTTTGCTGTCATCGTGCTGGCCGTGGTGATGTTCAAGTCGTCTAGCAATTTGGCGGCGGCTTATGGCATTGCGGTGTGTACCGACATGCTGATCACGACCGTGTTGACCTTCTTCGTGATCCGCTACAGCTGGAAATACCCGCTGTGGATGTGCTTGGGGGCCACCGGCTTTTTCTTTGTTATCGACTTGACCTTCTGGGCGTCCAACTTGCTCAAGTTGTTTGACGGGGGTTGGTTCCCGCTGCTGATCGCGGCCTTCATCATGATGCTCATGCTGATTTGGCGCGATGGTCGTGAATTGCTCAATGACATTCGCAAAGAAGAGGCCCTGGATTTGGACAGCTTCTTAGAGGCCGTCTTTTTGTCTCCGCCTACGCGTGTTGAAGGCACCGCGGTGTTCTTGACCACCGGCAAAGGCTCAGTCCCCAACGCTTTGTTGCACAACCTCAAACACAACAAAGTGCTGCACAAACAAAACTTGTTTGTGAACGTGCAAAACCACGAAGTGCCTTGGATCGCAGAGAACGAACGCTTGGTCATCACACCGTTGGCCAATGAATGCTGGCAAGTGGTGATCCATTACGGTTTCAAAGACAACCCCGATGTGCCAGGCGCTTTGACGCATTTGCGTGGCATGGGCTGCGAGGTGAATCCGATGACCACCAGCTACTTCTTGTCGCGTGACAGCATCGTGCCAACCATTGGTACGGGCATGGCGCCATGGCGTGAAAAAATCTTTGCGCAAATGCACCTCAACGCCAGCTCGGCTGCGGACTTCTTGAACTTGCCGAGCAACTCGGTGGTCGAGTTGGGCAGCAAGATCGAGATCTAAACCATGCACATTCTGTTCGTTGCTGACCCGTTGTCGTCCTTCAAAATTTACAAGGACACCACCTTCGCCATGATGCGCGAGGCGCAAAAACGGGGTCATCAGGTGTTGGTATGCGAGCCACAAGACATCGTGTGGCAAAGCGGCCAAAAAGTCACAGCACGCGTGCAACACGTGCGTTTGACAGGCGACGCGACAGCATGGTTCGAGGTGCAAAGTGTGGACGCGCATTGCGCGCTGCACAGCGTGGACGCCATTGTGATGCGCAAGGACCCGCCTTTTGACAGCGAATACTTCTACGCCACCCACTTGTTGGAGCAAGCTGAGCGAGAAGGTGCCAAGGTGTTCAACAAGCCGCGCGCGCTACGCGACCATCCTGAAAAGTTGGCGATTTTGGAGTTTGAACGCTTCATCAGCCCCACCTTGGTCACCCGCAGTGCGCAGGCTGTGCGTGACTTTCATGCGCAGCATCGTGACATCATTTTGAAGCCACTCGATGGCATGGGTGGCATGGGCATCTTCCGTGTGAAAGACGATGGCTTGAACTTGGGCGCCATCATCGAAACCCTCAACCGCGACGGCGCTCAAACCGTGATGGTGCAAAAGTTCATTCCCGCCATTGAGCAGGGCGACAAGCGCGTGCTCGTCATCGGTGGTCAAGTGGTGCCGTTTTGCTTGGCGCGCATTCCACAGGGCGGTGAAGTGCGCGGCAACTTAGCGGCGGGCGGCAAAGGCGTGGCGCAAGCCATCTCTGCGCGTGACCGCGACATTGCACAAGCGCTGGGCCCCGTGTTGGCCGAGCGCGGTTTGCTGCTGGTGGGCCTGGATGTGATTGGCGATTGCTTGACCGAAGTGAACGTCACCAGCCCCACGTGTTTCCAAGAAATCTTTGATCAAACCGGCTTTGATGTGGCCGCGATGTTCATCGATGCCCTAGAAGCTGCCGCGGCTTAAGGCTCTCAAGCGCGTTGGCTTTTGCCTTCGACAAACACTTTCAACTCCCCGGGTTTGAATGCTGTCCACACCTCATCGGTGGTGAGCGGCGCTGTAACCACCACAGCCACACGATCGTCTGCTTTGGCATGCTCTGCGAAGTTGATGCTCATGTCCTGATCGCTCAAGGTGGCCTTGGCAAACGGGTATTGACGCTCGATGTACCAGAGGTGCGTGGAGGCATGGGCCCACAACGCCTGCCCGTTGGAGAGCAAGAAGTTAAAGGTGCCATGCTTGGCGATCTGTGGCACCAACTCTCGCAAGGTCAGGGTGAGCTCTTCGGTGGTGGGCACGCTGGCGTGTGATTTGGCCATCTCTTGCATCAACCAACAAAACGCTTCTTCGCTGTCGGTGTGGCCCACGGGTTTGAAGTTGCCGTGCAAGTTGGGTTTGTAATTTTCAAGGTTGCCGTTGTGGGCAAACACCCAATAACGCCCCCAAAGTTCGCGCACAAATGGGTGGCAGTTCTCCAGCGCCACGACGCCTTGTGTGGCTTTTCGGATGTGTGCAATGACGTTGCGACTCTTGATGGGGTATTTGCGAATCAGTTCTGCCACGGGGGAGTTGCTGGCAGGCAAGTGGTCAATGAAATGACGCAATCCTCGGTCTTGTTCTGACCCTTCAAAAAATGCAATGCCCCAGCCGTCTGCGTGGTGATCGGTCACGCCGGCACGTTGTGCAAAGCCACTGAAGCTGAACGTGGCGTCGGTTGGGTTGTTGCAGTTGAGGCCTAGCAGTTGGCACATGGTGAGAGCTTGGTGAAGAAAATTGAAGTGGCAAAAGGTGCGGGTTCAGGCGCTGATCAAGGCGCCGTGTCGTCATGGCGCTGCACACGCGGTTCGCGAATCTGCCAAGCGGCAATCAACGCGAAGGCACACACGGCGGCCAGCATCAAAAAGACATCGTCAAACGCGGCCAGTCTAGCGGCCGAGGTGGCGGTGTTGCCCAATGTGTCGCCGTGTACCGCCAAGCGCCATTCCAACAGAACGCCGCACAAGCTGACGCCCGCCGCGCCGCCCAACATGCGTAAAAAATTAATGGCACTCGCGCCCTGTGGAATCAGGCTGGCATGCAGCGAGCGCATGGCACCCATGTTGAGCGACGGCAAGATGAACCCCAATCCGATGCGCCCCAAAATTGCCAATGCCACCAAGACCCACAGCGCCGTTTGTAAATTGACCAGCACCATCAGAGCGAACGACAGCGCCAGCAGTGACAAGCCAAAGCTCACAAACAAATGCGTCGGGTGTGTGCTGGCGTAGCGCCCCACCACGGCGATGGTCAACGCGAGTAACAAGCCAGAAGGCAGCATCAAGGTGCCCACATGACTCGGCGACAGCCCAAGGCCCAGTTGCAAATACACGGGGATCAAATAGGTCGACCCAAACATGGCAATGCCGTAGATGAAGGCCACCAGCGTTCCCATGGCGAAGGGGCGGTGGTTGAACAGCGTCAAATTCATCAAAGGCAGGCCACCGCGTTGGGCTTGCACACGCTGCCATCCGATGAAGCTCGCGATGCACAACAAAGCGCCGGCAATCAACCACGCGGAGGTGACCCACTGGCCGCTGTGCAGCAGCACCAAGCCATTGAGCAGGCACAAAGTGCCCACGGTGGCGAGGGTGAGTCCACCCACATCGAGCGTGGGTTTGCCATGGTTGGCGCTCACGCCGCCGGGCGCGGTGACGGGGACGTAGCGTTTGGCCATCCAGAGGGAGGCCAAGCAAAACGGGATCACCATGAAAAACAAGGAGCGCCAGCTCATCCAATCCACCAAAATGCCGCCAATGCTGGGTCCAATAGCGGGCGCCAGCACCACGCCCATGCCGAAAAAGCTGTTGGCACGGCCTTGTTCGGCATTGTCGAAAGCGCGCAAGATGATGATGGCGGGAATGGGTTGCACCACGCCTGCGGCGAGGCCTTCGCTGACCCGCGCCACCAGCACCCAGTTGTAGTCGGTGGCCAGTCCACCGCCTATGCCTGCGGTCATCAGCAGCCACATGCAGCCGTAATAGGTGGTGCGATAGCCAAAGCGTGCCAGCAACCAAGGGGTCGTGAGCATCGACACGGTCATGGCCACCATGAAGCTGGAGCTCACCCACTGTGCTTGTTCTTGGCCAATGCCAAAGTGCAGACTCAAGCCGGGAATGCCCACGTTCATGATGGTGGACGACATGATGGCCGCCATGGAGCCGATCATCACCGTGGTCAACATCAGCCAGCGGTGACGCGTGCCATAGCGGCTTTGGAGGTCGGCGAGAGAGCCTGGTGCGTGCATGCAACCAAGTGTAGCCACGCGGGCAAGGCACAATTGACAAAAACGACATGCACGCATTTCTTCCCACGCCCCACGCCGCTCAGGAGCGGTTGGCTCAGGTCAACCCCAGAGACTATGCCCAGACGCGCAATGCGTTGGATGGCGCGGTCACGGGTTTGTCGCCTTATTTGACCCACGGATTTTTGAGCGTGCCTGAGGTGGCCTTGGCCATGTACAAGCAGCATCGTTTGGGCGTGCAGCACAAGCTGTTGTTTGAATTGGGCTGGCGGGAGTACTACCAACATTTGCATGCCCATTTGGGCGATGGCATTGCGCAGTCCTTGCACGCCGGTGTGCTACCCGATGACGCCTACAGCGATTCGGTACCCGACGATGTGCGTACCGCGTGTACCCATGTGCCGGTGATTGACCAAGCGGTGCGCTCGCTCTATGCCACAGGCTATTTGCACAACCACGCTCGCATGTGGCTGGCCAGCTATTTGGTGCATTTCCGCAAAGTGCATTGGCGCGTTGCGGCCGATTGGCTCTACAGCCATTTGCTCGATGGCGACTTGGCCAGCAACTATTTGAGTTGGCAGTGGATCGCGGGCACCAGCAGCAGCAAACCGTATTTGTTCAATGCGGAGAGCTTGGAGAAATTTGCGCCACCGTCTTGGCACAGTCCCGGCACCGTGTTGGATGCGAGTTACGACGTCATCGAATTGTTGGCGAACAACCGTGCCACCGTGGCGCATGAACGCCGAGAGAGCGATCCCTGCGAAGAGCCCGCCGTTGTGTCAAACCCCCCCGAACATTTGGGATTCACCACGCCTGCCCATCACGACGTGCTGAACAAAACGGTGTGGTTGGTACACCCCTGGCATTTGGCAGACATGCCCTTGGATTTGCCTGACGATGTGGTGTGTGTCGCCGTCGTTTGGTCTGACTTGGCGTGGGCCCAGCCTTGGAACGTGACGCGTTGGCAGTTTGTGGGGGAGCGCATGTCGCATCTCGCGTCCCAGCGTTGGTTCGGCACGCGGCAAGAGGTGGCCTTGGCCTTGTCGACGGCTGCGCAGGTGCACACGGTGGCGCATTTGCGCTTGCCCGAGTTGGCGCGTGTCAACTTGGTGCAACGCCCCGCGCCGCGCTTGTTCAAGCAGCTGGAAAAACCGCAAGACTCATTTTTCAAATGGTGGACGCAAGTCACCAAAGACGTGCGCCACTTGCAGCAATTGGTGTCGCCGCTTACTCGCCAGGGGCCAAGCGAATTGCCACGATGAAGTGCTGGGTTTCGCCGAAGCACTCCGGCAAGCCTTGATGTTGCTCATACTCGAGCACCACTTTTTGGCCGATGTGCGCGTTGATTTGATCGGCAATCGCGGTGTCACGCACCGTGAAGGTGAACTTCTCGGGAATGGTCGGCATGTTGGCCAAAGCGCGCATTTGTTCGCCCTCCCATGTTTTGCAGATCCAGCCTTTGTAGGACAGCTTTTGCACATAGCCCACGCTCTCGCCTTTGGAGTAGGTGAAGTGATAAGCAAACAGCAGGTAGCCGCCCGCTATCAATGCGACGATGAGCACCAAGCCCATCAAAGAGCGCAAGGCGACGCGGATCAAATTTTGGGCAAAAGGGGCGGTCATGGTGTTTCTCGAAAGAAGTGAAAAGTATGCCGAATCATAGTGCCGAGCGCCCATGAAAAACGGCTCCCGAAGGAGCCGTTTGCGCAAGGTCAAAACGCAGGCAGATTACGCCTCGCCAGCCTTGACCTTCAGGCGCCAAGCGTGCAGCAATGGCTCGGTGTAGCCGCTGGGCTGTTCTTTGCCTTTGAACACCAAGTCGAGGGCGGCTTGGTAGGCAGCGCTCTTGCTGAAGCGGCCTGCCATCTTTTGGTACAAGGGGTCGCCCGCGTTTTGCTTGTCCACCACAGACGCCATGCGCTTGAACGTGGCTTTCACTTCAGCAGGTGTCACCACGCCGTGCAACAACCAGTTGGCGATGTGTTGGCTAGAAATACGCAGCGTGGCGCGGTCTTCCATCAAGCCCACGTTGTGAATGTCTGGCACTTTCGAGCAGCCCACGCCTTGGTCAATCCAGCGCACCACATAGCCCAAGATGCCTTGTACGTTGTTGTCCAACTCTTGTTGCTTGTCGGCGTCTTTCCACTTGGGCTTGGCCACCACGGGCACTTGCAGCAAGTCGTCCAGGATGCCGTCACGCACTTTGCTGTAGTCGACTTTTTCCAATTCTTTTTGCACGTCCACCACTTTGACTTGGTGGTAATGCATGGCGTGCAACACAGCGGCGGTGGGGCTCGGCACCCACGCGGTGTTGGCACCGGCTTTAGGGTGACCAATTTTTTGCTTCAGCATTTCAGCCATCAAATCGGGCATGGCCCACATGCCTTTGCCGATTTGCGCTTTGCCGCGCAAGCCGCATGACAAGCCGACCAACACGTTGTTCTTTTCATAGGCCTGAATCCATGCGCTGGACTTCATGTCGCCCTTGCGCATCATGGGGCCGGCGTGCATAGCGGTGTGCATTTCGTCGCCAGTGCGGTCCAAGAAGCCGGTGTTGATGAACGCCACGCGGCTGGCGGCAGCGGCGATACAGGCCTTCAAGTTCACGCTGGTGCGGCGCTCTTCGTCCATGATGCCCAGCTTGACGGTGCTGTCAGCCAAGCCCAAAACTTTCTCCACGCGACCAAACAACTCAGCGGCAAATGCCACCTCGGCAGGGCCATGCATTTTGGGTTTGACGATGTAGACCGAGCCGGTGCGCGAGTTGCGAATGCCGTTTTTGCCGTGGCCTTGCAAGTCGTGCAGTGCGATGGCGGTGGTGATCACCGCATCCATGATGCCTTCGGGGATCTCGTGCGTGGCGCCGTCTTTGCCGGTGTACAAAATGGCGGGGTTGGTCATCAGGTGACCCACGTTGCGCAAGAACAGCAACGAGCGGCCATGCAGCTTGACGGGCTGGCCATCTTTGCCTGTGTACACACGGTCTGCGTTCAGGCCACGTGTGAAGGTCTTGCCGTTTTTCTCGACCGACTCGGTCAAGGTGCCTTTGACGATGCCCAACCAGTTGCCATACGCCAACACTTTGTCTTCGGCATCGACCACGGCCACGGAGTCTTCCAAGTCCAAGATGGTGGACAAGGCGGCTTCCACGATCAAGTCGCTCACACCGGCTGCATCAGAAGCACCGATGGCCGTGTTGCGGTTGATTTGGATGTCCAAATGCAGGCCGTTGTGTTGCAACAGCACCGACGATGGTGCTGCGGCATCGCCTTGGAAACCGATGAATTGCGCGGCTTTGGCCAGCTTGGTGGTTTTGCCGTTTTTCAGGGACACGACCAACTCGCCACCCACCACGGTGTAGCCCGTGGAGTCGATGTGCGAGCCGCTCTTCAGAGGGGCCGTGCGGTCCAGCACATAGCGTGCGTACTCGATCACTTTGGCACCGCGCACAGGGTTGTAGCCTTTGCCTTTTTCAGCGCCGTTGGTTTCTGGCAAAGCATCGGTGCCGTACAGGGCGTCATACAACGAGCCCCAACGTGCGTTGGCAGCGTTCAAGGCGTAGCGGGCATTCAAGACGGGCACCACCAATTGGGGGCCAGCTTGCAAGGCCAATTCAGCGTCCACGTTCTTGGTGGTGGCTTTGACTTTGTCAGGCTGTGGCACGAGGTAGCCGATTTTTTCGAGGAAGGCGCGGTAGGCCTTCATCTTCTTGATGGGGCCGGGATTCTTTTTGTGCCAAGCATCCATTTCCAGTTGGATGCGATCACGCTCGGCCAACAAGGCGATGTTTTTGGGGGCCAAGTCTTGCACGATGGCATCAAAGCCGCTCCAGAATTTGTCTTGGCTCACACCGGTGTCTGGCAGCACTTGGGTGTTGATGAAGTCTTGCAACTGGGTGGCCACTTGCAGGCTGTGAATTTGCGTGCGTGGTGTGGTGTTTTGGGTCATGGGTCAACTCTCTCAGGTAGTTTCAAAAATACAGATCTCAAAAACAAAAATTCAAGACGAATCTTAGGTCAAAGCCGCGCCCGTATTGCGTGGCTAAATTTTTCAGATGTCGTGACTTCTAGATGCCTAATCAGCCTTCGGCGACCAACAGCGTGCCCGCGCGCAGACCGCGCCAAGTGCCCAAAGTCAGCCCCAAAATCACCAAAAAGGTGATGGCCAAAAGGGCCGTCGCGGGCAGCTGTAGCCAGGTCCCCTCGGGGGCGCTGCTCAGTCGCAAGGTCAAGGTGGTGAAGGCGGCCAACGGAAAGCTCATGCCCCAATGCCCCATCCCAAAAGGCTGTGAGCGGATGGTGTCGAGCTGTGTCATAGCCCACATCAAAAAGAACAGGCCTATGCCCCACAGGGCCCACTCCACGGGCATGGGGGCATTGAGTTGCAACATGTCGAGCCCAATGATGGATGGCGGGACCACGGTGATGAACAGCGCAGGGCTCATGCGCTCAGGCAACGGACCCGCTTGCACCAAGCGCACGATGAGCAAGGTTTGCAGCACGGGCCACAGCAGCAGACCGATGCCAAATTGTGCAGTGGCCCAAGGCGCAAACCCCATCGTCACGCCGCCCAAGGGGGCCAGCACATTGCCCACCACGGGGATGAACAGCACAGGTGTGAAGGTGGCCCATTGCAAGCCGCCTTGTTCTTTGGCGCGAAGCCAGCGACCCAAAACCCACACGGTGGCTGCCAACTCCAACAGAGAGCCCAGCAACCACGTCGTGCGCAGCAGCTGGTCCAGCCATGGGTGGACATTCCAAAACAATCCTGCGGCCAAGGTCGAGAGCAGCATCAGCGAAATCGGCAGCGTGGCCATGAACGCATGGCGCACGGGGTGCTTCAGATCGGCTTGCACGGCGGGGTTGTGGGTGTTGAGTCGCACGAGGCAAGCCACGCAGAGAATGGCAAAAATCAGCAGGGCAAAGGCTCCCGAGACCAAACTCATGCCCAGCGCCATGTCGCCCAGCACATCGGTGGCACGCAGCCAAGCTTGAGCCAAGCCGCACCAGCCCATGACCAACACAAACCAAGCGGGGCTCAGATGCGCCAAGCGTGCGATGGCGTGGTGCGCCCATGGGGTGCGAATGTTGGGGGTGGTGGCGTTCATCCGGCCGATTCTAGGCGTGGGCCTCTCAGAGGCCCCGCGTGGATAATCGAGCGCATGGACAAACTCAAAGTCTTCGAGTCCTTCGTGTCGGTGGCCCAAAAGGGCAGCTTGACTGCGGCTGCCGTTGCCGAAGGCGTGGCACCCGCCATCATGGGACGTCGTTTGGACAGCCTCGAAGCGCACTTGGGCGTCAAGCTCTTGGTGCGCACCACGCGGCGCATCACGCTCACGCATGAAGGCACCGCCTTTTTAGAAGACTGCCAACGTTTGTTGGCGGAGGTGGCCAACGCCGAAGCCAGCGTCAGCGCGGGCGGCTTGAAAGCCAGTGGCCATTTGCGCATCACAGCGCCGGCTGGGTTTGGTCGGCGTCATGTCGCGCCACTGGTGCCCAAATTTCACAGCATGCACCCCGACGTGACGGTCTCGCTCAATCTCAGTGACCGTGTGGTCGACTTGGCCGCCGAGGGCTTTGACTGTGCTGTGCGCGTGGGCGATTTGCCCGACTCGTCGCTGGTCAGCGTGCGCATGGCCGACAACCGTCGCCTGTGCGTCGCCACCCCTGAGTTTTTGAAGCGCTACGGCACACCACAAACGCCGCATGACTTGATGCGCTTTCGTTGCCTCACCCTGTCCAGCGATGCATCGCAAACCCGCGGCTGGGCCTTCCGCGCGCCCACTTCGGCCAAAGACGGTGAGGTCGCCGGCCATGAGGTGATTCACTTGCGCCCCAGTGGTCCGATGGATTGCTCCGATGGCCAAGTGCTGCACGATTGGTGCATGGCGGGTTATGGCATCGCATGGCGCAGCACCTGGGAGGTCGAGGCTGAGGTGAGCAGTGGCCAATTGGTCACGCTGTTGGATGACTTTGCGGCGCCGCCGAATGGTATTTATGCCATTTTTTCGCAGCGCAAGCACCTGCCTTTGCGCTTGCGCTTGTGGATTGACTTTCTCAAAGATCACTACGGCCAAGCCACCTATTGGAGTGCGGCCGCATGAACGCCCAGCCTATTCGCGATGTGGTGCTTTGTGCGGACGACTTCGCGGTCAACGCCCCCACTTCGCAAGGCATCGTGGCTTTGGTGGTGCTCGGCCGCTTGAGCGCCACCAGTGTGATGACGCGCTCGCCACGTTGGGTCGAGGACGCACCCGCCTTGCGAGACCTGCGTGGTCGCTTGGATGTGGGCTTGCATTTGGACTGGACCAGCAGCTTTGCGCAAAATGCGGGTTTTGGTGCAGGTTTAAGTGCCGTCATGCGCCGTGCTTTGTTGCGTGGTTTTGATATTCAAGCGGCGTGCGATGAGATTGAGCGCCAGCTCGACGCCTTTGAACAACATTGGCACGCTGTGCCCGATCACATTGATGGCCACCAACACGTGCAGCAATTCGCTGGGTTGCGCGATGCCTTGGCCAAGGTGTTGATGCGCCGTTACGGTCACGCCGCGCCACGTCCTTGGTTGCGCATTTCCTGCGTGGCGCAGACGGGGTTGAAAGCTCGCATCATCACCGCCATGGGGGCCAAGCCCTTGCAGCGCTGGGCGCAGCACAACCACTGGCCGACCGTGGGGCCCTTGTTAGGCGCTTATGAGTTTGACGGCAGCGTGGCCGACTATGCCAAGCGCATGCGTGGCTGGTTGGCTGACCTGCCTCTGGCGTCAGCAACGCCTGCGCTCATCATGTGCCACCCAGCTGCTTCGGCGCAAGCCGATGACGAGATCGGTCCCGCGCGCGCCCGAGAGTTTTCCTATTTGGCCAGCCACGATTTCGTGCAAGACTTGCGTGATGCTGGCGCTCGCTTGGTGCGCGGTAGCGGCCAGCCCATGGCCTCGATTTAACCGCGCACTTTTGCTGCGCATCACCTGCGTTTTCATATGACTTCTTCTAAACCGCGTGTCGAAGGCCGCACTTGGGCGCTGGTGTTGCTGCCTGTGTTGCTGCTGATCTTGGCTGCTTTGCGTCCTTTGGCCCTGCCCGATGAAGGGCGTTATGCAGAGGTGGGCCGATGGATGGCGATGAGTGGTGACTGGCTCACCCCACGCTTGGACGGCATTCCTTTCTTTCACAAACCGCCCTTGCTTTACTGGTTAGAAGCCAGCGCCATGACCGTGTTGGGTGCCACGCCTTGGGCGGCACGGCTGGTGGTCGCGTTGCATGCCTGCTTGATGTTGGGTTTGCTCTGGGCGTGCGCGCGCCACATCGCCGGCGTGGCTGTGGCCAACCGCTCAGCTTGGATGTTGGGCAGCAGCTTGGCATTTTTGATCGGCGGCCAATACGTCAACCACGACACCATGGTGGCGACGTGGATGGGCGTGGGCATTTGGTGCTTTGCCCGTGCCTTGATGCAGGCGAACGGCGTGCATGCGGGTTGGGCACGTGCAGGGTTTATCGCCTGCGCGTTGGGCGTCTTGAGCAAAGGTTTGATTGGCTTGCTGCTGCCCGGCTTGGTGCTGTGCGTGTGGGTGACTTGGACGTGGCAATGGCGCAAAGTGTGGGCTTTGCCTTGGCTCAGCGGCATTGTGTTGTTCTTGGCGGTGGCTTTGCCTTGGTTTGTGGTGGCCGCTCGCGAGCATCCCGACATGCTGGCCTATATGTTTGGCAAGCACCAGTTTGGTCGCTACACCGCCACGACCTTCAACAACGCGAGACCTTGGTGGTTTTATGGCGTGGCCATTGCGGTGTTGATGTTCCCGTGGGTGTTTTTGGTGGCAGCCAGTGCTGTGCGCAGTTTGCGTGAGCGGGTGATCGCACTCAAGCCCCAAGCCTCCGTGCCATCGACCTCCACGTTGCCTGCGGCAAACACGTCATCTACAGACCTGAGCGTTGACCCGCGCTGGACCGCGCTGTGTTGGATTTGGATCGTGGCCATTTTGGGATTTTTCTCTATTCCCAACTCCAAGCTGATTGGCTACGCCTTGCCTGTGATGCCTCCGCTGGCGCTGCTCGCTGCGCTGTGGTGGCAAAACCATGTGGCGACGCGCACGTGGGGTGATCGGCTTTTTGCCATCGTGGTGGGGCTCAATGTGGCGCTGGCTGTGGGTGGGCAAGTGGCCGCTGAGCGCTACACCCAAAAACACAGCAGCTTAGATGTCGCCGCTGTGCTCGCGTGTCAAGCGCGCCCTTCAGACGTGGTGGCTGCGGTGGACGAATACCCCTACGACTTGCCGTTTTACGCGCAATTCACCCAACCGCTGGAAGTCATCCAAGATTGGGACACCTTGCGTCAAACCGCGGGTGACAACTGGCGCCGTGAGTTGTTTGAAGGTGCAGACTTTGATGCGCACGCTGCGCGCAGCTTGGTTCCCCTGTCTCGCTTAGACAGTTTGAAGCAAACGCCTCAAGCATGGGTGGTTGCGCCCAACACCTCCAGCACGCTGAATATGCAGCACCACGCAGGCTTTGAGTTGGTGTTTGCAGGCCGCGCTTGGAGCCTGTACCAATCCAGCGCGGCGGTCCTAGGTGCGCCGGCGTCAACTGCGTCTGCGAAAAGCCCAGAAGCGGCTGAGCAAAAAGGTCTGCGCGGATGCAAAGACCAAGGCAAAAAATAAAGCCAACCAGTCTGGCAAATTCAAGCCCCGCAGCAGCGCCACAAACATGAGTTCGTTGGCGACAAAGCCCGCCAGCGCGGTCGCTGCAAACCGACGCAGACTTTGCCAAAAGCTGGTGCCCGCATCTTGAAAACTCAAGCGCCGATGGCCCGCAAAGCTGACCACAAATGCCACGCAAAACCCAGCGGCATTGGCCAACTCGGGCCACAGATGGGCTTTGGTCAGCTCGAACACTCCCATGTGGGTGGCCGCTGCGGCACTGCCCACCACCAAAAACCAAAAGCCACTGTGCATCGCTTTAGATCGGGTGTTCGTTGTCGAACTGAGCCATCGAAGGCGCTGGCGCTTTGACGGGCGCCAAGGCCAATCCCGACCCCCAGTGGTGGCTCACCAAATACATGGGCCGCTGCTTGACCTCTTCGTAAATACGCCCCACGTACTCAGCCAAGATGCCGATGGACAGCAATTGAATGCCACTGAAAAACATCATGCCCACCACCAGCGTGGCGTAGCCTGGCACATCAATGCCCCACATGAAATACTCCGCCACCACCCAAGCGCCGTAGCCCATGGCGACCGTGGCCAGTAGCAAGCCTGACACGGTCAAGGCGCGCAGGGGCGCGATGGAAAACGCCAGCACACCTGTCAAGGCCAAGGCAAACGACCCGCGCAAACCAAAACTGCTCTCGCCTGCGGCACGGGGCAGTGGTTCGTAATCAATGGCGGTGCTGGCAAAACCGACCCAGGCGTACAAGCCTTTCATGAACCGGTTGCGTTCGGGCAGTGACTTGAGGGCGTCCACCACGCGGCGGTCCATCAAGCGGAAGTCGCCCGCGTGTGCAGGAATTTTCACGCGGTTGCCCATGTTGATGAGTTTGTAAAACATGCCTGTCAGCCCCGCGTGCAAGGCCGATTGGTCGTCGCGTGTGCGGCGAATGGCATACACCACGTCTGAGCCCTCGCGCCAGCGCTTGAGCATGTCTGCCACCAGCGACACGGGGTGCTGACCGTCGGAGTCCATCAGCACGACCACCTCGCCGCGTGCGGCGTCAATGCCAGCGGTCAGGGCGGCTTCTTTGCCAAAGTTGCGTGACAAGTTGATGCCCACCACCTCGCGGTGCGCTTCGCACAAGGCTTGCATGACTTGCGCGGTGTCGTCGCGGCTGCCGTCGTTGATGAGCACGATTTCCACTTGCGAGCCCAGCGCCTGCAAGGCTTGCAGCACCTGTGGCACCAAGGTGCCCAAGTTTTTACCCTCGTTGTAGGCGGGCATGACGCACGACAGGGTGGGGGTGTATTGAAAACGGTCGGAGGGGGAGAGGTCGTGGGCGTCGCGCATAGTGGGGTAGATCATGCCAAAAAATATGGCGTATCTCCTGAAAGCGAGGGGTGCCCCGTAAAATCTAGCCATGCTCCAAGTTAAACAAGAATTGCTGGCCGCCCTGAGCCAAGCCCTCGACGGTTTGTTGCCCGGTTCTGGCAACAAGGCCGCTTTTGAATCGCCCAAGGTTGCCGCGCACGGCGATTACGCCATCACCGCGGCCATGCAGCTGGCCAAGCCCCTCAAACTCAACCCCCGTCAACTCGGCGAACAGCTGCGCGACGCGCTGCTGGCTGCGCCCGTGTACCAACAGTGGGTGCAAGACATTGAGATTGCAGGCCCTGGCTTCATCAACATCCGTTTGAAACCCGCCGCCAAGCAACAAATCGTGCGCGAGGTGTTGGCTGCTAAAGAACAATTCGGCTTCCAAGCCGACAACGGCCAGCGCGTGTTGGTGGAGTTTGTGTCAGCCAATCCCACGGGTCCGCTGCACGTGGGCCACGGCCGACAAGCCGCGCTGGGCGATGCGATTTGCAATTTGTTTGCCACGCAAGGCTTTGACGTCTACCGTGAGTTTTATTACAACGATGCGGGCGTACAAATCAACACCTTGGCCAAGAGCACGCACTTCCGCGCCCAAGGTTTCAAGCCCGGTGATGAGTGCTGGCCTGTGGACCCCGAGAACCCAGAGAGCAAAGCCTTTTACAACGGCGACTACATCCAAGACATCGCCACCGATTTCTTGGCCAGTAAAACGGTGAGGTCAGACGACCGCGAATTCACCGCCAGCGGCGATGTGAACGATCTGGACGGCATGCGCGAGTTCGCCGTAGCCTATCTGCGCCATGAGCAAGACCTCGACTTGAAGGCCTTTGACGTCAAGTTTGACAACTACTATTTGGAAAGCAGCCTTTACACCAGCGGCAAAGTGGCCGACGCCGTGAGCCGCTTGCAAGCGGCGGGCAAAACTTACGAGCAAGACGGCGCCTTGTGGCTCAAATCGACCGACTACGGCGACGACAAAGACCGCGTCATGAAAAAGACGGACGGCACGTACACCTACTTTGTGCCGGACGTGGCGTACCACATCGCCAAATGGGAGCGCGGCTTCACCAAAGTTGTGAACATCCAAGGCACCGACCACCACGGCACCATCGCACGCGTGCGTGCGGGCTTGCAAGCGGCGAATGTGGGCATTCCCGAGGGCTACCCCGACTACGTGTTGCACACCATGGTGCGCGTGATGCGCGGTGGCGAAGAGGTGAAAATTTCTAAGCGCGCCGGCAGCTACGTGACCTTGCGCGACCTGATCGAGTGGACCAGCAAAGACGCCGTGCGCTTCTTCTTGCTGAGCCGCAAGCCCGACACCGAGTACACCTTTGACGTGGACTTGGCGGTGCAAAAGAACAACGACAACCCCGTGTACTACGTGCAATACGCGCACGCCCGCATTTGCTCGGTGCTGCGCGCCTGGGCTGACAAAGACGGTGGCGATGTGGCTTCGCTGCAAGACGTGGACTTGTCTGCGCTCGAAAGCCCACAAGCCCAAGCCCTCATGTTGCAACTGGCCAAGTACCCCGCCATGCTGAGCGCCGCATCGGCCGATTTTGCGCCGCACGATGTGACTTTTTACTTGCGCGACCTCGCCGCCAGCTATCACAGCTACTACGATGCCGAGCGCATCTTGGTGGACGACGAAGCGGTGAAAAAAGCCCGCTTGGCGTTGGTGGCTGCCACCGCACAGGTGCTGCACAATGGTTTGGCGGTGTTGGGCGTGTCAGCGCCTGCCAGCATGTAATCCTGTTTTCGGAGACCTATTTCAATGTTGAATCAACAACGCGGCGGAACCTTGGTGGGTTTCATCATGGGTTTGGTCGTGGGCATGACCGTGGCCTTGGGCGTGGCCGTTTACGTGACCAAGGTGCCCATTCCTTTCATGAACAAAGGCATGACCCGTTCGGCGGAACAAGACGCTGCGGAAGAAAAGAAAAACAAAGACTGGGATCCCAACGCCCCGCTTTACGGCAAGAACCCTGCGAAAGCTGCGGATAAGGCTGATGCCACACCAGAAACACCCAAGCCAGAGGTCAAGGCTGACGTGAAGCCGGTCGCTAAACCTGCGGAGTCCAAGCCCGACGCTGCCGTCAAAGTCGATCCAAAAAGTGCCGATCCTTTGGGCGATTTGGCCAAAGCCAAAGCCGATCTGAAAGTTGCTGAGCCCAAGACGGCGGAGGCGAAAGCGGCCGATGCCAAGTCGGCCCCTGCCCCTATGCCGGTGGCTGCAGACCCTTTCATTTATTTTGTGCAAGCCGGTGCTTACCGTACGCCTGAGGAGGCCGACGCACAGCGCGCCAAAATGAGCCTGTTGGCGTTGGATGCCAAAGTGAGCGAACGCGATCAAGGCGGTCGCACGGTCTACCGCGTCCGCGTGGGGCCGTTGGACAAAATTGAAGCTGAACGCGTGCGCGCCAAGCTCGAAGCCGCGCATCTCGACTCCGCCATGGTGCGGGTGCAACGTTAAATTTTCCTTTGAGGGTGACTTATGAAACGTCGTGATTTTTCTTTGACCGCCATTTCAATGGCTGGTTTGCCCTTGTTGGCGCAGGCCCAAGGCCCTGCTGCGGGTAAAAAGCCGGAAGAAGGCATTGAGTACATCTCGCTCGACAAGCGCGTGCCCACCGAAGTGGAAGCTGGCAAGATCGAAGTGATCGAGTTCTTTTGGTACAGCTGCCCCCATTGCAATGCGTTTGAACCTCGGTTCGCGGCATGGATCAAGGCCTTGCCCAAAGACGTGGTGGTCAAGCGTGTGCCCGTGCGCTTCCGTGATGACTTTGAAGCGCAGCAGCGCGCGTATTACGTGTTTGAATCCTTAGGACTTGTGGATGCCATGCACGGCAAGCTGTTTCACGCCATCCATGCCGAGCGTCAGACGCTCAACACGGGGGCTGCTTTGGCCGCTTGGGCGGGCAAAAACGGCATGAGTGAGCAAAAGTTCACCGAAACCTTCAACAGCTTTGGCGTCGCCACCAAAGCCCGCCGCGCGACCCAGTTGCAAGAAGCATTCAAGGTGCAAGGCGTGCCCGCTTTGGGCATTGCTGGGCGCTTCTACACCGACGGTTCGTTGACGGGCAGCATGGACCGTGCGGTTCAAGTGACCGACTATTTGTTGAGTGAAGTGCGTCGCGGTCGCTGAGCTCAAGTGGCCGCGCCGGCGGCCAGCGAGGACGGTCTGGGGCGTGGTTAGAATCAGCCTCAGTTAAATACAGCAATATTCGTGCCTTGAACTCATTTCTTTCCTTGTTGATCGTGTCGTTGGTGGCGCTTGCCCCTGCTGCGGTGTGGGCTGAAAAAGCCGACCGCGACAAGCCCATGAACATCGAGGCCGACAGCATGGTGCACGACGAGCTGAAGCAAGTCAGCGTGTTCACGGGGCGCGCTGTGTTGACCAAGGGCACCATGATTCTGCGCGGCGCCCGCATTGAAATTCGCCAAGATCCCGATGGTTATCAGTTCGGCACCATCCTGCCGGAGCCCAACAAGCGAGCCTTCTTTCGTCAAAAACGCGAGGGCGTTGACGAATTCATGGAAGGCGAAGGCTTGCGCATTGAATATGACGGCCGCGCGGACCGCGTCAAGCTGATCGACCAAGCCGAGGTGCGTCGTTACCGAGGCGCGGTGTTGGGTGACCAAATGACCGGCAAACTCATCACCTATGACAACTTGACCGATGTGTTCGCCATCGACGGTCAACGGACCGAAGAGGGCGGCAAGCCCACGCCTGGGCGTGTGCGCGTGACGTTGGCCCCGCGTAACAAAACTTTGGACAAAGATAAAAAGTGATCGTTCCCTTGTCTCCCGTGGCACCCACACAGGCGGCTGTGAGTCGCCTAGAAGCACGCCATTTGCAAAAGTCATACGGCAGTCGCAAGGTGGTGCATGACGTCTCGATCGCGGTGAACAAGGGCGAAGTGGTGGGGCTGTTGGGCCCCAACGGCGCTGGCAAAACCACCTCGTTTTACATGATCGTGGGCTTGGTACGCGCCGATGGCGGCACCATCACGATTGACGGTCAAGCTGTGGCGCATTTGCCCATCCACCGCCGTTCACGCTTGGGGCTGAGTTATTTGCCCCAAGAAGCCTCGATTTTTCGCAAGCTGAATGTGGAAGACAACGTGCGCGCTGTGCTTGAGCTGCAGCGCGATGACCTCGGCATGCCGTTGAGTCACGATGAAATTGAAAAGCGCCTGACCTCTTTGTTGCAAGAACTGCGCGTGGAGCACTTGCGTGCTTCGCCTTCGGTGGCGTTGTCTGGCGGTGAGCGCCGTCGCGTCGAGATTGCACGAGCCTTGGCAACCAACCCACGCTTTATTTTGTTGGACGAGCCGTTCGCCGGTATCGACCCAATTGCGGTGATCGAGATCCAACGCATCATTGGTTTTTTGAAAGCGCGTGGCATGGGGGTGCTCATCACCGACCACAACGTGCGCGAGACTTTGGGCATTTGCGACCACGCCTGCATCATCAGCGATGGCCGCGTGCTGGCGCAGGGCACACCCACCGAGATCGTCGAAAACGCCGACGTGCGCCGCGTGTATCTCGGCGAACACTTCCGAATGTGATGGCATGAAACAAGGCTTATCACTTCGCGTTTCCCAGCATCTGGCGCTCACGCCTCAGTTGCAGCAGTCCATCCGTCTGTTGCAGTTGTCCACGCTTGAGTTGAGCCAAGAGATCGAGCAAATGCTCGACGACAACCCCTTTCTCGACAAAGAGTTTGAAGAAGCGCCGCGTGAAGAGTTTGGCCTCGATCAAGCGGACACGCCCACGCGTGACGAAGAGGTTGAGCCTGTGCGTGAGGTGCCTTCGCTCGACGGCGGCATGTCCGAGATCACGGTCGACAACACCGCCAGCGACACCGAGCCCAGTGTGGATGGCATTGCCGAGAGCTGGGATGGTGATGGCAGCGTGGAGTTCTCAGCGGACGACTCTGAGTGGGGCGGCGACGCCCCCGCCAGCAAAAACAACAACACCGCCGACAGCGATGTGGCCGATGCCACCGAGCTGGCACGCAGCCAAGAATCGCTGACCTCGTTTTTGCACCGCCAAGCTTTGGCGCTGCGTTTGAGCGAAACCGACCGCGCCGCCCTGCGCTACTTGATTGAAAACCTCAACGACGACGGCTACCTCGAAGACAGCTTGCGCAGTTTGGCCGAAGGCTTGGGCGGTGACGACGAAGAGCAAATCGAAGAGCTTGAACACCGCTTCCAAGTGGCGCTGTCGCTGCTGCAAAGCCTAGAACCCGTCGGTGTGGGCGCTCGCCATTTGGCCGAGTGTTTGACCTTGCAACTCAAGGCCATGGACGTGTTCAGCGAAGAGGCCACGAATGTGCGCGACGTGGCACTGGCCATGTGCAAGCAGCCGTTGGAGATGCTGGCCAAGCGCGATTTCAAACGCTTGGCCGTGGCCGTGAATGACAGCGAAGCTACCGTCAAATTGGCCATTGCCTTGATCGCCCGTTTGGAGCCCAAACCCGGTCGCCGCTTTGCCGATGTGGAGCGCCATGTGGTGGTGCCCGATGTGTTGGTGACGCGTGTGGGCAAGTCCACCACCGCCCCCAAATTCCGCGTGGCCTTGAATCCTGATGTGATGCCACGTTTGCGCGTGCATGACATTTACGCCAGCGCCTTGAAGGGCGGTAAAGGCGATAACCACGCCGGACTGCAGCAGCGTTTGCAAGAGGCGCGTTGGTTCATCAAAAACATTCAGCAGCGCTTTGACACCATCTTGCGCGTGAGCAATGCGATTGCAGAGCGCCAGAAAAACTTCTTCATCCACGGCGAACTTGCCATGCGCCCGATGGTGCTGCGCGAGATTGCCGAGGAGTTGGGCTTGCACGAGTCCACCATCAGCCGTGTGACCACCAACAAGTACATGAGCACGCCCTACGGCACCTTTGAGTTGAAGTATTTCTTTGGCTCGGGGCTCGAAACGGACAGTGGCAACAACGCGTCCAGCACCGCGGTGCGTGCGTTGATCAAGCAGTTTGTCGCCAACGAAAACACCAAAAAGCCGCTGTCAGACAACCAGCTTTCTGAGATGCTGAAAGAACAAGGCATTGAGTGCGCCCGCCGCACTGTGGCCAAGTACCGTGAGGCGCTACGCATTGCGCCAACCACTTTGCGCAAAGCGCTTTAAAGACATTTATGAATCAGTTGACCCTTTTCTTGCCCTGTGCGGCAGGCGTTGAAACCTATTTGGCCACCGAGGTCAAACGCATCACCGGCGTGGCCGATGAGGATTTGCGTGCTTTCCGCGCCGGCGTGATGCTGCGTGCTTCGTGGCGCGATGCCATGTTGCTGAACCTGCACAGCCGTTTGGCGCAGCGCGTGTTGGTGGAGTTGTCGCACACGTTTTATCGCCAAGAGCAAGACCTCTACAACGCCGCTTGCGAAGTGGCGTGGGAGCTGTGGTTCTCGCCCAAAGAGTCGTTCAAGATTGAAATCACTGCGCAGCACAGCCCGTTGAAAAGCTTGAACTTTGCGGCGCTCAAAATCAAAGACGCGGTGGCTGACCGCTTTCGTCACAAGACCGGCGTGCGCCCTGACGTCAACACGCAGTGGCCCGATGCCCGCATCTACGCGCACTTGACCACCGAGAACCTCACGCTCTACATCGACACCTCGGGCGAGCCTTTGTTCAAACGCGGTTGGCGCGCTGACAAAGGCGATGCGCCATTGAAAGAAACATTGGCCGCCGCCATGTTGGCGGCCAGCGGCTGGAGCCAAGGCGACGGCACGGCGGCCAATCCAGACGGGTTGGTGGCGCAAGGCGTGCCGTTGTATGACCCATGTTGCGGCAGCGGCACCATCGCCATTGAAGCGGCGCAAATCGCGTGCAACATCGCCCCGGGTTCGATGCGCCGTTTTGGGTTTGAAAAATTGGTGCCTTACCAAGCCCACGTTTGGCAAGGTTTGCTCAACAACGCGCGCAGCCAAGAATGCGAACCGCGTGCGCCAATTTTTGGCAGCGATGTGGCTTTCCGTATGGTCGACTTTGCCGAGCGCAATGCCGAGCGCGGTGGCGTGGCGCATGCCGTGCAATTGCGCGGTGGCGATGCCTTGCAACGCATGCCCCCGTGCGAGCAACCGGGCGTGATGCTGGTCAACCCGCCTTATGGCGAGCGTATTGAAGCCGCCGGTATTGCGGGTGCCGCGCGTCGTGCGCGTTACGCGCCGCCTAGCGAATATGTGTCACCTTACGAAGACGTGAAGCGCAACGGCGACGCAGGGTTTGATGACGAATCAGGCGACGACAGCGGCATGATCCGAGACGATGTGCCGCGCTTCGGCGCCCGTGACATTGCCCAAACCGAAGACGGCGGCGATTTCTTCGCCCAACTCGCCAGCCACTGGAAGAAAAATTACGCCGGTTGGTCCGCTTGGATGCTGACCCCTGACCTCAAGCTGCCCACCCGCATGCGCTTCAAAGAATCGCGCCGCGTGCCCATGTGGAACGGTCCGATCGAATGCCGCATGTTCCGCTTTGATTTGCGCGCTGGCTCGATGCGCAACAAGCCCAGCGACGCCCAAGCCCCTGATGCTCAGCACACCGAGGGCAAAGGGCCAGCCACATCGTGAGTGATGGCTTGAATTTGCAAGCCAGCCTGTCGCCTGTGCGTGTGGTGCTCGACACCAACATCGTGCTGGACCTGTGGCTCTACCAAGATCCCGCGACGCCTGCGCTGCAAGCGGCGCTGAGCGCCAAGTCTGTGCAATGGTGTGCGACGCAAGTCATGCGCGACGAGTTGGAACGTGTGTTGGCCTATACCCACATCGTCAAGCGCTTGGCCTTCAGCGCGTTGACGGCCGAAGACATCTTGCGCCAGTTTGATGCCCATGCGGTGTTGCAGCCCATCGCGCCCAAAGCGCAGTTCATGTGCAAAGACGGGGATGACCAAAAGTTCATCGACCTCGCGGCGCAACACAAGGCGCAACTCATCAGCAAAGACAAAGCCGTGTTGACCATGCGTAATCGTATGGCTCGGTTGGGGGTGGCCGTTGCTAAACGCTTTCCGGCCGTGTTGCCGGGCTAAGCGGCAAATGAGAAGGCTGCTGGCGTTGTTGGCGCAGAGCTTCTCTTAAGGTGTTTGCAGCAAGGCCAGCAGCGTGCGCAAAGCGTGCTGCACGGTGGCCTCGCGCACTGCAGCGCGATCGCCCGCAAAGTGCATCACTTCGGTTTTGACCCACGCCGTTTCTGCGCCCAGTGTTGGGCCTGCATCGCTGGGCAATGCCCAACAGAACCACACCGTCCCGACGGGCTTCTCGGCTGAGCCTCCGGTGGGACCTGCCACGCCGGTCACCGCCACTGACACCTGCGCCCGCGAATGGCGTAGCGCACCCAAAGCCATGGCTTGCGCCACGGGTTCGCTCACGGCGCCATGCTGTGCGATCAACGCACTGTCCACACCCAACATCTCGTGCTTGGCTTCGTTGGAGTAGGTCACAAAACCGCGTTCTAGCCATTGGCTGGATCCTGCCAAGTCGGTGCAGCGTGCGGCGATCATGCCCCCCGTGCAACTCTCGGCTGTGGCCAGCATCCAGCCGTGTTGAAGCAGGGCTTGTGCCAAGGCCTCAACGTTCGTCGATGTCGTTTCTGTCGTCATAGAACTCTCCATAAAGCCATCACCAACAACGTACAAAACGCAGCGACCAAGTCGTCAAACAGGATGCCCCAGCCACCGCGCCAACCAAAGCCCTTGAACAGTTGATCCGCCCAACGCACGGGGCCGGGTTTGGCCGCATCGAAGTAACGAAACAAGATGAATGCGCCCAACTCGCCGCCAAACGTCGTGGGTGTGACCAGCCACAAGATCAACCAAAACGCGACCACCTCGTCCCACACAATCGCGCCCGGATCGGCCACGCCCATGTGGCGAGCGGTGAGCGTGCAAGCCCACCAGCCCACCAGCGTGGACGCGCCAATCAGCAGGCCCATTTGGAAGGGGGTGAGCCAAATTTGCAAGAGTAAAAACACCGCCCATGCCCACAAGGTGCCAGCCGTGCCTGGTGCGAAACGACTCAGGCCAGAGCCCGCGCCAAGCGCGATGAAATGGGCGGGATGAGAGAGTAAAAAGCGACGGTTCAGCATGGGGTTGATGTTGTTTGTAACCACTGAGCCCAGTGATCGATGCAGGCGCGAATTTTAGGAAGACGGTGACGGCCTGCGAGTATGAAGGCGCTGACCGTGGTGGGCGTGTCGTTGATCTGATCGATCAAGACGCTCTGTAATTTACCTTGCGCGACCAACGGTGCGGCAACCAGCGAGGGGATGCGCGCAATGCCCAATCCTGCAATGGCCATAGAGGTCATCGTTGCGGCATTGTCTGAGCTGAACGGACCGCTGGCGCGAAAGGGGGTCGCGTTTCGAGTGGGCCACACATTCAAAATTTCATGTTGGCTGTGGGTGATCAAGTTGTGGTGACTCAAGTCATCCACGTTGCGAGGATTGCCGCGCGCTTGCAAATAGGCAGGGCTTGCATACAAGCGTCTGTGTAGCACGCCCAGTTGGCGCATCACCAAGGTGTCCGATTGTGGTTCGCCTGTGCGAATGGCGATGTCAATACCTTCGCGCGCCATATCAATCAGTGCATCGTCAACGCGAAAGTCCACGCGTAACTCGGGATGTTGGGCGTGCAACGCAGGTAGGCTGTCGACCATCAGGTGTTGCGCAATGACAGTGCTCATACTGACGCGTACCAATCCCGAAATGCTTTCCCGTGCTTGCCCGAGTTCAGCATCCAACGCCTCAATGTCACCCAAGATACGCACGGCGTAACTTTGCAGAACTTCCCCTTCGGGGGTGAGCGACAAACCGTGCGTTGTGCGAAGCACGAGTTGTGTGCCATAGGCTGCTTCGATGCGTTGAAGCCCACGTGAAATTTGGCTCACCGGCACATTGCGCTCGCGCGCCACAGCCGACAACGTGCCGAGTGCAGACACGCGAGAAAACAGCCGTAAATCGTCAAAGCTCAGATCAACCATGGGTGCATGTTAATGGAGCGGCCTTGCAGTTTTTGCAATACCGATTTGCTTGTGGAGGCGTTTCGCGAATGAGGGTGCAAACCTAAAGTCATGGCATCCCACCCACTTTAGGAGATGTGAAATGCGTTATCCACCCTCAGGCTGCGAGCCCCTTGATCATGCGGCCTTGATGGCACAGGCCAAGCAACGTGCGCGCACTTTGCGCCGTGAAGCTGTTCCGGCTTTCTGGGGCAGCTTAGATGCCAGATGCGTTCAAGCTGCGTGGTCTTTGACTCGGTTTTTGCATCGTTTGGCTCGGTATCACCAGTTGCGTGACCAAGCCCGCACGAATGCGCTCAACGTCAAGGAGGGTTGACATGCCGATCCTGACTTTGAAGATCTCGGCCAATGCGCAACTCAAAGATGCCAATGCATTGGCGCAAGTCTTAATGACGCTGAGCACGCATGTTTTGCACAAACGTGCAGATGTCACTTCCGTGGTGCTTCAGCGCATGGCCGACGGCGAATGGTGGGTGGGCGGTGAAACCGTCAATGATGTCTTGGTGCAACTTGACATTCGCATCACGCAAGGCACGAACTCTGAGGTGGAAAAAGCGGCGTTTATCGCGCAAGCGTTTGATCTATTGCCCCAACATTTGGCCGATGGACAACAGATGCACGCGACCAGCTACATCAGCGTGCAAGAGCTACCGGCGACAGATTGGGGCTATGGTGGCTACACACAGAAACAGCGCCGCGAGATGGCGCAGACACTTTAAGCAAAGTGATCAAACGAGGCAAAGCGGCGTGCAATGGGTTGCCCCTGTGGGTCAAGCACCACCAAGCCTTGCTGCGCAGTGATGCGGCCGATGCGAGCCACGGGCGTGTCACTTTCCCATGCGGCGGCGTGGACCATTTCGCGCTGTTCGACGGGGGCGGTGAAGCACAGCTCGTAGTCGTCACCGCCTGCGAGGGCATAGTCGAGCCGTTTGTTCCACGACAGTGCCGCCAGCCAAGGGCTGATGCCTGCATCCGCGTCAAGGCCTGCGCTGTGGCGTTGGGTGTTGGACGATTGCAGCCATGCGGTGTCGATTTGCGCGCCCACGCCCGAGCGTTTCAAGATGTGACCTAAATCGCCCAGCAAACCGTCGCTGACATCGATGGCGGCGTTGGCCACGCCGCGCAAGGCGGTGCCAAGGGCCACGCGTGGGGTGGGACGCTCCATGCGCAAACGCGCGAACTCTAAGCCCGCAGCATCCAAGGACTGGGTGCCGCGAAAGACTTCGAGGGCCAAGCGCGCATCGCCCACGGTGCCGCTGATGTAAATGTCGTCGCCCACTTGCGCGTTGTGGCGCAGCAGTGCATCGCCCGGGGGCACTTCACCAAACACGGTGATGCAGATGTTCAACGGGCCTTGGGTGGTGTCGCCGCCCACGAGCTCGCAGCCATGGGCGTCGGCCAATTGCAGTAAGCCATTGGAAAACCCCGCCAGCCACGCTTCGTCCACGCGGGGCAGCGACAGGGCCAAGGTAAAGGCGATGGGGGTGGCGCCACAAGCCGCCAAGTCGCTCAGATTGACGGCCAAGGCTTTGTGGCCCAAGCGGGCGGGGTCCACAGTGCTCAAGAAATGACGGCCTTCCACCAACATATCGCTGGAGATGGCCAGTTGCATGCCCGGTGTGGGGGCCAACAGGGCGCAGTCGTCACCCACGCCCAGCACCGCATTTTGGGTGGGGCGCTTGAAGTAGCGTTCAATCAGGTCGAATTCACCCATGAGTGGCCTCAGTGCAGATTGCGATTGCCTGGCGCATCGCTCAAGGCGTCCAGCACAAACATGGGAATGTCCACATCGAACTTTTCGCCGTCTTCGGCCACGCAAAAGTAGCTGCCGTGCATGGTGCCCGTGGGGGTGCGCAAGCGGGTGCCACTGGTGTATTCAAACTGTTCGCCGGGCTTGAGCAAGGGTTGATGGCCCACCACACCTAAGCCACGAATCTTTTCGTGCATGCCTTCGGCGTCGTTCACGTTCCAAGTGCGCGAGATCAGCTGCGCGGCGATGGTCCCCATGTTGGTGATGGTGATCGTGTAGGCAAACATGTACAGCCCGCCCTCTGGATCCGATTGCTCGGGCAGGTATTGGGGATGAACTTCGACTTGGAATTTGTAGCGTTGCATGGGTTGATTTTGGCCTAAGCCTCAAGGGGCCTTGGCGGGGATGAAATAATCACCCCCATGAACAGCAAAAGCCCCACCTTTCGTATCGCACCCTCCATTTTGTCGGCCGACTTTGCCCGCTTGGGCGAAGAGGTCAAAAACGTCATTGACGCTGGCGCTGACTGGATTCACTTTGATGTGATGGACAACCATTACGTGCCCAACTTGACGTTCGGGCCCATGATTTGCCAAGCCCTGAAACCCCACGCCAAAACCGCAGCGGGTGTGGCCGTGCCGATTGATGTGCATTTGATGATTTCGCCCGTGGACGCCTTGGCCGCTTCGTTTGCCGATGCCGGTGCGGACCTCATCAGCTTTCACCCCGATGCCAGCGCCCATGTGCACCGCAGCGTACAAGCCATCAAGAGCAAAGGCGTGAAGGCGGGTTTGGTGTTCAACCCCGCCGAATCGTTGGATGTGTTGAACTGGACCATTGATGAAATTGATCTGATTTTGATCATGAGCGTTAACCCAGGATTTGGTGGCCAAAGCTTCATCGACTCTGCACTGCGCAAAGTGGAGCACGCCCGCAAACTGATCGAAGCCAGCGGCCGCGACATTCGCTTGGAAGTGGACGGCGGCATCAAGCCTGACAACATCCGTCAAGTGGCCGATGCAGGCGCCGACACGTTTGTGGCCGGCAGCGCGATTTTTGGCAAACCTGACTACAAGGCGGTGATTGACCAAATGCGGGTGGCGTTGGCTTAACGCGTCGCGCAGAACACGCCATCGTCAGCCACCTTTTCTATCGCGTCTTTTTTAATATGACTGATTCACCCACACCGAAGACCTCGCTGCTCGCGCGAGCGAAGACGTGGGCACGCAGCATCAAGCGCGACGTGGTGACGGTGTACTTTGCCGCGCGTGACCCACAAGCGCCTTGGGGTGCGCGCTTGTTGGCTGCGCTGGTGGCGGCTTATGCGCTCAGCCCGATTGATTTGATTCCCGACTTCATCCCCGTCTTGGGTTACTTGGATGACCTGCTCATCGTGCCCTTGGGCCTGTTACTGGTCATGCGTTTGATGCCCCGCGAGGTGCTGGCCAATGCGCGCATCCAAGCCGATGCCATGCTGGCGAGGCCGCGCAGCCTGTGGGCGGCTGTATGTTTTGTGGCGATCTGGATCGCCCTCGGGTTTTACCTAGCCAGTTGGGTGTTGTGAGCGGGATTTATTCCCTACTTTTTCTGAGGCGAACAGTCTAAATTCAAGGGCATGTTGGGAAGGTTTTTACCTTTCGCTATTTGGCTTTTGAGGTTCAGTCTGTTCGTATGGCAAAGCTATCCCTGTCGTTTATTTCGGTTGCCCTGATGGCTGCAGGCTGGATGCCGCCTGCTTTCTCGGCAGATCAATTGACCCCTTTGCAAATGCCCACGGTTGAAGTGGTGGGCGCTACGCCCTTGGGGGGCGTGGGGGTGCCACTGTCTCAGTTTCCCGCCAATGCACAAACACTCACGGCGAAGGATGCGAATGAGCAAGGCGTGACCAACCTCGCTGACTTGTTGAACAACAACCTCGGCCCTGTGAGCGTGAGCAATGGCGTTGGCAATGGCTACCAAAACGACGTCAACTACCGTGGCTTTCAAGCCTCGTCGTTGTTGGGCGCGCCTGTGGGTTTGTCGGTTTACTTCGATGGCATTCGGATGAACGAGCCTTTCGGCTCGGTGGTGAACTGGGACCTGATCCCGATGAACGCGATGTCTCGCGTGAGCGTGTTGCCGGGCTCCAACCCCATGTTTGGTTTGAACACGCTCGGGGGGGCTTTGGTGATCGATACGAAAAACGGCAAAGACAGCCCCGGCGCATCGATCGGCATTTTGAGCGGTTCATTCGGCCGACAGCGCGTGAACTTTGACAATGGCTGGGTCGACCGCGAGCACGAGACCGATTACTTCTTTGCAGGTAACGTGGATCAACAGAATGGGTTTCGTGACCATTCAGGTTCAGACGTCAAACAGTTGTTTGGCAAAGCCCGCTGGCGAGGCAATGGTGGCAATACGCGCTTGGAACTCTCGGGCGCCTTGGCCGATACGACGTTGCGCGGGACCCAAGCCCTGCCCATGGACATGATGGACAACAGACGTGCGGCCTACACGTGGCCAGACAGCACGGCAAACCGGATGGCGCTTCTTCAATTGAAGGGCACCCATGTGCTGGACGACCACCAACACTTGGCGGGAAATATTTTTTTTCGCAAAGGCCATTCCAACAACGTCAACAGCAATGTGAATTTGGACGATGGGTGCTTCAACGCCGATGGTTCTTTGGTCATGGCTGGCAGCGCCCCCAAATGCGCCAACAAAGCACCCAATGGCACAGCGGTTAATTCCGTTTCCAATGCCAATGCCTTGGCGTACGGTTATGGCCGCTGGACCAGCGTCATCAATTCGAGCCTTGTGAGTTCAACGACGCAGCAAGAAACGGTGGGTACGTCGTTGCAATGGGCCAACTTTGATCATTGGCTTGGCCGCCAAAATGCCTTCACGCTTGGCAGTTCATTTGATCAGTCCAAGGTCACGTACGCGCAGAGCACCACATTGGCGAAGTTGGTCAATTACCAAGTGCTCGCGACACCCAATCAAAATTACGGCTTCACCCCCAATGGCTTGGCACCATCGGCCAGCAACCTCCCCAGCTTCAATGGCGGCAATGTGTTGGGTGCGGTTAATTTAGATTCCAAGACGACCAATCTGAGCGTGTACTTCACAGACACGATGGCATGGAGCGACCAGCTCAGCATCACGGCATCGGGCAGCGTGAACCAAACCACGATTGATCAGACGGGCGCTAATCAGCAATATTTGAATGAGGATGGCGGTTACAACTGGACCGCGTTGGATGGCACGTCGTACTACAACCCTGCCTATCTCGGGTCGTACAAGTCTGCCAATGCGGGAGCTGGTGTGTCCGCCGTCACGGCGCCGGTGGGCGGCATCGCGGGGCCACAAACGAATAGCCTGAACGGGCAGCACCAATACCGGCGCTTTAATCCAGCGCTGGGTTTCAACTACAACTTTGACAATGAGCATGGGATTTTTGGGGGCTATAGCGAATCGATGCGCGCCCCCACTTCCATCGAACTGTCTTGTGCTGATCCCAACAGTCCTTGTGCGTTGCCGACGGGTTTCAATGGGGATCCTGATCTCAAGGCGGTGGTGGCGAGAACCATCGAGTTGGGTGGTCGAGGCAAACTGAGTCGCAGCACCTCTTGGAATGCCGCCGTGTTCAATTCACGCCTGAGCAATGACATCCAATTCATTGCGTCGTCTGCCGCTCTGGGTTATTTTTCCAATGTTGGTAATACTGAGCGGCGCGGTTTTGAATGGGGGACCCACACCAAACTGGACAAATGGTCTCTGTCCGCTCACTACGGTTATGTGGATGCGACTTACAAATCAGCCTTCACGACAGCCGCTGGGCAAGACGTGACGTCGGGCAAGAAAATTCCAGGCATCGCCAGCCAAACCCTCAAGTTGCGGCCCACTTACGCCGCAAGTCCCGATTTGTTATTCGGTGCGAATGTGATCGTTGTAGGCAGTCAATATGCACATGGGAATGAAAGCAACAACGACCCAGATGGCAAGGTGGCGGGCTACAGTTTGCTCAACGTTGATGCGCACTACGCCTTGAGCAAAGATGTGCGGGTGTCTGCCCAGATCAACAATGTGTTGAACAAGGCGTATTCGACCTACGGCTTGGCTGGCATGACCAGCGTTTACACCTTGGTCACGCAGCAGTTCAACACGCCTGCGCCACCGCGTGGCATTTGGGTGAGCTTGACGTACAAGTTAGGTCGTTAATTAGGGCGTCCGCAAGACCTTCGCTGCATCAAAGCGTGGGTGCGCCAATCAACTGGTGACGTTGAGCCAGATGCACCAAGGCGGCTGTGTTGCTGACCGCGAGTTTCTCTTTGATTTGAGTTTGGTTGTTTGCCACTGTTTTCAAACTCAAATTCAACAACTGCGCACATTCTGTGTGAGAACGGCCCATGGCCAGCAAGCGCCAAATTTCAAGCTCACGCAAGCTTAGCTGAGCGATGCGTTCGGCTTCTTCGTTGGGGCGACTTAGCATCAATTGGGGTGATAAATCTTCACTCAGATAGCGTTGTCCAGCGAAGGCAGCACGCACCGCGCGACACAGATTTTCGGGGGGCGAAGTTTTGGTCACAAAGCCCATGGCGCCGCCTTCCAACGCTGCACGAACCACACTGTCACTGTCATACATGCTGCACAGCAGGACCTTTGCTTGCGCGTCGCGCTGTTTGATTTTTCGCAACAACTCCAAACCACCGGCACCCCCCATCGCCATGTCAGACACGGTCACATCGGGGGCGTGGTCTATAAACGCAGCGTAGCCTTCCTCGGCCGAGGAAGCGTTGGCGACGACCACCATGTCGCCGTCTTGCATTAGCAATCTCGCGTAGCCATCGCGCACGATGGGGTGATCATCGACCAAGAGCACGCGAATCATGGGTGTGCATCTTTCATCGGAATATGAACGTCGATGCGCAAGCCTGGCTGGGCATCGGCCCAGTCGATACGCCCCTGCAGACTGGCGACTCGTTCTCGCATGCCCATCAAGCCCAAGCCGTGTGTGTCGTCTGCTGCACGGGTCATGCCGATGCCGTCGTCCTCGACGCACAGATGCAGTGTGTCGGTGAGGCGTTGCAAGTGGATGTGCACTTGCGAGGCTTGGGCATGTTTGGCGATGTTGGTGAGGGCTTCTTGCGTCACGCGGTACAGGCTTGTCGAGGTGTAATCGTCTAGCGTGCCAGACACGTCTTGTGTACTGAGTTGGCATGGAATGCCGCACTGCGTTTGCCACGTTCGGCACAGTTCATGGAGTGCGCTCTCCAGTCCCATGCTGTCGAGTTGTGGTGGACGCAAGCGTTTGAGCATGTCGCGCGTCAAACTGTGCATGCGTTGTGACGTGGTGCTGATGCGATGGGCGGCCAACACCACAGCGTCGGGCTGTGTGAAGGCGGCTTTGGCAATATAGCTGCCCTCAATGCGTAAAGCCGTGCAAGCTTGCCCCACTTCGTCATGCAGCTCACGCGCCAAAAGGCGGCGCTCGTCTTCTTGCGCGTTGAAAAGGCGCTGCGTCAAATCGCGGTTGTGTGCCAGCAGCGTGGTGACTTGCGCTTGTGCGACCTCACGTTCGTGCAGTTCACGTTGGGTGTCGGCCACGCGTCGAAAAGCAAACCACACCAAGCCCAATGACAAGATCACAAGCGTGAGTGGCAATTCGTCGAGTTGCCAAGACTCATGACGCTTGAGCCAAGGCAGCAGCAGCTCGGACAACTCCAAGTAAAAGGCAATGCTGGCGAAGCACACCACCACCGCGATCACACCCAAGGCGTCACGCCAAGTGCGTGCGGCGGTCTGGTGTTGGTGTGCGGGCATGTCAGACGCTCAGTGCGTGTCGGCTTCGACAGGTACTCGGGTGCGTTGTGGCAGCATGCGTGAGACCACGCCATCGTGCCGAACGCCATGCCATACGGCTGCCAAGATGTGCACCGCAATGGCAGCCATGAAGACGTAGCTTGCCCCCGTGTGAATGGTGCCGAAGAGTGTTTTGAGTTCAGCCGATGCTTCCCACAAACGGGGCAAAGCCAGATCAAAAAACTTGATCGGATATTTTGTGAAACTCGAACCCAAAAAACCGCTCAAGGGCATCACGGCCATACAGACATAAAGCGTTGCGTGGTTCAGGCGTGCCGCTTGAATTTGCCAACGTGGTGTGGTGTCAGGCAGCGGGGGACTCGCATGTGTCAAACGCCAAAGCACGCGCAACACAATCAGCAAGCCCAGCACCATGCCGATGGACTTGTGCCAGTTGAACCAGCCCGCGCGCAAGCCGGGGGGCGTTTTGGGCACGCTGTCCATCCACACGCCTAAGCCCAATTGGTACATCAAGCCGATGGCCAACGCCGCATGCAGCACGATGGCGACAGTGGTGTATCGGCCAGGTGTTGGTATGGCGGTGGTGAGGTCTTCGGGGGCTGTGGCAGTCATAAGTAGTTCGATGTGGACAGGTTAGTTGGCCGCAGCGCCCCATGGCAAACGACCCACGGGAATATTCTTGAGGGGTTTGAAGGTGGCCACATCGATGACGCTCAATGCGTGGCTACGGCCTGCGGCCACGTAGACTTTTCCGCCATCGGCGCTGATGGCCATGTTCCAAGGGCGTTGTCCTACGGCTGCTTTGGCGATCACGGTGAAGCTTTGGGTGTCGATCACGGCGACGTCGGCATCGCCACCATTGCTAGCAAACAGCCATTTTCCATTGGGGTGCATGACCACACCGTTGGTGCGTGCGCCGACTTGCAATGTGCCCTTGACCTTGAGTTGCTGCATGTCAATGGCCACCAGCAAGCTGTCGGTTTCGACGGCGACATAGGCCGTGTTCCCATCGATGCTGAAGGCGATGCCGCGCGGGCGATTGCCTACACGAATGCTGGCAATTTGCTGTCGCGTGGTGAGGTCCAGCACATCCACCTGGTCTGCCTCTTCTGCCGAGACCAACATGCGTTTGCCATCAGGACTGAACACCGCGTGCTCTGGATTTTTGCCGTGCACGGGAATGCTGAACTCCAACTTCCAGCGCGCCGTCGACACAAAACTCACGCTGTTGCTGCCCTCGTTGGCCACGGCGATCCATTGACCATCGGGTGAGCAATACACAGCTTCAGGCGAGTCGCCCAACGTCAGTGTTTGCGTGGTGGCGAGTGTGCGTGTGTCGATCGCTTGCAGTTGCGAACCTTGTTGGTTGCTCACATACAAGTGCGCGTCGTTTTTGCACAACGCAATGCCACGTGGCTTGCCCCCAGTTTTGATGTTGCCCACCACCTCATCTGTTTTGCTGTCTACAACGGAAATATCACCACTGCCTTCGTTGGTCACAAAGACTTGGTTGGCGGCAAAGGCGGGCAGGCTGGTCATGCCGATGAGGCACAGGCTGAGAAAGAAGTGATGGCGCTTCATAGACGGTTTAAAGTGGAATTTGACTGGTCAGGCCCACCACCCAGTTGCGGGGGAGGCCAGGTTCGAAGTATTGCTTGGACGCTTGGTTCACGATCACGGAGCTCACCGTTGATTGGTTGGTCAAGTTGTCGATGCCCAAAAAGGCTTCCACCCGTGCGGCACCCACTTGGTAGCGCTGGCGAACGCGGGCGTTGAAGACGCTGTAGCCTGGCGCTAAGCCATCTACCGCAGAGTTGGTGTCACTGGCCCACATGCTAGAGCGGTTGATCCAGTCGATGCCAAATTCAGTGCCGAGCGCGGGTTTTTGACCTGCCGCGCTGAATCCTTTTTCAGACCATTGCAGCGATGCGAAGAGCTGTTGTTTGGGAATGGCGGGAAGGCTGTTGCCCGCAGCGACAGGGACGGTGGCACCGCTGATCACGCTACTGAATGCTTGGTCGTAGGTGGCGTTCATCACCGTGCCTGAAACTTGGCTGCGCCAATGGCTGCTGTGTTGGTGACGCAGTGACAGCTCGAAGCCATCACGCACGGTTTTGGATGCGTTTGTGAACGCAGTTTGGCCAAATGATGAGCGGGCCGTGACGATCTCATCGTCGGTCTTGATTTGGAACCACGCCGCATCAATTCGCGTGGCTGACGTGGGTTGCCATTTGGTTCCCAGCTCCAAATGTTTGCTGCGTGAGGCCAGCAGGTTGGGGTTGAATTGCCCTTTGATGGTGGTGGGCGCCGTCAGTGTGTAGGCAGCCTCAGCCAGTGTGGGGGTTTCGAAGCCTTTGCCTTGGTTGAGGTAAATGTTCAAGTTGTCACTGGCATGCCAAGTCAGACCTAGGACGGGGCTGGTGGCTTTGTAGGTCACGCTGCCTGAGCCGTCGGGATCGGTCACTGTGACGGGCATGTTGTCGCTGCTTTTCAGTGTGACGGTGCTTTGGCGTGCCCCTGTGGTCAGGGTCCAGCGTTCGCCCAAGGACCAATTGGCTTGCGCAAAGAAGTCTCGGTTGCTGGCTTCGTTCAGTTCATTGCGTGTGACGGGCGTGGCTGTTTTTTCACCAGCCGCCGTCGCACCTGCTTGACGTTGTTCTTGTGCATGATCCTGGTCATAGCCGACCACCCAGGTCATGCGTTGGCCATCAAATACCTGTGCCTTGCCATTGGCTTGCAGGCCTAAACCTTCGAAGCGACGCTCCAAGCCTGTCCAAGCGCTGGTGGCTTGGTATTGCAAATTGCTGCGTGTGCCACCGTAGACGCGCGCTTGCAACCGCAAGTCGCTGTTGACGCTGTGCTCCAGCACCGCGCCCACTTGCTCTTGCTTGACGGTTTTGCGTGTGCCAGTCGCGAGTGCACTGGTTCCCGCTTGTGCAGGGTTGGCGGCCAGTTGGGCAGAGGTCAATCCCAATGCGTCTTTGGCGTAAGGCATGTCAAACACATTCACGATCAGTTTGATGCGTGTGTCAGGTTGTGCATCGACGGTGATGACGCTGTTGAGTTGTTGGCGGCGTGCATCGCTGTTTTGACGGTAACCATCGATGGCAAATGTGCTGTAGTCAGCCACTAGGCCGACGTTGCCTGAACGCTGGCTGATCTGCCAGTCCGTGCGCGTCATGCCGTATGAGCCTGCGTACAAACTGACCTGTGCTTCAGGTGTGGCGCCCGCTTCACGCGTGAAGGTCTGAATCACGCCACCTGATGCGTTTCCGTACAGCTGCGCCAAAGGTCCGGTGAGGACTTCAACCCGATCTGCGGAAGTCATGCTGACGGTGGACGCTTGACCCTGCCCATCTGGCATAGACGCGGGAATGCCATCGGTGATCAAACGGATGCCGCGTAAGCCAAAGGCGGCGCGCGAGCCAAAACCGCGGATCGATATTTGCACGTCTTGGGCGTAATTGTTGCGGTTGAGGGCCACCACGCCGGGCGCACGATTCAGCACATCGGAGATATTGACTTGTGGACCTGAATTGCGAATGGTGTCTGCATCGATCGCAAAAACTGACGCAGGTGCATCAAATTGCTTTTGCTCTAAACGACCACTTTGCACCATCACATCAGCTAGTGCGGTCGTTGCACTTTGGGCATGCAATGCGGCGCTGGGGAAAACCCCAAGACACAAACTTGCCACAAGTTTGAGCGTATGACGAATTTCAAGATTTTGATGTTTTTGTGTTTTCTTCATGATGTCTTCCGTGGTCTAGATGCGATGTTTTGTTCATGTGGCGCAATGAATAAAAGCAAAAGCTGTTCCATGCGTGAGCGTCTTTGAAAGGTGGCATTTTTCGTGCTTGATGTCATGCATTCGATCGTATTTGAACCGATCGATGCTTGGAGTTTTGTCATCTTATGAGTCTTCATCTGTGTCGCCTAATCGGGCGAGTCACCTTGGTTATGGCGAGTTTGTTGTGGGCATGTGCGCAGGCCGGTGTCATGACCCGTGAGCGCATGGTGCAGGCTTTTCCCGCGCCGTTGGTGGTGGGCGAAAAAGAGCGCGATTTACCGGTGTGGCCGATCTTCAAACAAGACCTGACGTCGACCACGATTGCGGCGTACGCCTTTGAGTCGCAAGACTTCGTGGCCATTCCTGGTTTTTCTGGCACACCGTTCAATTTGTTGATCGCGCTCGATCCCAATGGGCAGTTCATGGATGTGCGCGTTTTGTCCCATCACGAGCCCGTGTTTTTGGATGGATTGGGTGAGAAGCCACTGTTGACCTTTGTCGAGCAGTACAAAGATTTGTCACTCAAACAAAGCATCAAAATTGGTACCGGCCAAAGCAAAGGCGGCAAAGATGGCAGCGCCAATGTCTACATCGATGGCGTGGCCAAAGCCACGGCGTCGGTGCGAATTCTGAACCAAACCTTGTTGGCCGCTTCGCTGAAAGTCGCGCGAGCCAAGTTGGGTTACGGCGAAGGACGTGACCCCGATTTGATCGGACGCATCCGGCCCGATGTTTTCAAGATCATGGATTGGAACGCCTTGCTCAAAGCAGGCTTGGTGCATCGCACGACGCTGAAAAACAAAGAGGTAGAAAAAGCATTTGCAGGCACCGCCGGTGAAGGTTTGGATGCCGAGGTGACGCGTGCCCCTGATGATGTGTACGTCGATTTGTACGCGGCACATTTGAATGTGCCCGCCGTTGGGAAAAACTTATTGAGTCCCGAGAAGTGGGACTATTTGCAGCAACGCTTAGACCCAGGCGATCACGCATTGTTGGTGATGGCGGTGGGGCGACCTGCCTTGATGTCTGATGACTTTGTACGTGGCACCGTGCCCGATGGGTTCACGCTCAATCAACAAAAGCTGCCCATCGAAATCCGTGATTTGGATTTGGATGCGGTCTTGAAGGTGCCGGCCAATTTACAGGGTGCGCAGTGGATGGTGGTGCGTGTGATTGCCCCCGCAGGTTTAGACCCCGCGATGCCTTTGGATTTTCAGCTCAATGTCACGCGCATCAAAGGCATGGTGTACCCAGAACGTGTACGGCAAAGCTTTGCGTTTGGTGGTCAGTTGCCGAGCGACTATGTGACGCAGGCCAGTTCGGATCAAAAGACCTGGCATTCGATTTGGACCGACCGGTGGGTCGAGCTGGCGGTGCTGGTGTGTGGTTTGGCGGTGTTGGTGTGGGCCTTGCGTGAGCCGACGTGGCTGATGCACCACCCCGCGCGCATGTTCAAGTTCCGCATGGCGTATTTGGTGTTCACGCTGTGCTTCATTGGGTGGTATGCGCAAGGGCAGTTGTCCATCGTCAACCTCACGGCGGTGGTGCAAGCGGTGCTGGCGGGGCGTAGTTTGGACTTCTTCATGTACGACCCGATGACGGTCTTGCTGTGGGCGTTTGTCGTGGTGACGTTTTTCGTTTGGGGGCGTGGTACTTTTTGCGGTTGGTTGTGTCCGTTTGGGGCTTTGCAAGAGTTGGTGAGTCAAGTCACGCGGCGCTTGGGGTTGTCGTGGATTCGCGTGCCGCAGGTGTGGGACCAGCGTTTGAAAAAGGTGAAGTACGTGGTGCTTGCGGCCTTACTGGTGAGCGCCTGTGTGTCGGTGGCTTGGACGGACCGATTGGTGGAGGTGGAGCCGTTTAAGACCAGCATCACGCTGAACTTTGTGCGCGCGTGGCCGTTCGTCTTGTGGGCGGTAGCCTTGGTGCTGGTGAGCTCGTTTTTTTACAAAGGTTATTGCCGTTACCTGTGTCCGCTGGGTGCGGGCATGGGCGTGTTGGGCAAGCTGCGACGTTTCGATTGGATTGCAAGGCGCAGCGAATGCGGCCAGCCGTGCCAGCGCTGTCGCAACGATTGCGCGTACCAAGCCATCGACAAGCAGGGCAAGGTGGACTATGACGAGTGTTTCCAGTGCACCGATTGCATGGTGATTTACGAAAGCGACAGCTTGTGTGTGCCACGCATCTTGGCGCAGCGTGAAGGTGCCAATGCGCGGGTGATTCCAATCAACGTCGCGGCAGTTGGACCGTCGAAGGAGATGACCTCATGAAGCGTAGAGCATGGATGAAAACGGGTTTGGGGCTAGGCTTGTTGCCATTTGTCTCTGAGGCGGCTGCCCGTTTGCAGTGGCGCGACATCACCTTCACGGGCTTGGGCACGGTGCTGTCTATTCGCGCGGCGCATCAGGATGTGGTTGTGCTCGAGCAGGCGTTGCAACAGGCGAAACAAGTGATTGCACGCATCGAAGACCAGATGAGTTTGTTTCGTCCCGACAGTGCCATTCGGCAGCTCAATCGCGAGGGCGTATTGCGCACGCCAGCGCCTGATTTGTTGCATGTGCTTCAACGCAGTCAGCAATTTTCTGCACAAAGCCAAGGTGCGTTTGACATCACGGTGCAGCCACTTTGGCGTGTCTTTGAGCAAGCCAAAGCGCATGGCGCTTTGCCTGATGCACGCGAGGTTGCGGCGGCGACCCGACAGGTGGGGTGGCAGCGCTTGGCTGTGGATGCACGCGAAGTTCGATTTTTAACTCCGGGCATGGGCATCACCCTCAATGGCATTGCGCAGGGGTATGCCGCCGACCGGGTGCGAGAGACGTTGAAACAGGCGGGTATCGCGCATGCCTTGATCAACACTGGGGAGTGGTCGTCGCTGGGCCAGTCGGCGCACGCGGCCGATTGGTCGCTGGGTGTAGCCGACCCTCGTCAGGACCAGGCGTTATTGGGACGTTTGTCGCTTCGGGGGCGATGTGTGGCCGCGTCGGCCGATGCGTTGTGTGCGTTCAGCGAGGACCGACGGCATCATCATATTTTTGATCCGCGTACGGGCTACTCACCCACCGATCTGGCCAGCGTCACGGTGGCGGCCTCGAGTTGCTTGCAGGCGGATGCGTTGACGAAGGTGTTGTTTGTCGCGGGCTTTGAAAAAGCCTTGGTCTTGGCCAAGGCTTGGCGTGTGGATGCTTTGGTGGTGCACAAGTCCGGTCGTTGGAAGGCCTCGGAGGGGCTGCAGTGGCAGTCTGCATGAGGTGTGCCTTGTGACACGTGAAGTGTTCCAAATTTGAACAGTGTGACAGTGCGCGACACCATGGGCGATGTCTCTTTTCAACATGTCTAAGGCAAACGCGGCACTTCTCGGATTTTTTCTACTTTGAGGCCGTCAGGTCGGTTTGTGTTTTGGCATGTGTATTGCTAACCACAACGCACGGGTTCGCGTGATGTGCAACGCGCGGCTCGCTTAAGAACATTCGACACACCGTCGATTGCCAAACCATCCGTTAAAAAATACAGGAGACCTGCTGTGAAAAGAAAACTATTGAGCCTGCTTGTCATGCTCGCCACGGCGCACGTATCAGCCCAAGTGACCGATGCCATGATTGCCAAAGATGCGACAGACACGGATTCCGTGTTGAGTTGGGGCATGGGCACACAAGGTCAGCGCTATTCGACCTTGACCACCATCAATACCAAAAACGTGAGCAAATTGGCCCCGGTGTGGTCCATGTCTTTCGGTGGCGAAAAGCAGCGCGGCCAAGAGTCTCAGCCTTTGGTCTACAAAGGCAAGATGTTTGTCACGGCCTCTTACTCGCGTATCTTTGCGGTGGACGTGAAGACCGGTGAAAAGCTTTGGAAATATGAACACCGCCTGCCCGAAGGCATCATGCCCTGTTGCGACGTGGTCAACCGCGGTGCTGCCCTTTATGACAATTTGGTGATCTTCGGCACGCTCGATGCGCAGCTCGTGGCCCTCGATCAGAACACCGGCAAAGTGGTGTGGCGCGAAAAGATCGACGACTACGCGGCAGGTTATAGCTACACCGCTGCACCGCTGATCGCCGAAGGTTTGCTGCTGACCGGTGTGTCCGGCGGTGAATTCGGTGTTGTTGGCCGTGTCGAAGCGCGCGACCCCAAGACGGGCAAACTGGTTTGGACGCGCCCCACCGTTGAAGGCCACATGGGCTACAAAGATGGCAAAGAAAACGGCATCAGTGGCACCACCAATGCCACATGGCCGGGTGAAACTTGGAAAACCGGTGGTGCTTCCACTTGGTTGGGCGGCTCTTATGACGCCTCTACCGGTTTGGCCTATTTCGGCACGGGCAACCCTGGTCCATGGAACAGCCATGTGCGTAAGGGCGATAACTTGTACTCATCGTCTACGGTGGCGATTGATGTCAAGACCGGCAAGATCGCTTGGAGCTACCAAAATACCCCGAACGATGCTTGGGACTTTGACGGCGTGAACGAATTTGTCACCTTTGACATGGATGGCAAACGCATGGGCGGCAAGGCCGACCGCAACGGCTTCTTCTATGTGAACGATGCCAAGACCGGCAAACTGGTCAACGCCTTCCCCTTCGTGAAGAAAACAACATGGGCCAGCAGCATTGACCTGAACACCGGCCGTCCTGTGTTTGACCCTGCCAATCGCCCTGGCGATCCAACCGCCAGCGCCGATGGCAAGAAAGGCGCTTCTGTGTTTGCGGCACCCGGTTTCTTGGGTGGCAAAAACCAAATGCCAATGGCCTACAGCCCCAAGACCCAGTTGTTCTATGTGCCGACCAACGAATGGGGCATGGAAATCTGGAACGAGCCCATCAGCTTCAAAAAGGGCGCGGCTTACTTAGGCGCTGGTTTCACGATCAAGCCTTTGTTTGATGACCACATCGGCTCACTCCGTGCGATCGACCCCAAAACGGGCAAGGTGGCTTGGGAAGTTAAAAACAGCGCGCCTTTGTGGGGTGGTGTTTTGACGACGGCTGGCGACTTGGTGTTTTGGGGCACGCCAGAGGGTTACCTCAAAGCGGCCGATGCGAAAACAGGCAAAGTCCTGTGGCAGTTCCAAACGGGTTCTGGTGTCGTGGCGCCTCCCATCACTTGGAACGATGGTGCTGACCAGTACGTGAGCGTGGTGTCGGGTTGGGGCGGTGCTGTGCCTTTGTGGGGCGGTGAAGTGGCCAAGAAGGTCAACTTCCTCGAGCAGGGTGGTTCCGTGTGGACTTTCAAACTGCCCAAGTAAACCTCGATTAACTTGAACATAAAAAGGGGTTTCTGAAGGACGAGAGTCCGACGGAGCCCCTTTTTCAATGACACACACATGATGAAAAAAATCACACTATCTTTGATGATCGTTTGGGCTTGCGGTCAAGCCGCCTTGGCTGCGCCGAGCTTGAGTGCCAAAGAGTCGGCAGCCGCCGTCGAGTTGGCCAAGAGCAATGGCTGTTTAAGCTGCCACGCGATGGATGAAAAAATTGTCGGCCCAGCCTATTCAAAAATTGCGGCCAAATACAGCGACGACAAAGACGCCGCAGCATCGTTGGCCCAATCTATTCGCAATGGCTCGCAGGGCAAGTGGGGGCGCATTCCTATGCCTGCACATGGCAGCATCAGCAACGACGATTTGAATTTGTTGGCGCGCTGGGTGCTCACGGTGAAATAAACGCGACCTACCGTTTAAGCGTTGCTGGCCTCTTTGACTTATCCCCAAACGTCGCTTGGAAGCTGCGCTTTTTTACGGTAGATCGTGTTGCGCGAGACGCCTAAGATTTTGGCTGCGACCGACACATTGCCCTTTGCTGTTCTCAAGGCTTGTGCCATGGTGTCGATGGCGACGTTTTCTAAAACCAACGAAGGGGTGGGTGAAGGCGTTGCCACGGAGCATGGTGCTGACCACGCGTTGGCATGCGGCAGCGTTTGATGCAACTTGATGTGCGTGTGTTGTGCTTCTTTGATTTCATCTAAAAAGTCATCGGGCAAATGCTCAAGGCCAATGTCGTGCGCGCACTCCGCCATCACGACTGCTGTGCGAAGCAAGTTGAACATTTGTCGGAAATTGCCGGGCCATGCATAGGTACGAAAGATAGACATCACTTCGGGTGAGAGGCCAATTGGCTGACTGGCTGAGCAAACGCTGTTGAGTATTTTGCGCGTCACCACCTCCAAGTCTTGACGGTCTCGCAATGCAGGAAGTTTCACCACAAGGCCGTTCAGCCGGTAGTACAAGTCTTCGCGAAATGTGCCTTGCGCGATCATTTCTTTCAGGTTTTTATTGGTGGCGCAAACCACCGCGACATCGACATCGACCTCGCGCCCAGAGCCCAGAGGGCTGACCTTGCGTTCTTGCAGCACGCGCAACAAACGGGCTTGCAAGTGCAGTGGCATGTCGCCAATTTCATCTAGAAACAGTGTGCCGCCATTGGCGAACAAAATCTTGCCCGTTGATCCTTTGCGTTTGGCGCCTGTGAACGCCCCTTCTTCGTAGCCAAACAGTTCTGACTCAATCAAACTTTCGGGAATGGAGGCGCAGTTCACGGAGACGAAGTTTTTGTGCGCCCTGGCGGAGTCGTTGTGAATGGCCTGAGCCAGCAAGTCTTTGCCGGTGCCGGTTTCGCCCAAGATCATGACTGGAATATCGCGGCCCTGAATGATGCGCAATTTGTGGATCACGGACGCAATTTGGGGATCCCCTGTGTCGAGGTATCGCAAGCTCGAGAGAGGGGCTTTGTCGATCGACGGTTTTTCCCGTGCGGGCGGTGGTGCCGTAGGGGCCGATTGGGGCTCAGCGAAGTTCATGGCATTGAAGGCGGACGGAAATTGCAGGTCGCTCTTGCAGCAAACATTGACGCCGTTGCTGAGGCTCAGGCTGAATGCTTGGCCGCGCGCTTCGCGCACGCGATCGAGAAACTGTGACACCGCCACGTTGAACAGCGACGAAAAAGTGTGTGCTTTGAGTGCGTTGACCGATAGCCCGAATTGAAATTGGGCGCTGCGATTGCCCGACAAAAACCGACCGTCCGTGGAGAAGACCGCGATGCCTTCCATCAATGTGCCGAGAAACTCAGAGCGCGCATGAAAGTGGACCCTTACCTCCGTTGGAAACACGTCGGCAAACATATGGTTTTCGATCATTTGTGCAGACATGCGCGCCAAAGCCATGGTGTGTTGGTGGTAGCTGCGGTGGTCGCCAGTGACATCGAGCGCGCCGATGACTGCGCCATGCGGATCAAAGATGGGGGTGCATGAGCAGGTTAAAAACTGGTTCGCTTTCAAGTAATGCTGATCGCCGTGGACAACGATGGGCTGGCCTTCTGTCAATGCTGTGCCAATCGCATTGGTGCCTTTGCAGCGTTCGGACCATTCCGCGCCTGGCGCCAAGGCAACTTGCGCCGCCTTTTCTAAAAAATCGAGGTCGCCAAGGGAGTGCAAGATCGTGCCGCTGCGCGCGGTCAAGATCACCATGCTGTGTGTGTTGGCGATTTGCTCGTACAGCGTCTCCATCACAGGGGCGGCATGCTGGAACAAAAAATGGTTGTCCTCGCGCAGTTGTTCCAGAGCGCCTAAATTCAGAGGCGTGTAGTCGGGAAGGTCGACGGTGTTGAGTCCGTAATCGCGCGAGCGTTCTTTGGACGACGCGATGATGGCTGCATGTTCAGGGCTATTGAAGGCTGCACCTTGAACGTAGGCTTTGAGTGCGCCCAGCGGCAATGCGGCAGTTGAGTTGAGCATGCAGTCTCCGTGACATCGTTCGTTTTTGTAATACTTTTCAGTATGAAGATTTTGCGGACTTGCTTGTCTAACCCACTCAGTTGTTTCCCTAGCTTTTTGTGACGAAACAACGCACAGGTGTTCCAAATTGAGACAAATTGCACAACCACCTCATGGCTTGATCTTTGCTAGACAGAGATAACTCTTGCTCCAACACCGTTTCTATAAAGGTTGTGCTTGTCATGTCTCTCGTTGCTACTTCTCTTCTTCGCCGCTTGCTCGGCGTTTCGTTGGCACTCATGTTGGGGGCTGTGTCGTCACAGGCGTTGGCGCATGGCGACGTGGTGCCGCAGTCGGTGGACACCAGCACCTTGCCGCAATTGGGTCCTAAGTGGCAGGAATCCAATCCATTCTCAACTGGCCCCGCCAGCAAAGAGGCGTTGCGTATTGGTACATCGGCGTACAACCAAAACTGCGCACGTTGCCATGGCCTAGAGGCTATTTCGGGTGGCGTGTCTCCCGATTTGCGCAAACTCGACCGCGATTGCAACGATTTGGCCGATGCTGCCAAGAAGAATGCGTGCTTCAAAGAAATGGATGAATACTTTGTCGCCACGGTGCGACGTGGACGCACCCGCGATGGCCGTGTGTATATGCCGCCGTTTGAGGGGGTGTTGACCCAAGAAGCCATGTGGTCCATCAAAACTTACCTTGAAACCCGACGCGAGCCTTGAGCCGATGAACGACTTTATGAAGGAGAGATGCATGCCCGTTTCTAGCGCTTTGCGCCACACTGTTTCTCGACGTCAGGCGATGGGGCTTGCTGCTTTGTTATGGGGCGCCTCTGCGTGGTCGCAAGAACCGAGCGCGATGGAAAAAATCAAAGCGCGCGGCACGCTGAAGGTCGCAGTCTACAAAGACAACGGTCCTTACTCGGATGGCCCCGCAAACGATCTGCACGGTTTAGACATCACGCTGGCCCAGGCCTTGGCGCGTCAGTTGAATCTCAAATTGTCTTTGCTGCCATTTGATGCTGGCGAAAACATGAATGATGATTTGCGCAACATGGTTTGGAAGGGGCACTACCTAGGCTACGGTCCAGCGGATGTGATGATGCATGTGCCTGTGGATCGGTATTTGATGGGCGAAAACAAGCAGACCTTGATTTTTGGGGCTTATGTGCGCGAGCATTTGGTGGTGTTGCACGACCCTTCCAAAATTGCCTCGGTCTACAACCCCGAGGACTTGGTGGGCAAGACCTTGTCTGCCGAACAAGGCAGCGGTGCCGCCAGTGCGTTGATGGGTTATCGCGGCGGGTTGTTGCGCACGCAAGTGTCGATTTTCAAAGACGGCATAGAGGCCGCCAAGCGGGTGTTGTCGGGGCAGATGGATGCCGCGTTTGTCAGCCGTGCGCAGGCCGAGGCTGCGATTTTTGCGGCAGGAGAGAAAAACAAATGGGCGCTGTCTAGCTTAACTTTGCCTGGCGTGATGCCCAATGGCTGGCCGCTTGGTATGGCTGTCAAAGCCGACAACACTGCGCTGGCTACTGCGTTAGACCAAGCATTGGGTGCATTGCGCGAGAACGGTGAGTTGACCAAGATTTTTCAAGCGCACGGATTGACCTTGGCGGCGCCTTGACGGACGGCGTGTCTTGAGATCACCGTTGGCAGCGGTCAGTCGATGTCCAAATTCATGCCGACCTTCACGATCCATTTGTCCACGCTGCCACCTGCGGGGTGCAAGGGGCGACCCAAGCCCAATTGGAGTCGGTGCGACTGCAGCTTCTCGTCCCAAACGGCGTAAAGGGCTTCGTCTCGAAGATGCCGCGCCAGCGGCGCTGAGGCGGCCCCCCAATTGCTGAAGTATTCAAACCCCAATTGGCGTCGGGGATTGATCATCTTAGAAATTTTGGCCGCGGGTTGAAACTGCGCTTGTGTGCTCTCACCACTGAGTGGTATTTCCAACGACGGGTTGACGGTGACATGCCATGTGAACCATCGGTAACCCAAGATGGGATTGATGCCGATGCTGTTGCCCCCTTGGCTGTCATAAGGCGTGGATGTGTACCCTACATCTGCGCGCACGCCCCAGTAAAAGCCCACATCGGGCGCGTGCGGTGCCACGTATTGCACCTCTGTTTTCAGCCCCTCAAGTTTGCGCTGTCCCTGCACTTGCGACATTGGCAACTCTAGACCGATGGTCCAGCCATTGCCCAGTCCGTAGCCGTATTCCACCAGCAGCTGCGTGACATGGCCGTTGGGGCCTGTCGCCGAAGATTTGGGTTTGGCGATGCTGGCAATCAGTTCAATTTCAGCGTCATCTTTTTTCGGAATGTCATCTGCGTAGACCCGCAATTCATAAGACGCACCGAAGGCGACGGTTGCAACCGTGGCAGCCAGTGCCGCGAGAAGCGGCTGTAGCGCGTGAAGGGGCGTCTTGATGCGCATGGGCGTGGTGCAATCAGAGGAGCGTTGTGTAGATAGCATGTATTTTCAACGCAATCGCTAGGGGCGATAAACTCAAAACCATGAAGACCCATTTCTCACACTTGCAGTCCGCCATCATCGATTTAGACGGCACCATGGTTGATACCTTGGGCGATTTCGAAGTGGCGCTGAACCGCACGCTCGCAGATTTGGATTTGCCGCAAATTCAGCGTGAGTTGGTGTCGCGCACTGTCGGCAAAGGGTCGGAGCATTTGATCCGTTCGGTGCTGACGCACCAATTGGCCTTGCCCGAGGTGGCGTCCTCAGGGCTGATGTGCGCAAGTCGCACCTTGGATGATTTGTATGAATTGGCGTGGCCCCGCTACCAACACCATTATTTGGCCATCAACGGTGAGTTTGCGCAGGTCTATCCCTGTGTGGCAGAGGGGTTGCAGCAGTTGCGCAGCGCGGGGTTGACGCTCGCGTGTCTGACAAACAAACCTTTGTCGTTTGCCAAACCCTTGTTGGCGGCCAAAGGTCTAGACAGGTATTTTTCGCATGTCTTCGGTGGCGACAGTTTTGAACGTAAAAAACCAGACCCGCTGCCACTCATTCGCACCTGCGACATCTTGGGCACGGAACCGGCGCGCACCTTGATGGTGGGCGATTCCAGCAACGACGCCCAAGCCGCCCGTGCCGCTGGTTGCCCTGTGGTGTTGGTCCGTTACGGCTACAACCATGGTGAACCCGTGGATGCGGTGGATGCTGACGCGCATGTCGACGTGTTGACCCAAATTCAGGGTGCCTTGACCTTGTCTTGCTGAGCCTTTGTTAAACTGATCTTTATGTTCATTCATCGCAGCACTGTCACAGGTTGTCACGACCGGGGAGCTTGGCCCTGGCGTACGCCTTTATTCACGCTCGTTTAACGCACGCGACTCAAGCCGTGCCCCGCGTTGATGCATGGTTTTGCATCAGCACCTGTCCGAATGAACGCCCCATCTACACGGGGCAGAGCTGTGGAGGCTCACAATGACCGAAATCGAATTCAAAACATTGGCCCAACAAGGCTACAACCGCATTCCGTTGGTGGCGCAAGCGTTTGCCGACCTCGAAACTCCTTTGTCGCTTTATCTGAAGCTGGCGCATGTCCAAAACGATGGCAAACACAGCTTTTTGCTGGAATCCGTGGTGGGCGGCGAGCGGTTTGGGCGTTACAGCTTCATTGGGTTGCCTGCGCGCACGTTGTTGCGCGCCAGTGGCTTTGGTGCTGCGGCGAAGACCGAGGTGGTCACCGATGGCGTCGTGATCGAGACTGCTGCGGGTAATCCGCTGGATTTTGTGGCGGCTTACCAAAAGCGTTTCAAGGTGGCGTTGCTGGACGGCATGCCCCGTTTTTGCGGCGGACTGGCGGGCTATTTTGGCTATGACACCGTGCGTCACATTGAAAAGAAATTGGCCCACTCGTGCCCGCCCGATGACTTGGGTATGCCAGACATTTTGTTGTTGCAAACCGAAGAGTTGGCGGTCATTGACAACCTGTCGGGCAAGCTCTCACTCATCGTGTACGCCGATCCAGCGCAGCCCGATGCTTACCCACAAGCGCAAGCGCGCTTGGCAGAACTCAAGCAGCGCTTGAAAGCGCCCGCACAAGCGCCGTCGATTGCGCCTTGCGCCAGTCACCCCGCCGAGCGCAGCTTTGCCAAAGACGATTATTTGGCGGCGGTTTTGCGTGCCAAAGATTTGATTGCTGCTGGCGACTTCATGCAGGTGCAAGTGGGCCAGCGCATTCACAAGAAGTTCACAGCCAGCCCGTTGTCGTTGTACCGCGCCTTGCGTTCGCTGAACCCTAGCCCGTACATGTATTACTACAACCTCGGCGACGCCCATGTGGTGGGCGCTTCCCCCGAGATCTTGGTGCGCCAAGAGTCCACGCCTGAAGGCCAAAAAGTCACCATCCGTCCATTGGCAGGCACGCGACCACGCGGTGCCACGCCTGAGGCCGATAAGGCGGCAGAGGTTGAGTTGATCAACGACCCCAAAGAGCGTGCCGAGCACGTGATGTTGATTGACTTGGCGCGCAACGATATTGGGCGGATTGCCAAAATTGGCAGCGTCAAAGTGACCGAGGCTTTTGTGGTCGAGCGTTACAGCCATGTGATGCACATCGTGAGCAACGTGGAAGGTTTGTTGCTTGACGGCACAGATGGTCAGCCACTCACTAGCATGGATGTGCTCAAAGCCACGTTCCCTGCGGGCACACTGACAGGTGCGCCTAAGGTCCATGCGATGGAGTTGATCGATCAACTCGAGCCGACCAAGCGCGGTTTGTACGGCGGTGCTTGCGGTTACTTGAGCTTTGCGGGCGACATGGATGTGGCGATTGCCATTCGCACGGGCATCATCAAAAACGACACCTTGTATGTGCAAGCTGCCGCGGGTGTGGTGGCCGATTCTGTGCCCGAGTTGGAGTGGAGAGAGACGGAGCACAAAGCGCGTGCGCTGCTGCGTGCCAGCGAGTTGGTGGAAGAAGGCTTGGAGTAAACATCATGAAAAAAATCAAACTTCTCATGGTCGACAACTACGACAGCTTTACCTTCAACATCGTTCAATATTTTGGGGAGCTGGGGGCCGAGGTCGAGGTCTTTCGCAACGATGAAATCACACTGGAAGGCATTGCCGCGCGCAAGCCAGATCGTTTGGTGATTTCTCCCGGTCCATGCTCACCCGCTGAGGCGGGTATTTCGGTGGCGGCTATTCAGCACTTTGCTGGCAAGTTGCCTATTTTGGGTGTGTGTTTGGGGCATCAGAGCATTGGTGCCGCTTTCGGCGGAAAGATCATTCGCGCACAAGTGCTGATGCATGGAAAAACCAGTGTCATCACGACGACGCAAGAAGGGGTGTTTGCCGGTTTGCCCGAGAAATTCACGGTCAATCGTTACCACTCCTTGGCCATTGAGCGCAGCAGCTGTCCGTCGTGTTTGAAGCCAACGGCGTGGACGGATGATGGCGAAATCATGGGCGTGCGGCACACGGAGCTCGACATTCAAGGGGTGCAGTTTCACCCCGAATCTATCCTCACGGAGCACGGTCACGCGATGCTCAAGAACTTTTTGTAAAGGCGCACCATGACTGCCATGCATGCAATTACCCCCCAAGAAGCGCTGCAACGCGTGATTGAGCATCGTGAGATTTTTCACGACGAAATGCTGCACATCATGCGGCTCATCATGGCGGGCGAAATGTCGCCGGTGTTGATGTCGGCGTTCATCACCGCTTTGCGCGTGAAGAAGGAAACGATTGGCGAGATCACCGCGGCCGCGCAAGTGATGCGTGAGTTTTCGACCAAAGTGGAGGTGGCCGATCGGCGTCACTTGGTGGACATCGTCGGCACGGGCGGCGATGGCTCGCACACGTTCAATATTTCGACATGTTCCATGTTTGTGGCTGCGGCCGCTGGCGCGAAGGTCAGCAAGCATGGCAGTCGCAGTGTGAGCAGCAAAAGCGGCAGCGCTGATGTGCTGGAGAGCTTGGGCGTCAATATCAACCTCACGCCTGCACAAATTGCACAGTGCATCACGCAGGTTGGCATTGGCTTCATGTTCGCGCCCAACCATCACCCTGCCATGAAAAATGTGGCGCCGGTTCGCAAAGAGTTGGGCGTGCGCACCATCTTCAACATTTTGGGGCCACTCACCAACCCCGCAAGCGCACCCAATATCTTGATGGGTGTGTTTCACCCTGACTTGGTGGGTATTCAAGTGCGTGCGTTGGAGCGCTTGGGCGCTGAGCACGCAGTCGTCGTTTATGGCCGTGACGGCTTGGACGAGGTGTCGTTGGGGGCCTCGACGTTGGTGGGCGAGCTCAAAGACGGCAAAGTGCGCGAATACGAAATTCACCCTGAAGACTTCGGTTTTGCGATGAGCAGCAACCGTGCGTTGCGTGTAGAAACGCCTGAGCAATCGCGCACCATGTTGCTGGGGGTGTTGGACAACCAAGCCGGTCCTGCCCGGGACATCGTGCTGCTCAATGCAGGCGTGGCTTTGTATGCGGCCAATGTGGCAGACAGCATCGAGGTGGGCATTGCGCTTGCGCGTGAGGTGTTGGCTTCGGGGGCGGCCAAAGCCAAGCTCGATCAGTTGGTGACTGCTGCGCATGCCCTGACTGTTTAAAGCCCGAGCGATGTGGAATAACCTAGAGGCTTGGATTGCCATCGGTGTCTCTGCGTGCTTTGTGTGCGTTGGCGTGGCGATGCACCGCGTGTTTGTGAATGTTTTAAAAAATGAGTCGCCCGAGGGCGAAAAGAAAGCCAAGCATGAGTGACATCTTGAAAAAAATCGTCGACGTCAAACACCAAGAGGTGGTTGCGGCGCTCAAACGCAAATCATTGCAAGCCATGCGCGCGGATGCCGAAAGCCGCGTCTTGACCCGTGACTTTGTGGGCGCGTTGCGTGCCAAGGTCGCTGCGGGTTTGCCTGCGGTGATTGCAGAAATCAAAAAAGCCAGCCCTTCTAAAGGCGTGATTCGCGAAGACTTCATCCCCGCCGACATTGCGCAAAGCTACGCCGAACATGGCGCTGCGTGCTTGTCGGTATTGACGGACAAAGACTTCTTTCAAGGCAGTGTGGACTATTTGAAGCAAGCGCGTGCTTCATGCGATTTGCCTGTGCTACGCAAAGACTTCATGGTCGACCCCTACCAAGTCTATGAGTCGCGCGTGATGGGGGCTGACTGCATTTTGCTGATCGCGGCTTGTTTGGACGACGCGCAAATGGCGGAGTTTGAGGCGATTGCGCGCAGTTTGGACATGGCGGTTTTGGTCGAAGTCCACGATGCCATTGAGTTGCAACGTGCCTTGAAGTTAAAAACGCCACTGATCGGCATCAACAATCGGAATTTGCGCACGTTTGACGTTTCGTTGGACACCACGCTTGGCATGTTGGCAGATGTGCCCGCTGATCGATTGTTGGTGACCGAGAGCGGCATCGTGCAGCGCAGTGATGTGCAAACCATGCGTGACGCGAATGTGCACGCATTTTTGGTGGGTGAGGCGTTCATGCGCGCGCCAGATCCAGGGGCTGCGCTGGCGCAATTGTTTGCTGCTTGAGTGCTTGAGCGGCGGGAATGACGCGGGATTTGTTTGGTGATGAGATGGCGGCGGGGGCGACCTCGTTGGCGCCGCATTTGAAAGCATGGTCCCCAGAGGCGTGGCAGGTCCATGAGGATTGGCGGCCGATATTGGATGCTTTTTGGCGCAGTCCTGAAGGCCAGTCTTTAGCGACTTTTGTGCGCGGGCGACTGGCTGCTGGCGCCATTGTTTACCCAGAACACCCACTTTGGGCTTTGTTGCTCACGCCATTGTCGAGTGTGCGCGTGGTGATTCTTGGGCAAGACCCTTATCACGGACCTTATCAAGCGCAAGGCTTGTCGTTTTCCGTGGCGCCGGGCGTCAAGATACCGCCTTCACTGCGCAATATTTTCAAAGAATTGCAAAGAGATTTGGGGTTGCCCTTGCCGCAAAGTGGCTCTCTCGAAGCATGGGCCAAGCGTGGCGTGTTGTTGCTCAATACCTGCTTGACGGTTGAGCAAGGCCTGCCAGCGAGTCATGCCAAGAGAGGCTGGGAGCGTTTGACGGATGCATTGCTTACACAGGTGGCGCGCACGTCGCCCGCGTGTGTTTATATGTTGTGGGGTGCCCATGCGCAAGCGAAGGCGCCAATGATTGAGATGCAGACGCGGCAGGTTGTTTCTGATGTTGCGGGCGAGGTGTCGCCTCGTCATGAGGCTTTGGTGCTGCAGGCGAATCACCCATCGCCGTTGTCTGCTTTGCGCCCGCCGCAGCCTTTCATGGGTTGCGGGCATTTTTCGACGGCGACAGCGTGGCTTGCTCAGCACCATCAAGAAATCTCTTGGGCTTTATGAGCAAAATTTATTCGGGATCGGCTCTGGGCTTCTAAACTCTGATATAGTCTGAGGTTCGCCGGAGGGGTGCCCGAGTGGCTAAAGGGGGCAGACTGTAAATCTGTTGGCTTACGCCTACACTGGTTCGAATCCAGTCCCCTCCACCAGCGAAAACAACAAGCGTTGCCTAGGTGATCCTGCAGCTGCTAAAGCCGGTCTCTGGCTAGATGCGGGAGTAGTTCAATGGTAGAACCCTAGCCTTCCAAGCTAATGACGCGGGTTCGATTCCCGTCTCCCGCTCCAATTGTTGTTTTTGTTGGGTTGATTGGCGGTCAGAGTTTTGCCCTTGTGGCTCAGTGGTAGAGCACTCCCTTGGTAAGGGAGAGGTCGCGGGTCCGATTCCCGCCAAGGGCACCAAATTTTTGTGATTGACTTATTTTTTTCGGAGTCGAAAAATGGCAAAAGGAAAATTTGAACGTACCAAGCCGCACGTGAACGTCGGCACGATTGGTCACGTTGACCACGGCAAAACAACCTTGACTGCAGCGATCACCACGATCCTGTCGGCCAAGTTTGGTGGCGAAGCGAAGGCTTACGACCAAATTGACGCGGCTCCTGAAGAAAAAGCACGCGGTATCACGATCAACACCGCTCACGTTGAGTACGAGACCGAGTCTCGTCACTACGCGCACGTGGACTGTCCTGGTCACGCCGACTATGTGAAAAACATGATCACTGGCGCTGCCCAAATGGACGGCGCTATTTTGGTGTGTTCCGCTGCTGACGGCCCAATGCCACAAACTCGCGAGCACATCTTGTTGGCTCGTCAGGTGGGTGTGCCTTACATCATCGTGTTCTTGAACAAGTGCGACATGGTGGATGACACTGAGTTGTTGGAATTGGTCGAAATGGAAGTGCGCGAGCTCCTCGATAAGTACGATTTCCCAGGCGACGACACACCTATCATCCACGGCTCTGCCAAATTGGCGCTGGAAGGCGACAAGGGTCCTTTGGGCGAAGAGGCGATCTTTAAGTTGGCCGCAGCTTTGGATAGCTACATCCCTACGCCTGAGCGCGCAGTGGACGGTGCTTTCTTGATGCCAGTGGAAGACGTGTTCTCGATCTCGGGTCGCGGTACGGTGGTGACAGGTCGCGTTGAGCGCGGCATCATCAAAGTCGGCGAAGAAATCGAAATCGTGGGTATCGTTGACACAGTCAAGACCACATGTACTGGCGTGGAAATGTTCCGCAAATTGCTGGACCAAGGCCAAGCGGGTGACAACGTGGGTATCTTGTTGCGCGGTACAAAGCGCGAAGACGTGCAGCGCGGCCAAGTGCTGTGCAAGCCCGGTTCAGTCAAGCCACACACTCACTTCACGGCTGAGATCTATGTGTTGAGCAAAGACGAAGGCGGCCGCCACACGCCATTCTTCAACAACTACCGTCCACAGTTCTACTTCCGTACGACTGACGTGACCGGCGCGATCGAATTGCCAGAAGGCAAAGAGATGGTGATGCCTGGTGACAACGTGTCGATCACTGTGAAGTTGATCCACCCGATTGCGATGGAAGAAGGCTTGCGCTTCGCTATCCGCGAAGGCGGCAAGACCGTTGGCGCTGGTGTGGTTGCTAAGATCATTGCCTAA
>Ga0213920_1000194_pt1 | contig 58652 bp, 64 predicted proteins | sample McNCre1117MG_FD_161054 | JGI IMG/M metagenome (GOLD analysis project Ga0213920, IMG submission 161054) | Freshwater microbial communities from McNutts Creek, Athens, Georgia, United States - 11-17 MG | ecosystem: Environmental > Aquatic > Freshwater > Creek | place: USA: Georgia | collected...
GGATGTTTGGGTCGAAGCGACGCTTGGTCTTGTTCTGAGCGTGCGAAACGTTGTGACCAAACTGAGGTCCAGTCTGAGTAACCTGGCAATAGGCTGCCATTTCGTCTCCTTTAGGGGGGCAAGCCCCAATTCCGAGATTGGAAGGAGCTTGAAGTAGTTGGTTGCTACGAGCAACTTCTCAAGTTTAGGCGAGGTTGCGAGCCTTAAGCAAGTCTTGGTCGTAAACTCTTGAGTTTCTTCGGCGCGTCACGCGCTTAATTCCCTGCATAGCTGGCATTTTCCAAATAATTCCACCGTGTGACTGGTGGGTGCAAATCCGTGTTGGCTGGCAATCTGGGCTATCCAGGTTTCTATGTTGCTGACCTCAATCTCAACGGCCTTGCCGCACTGAGTGCAGATGAGGTGATGGTGGTGACCTGAATCACACGCCCTGAAGAGCGTTTCGCCGCTTGTTGACTGGAGTGAATCTGCCTCTTGCTGCTGAGCCAACTCGGCGAGCGCCCGGTATACGGTTGCGAGACCTATGGAACTGCCGTGATTTCTAAGCACCAGGTGTAGGTCTTGGGCACTAACAAACCCAGTCGCCTCGCCAAGTGCGTGCCTTACGGCGTCTTTCTGCCAGGTGTTTCTTCTAGTTTTCATTTGCGCCTTAGCTCAACGAGTCTGCAGATTCCGTAAATGGCGAACGAGATGGTTGTTACGTAGGGGCTGATGGGGAGGCCGGCGCCAACGGCAAGGAGAATTCCGCCTAAAACAGCGATTAGTGCGAAGCTCACCGAAAAGACGGCGACGAGAGCCGGAATTTTTGTGATTCGCAGTGCAGCCGCCGCTGGGGTCACCAGCAGGCTCAACACCAGCAGTGCGCCAACCACCTGAACGGATGCCGCAACCGCCAGTCCCAGGAGCAGCATAAACAGAATGGATAGTCCGCGGATTGGCACACCGCGTGCCGCCGCAACCTCGGGATCAAGGCTGGCGAAGGTTAGCGGACGCCATACGAGCAGCAGGGTTGTCACAATCACAACGCTTATGGCGGCCAGCCATAGGAGCTGCGGGTTATCCACCGAGACTATCTGCCCGGTAAGTAAACCAAACTTGTTGACCGCCTGACCCTGGTAAAGAGAAATGGCTAGGATTCCAAATCCGAGACCGGCAGGCATGAGCACAGCGACGATAGAGTTTCGCTCCCTGGCCTTGGCGCCCATCACTCCGATGATGCCAGCCGCGATGAGTGATCCCAGGATGGAGCCCAGCACCACATCCATGCCCGCCAATAGAGCGATTGAGGCGCCTGCGAACGAAAGCTCACTGATGCCGTGCACCGCAAACGACATGTCACGGGTGTTTACGAACACCCCGATGAGGCCACCCATGACGGCAAGTAGCGCCCCAGCGATGAGCGAGTTTGTGATGAGGGGTAGCAGTTGGTCGTAGTCAGTGAAGTTGAAGATCATCTCTAGCTCCACTCCTCGTCGGGGTGGTGGTCGTGGTCGTGAGTTCCCACCACAACGATTCGGCCTTGGTTGCGAAGTACGTCAACCTGGGTGCCGTAAAGCTCGCTTAGAACCTCAGACCTCAGAACCTCATCCGGGGTGCCAATTCGGAACTTTCCGTTGGCCAAATACAGAACCCGGTCAACCATTCCAAGAATCGGGTTCACATCGTGGGTTACAAAGAGGACAGCCGCTCTGTGTTCGCGGCGTTCCTCGTCCAGCAGGTTGGCAACCGCCTGCTGCTGCTGGAGGTCGAGTGCACTCAAGGGTTCATCCGCAAGAATGAGGTCCGGACTGGAGATCACGGCCTGTCCAACCCTGAAGCGCTGCAGCTGCCCGCCGCTTAGGGTTCCTACCGGCTTATCGGCAAGGTCGTGTCCGTCTATGCAGTTCAGCACGTGTTCAACGCGGCGCCTGATCCTGGCGTTTGGCAAGGGGAACCCAAACCTGTGGCCGTCCAGCCCCATCCGCAGCAGATCTCGCGCCCGCATCGGGGTGCCGCTGTCCGTTGCGCGGTGCTGAGGAATGTAGCCAACCCTGCTGCTTCCCTTCAAAACAGGGGCGCCGTGCAGCAGAATCTCACCGCGAGTGAGAGGTTCCTGACCAAGGATGGCCTTTAGCAGCGAGGTCTTGCCGGAGCCGTTGGCCCCAATAACCGCTATGAACTCCTCCGGATTTACCCGCAGATTGAGCCCGCTCCATAGGGTCTTTTGCCCAAACGATATCTCGGCATCGATCACCTCGAGCAGAGGCTTCTTAGCCACAGTCCCTGCGGTCATTTCAGAGCTCCAGCGATTTGAGTCAAAACGCCGTTCATCCAGGTTGTGTAGGTTGTGTGCTCCGGAAGCAGTTCGCTCAGCCAGATAACGGGTACTCCAGACGTTTTAGCCCAGCCAGAAATCTGGTTGGTTTGCGCTCCAAGCGTTTGGCGATTCAGAATCACAAGTTTCACCGTGTGGCTGGTGATAAGCCCCTTAATTTGGTTCATCACAGCCGGTGATGCATCGGTTTCCTGTTCAACAGCATTCGTGAAGGCCGTGGGTGTCACGTTCCAGAGGCCGAGCGCGTCTAGTGTGAACGCGGCAAATGATTCGCAAAGCAAAACCTTGGTGCCCACAGTCTTCTGACGGAGCGCGTTCGCCCGAGCCGTGAGGGCATCGATGCTTTGAATTAGCTTGTTGTAGTTGAGTGTGACGCTAGCTTGCGATTGGGCAGGAACCTTCGCAAGCAATACCTCGTAGATTCTGGAGGCGACTTTCTTCGCGAATGCGTAGTCGTACCAGTAGTGCGGATTGGTATCCGGCCTGATCGGCAGGCCAGATCCCAAAACTCGGCTGACATCGATGCGAGTCCAAGAGGTATTTGAAGGCTTGGTGGCCAACATTCTTGCGAAGAAGGTGTCGTAGCCGGCACCGTTTTCAATAGTCACCTGCGCCTGGTTCACTGCAAGCTGATCCCTCACAGTCGCCTCGTACGAGTGCGGGTCCTGAAACTGAGACTTGATGATTGGCGTGACTGAAACCGCATCCCCGCCAATCTGCTTGGCTATTTCGGCCCACACGGCCACTGAGGCAACAACCTCAACTGGCGCGGCGGTTGGCGTGGGGCTAGGGGTTTGAGTTGGGGTGATTGACTGGCTGGCACTTTGGCTAGGCGTTTGGCTCGGGCTGGGGCTCGGGGCGCAACCCGCCAAGGCAAACGCACCTAAAGTAAGGACCAGCCCAAACGCCAGCGCTCTGATTCTTGAGGATCTGAGTATCACCTTCGTAGGCTATGCCTTAATGATAATGATTGTCAATACAGGCTTAACCAAGTTTCTAATTGCTCACAATTCTGTTTCGAAGACTACTCCCATCGGATGTTCTGCCAGACTGAAGCATTGGGGGGGAACTCCCAAACCACTTATTGGAATAGGGAGACAACCATGAGTAACTACGAACCACCGGTATCAAACGAGTCAGCAGCACCAGCTTCAGCAACTAACCCACCAAAGTCCTTCATGACCACCGCCCTGCTGGGAATCTTCCTCGGCACCTTCGGCGCTGACCGCTTCTACCTCGGCGACACCGGCATGGGCGTTGTGAAGCTCCTGACCTGCGGTGGTTGCGGAATCTGGTCATTGATCGACAACATCATGCTTGTCACGGGCCAGCGCACCGATGCCCAGAAGCGACCATTAGCGGGATACGAAGAGAACAAGAAGACCGCAACCATCATCTTGGTTGTTGTCTCCGCGCTCAGCGTTGTTGGTTCAATTGCCAATGGACTATTGCAGGCCACCCTCAACCACTAGCTATGAGTCAGTACACCCCGCCGTCCAACGCTGACGGAAGCCAGAACGATGCCTACGTGCTTCAGCCAAACAATCCACCAAAGAAGTACCTGACCGCTGTACTCCTTTCGTACTTCCTTGGAAACCTTGGCGTTGACAGATTCTACCTTGGGCAAATTGGTCTCGGCTTGGCCAAACTCTTCACCTTTGGCGGGTGTGGAGTTTGGCACACGGTGGACTGGATTCTAATCATCACAAATCAGGTTAAAGACGCAAATGGGCAGCCGCTGGTTGGCTATCAAGAAAAGCGAAAGACTGCGCTGATTGTCATAGGAATTGGAATGGCCGCAACTATCCTGCTAGCCCTTGTGGCCGGCATTATCGCCTTTGTGGTCTCGTTCTTTGCCACCCTCGCGTCCAACCGCGGATTGTAGAGACTAGCCGAACGGATCCGGGGCCAACCAACTTCCGGGCAGGTTTCGGGCAATTGTGAACGCGCCGGTAATCACAATGACCAACGCCATGATTGCGGTTCGCAAACCTCGGGATTTGCTGCGCTGCGCCCAGAATCCAAGCAGTACAAGGACTGGCATTGCAAATAAGAGCGCGTTCTGATTTAGCGCGCCAAGCATGTTTCCGTGCAGAATGTCCCAGGTGGCGCGCAGTCCGCCGCATCCAGGGCAGTAAAGACCGGTAACCGCATAAATTGGGCACTTAGGCCAGAACTCGTGCGGTAAGAATGCCACCGCTCCGAGCGTTGCGAGGCCAGTTAGGCCCAGAGCAACCCGTTCGTTACTAAGTTTGCGGCCGGCCAGGTTTGGCACGTTAGTCCAGCAGCAGCGCAGGCTCTTCGATCACGCTAGCCACGTCCTGCACGAAGCGGCTGGCCACATCGCCGTCAACCACGCGGTGGTCGAAGGTGGCACCGATGGTGGTCACCTGGCGTACCTGAATCTCTCCGTTCACGACCCAAGGCTTCGGTCGAATGGAACCCAGAGCCACGATGGCGCACTCGCCCGGGTTGAGGATTGGGGTTCCGGTGTCCACACCAAACACACCGATGTTGGTGATGGTGATGGTTCCGCCGGCCATTTCTGCAGGCTGAGTCTTTCCCTCACGGGCGGTGGTCGCCAGCTGCTCGATGGCGCGCGCCAACTCAAGCATGGAAAGCTTGTCGGCGTCCTTGATGTTCGGCACAATCAGGCCGCGCGGGGTGGCAGCGGCAATGCCAAAGTTCACGAAGTTGTGGACGATGATTTCTTCATCGGTGAAGGTTGCGTTAACCATTGGGTTACGGCGCACAGCCCACATCATGGCCTTGGCCATAATCAGCAGCGGGGTCACCTTCACGCCAGCAAAGTCGGTGGAGGCCTTGAGGCGCTTTACGTACTCCATGGTGCGGGTGGCGTCAACGTCAACGAAGATGCTCACGTGTGGCGCCTGGAACGCGCTGGTCACCATGGCGTTGGCGATTGCCTTGCGCACACCCTTCACCGGGATGCGGGTTTCGCGCTCGGTTGGAACTTCGGGGGTGGTTAAGTTCCTGAAAACCGATGCCTGGGACGCTGCGGCCAGAACATCCTCGCGGGTTACCTCGCCGGCCATGCCGCTCGGGGTCACCTTGGTAATGTCTACGTTCAGCTCGCGAGCCAAGGCGCGGGTTGGGGGCTTGGCAATCACGCTCTCCTCGCCAACACCCACAACGATGTTCTGCTGTGCGGCGGCCACTGGAAGCGCTGCGGTTGCGGCGGCTGGGGCTGGGATGCCTCCCGGAACGGTTCGACCACGACGACGGGTTCCGCCCAGACTGTGATTTACGCCATAGCCAACGAGGGCCGGTGGTTCCTTCTCATCGCCAGAGGCGGAAGCATTAGTCGCGGGGGCTGCAGGCGCTGCGGCAGGCTCCGGAACTGAAACGTTGGCAGCGGCCTGAGCATTGGTGGCAACCGCGGTGTGCATCTGCTGAACCGGGCCGGTCTGGGTACCAACCGCGCCATCGGCAACAGTCACGGCGATGATTGGCTTCCCAACCTCAACGGTCTCGCCCTCCTCAGCCAGAAGCTGAGTGACAGTACCGGCGAATGGGCAGGGAAGCTCGACGAGCGACTTTGCGGTCTCAATCTCGCAGATGATCTGGTTGACGCCAACCGAGTCACCTGGCTTCACCATCCAGTTGACAATCTCGGCCTCGGTGAGGCCCTCGCCAACATCCGGGAGGTTGAAGTATGCCAGTTGGCTCATCGGTGTGCCTTCCTAAATCAGAACTAGTACGCCAGAACGCGGTCCACGGCTTCGAGCACGCGGTCTGCATCCGGGAGGTAAACCTCTTCCAGCTTTGCTGCTGGGTATGGAACATCGAAGCCGCCAACACGAAGCACTGGAGCCTGCAGGTGGTAGAAGGCCTGCTCCGTGATGCGAGCGGCAACTTCGGATGCGATGGAGACGAAGTTCGGAGCCTCGCTGGCAACCACTAGGCGACCGGTCTTCTTCACGCTCTCCACGATGGTTGAGTAGTCGATCGGGCTGAGCGAACGCAGGTCAATGACCTCAATGCTGATGCCTTCTTCAGCCGCAATCTGGGCGGCTTGCAGACAGACGGTCACCATTGGGCCATAGGTTGCGATGGTAACCGAGTGGCCTTCGCGGAGAATGCGCGCGCTGTGAAGTGGCAGCGGCGGGGTGTCCAGGTTGACCGGGCCCTTCTGCCAGTAGCGGCGCTTAGGCTCAAAGAACATGACCGGGTCGTCTGAGTCGATTGCCTGCTGAATCATCCAATAGGCATCGTTTGGGTTGCTCGGGCTAACCACTCGAAGGCCTGCGGTGTGCGCGAAGTAGGCCTCCGGGCTCTCGCTGTGGTGTTCAACCGCACCGATGCCGCCGCCGTATGGCACGCGGATAACCACAGGCATGCGGTGGTAACCCTCGGAGCGGTTGGTCATCTTTGCCAGCTGGGTGGTGATCTGGTCGAAACCCGGAAAGATGAAGCCGTCAAACTGAATCTCGGTCACCGGGCGGTAACCGCGCATGGCAAGACCGATTGCGGTTCCGATGATTCCCGACTCCGCGATGGGCGAGTTGAAGATTTGGCGGTTGCCAAACTCCTTGTGGAGTCCCTCGGTGACGCGGAAAACGCCGCCGAGTTCGGCAACGTCCTCACCGAACATCAATACCTTGGGGTTCTCTGCCATCTTCTTGCGAAGACCCGCGTTGATGGCGCGCGCGATGGCCATCTCCTGGAAGTTACTCATGGGCTTCTCCCGAGTGATCTGAGAGGGCATCCTCGTTCACAACGTTATGAAGGCTCGTGGATGGGTGAGCCTCGGTCTCAAACGACGCCTCGTACTCGGTGAGCCACGCCAACTGCTCTTCAATAAGAGGGTGGGGCTCCGAGTAAACGTACTTGAACATGTTCTCGAACGGCGGAGTTGGCAGACTAAAGGTCTTCGCACGGATTTCCTCAGCCAGGCGGTCGCCATCGGCGGCGCAGTCATCGAAGAATGCCTGACCTACTCCTTGACGACGAAGGAACTTCTCCAGGCGCTGGATTGGGTCGCGACCCTTCCAGAGTTCGGTCTCTTCGTTGCTGCGGTACTTGGTTGGATCATCGCTGGTGGTGTGTGCACCGATGCGGTAGGTGAGCGCCTCGATAAGGCTTGGTCCCAGGCCGTTGCGGGCGTCGTCCATGTGCTTGGCTGTGACGGCGTAGCTTGCCAGCACGTCATTGCCGTCTATTCGAATACCTGGAACACCGAAGCCCTCGCCTCGGCGATAAAGGGGTACAGCGGTCTGGCTGTCGGTTCGGCTAGAAATTGCCCACTGGTTGTTCTGGATAAAGAAGACCTGCGGGGTTTTGTTGACGGCGGCGAATAGGAGACCCTCGGAAACGTCACCCTCTGCGGTTGCGCCGTCGCCCACGTAGCAGATAACGGCTTGGTCTACGGCCGGGTCGCCGGTGCCAACCGCGCCATCGAAGTTGATGCCCATGGCATAGCCGGTGGCGTGCAGAACTTGCGAACCTAGAACAATCGCGTAGAGGTGGAAGCGCGTGGCGTCAGGGTTCCAGCCGCCGTGATTTACGCCTCGAAGCATCTTGAGAATCGACATGAGGTCGATTCCGTGGGTGAGGGCAACACCGTGTTCGCGGTAAGACGGGAAGATGTGGTCGTTATGACCAACGCCGTAACCGGAACCAATCTGGGCCGCTTCCTGGCCAACCGCTGGAATCCAGAGGCCCAGCTGCCCCTGGCGCTGCAGCGCGGTTGCCTCGTTATCGAACCGGCGAATCTTGGCCATGTCGCGGTAGAACTTGAGGTAATCGGCCTCGGTGAGGCGCTTTAGATATTCGGCGTACTCGCCCCACTGGCTGGGCACAGCAAACTCACCCTCTGGGGAGAGGAACTGTACCGTCGGGATTTGGCCGGAGTCTTGCTCAGTCATTAGAACCAATTTAGTTGGAAAATGGCACAATCTACACATGAGACGTTTTGTAGTCGGAACTGTTATCAATGCCGCAGGGTTGTGGTTGACCACTCTGGTGATTCCCGCAATCGTGCTTCACCCCTACGGCGGCAACGATGTTTGGCCAACCATTGGCTCATTCCTATTGATTGGTGCCATTTTTGGCTTGGTCAACGGAATTATTGCTCCCATCGTGAAGGTGCTGAGCATTCCCGTTTACATCCTCACGTTCGGCCTCATCTCGTTTGTGATCAATGGCGCGCTGCTCATCTTCGTTTCGTACCTGTCGGGAATGATTCACGGCGGCGGGTTGGTAATCGATGGCTTTAGCAATGGCGGCGTCAGCTGGGGTGCCTTTGGCTGGGCGGTACTCGGCGCTATGGTGATGTCGGTTGCAACATTTCTGACTCGAAGCGTTCTCAAGGGAATGCGCTGGCTCTAGCGGATGCGTGTTGCGCTCCAGTCCTGGATCTGTACCCGACCCTGGTCTAGTAGGCCGTCTAGTTGCTGATTTAGGCTTGCCAGGCTGCTTGTTCCAAGGGCATCGATGCTGGCCTGGTAAGACTCGAGCGAGTGCCCAATAAGTCCCAAGGGTTCTAGTTTCCAGTTGAACCAGTTTGGGTGATCATGCTGCGGGGCTAGGTCCAGCATTGGGACCGGGTCGTTTGAGTGTTGGAGATTCAGCACGCGGACACCTGTCGGCAGGTTTAACGCGTCTATTGGAGCAGCAATCGATACCAGGCCTAATACTCGACCCTCGAGGCCATGTTGAATGAGGTTGGCGCCCACCAGAGCCCCCTCCGAATAGCCAACCACGGTGAGGGTGTCTTTAGACCCGAATCCGGCCATTTCCAAGGCCTCGCGAGTTGCCCGCTCGGCGGCTGAGGCAGTAAATCCCGTCATCGCATTCAAGTCGGATCGCAGGTCGAATACTGATCTGCCGGGGAGCAGGCTCCAACTCTGGGTTCCGGGAAGGTACAGGGTGTAATGACGACCAGGCCTACCGCCTGGAACCTCATCACCTGCCAGCGAGACCTCGATGCGGATGTCCCCGATGGTTCCCACTGCGCGTAGCCGGGTGAGCAAGGAATCTATGTTTCTTGCGGCGTTGCCAACCACAGACTCGATGCGCTTGACTTCTACCCCTGCCGCCTCTCTAACACCCGAGAGGTTTACCACTCCAAGGATTGCGGCTGCCGCTACCGGTGCAATCTGAGCAATCTTGGACTCGATTTCTGGAATAAGTTTGCGCTCTGTTTCCTCGTAATTGGCGGCGGCCGCTAGGCAAGACTTGGCCAGTGCACCCAGATCCTGGATGATCGGTGGAAGTTTTACCAACCCGACAGCGAGAGCTGCTGGTTGTTCCGCAAGTGCGGCTAGCGTGGCCTCCACGAAGGCAATAGTTGAAAAGATTGTTGTTGCCACGGCGTGAAGTTGATGGAGTTCAACCCGCACCGGCGGGGTGCTCGGACCCTGAGGTGTGCAGTTTGTATTACTCATGCTGCAGCCACCACCGCGAGCTCGGCAATTGCCACGAGCGTTATGTATTTGTCGGCTTCCTCGAGATCACGAATGAGTCTCTGCAAGTCTCTTTCGAAGGCCGTTTTGCTTGGCCCTTCCCAATCAACCACAACTCCGGTGGCTTGGTAGAGCATGTCCGTAGCCAGGCTCAGTATGGTTGGCATGCCAATTTTCGAACTCATATTTACGATTTTTTGTCATTCGAACGCTGAATACACCGGGCGGATTCGAAACTGTCGAGAAGTGACCTTTACGGCCCTGTGGATAACGAATAGGGCAAAATATAAGAGTGAGCACTCTTTCCCCTCAGCCAATCAGCCCTCTCGATGGACGTTATGCACCTGCAGTAACGGAACTCGGGTTCCACCTCTCGGAGGCCGGACTAAACCGCGCCCGTATTCACGTAGAGGTTGAGTGGCTAGTGCACCTGGCCAACCGCGATGTACTGGGTCTGGGCCGCCCATTCACCGATACCGAGGTGGCAAACCTCCGAAGCGTCGTCTCCAACTTTGGTGACTCGGATGTGTCTGAGCTTGCAGCCACCGAGGCAAAGACTCAACACGACGTTAAGGCTGTTGAGTACTTTGTGCGCGAGCGCCTAGCGCGAGCTGGTCGCCCGGACCTACTTGAGCTCACCCACTTTGCTTGCACGTCGGAAGACATCAACAACCTCTCCTACGCCTTGACCGTGCGCGACGCCGTTTCGCTGGTCTGGCTTCCTAGGGTTGAGAAGCTCATGGCCAAGTTGCGTGAGATGAGTGACAAGTACTCCGCTGTTCCGATGCTTAGTCGCACCCACGGCCAGCCTGCAACCCCAACCAGCATGGGCAAAGAGCTCGCCGTATTTGTATTCCGTCTCGACCGCCAGCTTGACCGCATCAAGTCAGCCCAGTACCTCGGAAAGTTCTCCGGAGCAACTGGAACCTTCAGCGCACACGTTGCTGCGGCTCCTCAGGTTGACTGGCTTAACGAATCTCGCGAGTTCGTAGAATCCCTTGGTCTCACCTGGAACCCGCTCACCACCCAGATTGAGAGCCACGACTGGCAGGCCGAGCTCTATTCATCGATGGCGTTGTTCAACCGCATCCTGCACAACCTCTGCACCGATGTCTGGACCTACATAAGCCTCAACTATTTCAAGCAGATTCCTGTGGCCGGTGCCACCGGCTCTTCCACCATGCCTCACAAGGTGAACCCGATTAGATTCGAAAACGCCGAAAGTAACCTCGAGCTCTCGAACGCCATTCTCGATTCCCTCGCTGCCACGCTGGTGACTAGCCGCATGCAGCGCGACCTAACCGACTCGTCCTCGCAGCGCAACATTGGACTCGGGTTCGGACACTCCCTGCTCGCGGTTGATAACGTCACCCGCGGCCTAGGACAGCTCGAACTCAATGAGGGAGTACTAGCAGCCGATCTTCTCGACAACTGGGAGGTCCTCGGTGAGGCGATTCAGACCGTGATTCGCGCAGAGGTTGCAGCTGGTCGCAGCGACATCGACAACCCCTATGAGCTCCTAAAGGAACTCACTCGCGGCAAGCGGGTTTCGGGTGAAGACCTGGTCACCTTTGTGAACGGCTTGAAGTTGGAGCAGGAAGCCAAGGACAGGCTACTTGCGCTCAAGCCGGGAAACTACATTGGTTTGGCCCAGAAGATTGCAGGCCTTGTCAAATAGGTCAGGTTAGTGAGAAGCCCCCGCTCGATAGTTTTCGAGCGGGGGCTTCTCACTTAAGCCTTACTTTAGGCGGGGCTTGTCCGGGTCAAACTCGTCATCCTTGACCATCAGTGCCAGGGTGGCAATCGTCACGAGAACCACGATGAACGTGATTCCTGCCCAAATGAGTGACTCATTGATGAGCCGGGTGCCGCCCCAAACGAGGATGCCAACGATTGCAGCCGAGATGAAGCTCAGCGTTAGAAATACGCGCACGCCAACTTTGGAATTCGGATTCGTCATGTTTTAAGCCTAACCGTTTATTAGCTGAGCGCTGCAGTTGCTAAGCGACCTTGGAATTGTCGTTGGAGTAAACAGCTATTCCAGAAAACACTGCGGTGATGATCATGTAAGCACCGAGGAAGCCAACTGAATCACGCGGGCCAAGGTGCACCAGGGAAAACAGCAATCCCAGGGCCAGGTTGAGGATCAGATTGATTCGATGGTCGCGGCCCTTGGCCGTCTTGAAACCGGCACGTCTGGCAAGCTCAAACTCGATGCCACCTGAGATGAACCCCCAGGACGCTACGAGAACGCGGTAGGTGATTGCGCCCAGGGCAGCCGGCACCTGTGCGGCCACGAGTGCCACGAGCAGCGCCACTGTAGTTAGCGGCAGGGTCTCAACATCGGTAAGTTTGCGCCTCTGCACCATCGTTACGAATACGTTGACTAGCGCGAACCCAATGCCGAAGCTGGTGAGTGCGGTCAGTCCAACGCGGGTCGTCAATTCGTGTGTGAAGGTGAGGATCAGGCCTACCTCGAGAAATACCGCGGGGCGAAGGAAGTTTAGGAAACGCACTTGACTATGGTTTCATATTCGCGAAGCGCGAGTACTTTCCCTGGAACAGAACAGTGATAACACCGGTTGGTCCGTTTCGCTGCTTGGCCAAGATTAGATCGGCCTCTCCCGCGCGCGGGCTGTCCTTCACACCGATATCCTCTCGGTGCAGCAAGATGACCACGTCGGCGTCCTGCTCAAGAGAGCCGGATTCACGAAGCTGCGAGATGTCCGGCTTTTTGTCCTTGGTTTCCTCGCTTTTACGGTTCAGCTGTGAGATTGCAATGACCGGAACCTTGAGCTCCTTGGCAAGCAGCTTCAGAGCGCGAGAGAACTCGGAAACCTCCTGCTGGCGGCTCTCAACCTTCTTACCCGAAGTTAGAAGTTGCAGGTAGTCGATGACAATGAGCTGGAGGCCGTACTGCTTAACCAAACGCCGACATTTGGCTCGGATCTCCACCAACGTGAGGTTTGGGCTGTCGTCGATGTAGAGAGGCGCCTTGTTCAGCGAGGCCCTAACGGAGACAATCTTGGTCCAGTCAGAAGTCTCGAGCGTACCCTTACGCATAGACTGCAGCGGGATATTTGCCTCTGCTGAGAGCAGACGCATAGCGATTTCGGCGCGGCTCATTTCGAGCGAGAAGAAAACGGCGGGCTTGTTGTAGCGAACTGCGGCATTCCTGGCGAAGTCGAGGGCCAGGGTTGATTTGCCAACAGCCGGGCGGGCCGCCACGATGATCATTTGTCCGCCGTGCAGGCCATGCGTCATCTCATCGAGTTCGGCGAAGCCTGTTGGCACTCCGACCATTTCTCCACCACGTGCGGAGGCGCGCTCAATTTCATCGAGCGCCTCCTGCATGCTGTCTCCCAGTGTGCTGAATTCCTCGCCCATTCCCTGGGAGGCAACCGCGTAGATGTCCGCCTGAGCGGTATTCACGATTTCTTCGATCTCGCCCTCGTTGGCGTAACCCATCTGAGCGATTCGGGTTCCCACCTCAACCAAGCGTCGGAGTACGGCCTTGTCCTTGACGATGTGCGCGTAATAAACCGAACTTGCCGCGGTTGGCACAATCGAGGTGAGCATATGAAGGTATTCGGCACCGCCGGCACGAACTAGGTTTCCCGCCTTCGTGAGTTCGTCCGTTACCGTGATGATGTCTGTTGGCTCACCCTTGCCGTAAAGCTTGACTATGGCATCGAAAATGATCTCGTGTTTTGGCGCGTAGAAGTCGACAGCCTTGACCACCTCGAACACCTCGGCCACGGCATCCTGGGAAAGCAGCATTCCACCGATGGTGCTCTGCTCAGCCAGGTTGTCGCTAGGAAGTTGCCTGCCGGTTACGACTGGTTCTTGGTTTGGTACTGCCGCCAAACTCATGGTTGCCTCCTATTGGCCTAATACTTCATGGCTAGCATGGGTCACCGACATTTAACCTTCAAGTTCGCCTGTGGATAACTATGTGGAGAACTGTGGAAACACGCCGTAAAGCCTGTTAGTAACTTGTGGATAACCCTGTTGATGAATTGTTGAAACTTGTGTGAATCCCTTTGTTTATAAGGGTTTCGTGCCTGTGTAGAAGTTTCTTAAGAAACCCTAAACTTCAGGTTCAAGGTTGTGGAAAACCTTGAAGGTTTGCGTGTGTTTTCCACACCTTTATTAACCCGAGGTGAACAGAATTCACTCTCAATACACCGCGAGAAATACAAAACGGGTGACCCCGAGGGGCCACCCGTTTTGAGGTAATGCTACTTGGCGGCTACAACCTGGAGGTTGAGCTTGGCAACGAGGTCGCCGTTGATGCGCACCGTGGCAGCGTGAGCGCCAGTGGTGCGGATCGGTGCAACGAACTCAACCTTGCGCTTGTCGATCTCGCCGAGACCCGCTGCTGCAACTGCTGCTGCAACTGCACTGGTCTTGACAGCACCGAACAGGCGACCACCAACGCCGGCCTTGACGACCAGCTTGACGGTTGCTGCCTCGAGGGCAGCCTTCAGGGCTGCTGCTTCCTCGGCAGATGCGATAACGCGAGCTTCGCGAGCTGCACGGATCTGTGCAACCTGCTTCTCGCCACCCTTGCTCCAAACAACAGCAAAGCCGCGTGGAAGCAGGTAGTTACGTGCGTAGCCGTTCTTAACTTCGACTACGTCACCGGCGGCACCGAGACCGGTTACCTCGGTGGTCAGAATGAGCTTAGACATTCAATTACTCCTTAGCGGCCGGCGCCAGCGTAAGGAAGCAGAGCAACCTCGCGAGCGTTCTTGATGGCACGGGCGATGAGGCGCTGCTCCTGGACGGAGACGCCGGTGATGCGACGGGCGCGGATCTTGCCGCGGTCCGACAGGAACTTGCGAAGGGTTGCAACGTCCTTGTAGTCAATAACGCCGACCTTGATTGCCTTAACAGGGGCAAGCTTGGCGTTCTTGGCGTTGCGTGGCTTACGACGTGGGTCGCTCTTTGCAGCCATGATGTTTTCTCCTAAATAGATCTTGAAAGATTTAGAACGGGGTGTCGTCTAGTCCAGCGGTGCCACCTGGGTTTGCCCAGGCGTCGTCGCTCGGAGCGGCAGAACGGGTTGCTGGAGCATCGCCCCAAGGGTTGTCGTTTCGCGAACCACCCACGGCACCAGCTTCGCGAGCGCGGTTGGTAACAACGGCGGTTGCGCGAAGCAACGAAGCACCGATGTCCTCAATCTCGAGCTCCAGCGAAGCGCGAGCCTCGCCGTTTGCTGCCTGGTATGCCGATGGAGCCTTCAGGCGACCGGTGACAACGACGCGCGAACCCTTGTGCAGGGAGTTTGCGATGTTCTCAGCCAGCTCGCGCCAAGCGGTGCAGCGAACCCATACGGTTTCGCCATCTTCCCACTGGCTGGTCTGACGGTTGAAGGTGCGTGGAGTTGAGCCCACACGCAGCGAAGTGACGGCAACGCCACCCTGGGTGTAACGCAGCTCAGGATCAGCGGCTAGATTTCCGACGATCGTGACGTTTACTTCCCCGGCCATAATCTTTTCTCGCTTGCCTTACTTAGCAGCAGCGCGAGCTGCTGGCTTCTTTGCTGGCTTGGTGTCGGCGATCTCAGCAGCGGTAAGCTCTGGGATCTCAACTGGCTTGATGTTTACGATTGCCTGGTCGGCGCGCAGAACCTTGGTACGCAGTACGGCCTCCGACAGCTTGAGCTGTCGGTCGAGCTCGTCAACGTCAACCGAGTTTGCAACCAGGTTGATGACAGCGTAGATGGCTTCGGTCTTCTTTGCGATTTCGTAGGCAAGACGACGACGGCCCCAAATGTCAACCTTCTCAACGGTACCGTTACCGTTGCGGATTACATTGAGGAACTTGTCGAGGCTTGGAGCAACAGTGCGCTCGTCGATCGTTGGATCGAGGAGAACCATGACCTCATATGGATGCATGACTAACCCACCTCCTTTGGACTAGAACGGCCACGGGCTTTCCGTGACAGGAGGGTATTGGCATCTGTCGCGCTGCAAACCCCGGACGGGCTCTGGGCGCAACCTTTCTAGACTACCTTGCGTTCCACCAGATGAGCAAGCGTTTTTCGGCCTCTTCGGCACCGATTGAGCCCTCATCCATCCGCAACTCCATAAGGAAGTTGTAAGCCTCGCCAACTTCGCGGCCGGGCCTAATCCCCAGGATTCGCATGATGTCCTCACCGTTCAGGTCGGGGCGAATGGACTCCAGCTCCTCCTGTGCAGCGAGTTCGGCGATTCGGCGCTCCAGGTCATCGTAGGCGTGGGCCAGGCGCTCCGCCTTGCGCTTGTTGCGAGTGGTCACGTCAGCGCGGGTCAAAATGTGGAGTCGTGGCAGCAGGTCACCTGCGTCACGCACGTATCTGCGCACCGCGGAGTCGGTCCAGGGGTCGTTTTCGCCGTAGCCGAAGAAACGAAGGTGCAGTCTCACCAGTTCCTTGACGGCTTTGATGGTGGCGTTGTCAAACTTGAGTTCGCGCATGCGAGCCGCGGCAAGGCGACTGCCAACCAAATCATGCTGGTAGAACGAGACGGCCCCTCCCGGCTCCTTCCGCTTTGTTGCGGGTTTGCCTATATCGTGCAACAGGGCCGCGAAGCGCAGGATGAAGTCGCCCTCGAGCCCATACTGGCGCTCATAGTCGATGGCCTGTTCGACGACAGTGAGGGTGTGCTCGTATACATCTTTGTGGTGGTGGTGCTCATCGCTTTCAAGGCGAAGCGCGGGAAGTTCTGGAAGCACAACCTCGGCCAACCCGGAGTCAACGAGGGCGGTAAGCCCAAGTCTCGGATGTGCTCCGAGCATGAGTTTTGTGATTTCGACATTGATGCGCTCCGCGCTCACGATCTTTAGCCGGTCCGTCATCTCGGACATGGCCTGGAAGGTAGCCGGCTCAATCTCAAATCCGAGCTGGCTTGCAAACCGAGCGCCACGCAGCATTCGCAGTGGATCATCGCTGAAAGAAATCTCTGGTTCGATTGGCGTCTTCAAGACTCCGTCCACCAGGTCCCTCAGGCCGTCTGTTGGATCCACGAAGGTCTTCTGTGGAAGGCGAAGCGCCATGGCGTTAACGGTGAAGTCGCGACGGAGCAGGTCGGACTCCAGTGTCTTGCCGAAGGCAACCACCGGCTTGCGACTGTCTTCCTCGTATTCGTCCGCCCGATAAGTTGTGATTTCAACCGTGTCATCGCCAATGCGGGCACCGATGGTTCCGAACTCTTTACCTATGTCCCACCAGGCGTCAACGTTGCCCTTGAGGATTGCGATGGTTTCGTCTGGAAGCGCCGAAGTGGTGAAGTCCAGGTCCAATGACTTTCTGCCCAGAAACGCATCTCTTACTGGCCCGCCAACTAGAGCAAGCTCGTGTCCCGCATTTGAAAACAGGGTGCCGAGTCGGGCAAAAGGCTCACCCGAAGTGAGTTCATCTAGGTTCTTTAGTGCTTCTGCCACGCGGTTCATCGCATTCAGTTTGTCACAGGGCGCAAGGTCTAGTCTTAATGTCATGACTGACCGTGGTTTTGCGCGCCCAAGGCGCCGAGTTGAGGAGACCTCGGCCGGCGGCTTTGTTTTAGCGCAGGACGGCAGCCTCAAGGTGGCCCTGATCGGGCGCCAATCGCGCGGCGGACGCATAGATTGGTGCGTTCCTAAAGGCCACATCGAGGGACAGGAAACCTCGGAGCAGGCGGCAATTCGCGAGGTAGCCGAGGAGACCGGGCTCTTGGTTGAAACCATCACCGAACTCGGAAGCATTCAGTACGAATTTTCGGCCGGTTCAAAGCTGATCTCTAAGACAGTGCACCATTTTCTTTTCCGACAGGTGGGCGGTTACCTCACGCTGGAGGGCGACCCGGACCACGAGGCCGTGGACGTCCGGTGGATCGAACTACATGAACTCGAATCAACACTCGCACACGAGAACGAGCGACGCATGGCTCGGGCTGTTTTGCAGTGGGTTGGCGATCAAACCAAATGAGCCGGTTCACTAAGGTTTTGGCTGCAGCGGTTGTCGGCCTGACTTTTGCTGTCAGTGGAGGGGCCGCATCGATGGCCGCCTCTGCTGCCAAGGCCCCCTCTGGAGCCACGTCCGCAACCGGAGCCACTGCGGCGCCACTGCCAGGTTTCGACATTCGCATCGTGCCTGGTTCTGTGATTCATTTGGTGAGCAGAAACTCCAAGCTGCCCATCTCGATTCAAAACAACTACAACACCGAGATTCGGGTACAGGTGCACGTTGCCGCCAACAACCTCAACGCACTCATTCCCGCTGCCATCGAGGTCACTGTCCCCGCAAACACCACTTATGTGGCGCAGGTGCCTGTTTCTGCCATCGCAGACGGTCCGGTTACCCTCAAGGCATGGATCACCACTTTTTCAGGACTTTCTCTGGGTGCGCCTGTAAACCTACCTATGACAATCAACGCGGAAATTGAGGAATCAATCATCGCGGGCTTTGCAATTGTTGTTTCCGCGCTTGGAATCGTAGGTGTGATTCGCACCATACGCCGGCGCAAGACTGCGGCCGTCGACCAAAACTAGGAGTCCCGTGAGCGTAGCTCGGTCCAGCCTCATCATGGCAAGCGGCACGGTGGTAAGCCGTGTGCTCGGATTTGTTCGCGCGGTTTTACTTGCGGCAATGATCGGTGTTACAACTAACGCCGCCGATGCCTTCGGCGTTGCTAACCAGCTTCCAAACAATGTGTGGGCCATCATCGCAGGCGGCGTCTTAAACGCGATACTGGTTCCCCAGTTGGTAAAGGCCAGGAGCCACGATGATGGCGGCACTGGCTACATTAACCGCCTGCTTACCCTGGCCATCGTGGTTTTTGGTGCAATAACTCTGCTTGCCACGCTAGCCGCACCGCTACTGATTGACCTCTACACGTCTGGTTGGTCACCGGCCCACCTAGCGTTGGCAACGGCTTTCGCTTACTGGTGCCTACCGCAGCTCTTCTTCTACGGCATTTACTCCATGCTCGGTGAGGTTTTGAACGCCCGCAGCGCCTTTGGCCCGTACATGTGGGCGCCGGTTCTAAATAATGTGGTTTCACTTGGCGGCATGGTTGCCTACATCGTGATTTTTGGCATGGATCCAACCGGACACCAGACTGTTGCGAATTGGGGTTCGGGGCAAATCACCCTGCTTGCGCTTTCTGCAACAGCGGGTGTTGCGGCTCAGGCGCTCATTCTTTTCCTGTCCTGGCGCCGAATCGGCATCCACTTCAAGCCAAACTTTCAGTGGCGTGGCTTCGGCCTCCGGCCAGCGCTGAAGGCAGGGTCTTGGACCCTCGCCATGGTTCTGGTTACCCAGATCGCAGGTATTTTCCAATCCTCCGTCGCGTCCTCAGCGGTGACTGGGCGTGCGGTGGCTGACGTGGCATCCGTGGCGGCATCCGGCATCGCCTGGCTCATCTTCATGCTTCCGCACTCTGTTGGCACGGTTTCGTTGGCCACCGTTTACTTCACGCGAATCGCCACTCACGCGCATGAGAATCGCTTTGACGACGTGAAGACCGATCTGCGCGACGGAATGCGTCTGGTGGCTCTAATCAGTGTCCTGGGAACAGTTGCCATATCCGTGCTTGCGTTTCCAATTTCGCGCGTTTTCGTTGGCGAATATGCCGGCACCGAGGCGCTGGCCAGAGTGCTTATTGGCTTCATGGTCGGGCTTCTTCCGTTCAGCCTAGGTTTCTTCATGCAGAAGGCGTTCTACTCGCTGGAAGACACCAAAACCCCGTTCTGGATCACGGTGGTTCAGTCGATCATCTACATCGCTGGCGCTCTCACCATTCAGCAGCTTGTTACGCCAGCCGACCGAGTTGCTGGACTGGCCTATCTCACCAGCGGTGCCACCCTGGTCGCAACCCTCATGTACTTCTTCATCCTGCGCAAACGAATCGGTTCGTTCGGGCACGGTCTCATCGCATCGATGTTGCGTTTCCTGCTGGCCGGCGCGGTTGGGTGGGGATTTGGCTACCTGGGACTCAAACTAATCGGCGGAGTGGCCGAGGGACACTTCGCAGTGCGCTCCGTGGCAACCGCGGTGATTGGCTCCGGAATCGTTGGGGTCTTCGTCCTGATGGGCTTCGTGGCAGCGCTGTGGGCCATTCGGGCCCCTGAGTTTGGCCTGCTCAAATCGATGGTTGGCCCAGTAGTGGCGCGGGTCCGGGGAATGTTGAAACGGTAATATCTGTTTATTGTTGTGCCTTCGAATCACTCAAGTTCCACGTGAAACTAGGCGCAGAGTTTCCCACAAATAGCAGGAGTTGCCAGTGCGCGACGTCATCATCATCGGTTCCGGTCCAGCCGGCTACACCGCCGCAATCTACACCGCTCGCGCCGGTTTGAAGCCTCTGCTTATCGCTTCCAGCGTTGAGGCCGGTGGAGAACTGATGAAGACCACCGAGGTAGAGAACTTCCCAGGCTTCCCAGAGGGCGTCATGGGTCCATCGCTGATGGCTAACTTCCAGTCTCAGGCCGAAAAGTTTGGCACCGAGGTGCTGCTGGACGACGTTGTCGAGGTTCAACTGCAGGGCGACGTGAAGGTTGTTAAGACCGGCTTAGGCCAGACCTTTGAGGCCAAGACCGTAATCCTCGCAACCGGCGCGGCCTACCGCGAGCTGGGTGTTCCGCGCGAGAAGGAGCTCTCCGGTTACGGTGTTTCCTGGTGTGCCACCTGCGATGGCTTCTTCTTCCGCGAACGCACCATCGCCGTGGTTGGCGGCGGCGACAGCGCAATGGAGGAGGCAAACTTCCTCACCCGTTTCGCCAGCAAGGTTTACCTCATCCACCGCCGCGACAGCTTCAAGGCGTCCAAGATCATGGCTGAGCGCGCACTCGCCAACCCAAAGATTGAGGTCATCTGGAACTCCGAGGTTGCCGAACTTCACGGAGAGGGCAAGCTGACCGGCGTTACCCTGCGAAACACCACGGATGGCTCCACCAGGAACCTTGACCTCGATGGCCTGTTCATCGCAATCGGTAACGACCCTCGCGTTGACCTGGTTCGTGGTCAGGTTGAGCTTAGTGCTGAGAACTTCATCCAAGTTGATGGCCGTAGCAGCCGCACCAACATCCCTGGCGTTTTTGCTTGCGGTGACGTAATTGACCCAACCTACCGCCAGGCAATCACTGCTGCCGCCTCCGGCTGCGTGGCTGCGCTCGACGCAGAGCACTACCTGAACGACCACTAGTCCGTTTTCCAAGAATCCCAACTTAGACTTTAGATACCCGCAATAGGAGAACCCAATGAGCGCAAAGAACGTAACCACCGCAAGCTTTGCAGCCGATGTGCTGCAGAACCAGAAGCCAGTTCTGGTTGACTTCTGGGCTGAGTGGTGTGGCCCATGCCGCCAGGTAGCCCCAATCCTGGACCAGATCGCGGCCGAGTACGCCGACAAGATCGAGATCGTCAAGGTGAACGTTGACAACGAGCAGCAGCTGGCCATGCAGTACGGCATCGTTAGCATCCCAGCGCTCCAGGTTTTCCAGGGCGGTCAGGTTGTAAAGAGCATCGTGGGCGCAAAGCCAAAGGCCATCCTGGTCAACGAGCTCAGCGACTTCCTGAACTAGTACCGCAAGTCTTAGACCCGCGTCCGCCCACCCATCTCGGGTGTGGCTGGCGCGGGTTTTTACTACCATTGACTGAATAACCCTTTTTGGAGAACCACTAATGAGCAACGAAACCCCGCGCGGTAACAATTTCGACCACTGGTTGGATAGTTACGCGGCGCGCGCGAACACCCTTTCGGTGTCCGAGGTTCGTGCACTTTTTGCTGTGGTATCTAGGCCTGAGGTTGTCTCTCTCGCGGGTGGAATGCCATACGTGGCGGCACTGCCCCGCGAACTGCTCGAGGCCTCCTTCGACAACATGATGACCGAGCGTGGCAACTTCGCCCTGCAATACGGTGGCGGTCAGGGAGACCTGCGCCTGCGCGACCAAATTCGCGAGGTCATGGCTCTCGAGGGAATCCACGCCTCGGTTGAAGACATCGTTATCACCACCGGTAGCCAACAGGGGCTGGATCTCCTAGGCGGCCTTTTCCTAGACGCCGGCGATGTGGTGCTTGCCGAGAGCCCGTCTTACGTTGGTGCGCTTGGAATCTTCCGCCACTACGAGGCTCACGTTGAGCACCTGGTCACCGATGAGAACGGCCTAGACCCAGCTGACCTAGAGGTTCAGATCAAGGCTCTTCGAGCCGAAGGGCGTCGAATCAAGTTCCTCTATCTGGTGCCAAACTTCGGTAACCCATCGGGAGTCACCCTCACTGAGGAGCGTCGCCACCGCATCGTAGAGATTTGCCGCCGTGAGCACATTCTCATCCTCGAGGACAACCCTTACGGTCTTCTCTATTTTGGCGAGAAGCCGCCGGTGGCCATGCGCTCCTACGAGGAAGATTGCGTCATTTACCTGGGGTCTTTCAGCAAGATTCTGGCACCTGGCCTGCGCGTGGGCTACGTCCTGGCCCCTCCCGCAATCCGCGACAAACTTGTCCTGGCAAACGAGAGCGCACTACTAAGCCCCAGTACCTTCACCCAGATGCTCATCAGCGAGTATCTGGAAAAGAGCGACTGGCAGGGTCAGATCAACACCTTCCGCGGTGTTTACCGCGAACGCCGCGATGCCGCTCTCGACGCGATGGCCCAGTACTTGCCCAACCTCCACACCACGAGGCCCGACGGTGGTTTCTACCTGTGGGTAACACTCCCTGAGGGCATTGACTCCAAGGCCATGCTTCCGTTGGCCGTGACCGAGCTGGTTGCCTACACACCAGGCACCGCTTTCTACGCCAACGGCGGCGGGCACGAAAACCTGCGAATCAGCTTCTGCTACCCAACCCCGGAAAACATTAATCTGGGAATCAAGCGCCTCGCAACAGTGATTCAGCGCCAGACGGACCTGCTCGAGACCTTCGGCAACCACTAGAAACAAAGAACCAAGGAGCTAACGATGATTCCAGGTCACCAGAAGGGTCAAAACCTTCGCATACAGGTTCTAGCCGGTGGCATTTCCCACGAGCGCGACATCTCACTGAAGAGTGGCCGGCGCGTGGCCGATGCCCTTATTGATGCGGGAGCATCGGTTGTAATCCGCGAGCCGGACGAGGACCTTCTCAAGCACATTGCCGAAGACACTCCAGATGTTATCTGGCCCACCCTTCACGGAGCTTCGGGCGAGGACGGCGCGCTCCGCGAGATTCTGTCCCTCACCGCAGTTCCATTCGTTGGTGCCGGGGCAGACGGCGCCAGGCTCGCCTGGGATAAGTCGATTGCCAAGATCCTCGCGTCGCGAACTGGTATCCAGACCCCTGCTTCTGTAACACTGCCGAAGGACACCTTCCGAGAATTGGATGCCGAGTCTGTTCTGGCTCAGGTTGCGCGCCACATGTCGTTCCCTGTTGTGGTGAAGCCGGCACGTAGTGGCTCCGCTCAGGGCGTCACCATCGTTGAGGATCCTGCTCACCTAAGCCGCGCGATGATTGACGCCTACGTTTACTGCGACGTGGCCATCATCGAGAAATACATAGCCGGAACCGAGCTGGCCGTGACCGTGATTAACCAGGGTGCGGGACCAATGGCTCTGCCGGCGGTTGAGATTGAACCAACCGGTGGACACTTTGGTTACGACGAGCGCGTGACCGCAGGCGAAGTTAACTACTACGTACCCGCCAGGTTGGACCAGGTAATTCTGGACAAGGCCGCAAAGATTGCCGTGCAAATCCACGATGAGCTGGGCCTTCGTCACATCTCAAGAGTTGACCTGATTGTTGACGAGAACGGTGTGGCCTGGTTCCTCGAGGTAAACGTGGCTCCTGGGCTTACCGAAACCTCGCTTGCCCCACAGGCGATTCTGGCAACCGGGGCAACCCTTTCAGAGGTCTATTTGGGTATCGCTGAGGCGGCGAGGCTCGGACGAGGCTAGGTTCTCGTAACTCCCCTAACAAAGAGATTCGCTAGAGATGTTGCGTCTAGGACACCACTGGATGCAGGAAAACCCGCCAAACAGAGGATGATTCCTCCACTTGGCGGGTTTTGTCTTGCGGATTAGTCTCGCTTGTATCCCAGCTCGTCCAAGATGCGGTTGAGATCTGCAACGGTTGCGAAGTCGATGATTAGCTGACCCTTCTTTTTGCCGAGGGCGATTTTGACGCCTGTGTTCAGCTGGTCTCCTAGGCGGTCTGCAATCTCGTTGAGCAGCGAGAGTCTGCCACCCGGACGGGCCGCGTTCTTCTTTGCCTTAGCTGGGGCATCACCCTTGTCGAGGGAGATTGCCTCCTCGAGCGAGCGAACCGATAGCCCCTCGTTGACAACCTTGTTGCCCCAGTAGATCATGCGGGCGTCGTCGGTGGCGGCCAGGATGGCGCGAGCGTGGCCGGCGCTCAAGACGCCTGCGGCCACCTTCTTCTGCACCTCGGCCGGCAGCTTCATGAGGCGCAGAGTGTTGGTGATTCGGGGACGGCTGCGGCCAATGCGGTTGGCCAGCTCCTCTTGAGTGATGCCGAAGTCGTCTAGAAGCTGCTGGTAGGCGGCTGCCTCTTCCAGTGGGTTCAGCTCGCTACGGTGCAGGTTCTCCAAAAGCGCATCGCGAAGCATGTTCTCATCGGCGGTCTCGCGAATCACCGCAGGAATCTTGGCGAGGCCAACTTCCTTAGATGCGCGGAGGCGGCGCTCACCCATGATCAGCTCGTAGCGTCGCTCGCCATCCTTGTCTGGAAGTGAGCGGACCACGATTGGCTGTAGGACACCGATTTCGCGAATCGAGTGCACCAGCTCTGCGAACGCCTCGGGCTCGTAAACCTGTCGAGGCTGCTTTGAGTTAGGAACAATCGCATTGATGTCCAGGTGTCCGAAGCGAGCTCCCGGGACTGGAACCAGCTCGACTGCGGGTTCACCGGACGCGTTGTTCTGGAAGAACAAGTCCATTGGACGCTCACCCGGTACATCACTGGTTGGGATTAGGGCTCCGATGCCGCGACCGAGGCCGCCCTTCTTCTCTGCCATTTATGCTCCTCGGTTTGCAAGTTCAACGGCAGCCTCTAAGTAGGCCAGGGAGCCGGTGGAACTCTTGTCATAGGTGATTACAGGTTGCTGGTACGAGGGCGCCTCAGAAACGCGCACAGACCGGGGGATCACGGCCTGAAGCGTCTGGCTGGGGAAGTGCTGGCGAACCTCATCGGAGACCTGGGTTGAAAGGTTGGTTCTGCTGTCAAACATGGTCAGCAGAATGGTGCTCAACTGCAGCGATGGGTTGAGCTGGGTTTGGATCAGCTGCACGTTACGAATCAGCTGGCTGAGGCCCTCCAGTGCGTAGTACTCACACTGAATAGGGATAAGGACTTCGGTTGCCGCAGTGAAGGCGTTGATGGTTAGAACGCCCAGGCTCGGCGGGCAGTCGATGAAGATGTAGTCAACCTGTACGCCGGATTCGCTTCGGAACCTGTCGATTGCCTTACGCAAACGCAGGTTGCGTTCCAGTTGGTCGTGCCCGGTGATGAGCTCCAGCTCTGCACCGGCAAGGTCAATGGATGCCGGAACACAGTAGAGATGATCCATCACTGGGCTTTTGTATGTGACGCTAACGAGCGGCAGATCCTCGGTAAGAACCTCGTAGATGCCCTTCACGCCAGAGTGGTGGTCAACACCCAGCGCAGTGGAGGCGTTTCCCTGCGGATCCAGGTCAATCACCATGACGTTGAGACCCTTGTAGGCTAGGGCCGCCGCCAGGTTTACGGCAGTTGTGGTCTTACCAACTCCACCCTTCTGGTTGGAGATGGTGAAAATTCGCGTCTGGGATGGGCGCTTGACCGCTGCGGCATTTACGGCGGAGAGCCTTGCCGAGCTGCTCGCGATTTCGCGGGCCAGCGGTGTCTCATCGAAGCCACCGATTCCGTTGGAATGTTTCACGTGAAACCTTGTCTTTTCTTTACTTCAGCGTGCCGTTGATTTCGGTCACGGTTGCTCCGGACTGATCTGCCGAACCGTCGCTGGAAACTGCCGAAGCCAACCAACCCGTGGGAGTGGGGCTAACCTCGGCACGGCCATTGGGGTAGCCCAAGCCAGCCACAACCACTGCGGGTGAGGTTACGCCCTTTTCTGCGGGAAGCGCGTTGCTCAAGATGTTCTCCAATCTGGACTAGTTAAGCCTAGCGATTACGACCAGCGTGCTCTCGGGCAGCTGGGTGACGCCGGTCTGAACAATCTCGAAGTCCGAGATCTTCAGCTTCTTCATGAGTGGAAGCGAATCATTAATTTCATCCTGCGCTTTACCACCCTTGAGAGCCAGCACCCGTCCGCCTTTTGCAACAAGTGGAACGCAGAGGCGGAGAAGTTTAGGGAGGGCGGATACGGCTCGGGCGGTTGCAACCGAGAACTTCTGATCCTTTACCTCTTCTGCCCTAGCCCTAATGACCGTCACGTTTTCGAGACCTATCTCGTCCACCTGTTGCTGCAACCAGGATGCGCGTCGCTCCATGGGTTCAATCAGGGTGAAGTGCACGTCAGGTCTTGCGATGGCCATTGGGATTCCAGGTAGTCCGGCACCGGAGCCGATATCGGCAACCGTGTCTCCGCTTACGAGTAGCTCGGAAACCACAGCAGAGTTGAGGATGTGCCGGCTCCACAGCTTTGGCATCTCGCGAGGCCCAAGCAGGCCCAGCAAGTCGGCATCGAGCACCAGGTTGGTAGCGTAGTCGCGAGCCTTGCCGATATTGGCGCCAAAGATGGCCTCGGCTGCAGCAGGCTCCTGCTCAAGTTCGTAGTCTTGGTCCATACCCATTCCAATGTTTCACGTGAAACAATTCTGTCCAGAAAACTCAAACCCCCGGAAATGTTTCACGTGAAACATCACCGGGGGAGAGGGTAAAACTAGCCGTGCTTTACGACGATGTGGCGGTCCTTGCCCTCGCCCTCTGACTCAGAGGTCAGACCGGCAGCAGCAATGATGTCGTGAGCAAGCTTGCGCTCGTAGGAAGACATTGGCTTGAGTGGCACATCGGCACCAGTCTCTTTTGCCTTTGCGATGGCCTTGTCAACTACCTTCGCGAGCGATGCAGCCTTGGCGTTCCTAGAGCCACCAATGTCCAGAATCAGTCGGCTGAAGTTGCCGGTCTTAGCCTGCACGGCCAGACGCGAAAGCTCCTGAAGTGCCTCTACGGTCTCGGGGTTGGAAAGTAGACGCAAGTCCTCCTCGCCATCGGAGGACACTTCGAGGTAGGCGCGACCCTGGCGAACATCAATGTCGATGTCGCCATCGAGGTCATAGATGTCCAAAAGTTCCTCAATGTAGTCGGCGGCGATCTCGCCTTCCTCTTCGAGGTTCTGCACTGCCGACTCTGCCGGCTTGATTTCCTGATCAGTCATTTGAATTCCTAGGACTTGCTTACGTTACTTGGTCTGCTTCTTAGCCCGAGCCTTGGAAACAGGCTGGGAGCGCTGAGTGGTCTTTGGCTCCTCGACGAGCTCAGGCTCGCCGCTCGCCAGGAGGACACCGCTGCTCTTACCGCGCTTGGCCAGACGTGCCTCACGCTCGTCGTGTGCCTTGGAACCTGGGGTAGGCATGTTGCGAATGACGATGAACTGCTGACCCATGGTCCAGAAGTTCGAAACCAGCCAATAGGTCATAACTCCAAGTGGGAATGCAACACCCGAGATAGCGAAAATCACAGGGAAGATGTACAACATGATCTTCTGGGTCTGCATGTACTGGCTGTTCATCACGGCCGGGTTCTGGTTCTTAGCCATGATCTGACGCTGGGTGATGAACTGCGACGCGGTCATCAGAATGATCATGAGGGCGGCGACAATCTTCACCTCGATGCCATCGCTGTTGATGAATGTGGCCTTTAGTGGGGCACCGAAAACGCTTGAATTACCGAACGAGGTGGCGAGAGCCTTGGTTAGCCAACCCACGCCGGCCTCGTTGTGCTGTGCGGAGTTAAGCACGGAGTAAAGGCTAAAGAACACTGGCATTTGAACCAGCAGAGGAAGACAGGACGAGAGCGGGTTGGTCTTGTACTTCTTGTACAGCTCCATCTGCTCCTTGGCAAAAGCCTGACGCGAGTCTGGGTCGTTCTTGCCCTTGTACTTTTTCTGCAGCTTCTGCAGTTCAGGTTGAACAACCATCATGTTGCGCTGGCTGATGATCTGCTTGACGAACAACGGGATGAGCGCGGCACGAACCACCACAACTAGGCCTACAACAGCCAGCACCCAGGTGAAGCCATCGTCGGCACCCATGCCCAGCGCGGTGAATAGTGTGTGGAAGTTCACGAGTACAAACTCGATAGGCCACTTAACTATGTACAGCCAATCCATTACTGATCTGCCTTTCTTGCAGCAAAACTCTTAGGAACTACAAAACCCAGAAGGTTCAGGGAGAACCTGCCTGATCCAGGTTTGACTTCATCTACGCCGCCGTGACTAAAGGGGTTACAGCGAAGAATTCTCCACGCCGTAAGAATGGCTCCCAAAACCACTCCTCGCTGCTGAACCTGCTGGAGTCCGTAAGACGAACAGGTTGGGTAGTAGCGACAGACATCACCGTAAAGCGGAGAAATCAGTTTTCGGTAACCGATCAAAAAAGCGATTACCAGGTTTCTGGGTAGCAGCCAGAGGAATCCGAGAAGAGTCATCCTTGAAACTCCCCTTCGAAACCGCGGGCGACAGCGGATCTGAAGTCAATAGAAAGTTTATTCCAGTCGGCGTCGGCGGCAGCCGGTAGAACTCTAACCACAACGGCAGTTCCGCCGGGAATTCCCTGACGAGCTGAGCTGCTGAGAGCACGCAATCTGCGCTTCACAAGGTTTCGGGTTACGGCATTCCCAACCGACTTGGCCACTACAAAGCCAAAGCGGGCCTGGACAGTGTCCAGATCCCGCTTTAGATAAAGGACCATGGTGGCAGTGCTGACCTTGCGACCAGTTCTCATGGTCACGCGAAACTCATCCGCGGTGCGCAAACGGTTCGCTTTAGCCAGCATCTGGCCGGGGGTGCTTAGGCCGAGAGCTCGGTGCGACCCTTGCGGCGACGAGCCGCAAGAATGGCGCGACCGGCACGGGTCTTCATACGCAGACGGAAACCGTGGGTCTTTGCGCGACGACGGTTGTTTGGCTGGAAGGTACGCTTCGACATTGCTGTTCACTCCAAAAACTTGGTGAGGCTCGATTGGGGGTTGGAACCCGCAAACCGGCTGCGCCGATGAGGGATTCGTAAGGGCTCAGCCAACCTCGTGCCGAGCAACCTTTTAAAAATAGAACTTATATCGGCGCAGGTCAAGTCAAACCCGCCCAAAAAAGTCAAACTGGAAGTATCGCACCAACTCAACCAAAACGTTATGACGGACACGCCGAATCAATTTGATATCCAAATGACATATCCGCTTGAATGGCGTTCTCACGAAAATCGGACAGCATCGATGTATCCGAGATTCCAAGTTATCCACAAATTATCCACGGATGTGGATAACTTTGCACACCCTGTGGAAAACTCTTGAATACCCTGTAAACTCGGGGGAGTTAGCTGGAAGCAAAGGAGGGCCCATGAGCGAAGACGACGTGTTGAACGGACTCTGGCATTCACTTGTCAACAGGCTGGGATCCGACTCCAGGGTAACCAAGCAGCTCTTGGGATTCCTCTCACTTATTCACCCGGTAGCGGTTTTGGGAAACAACCTATTTGCCGATGTTCCCAATGACGTTACTAAGTCCATGATCGAGAGTCGGCTGATGCCACTCATAGATGAGTACATGGCAAGTAACGCCGAGTTCGATGGCCCCACCAAGTTGGTTCTTCGCATCAACCAGGATCTTGAAGGAACTCGAGTCTCCGATGCCCAGACAGCACAATCGACCACCACGGCAGCAGAGGTTCCTGCATACCTGACCGCCAGCCAGGTTGAGACAAAAACTTCCGAAGCGAAACTAAACCCCAAATACACCTTTGACACTTTTGTGATTGGTGGAAGCAATCGATTCGCACACGCAGCCGCCTTCGCAGTAGCAGAAGACCCAGCTCGCGCCTATAACCCGCTCTTCATTTACGGCGCATCCGGACTGGGCAAGACCCACCTTCTGCACGCCATCGGCCACTTCACAATCGCATCTCATCCGAGGCGCAAGGTTCGCTACGTTTCCAGCGAAGAGTTCACGAACGAGTTCATTAGCTCAATCCAGTCCAACAGGGCTTCGGAATTCCAGGCCAACTACCGCGATGTCGACCTGCTACTTATTGATGACATCCAGTTCCTGCAGCGTGCGGAACAGACCCAGGAAGCGTTTTTCCAGATCTTCAACACTCTGTACAACAACAACAAACAGGTTGTAATCACGTCTGACAAACAGCCAAAGGAGCTCGGCGGTTTTGAGGAGCGAATGCTTTCGCGCTTCTCGTGGGGTCTGATGACCGACATCCAGTCACCGGAGTTGGAGACGCGAATCGCAATTCTTCGCAAGAAGGCCGACTACGAGAAGTTCAACGTTCCAGACGATGTAATCGACTACATGGCTCAACGAGTCAACTCAAACATTCGTGAGCTTGAGGGAACCCTAATCCGTGTTACCGCCTACGCCAACCTGAACCGCCAGCCGGTGAACATGCAGTTGGTTCAAACGGTTCTGAGGGACATTGCACCAGTTGGTGAAGAGAAGACCACTACAACGGCTTCAATCATCAGTGAGGTTGCAAACTTCTACGCCATCACGGTTGACGACATTTGCGGCACCTCTCGAGTGGCAGCAATTGCCCAGGCTCGACAGATTGCAATGTACCTGTGCCGTGACCAAACCAACCTCTCGCTACCAAAGATTGGTCAGCTATTCGGTGGCAGGGATCACTCGACGGTTCTTTATGCGTGTAGACGTATCTCGGAGGACATGAACCGCAAGCGTGAGATCTACTCACACGTAACTGAAATTTTGGCTCGCATCAAAAACAAGTAGCACAAGAAGATTCAGAATGGCCCGGATAAGAAATTCGGGCCATTATTTTTCTGTGAACAACTCTGTGGATAACTACAGTTTTCCTGTGTATTCAGCTCTGCATAACAGGCGTCACTTGGGGAATACCGAAAACGCTTTCAACAGGAGATTGAGTTATCCACAGAGTTATCAACACCTGTTTAAACAAGTTACATGCTTGTAGTTCCTTACGGAAAACAGGCATCGCGATGACTATCCACAATTCCACAGCCGGTTAATACTGAGATTAAAGAATTTAGGGAAAATGGAAATGAAATAACCTTTGGCGATCGCTCAACCACGGAAAACCGAATGGCTCACCGGTGCACTTCTGTGCCAGTATTGAATACCCGCATGCGTAAGGAAATCACATCGTGAAGTTTCAGGTAAACAAGGACGTCCTGTCAGAGGCTGTCTCCTTTGCCGTACGCATCTTGCCTCTTAAGAACAAGCAGCAGATTCTCAGCGGAATCTTGATCGAGGCAGATGCCAACGCCATTCGTTTTTCAGTTTTCGACTACGAGGTTTCTGCTCGAGTAGAGGTTGTAGCCAAAGTAGAGACATCTGGCCGAATTTTGGTTTCGTCCAAGTTCCTATCGGACATCGCATCCAGACTTCCAAATGCTCCCGTCGAATTTGAGGCTGATGGCACCAAGCTACTTCTAACCTGCGGGTCCTCAAAGTTCACACTGCCGCTCATGGATGTTGAGGCGTACCCAACCCTCCCAGAGCTTCCGGAAATCAACGGGACCATCAGCGGAGACACCTTTAGTGACGCCGTGTCTCAAGTTGCTATGGCTGCATCCCGTGACGAGACCCCTGCCTGGATGACAGGTGTACTCATCGAGACAAGCCCAACCCAGGTTGCCTTCACAGCAACCGACCGCTACCGCGTTGCACTAAAAGAAATCGACTGGCAGTCCAACTCCACCGAAGACCTCTCTGCACTGGTGCCGGCTAAGACTCTGCAGGAAATTGCAAAGACCTTCGCAAACCAGAGCGAGATCTCCATTGGTATCAAGGTTGTTGAAGAGCGCGGCATGATCGCATTCAAGGCAAACAACCGCAGCGTTACCACCCAGCTCATCAAGGAGCAGGCTCGCCCGGTTCGTAACTACTTCCCGCAGGCATCAGAGGACTTTGCAATCGTTGCCATTCAGGACCTCATCGACTCAACTCGTCGAGTAGCCCTAGTTCTGGACAAGCAGCCAGCCCTCAAGTACGCCTTCACCGATGGTGAAGTCAAGCTAGAGGCAAACGAGTCTGCTCAGGCTTCCGAAAGCATCAGTGCCGAGCTCACTGGAAATGCAGTAACAGTGATGCTGAAGCCCCAGTACCTCATCGATGCACTGGGCGCCTGCCACAGCGAATTCGTGAAGATCTCTTTCACTAACAGTGAGAACCCCAACAAGCCGGGTCCGGTCCTCATCACTGGTCACGGGGCCAAAGACAAGGCCGACTCCTTCAAGTACCTGCTCCAGCCAAACCTGCTGCGCAGCTAACGGCGGTATCAGGTGCAGATAAAACACCTGACCCTGGCAGACTTCAGGAACCATCTGGCAACAGAGGTTGAGTTTCACCCTGGGGTAAATCTATTCTCGGGAGACAACGGCCAGGGAAAAACCAACCTGGTCGAGGCAATTCATTACTTGGCCACACTTTCGTCTCACAGAACCGCTGGTTATCTTCCCCTTATTAGGTGGGACGCGGAGTCAGCAATTGTGAAATGCAAGGTTTCGCATGCCGGACGCGATGTACTGCTGGACCTAGAGCTCTCTAAAAACAACAAGAACCGGGCCGCCATAAATAAGTCGGCTACCTCGCGCATTCGCGATGTCCTAGGCTACGTTCAGGTGGTCACCTTCGCACCAGAAGACTTGGACATAGTAAAGAAAGACCCAACTAACCGTCGGAAATTCATCGATGACCTGCTTGTGCAGCTTACCCCGCGCTATTCGGGAGTGATCTCCGACTTCGAGCGAGTATTGAAACAGCGCAACGCCTTGCTGAAGTCGGCTCGCAGCAACTCCGTGAAGGGTGCAGCTCTTTCTACCTTGGATGCCTGGGACGCCCAGTTGGTGAATCTGGGATCGCAGCTAATCTGCGCGAGGGGTCAGTTGATGCTTCGGCTCGGGCCGTTGGTGTCAGCGGCGTACAAGGATATTGCGGTCACCAGAAACGAGCCGACGATTCGCATGCGCAGCTCACTTATTGGGAACACCCCCAGCGCATTGCCGGAAGACGATGACTCGGAGGCTTTTGAATACCTAGATGACTTTGAGCTCGAGTCGGTGAAAAGTATGTTCACCAAGCGCCTAGAGCAACTTCGACCAAAGGAAATCGATCGGGGTCTAACTCTCTGCGGACCGCAGCGCGATGACCTGGTTCTGCTACTCAACCAGATGCCCGCTAAGAACTACGCCTCGCATGGTGAGGGTTGGTCCTACGCGCTCTCGCTCAGGTTAGCTTCACGCCAGTTGCTTCGCCAGGATGGAAACTTCGGCGACCCTGTTCTCATCCTTGATGACGTGTTCGCCGAGTTAGACGCCAAGCGCCGCCAAAAACTCGCCGAACTAGTGTCCGACAACGAGCAGGTTCTGATTACCGCGGCCGTTGCAGAAGACGTACCAGAACAACTCAAGGCCAGAATGTTTCACGTGGAACAAGGCAGGGTGAGTTTGATTGGCTGAAGACTTTGCCGTGGATTTCTACCTGCGGATGCGAGCCGCAGTAACAGGCAGACTTGGCCGCGACGCGAGACGTCGTGAGGCGGCGAAGTCGCGTTCAACCTCCCAACCGTTTGAATCCGGGAGAGTGCCTCAGACCGCGGGTTCAACCATCGATGACATTCTGAACCAGTTTTCCTGGGATGGCGAACTGAGCCGGGCTGAGCTATTCGCCGGCTGGGCCGATATTGTGGGTGACCAGAACGCCGCTAGTTCAACCCCAGAGGAACTACAAAACGGCCAGCTATTGGTTAGGTGCAAGAGCACCGCCTGGGCAACCCAGTTGAGGCTCATGCACACCCAGATTCTGGAGCGCATCACAGCCGAGTACCCAACACTGAAGATTGAAAATATCAAGTTCGTTGGCCCGGATGCCCCAAGCTGGAAAAAGGGTAAACATTCAGTTCCTGGGCGTGGACCGAGAGACACCTACGGATAGCCACAGTTCCGCGTGATTACTGGCTTGCGGGCTGGATTGGTTATCTTGTTGCGACCTGCCAAATCCCACTAAATGTCTGGTCCCTAAAGTAGAATTTCTCCTAGTTAGACAACCCGAATGTAAGTCCCGTCAATGGGCGGGCAGTTCATCGGTCCTAACCCCAAAAAAGGAGCTTCAACTTAATATGTCAACGCCAGAAAACAGCTACGACGCCGGCAATATCCAGATCCTCGAGGGTCTTGAGGCTGTCCGTAAGCGTCCAGGTATGTACATCGGTTCCACCGGTCCTCGTGGTTTGCACCACCTGGTTTACGAGATTGTGGACAACTCAGTTGACGAAGCCCTTGCGGGGTACTGCGACACCATCAAGGTGAACATCACCAAGGATGGTTGGATTCGCGTTCAGGACAACGGTCGAGGAATTCCCGTTGCCGTCCACCCAACCGAAGGCATCTCAACCGTTCAGGTTGTAATGACAATCCTTCACGCCGGTGGAAAGTTTGGCGGTGGTGGATACGCGGTTTCCGGTGGTCTCCACGGCGTGGGTGCATCGGTTGTAAACGCGCTGAGCTCCAACCTCAAGGTAACCGTGGCTCGCGACGGTTCGCTCTGGCACCAGGAATACAAGATCGGTGTTCCACAGAGCCCGGTTAGCAAGGGTGAGCAAGCCGACTACACAGGAACCACCACCGAGTTCCTGGCCGACCCGAACATCTTTGAGTCGGTTGAATACGACTATGAGACCCTGCGCCAGCGCTTCCAGCAGATGACCTTCCTCAACAAGGGACTGCGAATCACCCTCACCGATGAGCGCGACGGCCGCACCGATGACTTCTGCTACGAGCGCGGTCTGCAGGACTACGTTGAATACTTGAACGCCGCCAAGAAGGCAGAGATTGTCCACGACGAAATCATTTCATTCGAGTCGGAGACCAAGGAAAAGAACCTGAGTCTCGAACTTGCGATGCAGTGGACCACCGCCTACACCGAGAGCGTTCACACCTACGCCAACACCATCAACACTCACGAGGGTGGAACCCACGAGGAGGGCTTCCGAGCCGCGCTCACCGGTTTGGTTAACCGCTACGCGCGCGACAAGGGCCTCCTCAAGGAGAAAGACGAAAACCTCACCGGCGACGACTGCCGCGAGGGTCTTACCGCCGTCATCTCTGTGAAGATCTCCGAGCCACAGTTTGAGGGCCAGACCAAGACCAAGCTGGGCAACACCGAGGCGAAGGCTTTCGTCCAAAAGGTTGTCAACGAGCAGCTTGGTGACTGGTTCGACAGAAACCCAAACCAGGCCAAGGAAATCATCCGCAAGGCAATCCAGGCTTCCGCCGCTCGGCAGGCAGCTCGCAAGGCTCGTGAGGCAACTCGTCGCAAGGGTCTGCTGGAGAGCGTCGGCATGCCGGGCAAGCTTCGCGACTGCTCCAGCCGCGACCCAAAGGTCTCCGAGATCTTCATCGTTGAGGGTGACTCCGCAGGCGGTTCCGCTATGCGTGGCCGCAACCCCGAAACCCAGGCCATCCTCCCGCTGCGAGGCAAGATCCTCAACGTGGAGAAGGCCCGCCTGGACCGCGCCCTAGGTAACACCGAGGTGCAGTCGCTCATCACGGCATTCGGCACCGGCATCGGTGAGGAGTTCGACGTCTCCAAGATCCGCTACCACAAGTGCGTTCTCATGGCCGACGCCGATGTTGACGGTCAGCACATTCGCACCCTGTTGCTCACCCTCTTGTTCCGCTACATGCGGCCGTTGATTGAGCACGGCTACGTTTACCTGGCACAGCCACCGCTGTACCGCATCAAGTGGAGCAACGCTCCCCACGAGTACGTTTACTCGGATGCCGAGCGCGACCAAAAGCTTGCCGAAGGTGCGCTCGCGGGCCGCAAGATTCCAAAGGAAAACTCCATCCAGCGCTACAAGGGTCTGGGTGAGATGGACTACGACGAGCTCTGGGAGACAACCATGGACCCGGCCCGTCGCACCCTCCTTCAGGTGACCATGGAGGACGCCGCCATCGCTGACGGAATCTTCTCCACACTCATGGGCGACGACGTCGAGGCACGCCGTACCTTCATCCAGCAGAACGCCAAGGACGTCCGCTTCCTAGACATCTAGGAATCGGTGAAAGAAAAGATCATGGCAGAAGACATTCAGAACCCAGAGCTCCAGCACGACAACATCGAGCAGGTTGAGCTCAACACAGAGATGCAGCGTAGTTACCTTGACTACGCCATGTCGGTCATTGTTGGCCGTGCACTTCCGGACGTACGCGACGGCCTCAAACCCGTTCACCGCCGTGTGCTTTATGCAATGTACGACGGCGGCTACCGCCCGGACAAGCAGTTCAGCAAGTGCTCGCGCGTTGTTGGAGACGTGATGGGTCAGTACCACCCGCACGGTGACAGCGCAATTTACGACACCCTGGTTCGCCTGGTCCAGGACTGGAACCTGCGCTATCCGCTGGTGTCCGGTCAGGGAAACTTTGGCTCCCCCGGAAACGACCCAGCGGCAGCCCCGCGTTACACGGAGTGCCGCATGGCACAGCTGGCCATGGAAATGGTTCGCGACATCGATGAAGACACAGTTGACTTCCAGGACAACTACGATGGCCGCACCCAGGAACCAACCATCCTGCCGAGCCGCTTCCCCAACCTTCTGGTAAACGGATCCATCGGTATTGCCGTTGGTATGGCCACCAACATTCCGCCGCACAACCTGCGCGAGGTTTCGGAGGCCGCGCTCTGGTACCTGGAGAACCCAGAGGCCGACCGCGAGACCATGCTCGAGGCCTTCATGGCCCGAGTTAAGGGCCCAGACTTCCCAACCGGCGCAACCATTCTTGGTAAGAAGGGCATCCAGGATGCCTACCGCACCGGCCGCGGCTCCATAACCATGCGTGCCATTGTGAACGTGGAAGAAATCCACGGCCGCGTCTGCCTGGTTGTCACCGAGCTGCCATACCAGGTGAACCCAGACAACCTCGCACTCAAGATTGCGGAGCTAGTCAAGGAGGGTCGCCTCACCGGCATCGCCGACATCCGTGACGAGACCTCCGGCCGCACCGGTCAGCGCCTAGTGATTGTGCTGAAGCGCGACGCCGTTGCCCGCGTTGTTCTGAACAATCTCTACCGTCACACCCAACTGCAGGAAAACTTCGGCGCCAATATGCTGGCGCTGGTTGACGGCGTACCCCGCACTCTGAGCCTGGATGGCTTTATCACCAACTGGGTGAGCCACCAGATTGAGGTAATTGTCCGCCGCACCCAGTTCCGCCTGCGCAAGGCAGAGGAGCGCGCGCACATTCTGCGCGGCTACCTCAAGGCACTCGACGCGCTTGACGCCGTGATTGCCCTCATTCGCAAGAGCCCAACAGCGGATGCCGCCCGTGATGGCCTGATGGAGTTGCTCTCCATCGATGAGCTGCAGGCCCGCGCCATCCTCAACATGCAGCTGCGTCAGCTGGCCGCGCTCGAGCGCCAGAAGATTGTGGACGAGGCAGCCGAACTCGAAGCGCTCATCGTTGACTACAAGGCCATCATCGCCGACCCGGTCCGTCAGCGCACCATCGTGTCTGAAGAACTCACCGAGATTGTGGCCAAGTTCGGCGATGACCGCCGCTCGCAGATCATCGCGGGCTTTGACGGCGATGTTTCCGAGGAAGACCTCATCCCCGAGGAGGAGATGGTGGTCACCGTTACCCGCGGCGGCTACATCAAGCGCACCAAGAGCGACAACTACCGCCAGCAGCACCGCGGTGGCAAGGGCGTGAAGGGTGCAAACCTGCGAGCCGATGACATTGTTGACCACTTCTTTGTGACCACAACCCACCACTGGCTACTGTTCTTCACCAACAAGGGCCGCGTCTATCGCGCCAAGGCCTACGAGGTACAGGAAGCCGGCCGCGACAGCAAGGGTCAGCACGTAGCCAACCTGCTGGCAATGCAGCCGGACGAGCAGATCGCCGAAATCCTAGACATCAAGGACTACGCCCAGGCTCCATACCTGGTGCTGGCAACCAAGGCCGGCCTGGTCAAGAAGACCGCGCTCGACGCCTACGACACCGCGCGAAGCGGTGGAATCATCGCAATCAAGCTGCGCGAGGAAGACGAACTGGTATCGGCACTGCTGGTATCTGAGGAAGACGACCTCCTGCTCGTGAGCCGCAAGGGTATGAGCATTCGATTCAGCGGCTCCGATGACAGCCTGCGCCCAATGGGCCGCGACACCAGCGGAAACATCGGTATGAACTTCCGAGACGAGGACTACCTGCTGGCGGCAACCGTCATCAAGGATGAGGGCTACGTCTTTGTTGTCACCGAGGGTGGCTACGCAAAGCGAACCAGCGTTGACCAGTACCGCATCCAGAACCGAGGCGGCATTGGAATCAAGGTTGCCAAGCTTGAGGAGAAGCGCGGAGACCTGGTTGGAGCCATCATCGTGGCGGAAGACGACGAGGTACTCGTTGTTCTCGAAAGCGGCAAGGTGGTTAGAAGCGCAGTTGCAGAGGTGCCGGCGCGTGGCCGCGACACCATGGGCGTGGTTTTCGCAAAGTTTAGTGAAGATGACCGCATTATTGGACTTGCGCGCAACACAGAGCGTAATTTGGAATCTCAGGGTGCGGAAGGCGAATCTGCCGAAGCCGAAGAGCCCACCGATGAAAGCACCAGTGAGGAGTAACGATGACCAGCATCGTTGAAAAGGTAAAGCGCCGCCGCAGTGGATCAACCGGCAAGCAGGTGAAGCTGAACCTGGTGAACATTAACTTTTGGTCGGCTGTGAAGGTTGGGTTCACCGTTCAGATTGCTCTGGCAATCGCCAACATCGTTGGATTCTTCGTGCTGTGGCTCGTGCTCTCCAACACCGGCCTGTTCAGCAGCCTCAACGGAGTTCTAAACGCCGTGGTTGGTGGCAACGCCGGCTCCAACGTTCAGCAGCAGCTAAGCCTGCCGCGCACCATGTCGTTTGCGGTTGCACTTAGCGCCTTCAACATCGTGGTTGGAACAATCCTCGCCGGTGTTGGCGCAGCCATTTTCAACGTCATCGCCAAGATCATCGGCGGCGTGAGCGTGGGCTTCACCAACAACCAGTAATCTCGGTTTGTGTAACGGGGCCAATTTACGGTAAAGTCGTAAAGGCTCTAAGGGCCTATAGCTCAGGTGGTTAGAGCGCTTCACTGATAATGAAGAGGTCGGAGGTTCAAGTCCTCCTAGGCCCACTGGTAACTAAGGTAGACTTAGAAACCTAACGGGGACTTAGCTCAGTTGGTAGAGCACCTGCTTTGCAAGCAGGGGGTCAGGGGTTCGACCCCCCTAGTCTCCACAGCAAGAAAATCCCTCCCGGCAACGGGAGGGATTTTTGCATTTGTGTCGCGCTAGGGGGTCTTCGCGCAGCCTGTCGGGGAATCTCTGATAACTTCAGAGGTCCTTAATCCCGCCATGCTCGGTGCTCGCTAGTCTCCACAAAAAGAGATGCCTCCCTTCGGGGTGGAATTTCGGTTTGTTTCCCGTACGTGGTTTTATTTGTGACTGAGCCCTAGCTCAAACGCCGCAACCTGCTAAACGCCAAAATCGCAAACCCGATCGTCACCGTTCCACAGAACCAAATGGCTACCCGAATGTTGGTCTGCTGGGCCAGAATACCGAGAAGCAATGATCCCACAGGCGTGCCTCCCAGCATCAGGGTCAGATAGATTCCCATCACCCTGCCGCGCAGGGTGTCATCGGTGCTGGTTTGTACATATGAGTTGGCGCTGATGAGGGCTATTAGCGCGAGCACGCCAGACCCAGGAAGCATCAGAGCAAAAGCCAGATAGCTAGGCGCGAACGCAAGAACGACAAGAGTTGCACCAAAAGCCATCATCACCATGGAGATCTTTACCGGCGTGCGATGACGCTCCAAACGAGTGGACAGCAGGGCACCGGAAAGCGAACCAACTGCCACGGCCGTGCCGAGGAGTCCAAAATCACCCGCGGACCGGTGAAACTCCTGTGTGGCCATGAGGGCTATGAAAATCTGGAAGTTCACGCCAAATGTGGCCGTGGCAAAAACGGCAATCATGATCCAAAACAGATCCGGCCGAGAAAGCACATAGCTAAAGGCGTCACGGATTTTGCTACCCGCCGGAGCCGCGTTGACGCCAACCAACTGTTCGGGACGCATCATCAGCAGAGCCAGAATCACAAAAAGGTAGCTGGCGGCGTTGATTAGGAATGAAGGGCCGGTATCGAAGGCCTGAATCAAAAAGCCGCTTATGGCAGGCCCAACGAGGCGACCGGTATTGAAGTTTGCCGAGTTCAGGCTCACGGCGCTCGGTAGGTCATCGGTGCCAACCAATTCGGCATTGAAAGACTGGCGAATTGGTGCATCGATGGCGTTGAAAATTCCCAGCACAAAAGCAAGTAGGAAAACGTGCCAAAGTTGAACCTGTTGGCCAACAATCAGCAGCCCCAGAACCAGAGACGATAGACCCGCACCCGCGTTGGTAAATAACAAGAGCCCGCGCTTCGGGAAGCGGTCCGCCAGCAATCCAGCCCAGGTGCTCAGCAGCAGCGACGGCAGGAACTGAAGAGCTGTGACTAGGCCGAGTGCGCTCGCCGAATGAGTCAGCTGCAGAACCAGCCAGTCCTGGGCAACGCGCTGCGCCCAACTGCCTATGTTGCTGACCAGGTTGGCCGGAAACAGAATGGCAAAGTTGCGGTGCCGGAATGCGCGAAGTGCGCCAGAGGATTCCATGAGGGTCAGCTACTGAGCGGCTAGATTACCTGCGCCCCGCCCCGCTGCGCCAGAGACCAAAAGCGCAAGAAACAGGAACCCGCCAATCACGAAGAACATCTTCTGCAGACCAATCTGGTCGGCAACGAAACCGAGCAGAGGCGGGCCGGTCAGAAAAGCACCGTAACCCCAAGCCGCAACGAAGCTGACACGCTTGGCGGAATTCTCGCCCTCGCCGGCGGCCGACAGGAACAACGGGAATCCAAGCGCGACACCGGCACCCCACAGGAAGGCACCTACCCAGCCAAATAACAAGTTTCCGGATGGAATGGCGATCATCAAGACGCCAAGAACACCGGCGGCGGCCACAACCTGCAGTGCTCGACCCTTACCGATGCGGTCGGCTAGGCTTCCACCGAAGAACCGCACAATCACCATGCCGGTGAAGAAGATGGCAAACACGATCCCAGCCGATGCATCGGTGAGGCCGAACCCAGCCTTCACTCCCAGAGTCAGCCAGTCGTTTGCAGCACCCTCGGCAACTGTCATGCACAGAATGCCAACGCCAAGGAAAACAAGGACGGCGCTAAACCAGTGGGTCGGCTTAGGGGCATCCGGGTGGGAGGCAGCTTTTTGGGCCAGCCCGACACCTTCGGGCAGGTGGCGTTTCAAGATGAACGGCAACGCAAACTGAATTGCGCATAGCGGCACCGCCATCCAAAATAACGACCAGTTGAGGGCAGCGGCAATCGAACCCCAACCAGCGCCAATCAGCGTACCCAGCGAGTATCCGGCGTGCATCCTGGGCATCAGTGTTCTGCCGGTCTCTGCCTCAAGGGCGGTTCCGTCTACGTTGATGGCTACGTCTGCCACACCCATGAGGAATCCGGAGCAGATTGCCACGCACAGATAGCCGATGGTCTGGTGCGACTCAATCAAGAAAGCGCCGACTAGGACGAAAAGACCGAACAGCGGATAGGCCACCCGAATCCAGGTCTTAGTGCCGAAGCGCGAGATTAGGTGGCCGACGATGTTGAGGCCAACCAGAGATCCAAGACCCTGGGCCAGCAGGATAAGCCCCAGCTGGGTGGCTGTGACGTCCAAAGACTGCTTAACCAGTGGCATTCGGGTGGTGAGAGTGGTGAAACTCGCACCCAGAAAAACGAATAACAAAATGTTGGTGCGGTGCCAGTTCTTTACCTGCAACGCCGAATGCCCAATGGTCATGGTTCCAGCCTAGATAGCCACTGTGCGATGCCACGGAGGCAACCGCTTACATGGCTGGTGTCGCTTAGGCTAGTGGCATGAGCAAGAAGCCAGAGACGAAGCAGTCTCCATCAAACCGCGCGTTCGTGCTCCTGGAACTGGCTTCGAGTGTGGGCATCCTCAGTGGCTCGATGGTCTTCATGCTTCTGCCGTGGGCCGGAATAAATCTCTCGCACTCTTCCCTCATAACTGGTCTGATGATTTCCATTAGCAACATTCCAGGATTGCTTCTCTCGCCGCTCATGGGCTCCTTCATCGACAAATTTGGTCGCCGGCGCTCGGCCGTGTTGATGCAGGCCGCCCCAATCGTAGTTAGCCTTGCCTTCCCTATTGTCTTTGCAACGGGCAACATGACCGTTCCAATGTTGTTTGTGCTTGCCACACTGAGAGGCCTGCTTGGCGGTGGCTCCATGTCCGCCCGAAAGTCGCTAATCCCCGATGTGGTGCACGGAACCAAGACATCGCTGGAAAAGGCCAACAGCTTGCACGAATCCATTGCCGCAGGCGGATTTGCAGTTGGGCCGGCGCTCGCAGCGGTACTGGTCAACCTGGTTGGCATTTTCAATGCCTTCTATGTGGTTGCCGCAATGGAGATTATTTCGGTGCTGATAACCCTGGCCATTCGTGTGAAAGAACACCACGAGTTGCACGCGGACGACGAAGAGGCTCGCCACTGGATTCACTACGTGCTCACCGGGTTCAAGGTTATGTTCCGCGCGCCATCGGTGCTGGTTTTGATGGGGGCGTTCACCGTGCTCGCAACCATCTATCTTCCAACCGAGATGGTGGTGCTGCCCAACTACTACGCCAGCATCCACGATGCGCAGTCAATGGGATTTCTCCTTTTTGACATGGCCTTCTTCACTATGGTTGGTGCCTTCCTGTTTGAACAGTTCGCCAAGGTCATGAGCTACGCCTCCATTTTGCGGTTCTCGCTGCTTGGCGTTGCGCTACCTATGATTCCCATGGCGTTCCTGCCACCGCAGCCAGTGATGTTTGTGTGCGGAGCCATCCTCGGATTTGCCTGGGGTCCGCTACCCCCGCTGGTGAACACGGTGGTGCAACGCAAGATTCCGGCCAGCCAACGCGGCCGCGTCTTTAGCCTCGAGGCAACCATCTGGAACGGAGGCCCGATGGTGACCATGAGTTTTGTTGGTTGGGGAGTGGATGCGCTTGGCGTGCAGCGCATTTACGCACTCTTGGCTGGACTGGTGACCCTGCTCGCCATTCTTCTCGCCACGCGTAATGCTGTGAAAGATCTCAATACGGCCGAATTCGTTGAGGAGGTCAACTAGTGCTGGTCACCCCGCAGCAGCAGATGGTGTTTTTCACTCTGCTTTCGTTCCTGGCGCTGGGCGCCGGAGCCATTGTCATTAGCCTGATAACGCTTTTTGGCAGGGGCAACCGCACTTTCGCCTTCATGATGTCGGTGTCTGCCATTGCGCTCGGGCTTTTTATGTATTTCCAACTGGATCAGAGTGGGTCTATTCCGGCCGCGATGGGAGTAGTTGCATTCGTCTTGGCCTGCCTGCCACCCAAGAGGCGCGAGCGCTACAACGAAGACGAAGAGCTAGACCGCCAGGGCTTCAACTAGTCGATGTCGCGTCGAAGCGTTGTGAAGACCGCAATCACCGTGAACACGAGGCCGTAAACCAGCATCAGGCCTGCAGCAGGTATCGGGTCTAGATAATCCGCGGTGTTCAACCCGAAGCCGATTGCCTTGTCTTGAATGTTTAGGTGCAGGTTCATCATGGCGGTGATGAGCCCCGAAGGCAGGTACTTGCCGCCTTCCGGCCAGAATGCTGCCAGCAGCCTGTCAATGAGCATGAACCAGATGAGCGAGCTGGTGACCGCGGCCATCTGATTGCGAATAAGAGTGCCAACGGCAACGCCCATGATTCCCATGACCACGCCAATTACTAGAGCCGCCAGTACATAGTTCACGAAGATGTACGAGTGCGGCTGCGCAACCTTCATGGTGCTGAGTGCCAGTTTGCCTCCGATGAGTCCCGCCCCCGCGGAAATTACATTCATCAAACCGCCGGCGATGGCCGCCACAATCACCTTGGTGGATACCACCCTGATTCGCTTGGGGGTTGCCAAGAAAGTGGCGATTGCCGTGTGCTGGTGGAATTCGGACGACATGATGGTCACGCCGATGATGAGAGCGAAGATGTAGCCACCTAGCGCCTTTGCGTAGATAGCGTCCACGCCATCGGCAGTGTTCAGCGCCAGCAGTTGATTGCCTCCGAGGCGCTCGATTGCGGGCAGGCTGGCGACGGTTGCCACAATGCCTAGAAGGACAGCTGCAACCAAAAGGCCCCAGGTTCGCCTCTGGTAAATCAGCTTCAGCAGCTCCGACTTCAGGAGATTCATGCGCCTGCTCCAATCAGTCTCAGGAAGGCTTCTTCCAGGCTCTGGCCACCGGTTACTTCTGAAATCGGCCCCGTTGCCACAAGCGTTCCGTGGTTGATAATGATCACGTCATCCACTGTGTGCTGCATCTCGGCAAGCTGGTGCGAAGACACCAGGATGGTCTTGCCCTGATTTGCCAGAGCTCTCAGGAAGTCTCGCAGCCACGCGATTCCGATTGGGTCGAGACCGTTGGCAGGTTCGTCCAGCACCAGAATCTCTGGGTCGCCCAACAGTGCCACAGCGAGGGAGAGCCGCTGCTTCATTCCTAGCGAGAACCCCTTGGTGCGCTTGTTGCGTGCGTGACTGAGTTCAACCAAGGCAAGCAACTCATCGATGCGGTTTGTGCTGATCCCGGCGGCCGCGCAGATAACCGCGAGGTTCTGGTGCGCGGTGAGAGCCTGGTTGAAACCCGAACTGTCGAGCACAGCGCCAACCTTGGTGAGTGGCGAGGACAGGCTGGCGTAGGGCGCTCCATCGATGAGGGCCTCCCCGCTGGTATTTTCGGCTAGTCCGAGCAGGCACCTAAGGGCGGTACTCTTACCAGCGCCGTTGGGGCCGACGAAGCCCGTGATTTTTCCGGTTTCAATCTGGGCAGATAACCCATTTACCGCGGTGACGTCTTTGTATTTTTTGACGAGATTGCGAAACTCGATACTGGTTTTGTTGCCTTCGGTGCTCATGTTGCCTCCGATGTCAGCCTAAACCCTTCGGTAGGAATTTAGTCGCGGCCAACGAGTGCCATTACCGTGGCGGCAACGAGGGCAAGGGTACCCGAAACTAGGAGCGGTACGCTTCCCACCCCGCCATTCAGGGTCCAGAGGAGGCCTGCCCAAAGACCAGCTGCCAAAAGGCCGAAGCCAGAGAGCCCCTGAAGTAGCGATTGCGCCCACAGCTGCCGGCTTTCGGGAGCCAACTTGCTTATCCAGGACTTGCCAACTGTGTCGTTGACTGCCGCGAACCCGCCGTAAACAACCAGCAACGCAAGGGTGGCTGTTCCGTTTTTGGTGAGCCCCATTCCTCCATACGAAATAGCGAACAGAACCAGTCCAAATGCATAGATCTGATGCGGGCTCAGCTTGTCGGCCAACCAACCTGCGGGAAAGTTTAGCGCCGCGTAAGAGACGTTGTAGAGCAGGTAGGCCCCAACGACGGCAGTGACGGAGAACCCAATTTGAGAAACATGAAGCAGAACCAGTGCATCCGGGAAGTTGACCACTGCAAAGCCAACGATGATCGACATAATCAGCCGAAGCCGAGCAGATAGCGGCTCCGAATTCTTAGGTGATGCTGCACTGGTGTCGCGTCCTGCCGCGCCTGCCGCGACGGCTTCGGCGGCAGCTCTTGCGGCAAGACGTGCCTCGGTTCTCTGGGAACGCTGCTTGTCCTGAACCGGAAGCACCATGAGAACCGAAAGAACTGCGGGGAGAGCGGCAAACCAGAGGACGTCTCTTACCTGGTTGTCGAATGCCGCAAGCAGCGCCAGCGCCAAGATGGGACCAAGCACCGCTCCCAGGGTGTCTGCGGTTCTATGGAAGCCAATGATCCTGCCCCGATGTTCCTTCTCGGAACCCTGGATAAGCAGGGCATCTCGCGGTGCCGACCTAAGGCCCTTGCCAACCCGATCTGTGAGCCGACCAAATAAAACCAGCGGCCAGCCGCCTGCGCCGGCGATTATCAGTTTCCCGAGGCCGGCCGCCGCGTAACCGAGGAGCACCATAAGCTTTCTGGGAACCCACTTGTTGATGGAGTTGCTCAGTAGTTTGGTTGTTGCGGCAACGCCCTCAGCTAAGCCCTCAATCATTCCAACGATGGCCGCCGGGGCGTGAAGGATGCCGGTTAGCAGTATTGGCATGAGCGGATAGAGCATCTCACTGGCTGCATCTTGCAGGAAACTAACCCACGATAGGGTCCAGACATTTCGCGTCAGCCAAGGCTTCATGTGAGTAGCCTAACCAAAACCTGTGAATAGCCTTTAACCATCCACAGAACAGACTTAATTGCGTTCCCATGCCGCTTTCAGTTTTCTAGCGTTGAACTGTAACCCATGCAACAGGAGTAAGAATGCAGTCAATCAACTTCACCCACCAAGCAACGGCCCGCAAGTTTGCAGTAATCGTTGGACTTGCAGGGATCGCCGCAATCCACATCATGGACCTGCCCGGCAAGTTCGCGGAAACCCCCTACCTTGCCTGGGCTTACCTGGCAATGATTGCAACCTCGGCAATCCTCATCGAACGAATCGTTAAGAACGCCAAGGCCATCGACTACCTCGCGGCCGCCGGTCTCGCCGCATCGGTGCTTGCAGGATTTGTTGTGAACCGAACCGTTGGAATGCCTGGCGCCATGGGTGATATAGGTAACTGGTTGGAGCCGCTCGGCTTTCTGAGCCTGTTTGTTGAAGCCTTCGTCATTTGGCAGGCGCTCGCGGGGTTCACGCTGAGCCGCAAAGCCGAAAACAACTTTGACGCAGAACTACAAAAATTAAACGCGAGCAGCGATTACGTCCTGAGTCTCCGCTAGTTCCGAACTACAAAAAATCCCTGCCAATCAGCTGATTGGCAGGGATTTTTGTAGTCTTGGTCTAGCCGCGGAACGGCTGGATTGCGTTTGCAGGAATCTGGCCGAAGCGGCCGAAGTGGTAGTCCTCCATGGCCTGGATCACTCCCTCTTTGGAGTCCATCACGAACGGGCCGTACTGGAAGACCGGCTCGCGGATTGGCTGCCCGCCAATTAGGAATATCTCGAGGGCGCTGGTTCGTGAGTCTTGCTTCTCGTCGGCGGTAAACACGAGGCGGTCGCCGTGTCCAAAGACGGCGGTCTGGCTGGTTTTCACTGGAGCTGCGGCCGCGCCCTCTCCAACAGAACCCGTTCCCGCAAGCACGAAGCCGAGGGCGTTAAACATTGGGTTCCACGGCAGCGACACCGAGGCCCCTGGCGCCAGGGTAATGTGAGCGATGGTCATTGGGGTTTGAGATTTTCCCGGACCAGCGTGGCCGTCAATCTCGCCGGCTAGTAATCGAACTAGGCTTCCGCCATCCTGGCTGGAAATGAGGGTGACGTCCTCGCCCTCTAGGTTTTGGTAGGCGGGCTCAATCATCTTCTTGCTGCCCGGGAGGTTTATCCATAGCTGAATTCCGTGAAAGACTCCGCCGCTCATCACTAGGTCCTCGGGTGGCGTCTCGATGTGAAGGATTCCGCCGCCGGCTGTCATGTATTGGGTGGCGCCGTTCTCGATTATTCCGCCGCCGCCGTGGCTGTCCTGGTGCTCGAAGGTGCCATCGATCATATAGGTGAACGTCTCGAAGCCGCGGTGCGGGTGCCAGGGCGTGCCCTTAGGCTCCATCGGCGCGTACTCAACCTCGCCCATCTGGTCCATGTGGACGAACGGGTCTAGATCTGCGAAAGGTACACCAGCGAATGCGCGGGTGACAGGGAAGCCCTCGCCCTCGTAGGCCTTTGGTCCCGAGGTGACACTCTTGACTGGGCGGGCCTTACCCACTGCGGCGCTCAGGCGAGGGAGGGTCATGGTGTCTGCCGTTATCGCGGGCATTTCTACTCCTAAATCGAGGTGATGCCTATATAAAGCCCCCCTTGACTTATTTTATTCCCGTTTCGGCGGTTTTGGAATAGCGTCCAATTCAGGGGTCCCCAACTAGGCTAAAGGCGTGAACAACTTCGACCACCATATTGCGCGGCTGGAGGCCCTCGGCTTCTCGCTGGAGCGCGGCATGCTTGTTGGCGAAGGGAGATTCCAGAATCCGAACCAGGTTGGAACACGGTTTGTCAGCCAGCGCGTGCAGATAGACACCTACACTCAGGAGTCATTCTTCAACGCGGACAAGGCCCACCCTCTTCTGGGCGAATCACAAGAATTCACCGGCCCCGATGGCGAGTACCGGGTTCAGGAGATATTGGCCCAGTAGCCGCGTGACAAAATAGAAGTATGACTGCACATACTTCAGTAGCAACCATCCACACCAACTACGGCGCCATCAAGGTCAACCTTTTTGGTAACCACGCGCCAAAGACCGTCGAGAACTTCGAGGGCCTTGCCACCGGTGCCATCGAGTGGCGCGACCCTCGCACCGGCGAGACCAAGACCAACACCCCGCTCTACAACGGCGTGATCTTCCACCGCATCATCGAGAACTTCATGATTCAGGGCGGCGACCCAACCGGCACCGGAATGGGTGGCCCGGGTTACCAGTTCAAGGACGAGATCCACCCAGAGCTCACCTTCAACGAGCCTTACAAGCTAGCCATGGCAAACGCAGGACCAGGCACCAACGGCAGCCAGTTCTTCATCACCGTTGCTCCTACCACCTGGCTGTTTGGCCGCCACACCGTTTTCGGTGAGGTTGCCGACGAGACTAGCCGCAAGGTTGTTGACAAGCTCGGTGCGGTTGCAACCGGCCCACAGGACCGCCCACTGGATGATGTGGTCATCGAAAGCATCAGCATTGAAAAGGTAGAGGCCTAGGTCAAAAACGACCGCCGACCGCCGCCATGAACTGCTACCGACACCCGGACAGGGAAGCATACGTTCGCTGCCAACGCTGTGAACGCTTCATCTGCCCATCGTGTCAGACAGAGGCGGCGGTCGGTTTTCTTTGCCCAGAAGACGCCGGCAAGTCCGGTGTATCGGCTGTGATTAGCTCAGCCGCGCCGGCATCGGTGCGCAGAGCGCTGGCGGGAAACAAGCCCGTGGTTACCTACGGCATCATGATTCTCTGCGTTGCGGTGTGGCTGCTACAGGTTATGCCCGGATCCTCGGTGACCCAGGATTTCCTCTATATTCCGCTTGCAACATCATTCGAGCCTTGGCGAATGGTAACGGCCGCATTCCTGCACAGCACAAGCTCGCCGTTCCATCTGCTGATGAACATGTACACCCTCTGGTTCATTGGTAAAGAGCTCGAAATGGTGCTTGGACGAGGAAGGTTCCTCGCCGCCTACCTACTATCTGCTTTCGGCGGTTCCGTTGGTGTTCTCCTGCTGGCTGATCCAACCACGGCAGTGGTTGGCGCCTCCGGCGCACTCTTTGGGATTATGGTTCTCTACATTGTGGTTGCGCGTACCCTAGGCGGCGACCCAAGGTCCATCACCGTGATCTTTGCAATCAACCTATTCTTGGGTTTTGGAATTCCTGGCATCGCCTGGGAGGCCCACGTTGGCGGTGCCGTAACAGGTCTCGCGGTTGGGTTGCTCTACGCCAAAACCCGATCGGTAAAGTCTGGCCCGGCGCGGGCGATTGGCCTGGCGGGAATTGCCGGCGTTCTCATTATTCTGACGTTCTATGGCGTCAGCAAGATCATAGGTTTCTAGGCGAATAACCTAACCAAAAAACTAATGGCATCCCACTTGGGGATGCCATTGAAGTTTGGAGCCGGAGTTACTTCCAGCGGGTAGCCATTCCGAAGCCAACCAGTACCAGGCCAAAGCCGATTGCAATGTTCCAGTTGCCAATGTTCAGGGCTGGGTTGATGCTGGTGAAACCGGAGCCTAGTGGGTACTGCGCACCCGAAATGTAGAAGACGATGATCCAAACCAGGCCGAGGATTAGGAAGCCTGCCATCAGGCGAACGAACCACACTGGGTTCGGGCCATCGTGGTCCTTGACCTTAATGTCTAGGTTGGCTGCACCTGCGGACTTGGCGCTCTTCTTCTTGCGGCTGCTGGATTCTGGCATGCCTTGATTCTAGCGCAATAGGGTAAAAACCCTTTGCCGATAGGCTTTAAGGGCTATGACCAAGATTCTCGTGCTGGATAACTACGACTCATTCGTTTACACCCTCAACGGCTACCTTCAGCAGCTGGGTGCGCAGACCGATGTGCTTCGCAACGACGTTGTGTCAGAGGCCGAACTACCTGCACTGATGGCCAAGTACGACGCCATTCTGCTCTCGCCCGGCCCAGGCACCCCAGCAGACGCCGGCTTGTCCATTCCAGTTGTGAAGCAGGCGCTCAAGACCGGCCAGTCGGTGTTCGGTGTTTGTCTCGGCCACCAGGCCATCGCTGAGGCAATGGGCGCAACCGTAACCAGCGCCGAAGAACTTATGCACGGCAAGACCAGCCAGGTTAGCCACGATTCATCGCGGGTTTACCACGATGTCCCGGAGCCATTCACGGCCACCCGTTACCACTCGCTGGCGGTTGTTGCCTCCACCGTGCCAGCCGACCTCGTTGTGACCAGCCGCACCATCGCGGGTGTTTCCGCCGATGGAACCGCAACCATGGGTGGCGTGATCATGGGCCTGCAGCACAAGAGTCTGCCCATTTACGGAGTGCAGTTCCACCCGGAGAGCGTGCTGACGCAGGGCGGCTATCAGATGCTTGGCAACTGGCTGGAGAGCGTAGGTCTTGCCGGTGCCGCAGAACGCGCCAAGGGACTTTCGCCGCTGGTTCGCCTCTAGGCGGTCGTTCTTCTTAGCGGCCTCGCGTCTTGGGTACCTAGTTACAGCCAACCGTCAGAATGATGGTGGACATCTGTGGTGCAGAGCCATTTAGCGACTGACTGAGAACCGTGGTACCGGCACCGTTGGTGCAACCGGTTGGGCTCTCAATAGTCACGTTCAGCTGTACATCTGGTGCACGAAGCCGCTGCTGCGCGGTGGCCACATCCAGGTTGATAACGTTTGGCACAAGCACCTGGCCGTTGGAGACATTCAGGTTGATTGAGGAGCCCGCGGTTACCGATGAACCTGCGGCTGGCGAACTTGATACAACCTGATTCTGAGGAACGGTTGCCGAGTTCACGGAGTTTATGGAACCCAGCAGAAGGTTGGCGCTGGAAAGCGCGTTGGCCGCCGCGTCTTCCGTCATGCCAACCAGGTTTGGAACGGTCACCTGGCCCTTGCCTGAGGAAACATAAACCGTGATCACCTGGTTAGCCGCAACAACAGTGCCGGCGGCCGGATCGGTTGAAATGATGGTGTCCGCGGCAACAGTATCGCTCTGCTGGTAAACCCGGTTAGGGGTTAGCTGGGCGTTCTCGAGGGCGGTCTTACCGGCATCGTAGGTCTGGCTAACTACGTTTGGAACCTTGATGCCGCTCGAGGGCGACGGATTAATTGTGATGTTTGGCAGGTTGCCAAGTGCAAAGAACCAAATCACAAGGCCCACGATTACCACGCTGAGGCCAGAGCCAACGCCCCAGAGAATACGTGGCGAAGGAGCACCGGAGTTGCGGGGCTTGCGTACGCGCACGGCACCGGTTTCCTCAATTGTGTCCACCGAGAAAGTGGCAGCTTGCGGAACATCCAAGCCAAGGGCCTCAAACGGGTTGGTAATCAGCGAGGTGTCGGCACGCCCCAGGTCTTGGCTCACCTTGGGCGGAAGAGGAATGGGGTTCTGATCCGTGTAAATGTACTCAACAGGTTCGGCCGCGTGCAGTTCGCTGGTCGGATCAAAGTTTGGGGTGGCGTTAGCCGTTGCGTGTACGCCTGCTTCTGGTTCGGCGAATGGGTCTTCGCCCCTCAGCAGCCTATCGAAGTCGCTTAGAACCTCGGTTGGCTCGGACGAGATAGGCGCGGCGATTGGCTGTTCCGCCGTTGGTGTGACCAGCGGCAGCGATCCGGTCTGCTGACCGGCGGCCTCGGCCTTGATGCTGAAGGCAGCGGCGCCCAGGTGCTCGCGGAACTCGTCGGCCGACTGGAAGCGTTCGTTGCGGTCCTTGGCCATGGCGTGCAGAACAACGGCATCCAGCTCCGGGGAGACCTTAGGGTTGTGCACCGATGGCGGGGTGACCGCCTCGGATACGTGCTGGTATGCGACCGAAACAGCAGTCTCGCCCTTGAACGGCGGCTGGCCGGCCAGCATTTCGTAGAGCAAAACGCCGGTTGAATAGAGGTCGGTTCTGGCATCAACGTGCTCGCCGCGTGCCTGCTCCGGGCTGAAATACTGTGCGGTGCCAACGATGCCAACCGAGTATGCCTGGGTGTTGGCGGAATCCGAAACCGCACGCGCAATACCAAAGTCCATCACCTTCACATGACCGGAATCGGTGATCATGATGTTGGCGCTCTTAATGTCGCGGTGAATGATGCCGGCACTGTGCGAAACAGAAAGCGCGGTCAGCACGCCATCGGTGTATTCAAGAGCCTCTTCGATGGTGAGGCGGCGCTGGTGGAGCAGGTCGCGAAGAACCTGACCCTTCACGAACTCCATGACGATGTATGGTCGGCGCAGGGCGTTGCCGTTGAGGTCAACGGTCTCTTCCTCGCCGGCATCGTAGATTCGCACGATGGTTGGGTGTGCCATACGGGCCGAAGACTGGGCCTCCTGACGGAAGCGGGCCTCGAAGGCAGGGTCGTTGGCGAGATCGCTCTTGAGTAGCTTGATTGCCACAAGGCGGCCCAGGCGGGTATCCGTTCCCTCGTAGACGTCGGCCATGCCGCCGCGACCAATCAGACTACCCAGCTGGTAGCGTCCTGCGATGATTCGCTGGTTCTCGCTCAATGTTGCTCCGTTGTTGTGTCCCCCGTGCCAATAAGTCTAGTTTTTGTCACGGTGTGGGTGTAGGTGTGGGGCTAGTGTTATCGGTTTGTTGTATGTAGTACTTCAGGGTTACAACCTGACCCTGCGCAAGTGTGCCAAGCGGGGTTGCGTCATAAACCGTGAGTAATCTGGGGTCGCTTTGCGGAACCATGTCGCCAGGAACCGTGTTCACCTGCAGTTGCAAACCCGAAAGGTATGCCGATGCGTCATACACGTTCATTCCCAGAACATCTGCGCTGAGAACCGTGACCGTAGTGGCCGTAGGCGTTGCACTCGGGAGCGTTGGCACGGGACTGGCGGAACCCCAAGTTGATTGAGAATTACTTGGTGAGGCTGTAGCCGTTTGCACCGGACGGTTGGCACCGATGATCAGAGCGAAAACCAGTGAAAGGGCTGTGATGGAAAGCAGAATCACAACTGCGATCCAGGGCCAAACCACTGGTGGCTTTGGGCTTTGGGCCGTTTTGGTCTCCAGCAGCGTGGTTTCATCCGAGTAGGCGCGCACGTTTGGAAGCACCGCCGTGCCGGTTCCGCGGTGGCGCGGGTTGCTCATTAGTGCCTCGGCAGCAATTGCCAGGGTCAGAGCGTTCGCGGGTCGCTCGAACGGCTTCTTCTGGAGGCACTCCATGATGAGAGCGGCAACCTTGGGGTCGGTTTCCTCAGGAAGAGCCGGTGGCGCGTCGTTGATCTGGGCCATGGCAATTTCCATCTGGTTTCCGCCCGTAAATGGTCGGCGGCCAGCAAGGGCCTCATAGGCCACAATGCCAAGCGAGTAGATGTCTGTGGATGGGCTGGAGCCCTTGCCTGTTGCCTGCTCAGGTGCCAGGTACTGAACCGTTCCCATCACCTGACCGGTTGCGGTGAGTGAAACCTGATCGGCCACGCGGGCGATACCGAAGTCGGTGATCTTCACGTGGTGGTCCGGTGTGATCAGAAGATTTCCGGGCTTGATATCACGGTGAACCATGCCGGATTCGTGCGCTGCCTGCAGGGCCCTTGCGGTCTGGGCGATGATGTCAAGAACCCGCTCGCTGGAGAGGGTCTTTTCACGCTCCAAAATCTTGGCAAGCGACTCGCCGGGCACGAGCTCCATGACCAGGTACGCCGATCCGCTGTCCTCGCCGTAGTCGAAGACATTTGCGATTCCCTCGTGATTCACCATCGCGGCCAGACGGGCCTCGGTGCGGAAGCGCTCCAGGAACGATGGGTCGCTCAGGTACTCCTGCTTCAGGATCTTGATGGCAACAGACCGCAGGATGATTTCGTCGTGGGCCTGCCAAACCTCGCCCATACCACCGGTGGCGATAAGGCTCTCGAGGCGGTACCTGCCCCCGTAGAGTTGGCCTATTTCTGGCTTCACTTGTTCAACACCGCTTCCATTACCTTGCGTGCCACCGGGGCGGCCAAAAGATTTCCAAATCCGCGCTGCCCCATGCCGCCACCATCCTCGATGACAACCGCAACCGCAACCTTGGGGTTTTCGGCGGGGGCGAAGCCCGTGAACCACAGCGTGTATGGGGCGGAGCCGCCGTTTTGGGCGGTACCGGTCTTACCGGCAACGGTCACACCCTTGATCTGGCCGTTTGTGGAGACACCGTTGGCCACCGCGTTCACCATCATGGCCCGAACCTTTGCGGCGACATCGGTGGTTAGAGGCTGGGAGAGCACTGATGGAGCGGGCTGCTCCAGGATGGACAGGGTGCTGGACTGCACGTAGGAGATGAGGTTTGGCTTCATCATCACGCCACCGTTGGCAACCGCGGCGGAGACCATGGCAATCTGCAGCGGCGAAACGCGGTCGTCAAACTGGCCGAATGCGCTGAGGCCCGTTTGGGCGTCATCCATGCCCGTTGGGTAGGTGCTTGGGGTGACCGTCAGCGGAATGCTCAGGTTCTTGCCAAAGCCGAACAGCTCAGCCTGGGCCCGGATTTTGTCTTGGCCGAGAGCGATGCCCAGCTGCGCGAACGGAATGTTGCACGACCAGCGCAGCGCATCCGCGATTGAAACGGTGGGCTTGCCACCGCACTTGCCCTCGCCCGAGTTGTAAATGTAGGTGCTGGTTCCAGGCAACTTGAACTTGGCAGGGTTGGGGAAAGTGTCCGTTGGTTTGTACCCATTGTTGAGTGCGGCGCTGGCAACGATGATTTTGAAAACCGAGCCGGGAGCGTAGAGCGAACCGCTGATGGCCTTGTTGATGAGCGGGTTTGCCGGATCCTTCAGCAGGCTGGCGTAGGTGGCGCTGGCCTTGATGTTGTTGTGAACCGCCAGAGTATTTGCGTCAAAGCCCGGCTTGGAGACCATTGCCAGGATTTTGCCACTGCTTGGCTCGATGGCAACCACAGCGCCCTTGAGGTTACCGAGGGCATCCCATGCCGCCTGTTGAACCTTGGGGTTGATGGTTAGCTCCACCGATGCGCCCGAAATTGGGTTGCCCGAGAGAACGGCGTTTACTTGCTCGAAGAACTGCGACGAGTTCTTGCCGGTGAGGTAACTGTTCATCGCGGCTTCGATGCCGGAGGTTCCTTGAACGTTTGAATAGAACCCCGTGACCGCGGAGTAGATGGGGCTGCTGTAGGTGCGCTGGTAGTGATAGGTGTCGCCCACAGGCTCGGAGTACGCAATGGGCTGACCCGCCACAAGGATGGCTCCGCGCTTGGTTTTGTAGGAGTCGTAGAGCGTGCGAACATTGCGCGGGTTGGCGTTGAGGGAGTCGGAAATTCCGAACTGAATCACAGTGGAAGCAACGAAGAGGCTGGCGAACATGGCCATGATGACCATGGAGACTCGTCTTAGTTCGCGGTTCACAGCGTCACTGTCCTTTGCTGACCACCGGCGGAGTCTGAGACTCGAAGCAGCAGGCCAATAATGATCCAGTTGGCAATCAGCGATGAGCCTCCCGCGGCCAAGAACGGAGTGGTAAGTCCGGTAAGCGGAACAACGCGGGTGACGCCACCAACCACGATGAACGTCTGCAGCGCCAGCACAAACGAGAGCCCGGCTGCGAGGAGTTTGGAAAAGTCATCGGAGTGAGTGAAGCCAATGCGCAGGCCGCGGGAAACCAGCAGCAGGTACATGAGCAGTAGAACGAATACTCCGGCCAGGCCAAGCTCCTCACCCAGAGAGGAGAAGATGAAGTCACTCTCGGCCAGAGGAACAAGCTGAGGCAGGCCGCCGCCGAGGCCGGTGCCGAGGAGTGAGCCGTGGGCCAGGCCAAAGTTTCCCTGCGCCAGCTGGTACGAGCCACCGACGGCATCGTAGTTGACCGGATTGAACGGGTCCAGCCAGGCGTTGATTCGACCAGTCACGTAGTTCATGAGGCGCCCGGCAACCAGAGCACCGGTGACGAACATGGTGAGACCGGTGACCACGTAGATTGCTCGTCCGGTTGCAAGGTAGATCATCACCAGGAAGAGGCCAAAGTAGAGCAGGCTGGTGCCCAAGTCACGCTCCAGCACAAGAACGCCAAGGCTGACTAGCCAAATCACAAGAATCGGTCCGAGCTCTCGGGCGCGCGGCAACTGAACCCCGAGGATCCGCCTGCCAACCAGTGCGAGCGAGTCCTTGCGCGAAACCAGGTAGCCGGCGAAAAAGATCGTCAGCGCAATCTTGGCCAACTCACCCGGCTGGAATGTGAGGCCGCCCAGGCCAATCCACAGGCGTGCGCCATTGATGGTGCGGCCAATTCCAGGCAAAACCGGTGACAGTAGCAGGGCGATACCCAGAATCATCGATATGTAAATGAAGCGACGCAGGAACAGGTGGCTGCGCACGAACAGAATCACAAGAATTGCCATGACCAGGGCAACCACTGTCCAGGTAACCTGCTTGGCCGCGAAAAGCTCCGCACCCTTGATGGCTTCCTTGGATAGATCCAATCGATAGATTTCGGCGAGCCCAAGGCTGTTGAGGCAGTAGGCCAACGGCAGCAGTAGCGGATCTGCCTCTGAGGCTCTCAACCTAAGCACAACATGCAGCACCAGCACGGCGATGGCGGGTGGCGCGAGGTAGAACCAGATGTCGGTGCGCAGAATCTGAATCACACTCAGCTGCACCTGGGCCAGCTCGTAGGCACTCAAGCCGATGGCAAACGTCAACAGCAACAACTCAATGTTGCGGCTGCGCGGAACGATTCGAATGATCTTGCCCATGGAGGTTGCCACTAGTTACCCCCGGCGTTTAGCAGCGCCTGAATCTCGCGATTGGCATCATCCAGGTTGGTGGCGGGGATGGTTTGAGTAACAAGACTCTGCTGGTAAGGGGTGAGGCTCGATACATCGATGTCTGTCTTGCGGTACAGGTGGCTGAAGTGCAGCGGGCCAAGCGACTCCTTGATGCCCTTGAACACGGCCACCTTGCCGGCAACTTCACCGATGTAAAAACGGGTCTGGGTGTACCAGTAACCGCCACCGAGAACGGCGGCGAATGCAAGAATAAGGGCCACGACGGTTGCCGCCTGGCGCCTGCGATGCCACTTGATCTTCACGCGCGTCTGGCTGAGGATGTAGTCCAGGTACTCGTCCGACTCCGGCTTGAACTCACTGGTCTCGCCGCTATTACCGAGAAGGTCTGTGAGGGCGCGAGGGTTGAATAGGCGCAGCAGTTTTGCACCTGGGCGCTCGTCGACGATGACCTCATTGGCCGCCGATCCAACATACTTGGCTACCGGCGTGAAGTCGCTAGCCGCGCCCAGCGGAATAACGTCAACCACCACAACCGTCACGTTGTCTGGTGCACCGTATTCCAGGGCCTCGTGAATCAGTAGGTCAACGGCTTCCTCGGCGGGAATGGGGCCGGAGAGAATCATGCCAATCAGACCCTCGGGCACGTAGCCGCAAAGGCCATCGGAGCAAAGCAGGAACCTGTCACCGGGCTGGGTCTGCAGGTGGAATGTGTCAATCTCGGGTTCGTCTTCCACATCACCAAGCACGCGCATCAGCACGCTGCGGCGAGGGTGGACCAGCGCTTCCTCAGGTGTGATGCGGCCCAGGTCAACCAGGCGCTGCACAAAGGTGTGATCCTTTGTTATCTGCTTGGTCTCGCCCTCTCGGCAAAGATAAATGCGGCTGTCACCGATGTGCGCAACCGTAATCTCGTCGCCGTTAACCAGCATTCCGCTGAACGTGGTTCCTAGACCCGAAAGTTCGTGGTGACTCTTTACCAGCTGACCGAGTTGACGATTCGCGTCTAGCATGGCGGTCTTCAGGGCAGTGGCCGCCGTCTCTGGGTTTGGGAAGACACCATCTATTTGGGCAACCCGCTGGCTAACCATGGCGGACGCGATGTCGCCACCCGCGTGGCCACCCATGCCATCGGCAACGAAATGCAGCTGGTAACCGGAGTAACCGGAATCCTGGTTGCTGTGTCTAACCCTGCCGATGTTGGAGTCGGCGTGCGCGATGACCTTTACCGACACGGCTAGGCCCGCAGCTCAAATACCGAGTTGCCAACCTGAACCGGTGTGTTGGCCTTCACAACCATAGGTGTGCCAACCCGCTTACCGTTGACGAAGGTTCCGTTGGTGGAGTTGAGGTCCTGAATCAGCCACTCGCCGTTCATCAGAACCAGTTTGGCGTGATGGGTGCTGGCAAACTCGTCGCGAATCACTAGGTCGGCGTTTTCGGCGCGGCCAATCGAGACCTCGCGACGGTCTAGGCGGAGCTCCTGACCCTTGCGAGGACCCGCGGTGAGCACCAGCCGCGAAGGCAGGATTTGCAGCTCCCCAGCATCCACGATGGGCAGGGCATCGGAGGTTTCCGGCGAATTATTCAGTGGTGCCGCGGGAATGACGGGGGCCGAGACCACAACCGGCTGGTTGGCCTCGGCCACACGGCTGACAACCTTCTGGCCAAACAGGTCGGCCCGAATAACGCCGAGGATGCTGAAAACGAAGATCCAGAGAACTACAAGAAATCCGGTTCTAACCA
>Ga0213920_1000195_pt1 | contig 58555 bp, 56 predicted proteins | sample McNCre1117MG_FD_161054 | JGI IMG/M metagenome (GOLD analysis project Ga0213920, IMG submission 161054) | Freshwater microbial communities from McNutts Creek, Athens, Georgia, United States - 11-17 MG | ecosystem: Environmental > Aquatic > Freshwater > Creek | place: USA: Georgia | collected...
CCGTCAAACCTCGATCATGATTTCGAAGCAACCCTTGATGCTGACCAACAACGGCGAAGCGTTTGACATTCAAGTCAACGTGCACGGCGGTGGTGAGTCTGGCCAAGCTGGTGCAGTGCGTCACGGCATCACTCGCGCTTTGATCGACTACGACGCAGCTTTGAAGCCCGTCCTGTCACAAGCCGGTTTCGTGACTCGCGATGCTCGCGAAGTGGAACGTAAAAAGGTTGGCTTGCACTCTGCTCGCCGCCGCAAGCAGTTCAGCAAGCGTTAATCCGCTTTCTGTTTTGCCAAAAGCCGCATGGGTTCGCCTTTGCGGCTTTTTTATTGTTCTCACCGCATCAAAGCCCATGTTGCAAGCAGCGTTACTCTGGCGGTGGCGCTTAATTCCCGAGTAAACCGATATACTTTAAGCATTGAATTTGGAGAGAAAACCATGAGCGCAGTTGCCGAAAACATTGAAACCGAAATGCCAGAGCCGATCAACTTCACCGACAGCGCAGCTGCCAAGGTCGCAGATTTGATCGCAGAAGAAGGTAACCCAGATTTGAAGTTGCGCGTGTTTGTGCAGGGTGGCGGTTGTTCTGGTTTTCAGTATGGTTTCACGTTTGATGAAGTGACCAACGAAGACGACACCACCATGACGAAGAACGGTGTGTCCTTGTTGATTGATGCCATGAGCTACCAGTACTTGTTGGGTGCCGAGATTGACTACAAAGAAGACCTGCAAGGCGCGCAGTTTGTGATCAAGAACCCCAATGCGACCACGACCTGTGGCTGCGGTTCTTCGTTCTCGGTCTAATTTTCTAGCCCGCCCAGACGCAACGTCAGGCGGGAAAAATACCACCCAAGATGCGGGCGCCTTTGGCGCCCGTAACTTTTGGTGCGTTACCGGGGAGTCCGTGCACCGTTTGACGCGCGAGCCATGCGAACGCCGTGGCTTCCACTTGCAACGGTGGCAAGTCGCGTTCTGCGGATGACACCACGCGGCACGAGTTAGGCAAGCCTGCGCGTAAACGCGCCATCAAGAGGCTGTTCAGTGCGCCACCGCCGCACACGATCAATTCACACGCATCTGGGGCATGCCGCTGCACATCGTTCACGCACGCTTGGGCGGTGAACTCGGTCAATGTGGCTTGAACATCGGCAGGGGCCACATTGTCGAAACAGGCTAAATGGGTCGCTAGCCACGCAGGATGAAACAAATCACGGCCTGTGCTTTTCGGTGGGGGTTGTTGCAAAAACGGTTCTTGCATGAACGCGTGCAGCAAGGGGGTGATCACTTGGCCACTGCGTCCCCACTGGCCGTTGTCATCGTAAGGTTGTCCTGTGTGCTGCAGGCACCAAAAGTCCATCAACGCGTTGCCAGGTCCGCAATCAAATCCCACGACATCACCTTGCGCCGACAGCACGCTCACATTGGCAATGCCTCCGATGTTGAGCACGGCGACGGTTTGCTGTGCCTTGCCAAAGATCCCTTGATGAAACACGGGTACCAACGGGGCGCCTTGGCCTCCCGCTGCGACATCACGGCTGCGAAAGTCGGCGACGACGGCGATGCCAGTCAACTCCGCCAACAGCGAGGGGTTGTTGAGTTGCAGGGTGTAGCCCACGCCGTCGAACAGACCGGGTTGGTGGCGCACAGTTTGTCCGTGCGCACCGATCGCTTGAATGGCCGATGCGGGTTGCGCGGTCGCTAACAAGAGGTCGTGCACCACTTGGGCATACACATGCACCAACGCGTTGGCGGCAAGTGCGCTGCGGTGCAGCTCGTTCGCCCCCGCCGTGTTCAAGGCCATCAGTTCGGCTTTGAGCGCTGCGTCAAAGGGGCGGGCTTGGTGCGACAGCACCTGAGGCGAGCCTTGACTGAAGTCGACCAGCACACCATCGACGCCGTCGAGCGATGTGCCTGACATCAAGCCGATGTAAAGCGCGGACATTTATTCAGATTGACTCAGCTGAGCGTTCGATGCGGCGGCGAGGTCGACCTTGGCGGCCGTGGCGTGACGCATGAACTCTGCGCGTGCGGCCGCAGACACCTCGACCACGTCGCTTTGACGCGCCATGGTGAGTGGATCTTTGTGTTGGCCATTCACACGGAATTCAAAATGCAAGTGCGGACCTGTCGCCCAGCCTGTGGCACCGACGGCACCCAAGGTTTCGCCTTGCGCCACGCGTTGTCCAGCGCGCACGGCAATGCGGCTCAGATGGGCGTACACCGTGGACTGGCCGTTGGTGTGTTTCACGATCACCACGTTGCCGAACCCGTTTTGAGTGCCTGCCACGTCCACCACGCCTTGGCCGACGCTGCGCACAGGTGTGCCCGTTGGGGCGGCGTAGTCGACGCCCAGATGCGCACGCCAAGTTTGCAAAATCGGATGAAAGCGCATTTTGAAGCCGCTCGTCACGCGCGAAAACGCCAGAGGCGATGCCAAATAGGACCGGCGCAAGCTGACGCCTTCTGCGTTGAAGTAGCCGCCTTCTTTGGCGCGGGCCTCTTTGAACCAAAACGCTTGATGTGTCTTGCCATTGTTCACAAACTCGGCCGAGACCACGCGGCCTGAGCGTAACGTTTCGCCATCGGCTTCGAAGGTTTCGTAGACCACAGCAAATCGGTCGCCTTTGCGCAGCGCACGGTGAAAGTCGATGTCGCCCGCAAAAATATCGGCCAATTGACTGGCCACGCTGTCCGGAATGTCTGCGGCATCTGTCGCCGCAAACAGGGAGCTTTGAATCACGCCATTGGCATGGCGGGTGCTGACGCTCAGCGGGGCCGATTCCAAGCGCTCGGTAAAGCCTGTCGCCGTGCGTTCCATCACCCAACGCGAAAAATCCGCCGCATTGTCTGGCGCCCAGCGCACGGTCAAGCGTGTGAGGTTGCGTGATTCATCGCCTTCCACCGTGACCAAGCGGCCGTTGCGCGCCAAAATTTGGCTGCGTGCCACCCGGGCGTTGCGCAAATAGGCGCTGGCTTCTGCATCGCTCACGCCCAAGCGACTGAGCAAGCTGTCTGCGGTGTCGCTGGAGCGTGTGACGTCCGAGCGAAACAGCATCAACGAAGGATCGTTGGTGGTATTGCTGGGCAATGCCAAGGTGGACACGCTTTCCACCACTTGGTTCAGCGACGAGACTCTGTCGTTCGACGACAGATTACCAACCGCAAATGCGCCACCACCAATGACGCACAGGCTCAAGGCGAAGCCAGCCATGGTGCGATGAGGATGATTTTTGTGTAAATCGTGCAGGCGTTGTGCCCACTGGGAAAGTCGTTGCAGCAAGGGCGAGGTCTCCGGCTGTCGGTGGGGGCGGGGATCGTGTCCAAGGCCCTACGTCTGCGGCCTCTAAAATCAGCTGCAAACACCAAAGCGCAAAGTATAACGTGCGCGTCAAAAAATCCTTATGAATCAAGCACCTTTACATACTTACCCTATCACCGACCGTGTGCGTGATGCCCTAGCCGTGACCCAACGCGGCTGCGAAGAGCTGATTCCTGCCGATGATTGGGTCAAAAAGCTGGCTCGCTCCGAGGCCACAGGCCAGCCTTTGCGGATCAAGCTGGGCTTGGACCCCACCGCACCTGACATTCACATCGGTCACACCGTGGTGCTCAATAAGATGCGCCAGTTGCAGGACTTGGGCCATCAGGTCATCTTTTTGATTGGTGATTTCACCAGTTTGATCGGCGACCCCTCCGGCCGTAACAGCACCCGTCCACCGCTCACGCCCGAGCAAATCAAGGTGAACGCTGAGACGTATTACAAGCAAGCGTCGCTGGTGCTCGATCCTTCGAAAACCGAGATTCGCTACAACAGCGAGTGGTGCATTCCACTCGGCTCAATGGGCATGATTCAGTTGGCATCGAAGTACACCGTGGCGCGCATGATGGAGCGCAACGATTTCCATGACCGCTTTCACGCCAACACGCCCATCAGCGTGCACGAATTTTTGTACCCGCTGATGCAGGGCTACGACTCGGTGGCGTTGAAGTCAGATTTGGAGTTGGGCGGTACGGACCAAAAATTCAACTTGCTCATGGGCCGCCATTTGCAAGCCGAATACGGTCAAGAAGCGCAGTGCATCTTGACCATGCCGTTGCTGGAGGGGTTGGATGGCGTTGAAAAAATGTCCAAGTCCAAGAACAACTACATCGGCATCAGCGAAGCGCCCAACACCATGTTTGCCAAGGTGTTGTCCATTTCCGACGTGTTGATGTGGCGCTGGTACACCTTGTTGTCGTTCAAGTCGATGGCGGACATCGAGGCGCTGAAAAAAGAAATCGAAGGGGGACGCAACCCCAAAGATGCCAAGGTGGCTTTGGCCAAAGAAATCACCTCCCGTTTCCACGGCGCTGCAGCGGCCGAGGCAGCGGAGCAAGACTTCATCAACCGCAGCAAGGGGGGCGTGCCTGATGAAATTCCAGAGGTCTCGCTCAACGGCGCACCTTTGGGCATTGGTGCGTTGCTCAAATCGGCAGGTTTGGCGCCGTCCACCAGCGAAGCGAACCGCTTGATCGATGGTGGTGGTGTGCGCGTGGACTCCACCGTGGTCAGCGACAAAGGCTTGAAACTCGACGCGGGTACCTTCGTGGTGCAAGTCGGCAAGCGAAAGTTTGCACGTGTCACGCTCAGTTGATCGCGGGGTATCACGCGTGACCACAACAAGGCTGCGGGCATGAACAAGCCAACGAACCATTCCAAGTGGCTGTCTCCCCAAGGTTTGCTTTGGGTGTCCGTGTTCGTGGCGTGCATCACGATTGGCTTGAAAACCTTGGCGTGGTGGCTGACCGATTCTGTGGGCTTGCTGTCGGACGCCATGGAGTCGTTGGTCAACTTGGCCAGCGCGGTGTTCGGTTTGATGATGGTCACCATCGCGGCACGGCCCGCCGATGACGACCATCCGTACGGTCACCACAAGGCGGAGTATTTTTCGTCTGGCTTTGAAGGCATCTTGATCGTGGTGGCCGCGTTGGGCATCGTGTGGGCAGCCAGCCATCGTATTTTTGACCCACAACCGCTGGAGCAAGTGGGGTTGGGCTTGGCGTTGTCGATCGCCAGCTCGGTGCTCAATGGCGTGTTGGCGTGGGTCATGTTTCGTGCCGCCAAAACCCATCGCTCCATCGCCCTCGAAGCCGATGCCCGTCATTTGGTGACCGACGTTTGGACCTCTGCCGGTGTCGTGATTGGCATTGGCTTGGTCAGCTGGAGTGGCTGGCTTTGGCTGGACGCTGTCGTGGCGATTGGCGTGGCCTTGAACATTTTGAAAGAGGGCTGGCACCTCATTTGGAGTGCCTCGCAAGGCTTGATGGACGAAGCGGTTGAACCCGAGGTGTTGGCTCAAATTCAAGAGGTGTTGCACGATTTTTCGCACAGCCGCAATGGCCGAGGTGCGGAAGCCGGTTCTACCGTGCACATCGTGCGTTTTGACCATGTGACCACGCGCAAAGCGGGGCAACGTCGTTTTGTGGACATGCACATGCATATGCCTGCTGAATGGTCGTTGGGACGTGCAGCCGCATTGCGCGCCAGTGTGGAGCAAGCCTTGATGAGTACGGTGCCCGGTTTGCGCGCCACGATTCAGCTGTTGCCCAGCGACGTGGAAGCGCACTTTGATGACCCGCGCGATTTAATTTAAGCCACACACCGAGTCCACGAAGAAGAGAGGCTGAGACGATGAAAGCCGTGTTGCAACGGGTGAGTGAGGCCCGCGTGGTGGTCGATGGCCAAACCGTTGGCGAAATTGCCCAAGGCTTGATGGTGTTGCTGTGCGCAGAGCGCGGCGACACCGAGGCGGTGGGCCAAAAGATGCTCGACAAAATTCTGAAGCTGCGCGTTTTTTACGACGACGCTGGCAAGATGAACCACAGCGTCACCGATGTGGCGGGTGGCTTGTTGGTGGTGAGCCAGTTCACCTTGGCGGCGGACACCCGAAGCGGCACGCGCCCCAGTTTCACCAGTGCGGCCCCCGCTGACGAGGGGCGCCGCTTGTACGACGCCTTTGTGGCGCAAGCCAAAACACAGCACGCGAACGTGCAAACGGGCGTCTTTGGTGCAGACATGAAGGTGCATTTGGTCAACGATGGCCCCGTGACCATCCCGATCACGATAATCGGTGCATGACCGATTCAAAAAACACAGCTTCTTCTTTTGCCGCTTTGAGCCTTGCGGCCGCAACGCTAGACAACCTCACACAGCTGGGCTACACCCAGATGACCCCCATTCAAGCCGCGAGCTTGCCCTTGACTTTGGCGGGGCGCGACCTGATCGCCCAAGCCAGCACCGGCAGCGGCAAGACAGCCGCATTTGGCATTCCCTTGGTCGAAAAGCTCGATGCCGCCCAGTTCGACGCACAGGCGTTGGTGTTGTGCCCCACGCGTGAGTTGGCCGATCAAGTCACACAAGAGCTGCGCCGTTTGGCGCGCGCCGTGGGCAACATCAAAGTGGTGACCTTGTGCGGCGGTGTGGCCTTGCGTGGCCAGACGTTGAGCCTTGAGCACGGCGCCCATGTGGTGGTGGGGACGCCTGGGCGCATCATGGACCATTTAGAGCGCGGTTCGTTGAGTTTGCAGGGCGTGAAAACCTTGGTGCTGGACGAGGCCGACCGCATGCTGGACATGGGGTTTTTTGAGGACATCGCCAAAGTGGTTCGTCAGTGCCCCAAAGACCGTCAAACTTTGTTGTTTTCGGCCACGTACCCGGAAGGCATTGCCAAGCTGTCCGCGCAGTTCATGCGTGAGCCCCAAACCGTCAAGGTGCAAGCGCAGCACGATGCGCAAAAAATCAAGCAAATCTTTTACGAGGTCTCCAACAGCGAGCGCTTGCACGCGGTGTCGTTGTTGTTGAATCACTTTCGCCCCGAGTCCACGCTGGCGTTTTGCAACACCAAGCAGCAATGCCGCGATTTGGTGGCTGTGTTGCAAGCCCAAGGCTTCAGTGCCTTGGCCTTGTTTGGTGAGCTGGAACAACGCGAGCGCGATCAGGTGTTGGTGCAATTCGCCAACCGCAGTTGCTCGGTGCTGGTTGCCACCGACGTGGCCGCACGCGGATTGGATGTGACCAACCTAGAAGCCGTGATCAATGTGGATGTGACGCCGGATTCTGAAATCCACATCCATCGCATTGGCCGAACCGGACGAGGCGATGCCGAAGGTCTGGCCTTGTCGCTCGCCAGCATGGACGAGATGGGCAGCGTGGGCAAGATTGAGCAGTTGCAAGGCCGCGAGTCCACCTGGGCCCCGCTCAGCAGCTTGACGCCTGCCGCAGGCGGCGTCTTGCAGCCCCCGATGGCGACGCTGCAGATTGTCGGCGGTCGCAAAGAAAAGATCCGTGCTGGCGACGTGTTGGGTGCGCTCACCGGTGATGCCGGTTTCACCAAAGATCAAGTGGGCAAGATCAACGTGAACGAGTTTTCAACCTACGTCGCGGTGGCCCGCAGCATTGCACGTGAGGCGGTCAAGCGCTTGAGTGCGGGGCGGGTCAAGGGCAAGACGGTGCGGGTGCGGTTGCTGGAAGACACCGTGGGGCGTTAAGCCCGCGGTCAACGGTCAAGCCTTGTACGGGTTTTTGAAACCCAAGCCCGCCAAAATATCGATCTCGTAGGCTTCCATCTCCTCGGCGTCTTGCGTGCTGGTTTCGTGGTCCCAGCCTTGGGCGTGCAAGGCGCCGTGCACCAGCAAGTGCGCGTAATGCGCTTGCAGGGTTTTGCCCTGCTCTTTGGCTTCTTGGGCCACCACCGGCGCGCACAGCACCAAGTCCGCCATGACCACGGGCTCTTGCGCGTAGTCAAAGGTCAGCACGTTGGTGGCGTAATCTTTTTTGCGATAGCTGCTGTTGAGCGCTTGCCCCTCTTGCGCGTTGACGATGCGCACCGTGATTTCCGCATCGTCGACCAGTGCGTGGCGGATGCATCGGGCCACAAAGTGGCGGGGCAGGGCGGCACGATGGCGTGCGGCGTAGGGCACATCGCCAAATTGCAAAGAGAGTTGAAGGTGTTTGAGCGCCATGGGGTGAGATCGAGCCTGTGTGTGGGTCTATGGGGGCTGAGGGCTTAGCTGCGTTTGCGCACAGGCGCGCCGGTGGTGGCGCTGCGCTGTGCGTCGTAAGCATCCACAATGCGCGCGACCAGCGGGTGACGCACCACATCGGCGCTGGTGAAGCGCGTGACGGAGATGCCTTTCACCCGTTTGAGCACACGCTCGGCATCGATCAAACCGCTGAGTTGGCCTTTGGGCAAGTCGATTTGGCTCACATCGCCAGTGACCACGGCTTTGGCGCCAAAGCCCACGCGGGTTAGGAACATTTTCATTTGCTCGGGCGTGGTGTTTTGGGCTTCGTCCAAGATCACAAAGGCATTGTTCAGCGTGCGCCCGCGCATAAAGGCCAAGGGGGCAATTTCGATGGCGTTGCGCTCAAACGCTTTTTGCACGCGGTCGTAGCCCATCAGGTCGTAGAGCGCGTCGTACAAGGGGCGCAAATAAGGGTCGACTTTTTGGCCTAGATCGCCGGGTAAGAAGCCGAGTTTTTCGCCCGCTTCCACGGCTGGGCGGGTCAGCACAATGCGCTGTACCGCGCTGCGGTCGAGTGCATCAACGGCGCAGGCGACGGCCAAATAGGTTTTTCCTGTACCCGCAGGGCCAATGCCAAAGGTGATGTCGTGCGTCGCGATGTTGTCCAAATACATCGCTTGGTTGGGGGTGCGGGCACGCAGGTCGGTGCGGCGGGTGTTCAGGACGGGCGTTGTGTCTTCGTCCATGGCCGCGTCGCCTGCCAGCATGAGCTGCACCTGTTCGGCAGGAATAGGGCGCTCGGCCCGCTCGTACAAGGCTTGTAGCACCTCCATGGCACGGGTGGCTTTGGCCTTGTGGCCATCCACTTTGAACTGCTCGTGGCGGTGGGCGATTTTGACGTTCAGCGCCAACTCAATGGTGCGCAAATGTTCGTCGACGGGGCCGCACAAGTGGGCGAGGCGGGCGTTGTTGTGCGGGGTAAAGGTATGGCGAAGAATCAAGTCGATAATCCCTAAAAAGGTCCCCCAATGATAGGCAAGTTAACAGGCATCCTGAGTGAAAAGAATCCACCCCAAGTTTTGGTGGATTGCAATGGCGTGGGCTACGAAGTCGATGTGCCCATGAGCACGTTCTACAACCTGCCCGCGACCGGCGAGCGCGTGTCGTTGTTGACGCACTTTGTGGTGCGTGAAGACGCCCAAATTTTGTATGGTTTTGGCACTGCGTCTGAGCGGGCCACGTTTCGCTTGCTCATCAAAATCTCAGGCGTCGGGCCACGCACAGCGCTTGGCGTGCTGAGTGGCATGAGTGCGGACGAGCTGGCGCGCGCGGTGTCGGATCAAGAAGCGGGGCGCTTGACCAAAGTGCCGGGCATCGGCAAAAAGACGGCGGAGCGTTTGCTGCTCGAACTCAAAGGCAAGTTGGGCGCAGATTTGGGACCCAATATGTTCTCCACACCTGACCATCAAAGCGACATCTTGCAAGCTTTGCTGGCGCTGGGGTACAGCGACAAAGAGGCGTCAGCGGCCCTCAAGTTGCTGCCTGCGGAGGTGGGGGTGAGCGATGGCATCAAGTTGGCGCTCAAGTCACTGGCGAAATAAACGATGAGTATTCAAACCGACGACTTTGCCCCCACGCCCCTGCCTGCGCGCGTGGTGTCGGCCGCCCCTGTGTCGCCCAACGAAGAGGCGATTGAGCGCGCATTGCGCCCCAAGCTGCTGCAAGAGTACGTGGGCCAAATGAAAGTGCGCGAGCAGCTGGAGATCTTCATTGGCGCAGCCCGCAAGCGCGGTGAGGCCTTAGACCATGTGCTGCTGTTTGGTCCCCCCGGTTTGGGCAAAACCACATTGAGTCACATCATTGCGCAAGAGTTGGGCGTGAATCTGCGCTCCACCAGCGGCCCCGTGTTGGAAAAACCCAAAGACTTGGCCGCCTTGCTCACGGGCCTAGAGAAAAACGATGTGTTGTTCATCGACGAGATTCATCGCTTGTCGCCAGTGGTTGAAGAAATTTTGTACCCCGCGCTTGAGGACTACCAAATCGACATCATGATTGGCGAAGGCCCTGCCGCGCGCAGCATCAAGCTCGATTTGCAGCCTTTCACTTTGGTGGGAGCCACCACCCGCGCGGGCATGTTGACCAATCCGCTGCGTGACCGTTTTGGCATTGTGTCGCGCTTGGAGTTCTACACCGCCGAAGAATTGCAACGCATCGTCATTCGCAGCGCTGGTTTGTTGAACACGCCGATGGATGTGGATGGTGGCTTTGAGATCGCCCGTCGTTCACGCGGCACGCCACGCATTGCCAACCGCTTGTTGCGCCGCGTGCGTGACTACGCCGACGTAAAGGGCAATGGCCGCATCACCCAAGACATGGCGAACAAAGCGTTGGCCATGTTGGATGTGGACCCACAAGGCTTTGACTTGATGGACCGCAAGCTGCTCGAAGCCGTGATTCACCGCTTCGACGGCGGCCCTGTGGGCCTAGACAACATTGCCGCCAGCATCGGTGAAGAGCGCGACACGATTGAGGATGTGATCGAGCCGTTCTTGATCCAGCAAGGCTACTTGCAGCGCACACCGCGTGGCCGCATTGCCACCTTGGCGGCGTATCGGCATTTGGGCGTTACGCCGCCCAAATCCCACTCGGGCCTGTCCGACGACTAAGCCGTTGTTTCGTCGCGGGGGCCTGTGGCGGTTTCGTCAAAGTGCGACACATCGCCCCATCCCACCAAGCTCAAACCCTGAGGGGTCCATAGCAAACGGTTGATGGCGGCATTGCCCAAATGCCAAGTGCGCGGGGCTTGTGTGTCTTGGTTGGTGGCCAATCGGTACAGCACGTCCATCACGCCGCCATGGGCCACCAACACAATTTGTTCGCCCACATGGGGACGGGCCAGCTCTTCCACGCACTGTGCGATGCGTGCGCGCAACGCGACCAGTGATTCACCACCTTCTGGGGCCCAATGCGGGTCGCGGTTGCGCCATCGTTTGGCGTCTTCAGGCCAGCCGGTTTCGATTTGTGTCCACGTTTGGGCTTGCAGATGACCGAAGTGGCGCTCACGCAAGCCGGTGTGCGCCGTCACGCTCAATGTGGCATTGGCGCCATGGAGCGCCAGGCGGGCGGGCGATTGGGCAATGGCGCAGGCCGTGTCAAACGCCCGTTTCAAGTCACTGCTGTAAACGGCGGTAATGGGTTCTTCGGCCAAGGCATGGCCGACGCGCTGGGCTTGCCAGCGCCCCGTGTCATTGAGGTCGATGTCGAGTTGGCCTTGGATGCGTGTGTCCACGTTCCAGGCGGTTTCCCCGTGGCGGATGGCGAGTATTCGGGTGGCAGTCATGCAGCGAGTTTAATTTCGTGCAAAATAGCACGATCGTTCTTTTTTTAGTGGTCTGTCATGACGGTTACTCATAAAGCCCCGCCGGTTGAAAACCGAGCCTTGCAAAAGGGCCAGCAAACCAAAGCCGCCATTGTGGATGCGGCCTTGGGCTTGGCGACGCAAATCGGTTTGGAAGGCTTGAGCATTGGCGCTTTGGCTGAGGTGGCGCGCATGAGCAAATCGGGCGTGTTTGCCCACTTTGGCTCGCGCGAAGAGTTGCAGTTATCGGTGGTGCGCGAATACCACGAGCGCTTTGAGGCAGAGGTGTTTTACCCCGCACTCAAGGCAGAACGCGGTTTGCCGCGCTTGCGCCAGTTGTTTGCCAATTGGACCAAGCGCACTTCTGCCGAAATCGACACAGGCTGTCTCTACATCAGCGGTGCTGCTGAGTTTGACGACCGCCCTGGCCCCGTGCGCGATGCCTTGGCCAGCTCGGTCAAAACTTGGTTGGCGGCGGTGTACCGCGCCGTCATGCAAGCCCGCGAAGAAGGTCACTTGGGCGCCAACATTGATGCCGAACAAATGGTCTTTGAGGTACATGGCTTGATCTTGGCGCTGCAATACGAGGCCAGATTCTTGCGTTCTTCCAAATCGCTAGAACGCACCACGCGCGGTTTTGAAAACATCTTGCAACGCTACGGCGCGCAAGCCCCTTTGCTCGCCGTCGAGTCTGTCATCCCATCCGTGTCCAAACCGGCCGCCAAGCGCAGCCGTACCCCCGCTAAAAAGTAAGGAGTTTTTATGCCCAGCTACACCCCACCTCTGCGCGATATGCAATTTGTGCTGCACGATGTGCTGCATGTCACCGATGACTTCAAAGCCATGCCCAAGCATGCCGACATCGATGCCGACACGATTTCTGCGGTGTTGGAAGAAGGTGGCAAGTTCGCCTCAGAAGTGCTCTTCCCCCTCAACCAAATTGGCGATGCGCAAGGTTGTACCTTAGACCGTGACACGCATGAGGTGAGCACGCCCGATGGCTTCAAAGCCGCGTTTGACCAATACGTGCAAGGCGGCTGGCCTGCCTTGAGTTGCGACCCCGCTTATGGCGGCCAAGGCTTGCCCATCGTGGTGAACCAATGCTTTTACGAAATGCTCAACAGTGCCAACCAAGCATGGACCATGTACCCCGGTCTCTCGCACGGCGCTTATGAGGCGCTCCACGCGCATGGCACCGATGCACAAAAAGCCTTGTACTTACCCAAACTCACCAGCGGCGAGTGGACGGGCACCATGTGCTTGACCGAGCCCCATTGCGGCACCGACCTTGGGTTGTTGCGCACCAAGGCTGAGCCGCAAGCCGACGGCACGTACCGCATCACGGGCAACAAAATTTTCATCAGTGCGGGTGAGCACAACATGGTGAGCAACATTGTTCACTTGGTGTTGGCTCGCTTGCCCGATGCGCCTGCAGGCAGCAAAGGCATCAGCCTGTTTGTGGTGCCCAAGTTCCACGTGAATGACGATGGCAGCTTGGGCGATCGCAACGGCATTTACTGTGGCGGCTTGGAGCACAAAATGGGCATCCATGGCAACGCCACCTGCCAAATGGTGCTCGATGGGGCCGTGGGAACGATGGTGGGCCAGCCCAACAAAGGCTTGGCGGCGATGTTTGTGATGATGAACGCCGCGCGCATTGGCGTGGGCATGCAATCGCTGGGCTTGACCGAAGTGGCCTACCAAAACGCGGTGGCCTATGCCAAAGACCGCATTCAATCGCGCAGCTTGACCGGCCCCAAAGACATCAGCAAGCCCGCCGACAGCATCTTGGTTCACCCTGATGTGCGCAAGATGCTGCTGACGGCCAAGGCCTATGCCGAAGGCGGCCGTGCACTCAGCTTGTACTGCGCATTGCTCATTGACCGCGAGTTGAACCACCCCGATGCCACCGTGCGCGCCGACTCGGCAGAAATGGTGGCCTTGTTGACCCCCATCGTGAAAGCCTTCATCACCGACAACGCGTGGACGGCGACCTCGGCTTGCATGCAAGTGTTTGGTGGTCACGGCTTCATCCGCGAATGGGGCATGGAGCAATACGTGCGCGATGCTCGCATCAACATGATTTACGAAGGCACCAACACCATCCAAAGTTTGGATTTGTTGGGCCGCAAGGTCTTGGGCAATCAAGGGGCCACTTTGAAGAAGTTCGGCGCAAACATCACCGAGTTGGTCATGGCCGAGCAGGGCAACGAGGACATGGCCGAATTCATCAACCCCTTGGCCAAGTTGGGCCAGCAAATGACGCAGTTCACGGGCGAGATTGGTTACAAAGCGCTGCAAAACGCGGACGAAGTAGGCGCCGCTGCGGTCGACTACTTGCGCGTGGCTGGGCACTTGGTGTTTGGCTATTTCTGGGCGCGCATGGCCCAAGTGGCTTTGCAAAAAATTGCAGAAGGCAACCGCGACACGTTCTACCAAGCGAAGTTGCAAACTGCGCGCTTTTACTTTGCCAAGCTGTTCCCCGAAACCGCATCGCTCATGGCGACCGCGCGTGCTGGCTCGGCTGTGCTGATGGAGACAGACGCGGTGTTTGCCTGAATTGGGCCACACCACAATGCTGTAAATTCACACGCTTATGAAAATCAAAACATTCAAACGCTGGTTGAGCTTCGCCATGCTGGGCGCGGCCAGCAGCTTCGCGCAAATGACACCCGTTGGGACATGGCACACCATCGACGACAACACGGGGGAGGCCAAGGCTGAGATCCAAATTGTCGACAAAGCTGGTGTGTTGAGTGGTCGTGTGGTCAAGTCGCTGCGCAACGATCCGAACGCCCAAAAAACCTGTGACGACTGCAAGGACGATCGCAAAGGGCAAGACATCATCGGCATGGAAATCATCCGTGGTGTGAAGCCTGAGCCTTTGACCGAGCACTTGTGGGCGGGGGGCGGAAAAATCTTAGACCCTGAAAACGGCAAAGACTACACCGTGAAAATGGTGCCCAAAGACGGCGGTAAAAAGCTGCAAGTGCGTGGCTACATTGGCCCGTTCTACCGTACACAAACTTGGCTGCGTCAGCCTTAATGGAGCGATCGATGACCGACATCTTGAACCACATTGACCAGGGCGTCATGACGCTCACGTTCAACCGCGTTGATAAAAAGAACTCCATCACCTCTGCCATGTACGCGGCGCTGGCCGATGCCATGGAGCAAGCCGAGCAAGATGCCGCCGTGCGTGTGGTGGTTATTCAAGGTCATGAAACGATCTTCAGCGCAGGCAACGACATTGCCGACTTTTTGAACAACCCGCCTGCAGGCCAAGACTCGCCGGTGTTTCGCTTCTTGCGCAACATCGCGGCGTTCCCTAAGCCCGTGATTGCGGCAGTGGCCGGACCTGCTGTCGGGATTGGTACCACCTTGCTATTCCATTGCGATTTGGTTTATGCCGGTGACAACGCGGCGTTCTCCATGCCTTTTGTGAATTTGGGTTTGTGCCCCGAGGCTGCATCCAGCCTGTTGGTGCCGCAAATGATGGGCTACCACCGTGCCGCCGAAGCGTTGCTGATGGGCGAGCCTTTCATGGCCGAAGCTGCACAAGAAGTGGGCTTGGTCAACCGCGTGGTGCCACCGCTTGAGCTGAACAATTACGCACAAGCCCAAGCGCGCAAATTGGCGGCCAAGCCGATCACGTCGCTGACGGAAACCAAGCGCTTGATGAAGGGCGGTCAAGCCGCACACATCAAAGCGCAGATGGCGGAAGAGGGCGCGTCATTTGGTCGCATGCTGCGTGAGCCTGCCGCTAAAGAGGCCTTTGGCGCGTTCATGGAAAAACGAAAGCCTGATTTTTCTAAACTCTAAGCACGACCCGCACCCCAGAAAGTCAATCGGCATGCCCCAACGTCCCCAGACCCCCGTGGTTCTTGAGCCTGAGTACTTAGAAGGTTTTCGCCAGATTTACGAAGAAAAAATTGTCTTCAACAAAACCTTGGGACTGAAGCTGGTGAGCGTCACACCTGAAGAGGTGGTGGCACGCATTGACATGAAGCCCGAGTTGGTGGGGCATTACGGCTACAACCGCATCCACGGCGGTGTGATCAGTGCGGTGCTCGATGCGATTGGCAGTGCCGCGGTCATGGCCGCATTGGCCGCGAAACACATGAACGAAGCGCCTGAGCAGCGTTTGCAGCGTTTCACCAAGTTGGGCACCATTGATTTGCGTGTGGATTATTTGCGCCCTGGGATTGGTGAGCACTTCACGGTGCACGCCCATGCCTTGCGCGTCGGCTCGCGTGTGGGCTCATCGCGCATGGAGTTTCGCGGGCCCGATGGCACCTTGATGTCGACGGGCGCGGCGGCCTACATCGTCTCGTGAAACTCAGTTTTTGGGGATCTGGCGCGGCTTGCCTTGCTCATCGATCGCGACGTAAGTGAGCATGGCTTGCGTCACCTTCATGTATTCCCCTTGCGTATGAAAACGTTCGGCAAATACTTCGACGCTGACGGTGATCGACGTGTTGCCAATGCGTTGCACGCGTGAGAAGAAACTCAAAATGTCGCCCACTTTCACGGGCTGTTTGAAGATGAACTCATTCACGGCGACGGTGGCCATGCGTCCGCGCACATAACGGGCGGGCAGCACCGCGCCGGCCAAGTCGACTTGCGCCATCACCCAGCCACCAAAAATATCCCCATTGGCATTGCAATCGGCGGGCATGGGAATGACTTTGAGTACCAACTCTTGGTCGGTGGGCAAAGGGACGGCGTGGGGATTGACGGGTGATGACATAGGCACAATCGAAAGATAACTCTTGGTCATTGTGCAACATGCGTCATCACGCCCATTCTTCTCAAGCGCCGCAAACCGGCGTACCCGTCAAGCAGCGCCCCGATCGCGAGACACTGAAACAACTTTTCCCCTATTTGTGGCAATACAAATGGCGTGTCTTGATGGCACTGACGTTCATGGTGGGTGCCAAGGTGGCCAACGTCAGTGTGCCGATTTTGTTGAAAAACTTGATCGACGACATGTCCATCAAACCCGGCGATCCGCAGGCTGTGTTGGTGGTGCCCGTGGCCTTGCTGCTGGTCTACGGCGCGCTGCGCCTGTCGGTGTCGGCTTTCACCGAGCTGCGTGAGTTGGTGTTCGCCAAGGCCACGCAAGGTGCAGCGCGGCAGATTGCGCTGGAGACGTTTCAGCATTTGCATGGCCTGAGTCTGCGTTTTCACTTAGAGCGCCAAACCGGTGGCATGACGCGCGACATTGAACGCGGTGTGCGCGGCATTGAGTCGCTCATTTCGTATTCGCTCTACAGCGTGGTGCCCACCTTGATTGAGGTGGCGTTGGTGCTGAGCATCTTGGCCGTGAAGTTTGATGTGTGGTTTGCCGGCATCACGCTGGCTGCGCTGGCGCTGTACATCGTGTTCACCATCAGCGTGACCGAGTGGCGCACGCAGTACCGTCGCCAAGCCAATGAGTTTGATTCGGCGGCGCACACCAAGGCCGTGGATTCGTTGCTCAACTACGAAACGGTCAAGTACTTCAACAACGAAGCCTTTGAGGCCTCGCGTTACGACAAAAGCCTAGAAGCTTTGCGTCGCGCACGCCTGAAAGCGCAAACCTCCTTGTCGTTGCTCAACACGGGGCAGCAACTCATCATCGCCGTGGCTTTGGTGGGCATGTTATGGCGTGCCACGCAAGGCGTGGTCGATGGCCGCATGACCTTGGGTGATTTGGTGATGATCAACGCCTTCATGATTCAGCTCTACATCCCTCTGAACTTTTTGGGAGTGCTGTATCGCGAAATCAAACAAAGCCTGACGGACCTAGACCGCATGTTCACCTTGCTCGAAAAAGAACGCGAAGTGGCGGATTCTCCTAACGCGCCCACGCTTTTGCTGAGCGGCCCGCCCACGGTGAAGTTCGAGTCGGTGGTGTTCGCATACGACCCTGCGCGGACGATTTTGCACGGCATCAGTTTTGAGATTCCTGCCGGTAAAACGGTGGCGGTGGTCGGGCCTTCGGGCTCGGGCAAGTCCACGTTGGCACGCTTGCTGTTTCGCTTTTACGACGTGGGTTCGGGGGCGATCACCATCGACGGTCAAGACATTCGCCAAGTCACGCAAGGCAGCGTGCGCCGAGCCATGGGCATCGTGCCGCAAGACACGGTGCTGTTCAACGACACCGTGCGTTACAACATCGCCTATGGCCGCACGGATGCGAGCGAGGCCGAGGTGGAGCAAGCGGCTCGTGCGGCGCATATTCATGACTTCATCGTCGCGACACCGAAGGGCTACGACACGATGGTCGGCGAGCGCGGCCTCAAGCTCTCAGGGGGTGAAAAACAACGCGTGGCCATTGCGCGTACCTTGTTGAAGAACCCACCCATTGTGATTTTTGACGAAGCCACATCGGCGCTGGACAGCGCCAACGAACGTGCGATTCAGGCCGAGCTGCAAAGCGCCGCGCAAAACAAAACCACCTTGGTCATTGCCCATCGTTTGTCCACTGTGGTCGAGGCGCACGAAATTTTGGTGATGGAGGCGGGGCACATTGTGGAGCGAGGTTCGCACGCGGCTTTGTTGGCACGCAATGGGCGTTACGCGCAGATGTGGGCGTTGCAGCAGTCGTCGGAGTCTTGATCGGCGGTTGTGGCGCTGCCTAACCAGCACGCATTTTTTTGGAAAAGAAAAAGGCCCCTCGTCAACAACGAGGGGCCTTTGTGTTTTTGCGTGAAGCGTGATTACTTCAAGCCAGCCGCTTCTTTCAGCAACGCAGCCTTGTCCGTGCGCTCCCACGTGAACTCCGGCTCTTCGCGGCCGAAGTGGCCATAGGCCGCAGTCTTGCTGTAGATCGGGCGCAGCAAGTCGAGCATTTGGATGATGCCTTTGGGGCGCAGGTCAAAGTGCTCGGCCACCAAGGCGGCGATTTTGTCGTCAGCGATCACGCCCGTGCCTTCGGTGTTCACCGTGATGTTCATGGGGCGTGCGACGCCGATGGCGTATGCCACTTGAATTTGGCACTTCGTGGCCAAACCTGCCGCCACGATGTTTTTGGCCACGTAGCGCGCTGCGTAGGCGGCTGAGCGGTCCACTTTGGTGGGGTCTTTGCCAGAGAACGCACCGCCACCGTGGGGGCATGCGCCGCCGTAGGTGTCCACAATGATCTTGCGACCGGTCAAGCCGCAGTCGCCCTGTGGGCCGCCGATGACGAAGCGACCGGTGGGGTTGATCAAATACTTGGTGTCTTGCAACCACTCTTTGGGCAACACGGGCTTGATGATTTCTTCAATCACGGCTTCGATGAAGCTGTCCTTCATCTGAGTCGCTGATTGCGATTGGTCAGGGCTGTGCTGGGTCGACAACACCACGGTGTCGATGCTGTGGGGTTTTCCGTCCACATAGCGCATGGTCACTTGGCTCTTGGCATCGGGGCGCAAAAATGGCAAGCGACCGTCTTTGCGCAGCTGGGCTTGGCGCTCGACCAAACGGTGGGCGTAGTAAATGGGGGCGGGCATCAGCTCGGGCGTTTCGCTGCAAGCGTAGCCAAACATCAGGCCTTGGTCGCCCGCGCCGATGTTGAGATAGTCGTCCGATGCGCGGTCCACGCCTTGGGCGATGTCGTTGGACTGCTTGTCGTAGGCCACCAAAACCGCACAACCTTTGTGATCGATGCCGTAATCGGTGTTGTCATAGCCGATGCGTTTGATGGTGTCGCGCGCCACTTGGATGTAGTCCACGTTGGCTTGCGTGGTGATTTCGCCGGCCAAGACGACCAAGCCGGTGTTGGTCAATGTTTCGGCGGCCACGCGTGAGAGGGGGTCTTGCTCGAAGATGGCGTCGAGGATGGCGTCTGAGATTTGGTCCGCGACTTTGTCGGGATGGCCTTCCGAGACGGACTCAGAGGTGAAGAGATAGTCGTGAGACATGAAAAAAGCTCCAATCAGTTGATGTTGGCGTTGCCAACTCTGAGGGGAGCCCGGCGAACGCTTTAGCAGTGGGTGAGGCTTTGGCCCAACCTTCACACCTCGGTGTGGTGTCGCCCTGCAAGTAGTTCTTTAACTCAGCGACAATCTGTATTCTATTTGAACTTCCACCCCCGCCAAAAATAACCCTATGGCCCCCGTGACACGACTTTTCCATTGGCTTGCCCGCCTGCCCCTGCCGTTGATGCAGCGCTTGGGTGCGGGTTTGGGTTGGGTCGTCTGGTGGTTGTCGCCCAGTTACCGTCGCCATTTCAAGGCCAACGTGCAGGCCGCGGGCATGGCATGGCATGACGCGCGTCCGGCGGTGTCGGCGATTGGCATGATGGTGGCTGAGTTGCCTTGGGTCTGGATGCGCCCGCACAGCGCTACCTTGAACGACGTCGTGCAATGGGATGGCGCGGAGCACTTTGAAGCCGCGATGCTCGCGGGTCAAGGCGTCATTATTTTGTCGCCGCATTTGGGCAGCTGGGAAATCGGGGCCCAAGCGATTGCCGAAAAGTTTGGTCCTCGCTTTGGCCCCATGGTGGCTTTGTTTCGGCCTGCGCGTAAGGCGTGGTTGGAGCCTTTGGTGGCGAATGCCCGCACCCGCCCTTTTCTAGATTCCGCCCCCACGTCGCTCGCGGGCGTGCGCACCCTGATTCGCACGCTGCGCAAAGGCGGTTACACCGCCATCTTGCCGGACCAAGTGCCGCCGCTGGGCCAAGGCGTGTGGGCCCCTTTCTTTGGGCGCGAGGTGTACACCATGACGCTGCTGGGCAAGCTGGCCCAACAAACCGGTGCGCAAGTGATCTTGACGTGGTGTGAGCGATTGGCCCCTGGCCAAGGTTTTTGCATGCACATGCGTCCGTTTGATGCGCCGGAACTGCGCGATGCCTCGGTGTCGCCCGAGCTGGCCGCCGCCGCCGTGAATCGGGGCGTCGAGGCGATGGTGCGGCACGCGCCTGGCCAGTATTTGTGGGGCTACGCCCGCGACAAACAACCCCGTTCGGAAGCCTGAGCGATGTTCAGTGTCTTAGGGCTGTGGTTACTGCGTGGGCTGGGTTATTTGCCCCTGTCTTGGCTGCGCGCACTCGGCGCGGGTTTGGGCGGTGTGCTCTACCGCGTGGTGCGTTCGCGTCGCCATGTGGTGTTGACCAATTTGCGGGTGTGCTTCCCGCATTTGAATGACGCAGAACGCGAGGCCTTGGCCCGTCAGACCTTTGTGCATTTCGCGCAAGCTTGGCTGGACCGCAGTTGGCTGTGGCATCGCAGCGCGGCATGTATTGAGTCGCGGGTGCAATTGACGGGGGCGGTGCAGGCCTTGTCCGAAAACGTGCCGACGGTGTTGTTTGCCCCCCATTTTGTGGGCTTGGATGTGGGCTGGACCCTGCTCACCTTGCGCTTGCCGCTGCACTTCACCACCATCTTTACCCCGCAGTCCAATGCCGCGGTGGACGCTTGGGTGGCGCAAGGTCGGCAGCGGTTTGGCAAGGTGCGTTTGTTCAGCCGTGAGGATGGTGTGAAACCCATCGTCAGCGCCTTGCGTCAAAACGAGTTGCTGTATTTGTTGCCCGACATGAACTTTGGGCCCAGTGAGTCGATTTTTGTGCCGTTTTATGGCGAGTTGGCCGCCACGGTGCCCTCGTTGTCTCGCTTTGCCAAGCTGGGGCGTGCGCGCGTGGTGCCTGTGATCACCCGCATGACAAACGCGGGTTACGAGGTGGTGGTCCATCCTGCTTGGACCCATTTCCCCACCGACGATGCCGAGGCCGACACCGCCTTGATGAACCAGCGTTTAGAGGGGTTCATCAACACCATGCCCGCGCAGTATTTTTGGGTGCACAAGCGCTTCAAAACAAGGCCCGCAGGCGCGCCTGATATTTACTGATTCAATATTTGCGACCACCCGTTGGGCGGTTTGTGCTGTTGCGGTCATGGGTGCGCGCGCTGATGGTCACGGTGCGCTCTTGGGCTGCGCGTCCTGACTTGTCTTCGTGCAAAAAGTCCCCCAATAAACCGGCCACCAAGGCCGGTTGTTCATGCACCAGCCAATGCGTGCCATCGGCCACTTTGTGTAGCGTGAGCTTGGGCACATAGGCGCCCAGTCCCTCAATCAGGCCCGCCGGTAAAGCGATGTCTTGCATGGCCCAAATCACGCACGTGGGCACGGTGACGGTCAACATGCTGTGTGGCAGGTGCAGTGCGGCCGCCGCGGGGTCCCCTGGGCGAGCGGGGCGCATGTGCGATGCGCGGTAATAGTTGAGGGGGCCGGTCAGACCTTGCTGCCACACGGCGCGGTAGTGGGCTTTGATGTCCTCGGTCAACCACGCATGGGGGCCATCGGCGGCGCCCATGTGGGTGAAAAACTCCCACAGGCGGCGGTAGTCGTCTTCGGTCAGCAAGTCTTCGGCATCCGGACGGATCAAAAAGTTCATGTAGGCGCTGGCGGCCTGTTGTTCGGGGCTGTTTTGCAGCTCGCGCAAAAACGTGCCCGGATGTGGCGAATTGATGATGGCCAAGCGGCGCATCAGGTTGGGGTGTTGGTTGGCGGTATTCCACGCCACAGCGCCTCCCCAGTCGTGCGCGATCAGGCCCGCTAAGGGGGCGTGCGGGCTTTCGATCGCTGCCAATGCCACGATGTCTTGCACCAAGTGTTTCGTACGGTAGGCGGCCACATCGGTGGGGGCGCTGGAATGTTCGTAGCCACGCAGGTTGGGCGCGACGCATCGGTAGCCGCCGTGCTCGGGTTGTGCAAAAAACGTCAGCAATTCATCCCACACAAAGGCCGCCTCGGGGAATCCGTGCAAAAAGAGCAACACGGGGCGACCCACTTCGCCGCTGGCACGGCAACTCAAAGAGATGCCGTGTGGCAGGGCGTGTGTGAGATGTTGAATCAAGGATGCATCCAGTCGTAGAGGGTGGCGGCGACTTCGTCTACGCCTTGTTTCTTGAGGGCCGAGAAGAGGCGAACTTCGCCACCACCGGCCTGCAGTTTGGCAATCGACAAGGCTTTGGCGCCTTCTGATCGGTTGAGCTTGTCTGACTTGGTCAAGAGCACCATGAATTTCAGTCCCTCTTCGACGCGCGGGCGAATGACGTCAAGCAAGATGTCGTCCAAATCCGTCAAGCCGTGGCGGGGGTCGCACATCAGCACCACGGCGCGCAAGTTGTCGCGGGTGAGCAAATAGTTGGCCATCACCTGTTGCCAACGGATTTTGTCTTGTTTGGGCACGGCGGCATAGCCGTAACCGGGCAAATCGGCCAGCACGGCGTCGGTTTGTCCTTTGCGGCCCATGGCGAACAAGTTGATGTGCTGGGTCCGGCCAGGGGTTTTGGAGGCATAGGCCAAGCGTTTTTGCTGGGTCAACACGTTGATGCAGGTGGATTTGCCTGCGTTGGAGCGCCCCACAAAGGCGATTTCGGGCAAGTCGTAGGCGGGCAAATGGTGCAGCTGGGCGGCGGTGGTTAAAAAACGTGCCGTGTGCAGCCATCCCATGGCAAACTTCGCTTGGTCTGCGGGGCTGAGCAGGGCGTACGCTGCTTTTGCGGCGGCTTTTTCAGCCTCTTTTTCGGCGTCCAAGACCGTTGTATCGGGCACCTCGGGCAGGTCAATCGGGGCTTGGGTGTCGTGTGGGTCTGGCAGGTTCATACGGCATTGTAGAATCTGCCGAGTTTTTCGACGTTTTTGCGCGCAATTTACCAAAGAATACTTATGAAACTGTTTGCCTCTTTGCTGATCGCTGCCGCTTTGGTAGCCCCCGTTTTCTCTGCTCACGCCAATGAGCCAGCCGCTAAAGCCGCCAAGCCTGACTTGGTCAAAGGCGAAGCCAGCTTCACAGCGGTTTGCGCGGCCTGTCACGGCGCCGATGGCAACTCAGGAACGCCTGCCAACCCCAAGTTGGCTCAGCAGCACCCTGACTACATCGTCAAGCAACTCCAAGAATTCAAGTCTGGCAAGCGTGCCAACGCCATCATGAGTGGCATGGTTGCGGCCTTGTCGGACGACGACATGAAGAACATCGCTGCTTGGGTGGGTTCTAAGACGGCCAAAACAGGCTTCGCCAAAGACAAAGAATTGGTCACCTTGGGTGAGCGCATTTACCGCGGTGGCATTGCCGACCGTCAAATCCCAGCGTGCGCTGGCTGCCACGCACCCAACGGCGCAGGTATTCCTTCGCAGTACCCACGCTTGTCTGGCCAACACGCCGAATACGCCGTGGCGCAATTGACCAGCTTCCGTGACGGTGGCCGCAAAAACAGCCTGCAAATGACACAAGTTGCTGCCAAGATGAATGACCGCGAAATCAAAGCCGTGGCCGACTACATCGCGGGTCTGCGTTGATCTGAGTTTTGTAACTCCTCAAAAAAGCTGGCTTGACGCCAGCTTTTTTTTCGCCTGTTCATGGTGAGTGGTCGTCTGCAGGCCGCCTTCGCCCCAAGTCCATTTGTCAGGAATGCCTTTTTTGCACGACCAAGCATGCGTACCCCATCTCCCGCACAATGCCTCGCAACGTTTTAAGAAAGCAACACCCTATGCGACCCAATGCCTACACCGCGTTCAGTGATTCAGGTTTTACGCATCCTGTCAGCAGCGAGATCACGCCGCAATCGGTGTACCTGCAACGACGTGATTGGCTCAAGCAACTTGCAGCAGGGGCCGCTGGCGTGTCGATGGCGGCATGGGCAGGACGAGAAGCGATGGCGCAAGGCGCGGCGCCTGCCGGTGCACGCCCTGGCAAGCTGGCGCCTTTGGCGGGCGCACCAAGCCGCATCAGCGGCGGCAGTGTGATGGAAAAAATCACGTCTTACACCGACGCCAGCACGTACAACAACTATTACGAATTTGGCACGGACAAAGCCGATCCCGCCCAATACGCGCACACCTTGCAGACCAAACCGTGGACGGTGGAGGTGGAGGGCTTGGTGAAAAAGCCCACCCGTTTTGATCTGGACGATTTGCTCAAACTCAGCCCCATGGAAGAACGCATTTACCGCTTGCGTTGCGTGGAAGGTTGGTCGATGGTGATCCCGTGGGTGGGCTACTCATTGGCGGAGCTCATCAAACGTGTGGAGCCTTTGGGGAGCGCGAAGTACATTGAATTTCACACCTTGGCCGATCCCAAAACCATGCCCGGTGTGCGTTCGCGTGTGCTCGATTGGCCGTATGTGGAGGGCTTGCGATTGGACGAGGCGATGCACCCGCTCACGCTGCTGTCGTTTGGCATGTATGGGGAAGTGCTGCCGAATCAAAACGGCGCACCTGTGCGGTTGGTAGTGCCTTGGAAGTACGGTTTCAAAAGTGCCAAGAGCTTGGTGAAGATCCGATTCGTTGACAAGCAGCCTGTGAACTCGTGGGGCCGCTCAGCGCCGCAGGAGTATGGGTTCTATTCCAACGTCAACCCGTTGGTCGATCACCCACGTTGGAGCCAAGCTGCAGAGCGTCGCATTGGCGAAGACGGCTTGTTTGCCAAGAAGCGCAAAACGCTCATGCTCAATGGCTACGAAGCACAAGTGGGGCAGCTGTATGCGGGCATGGATTTGAAGAAGTTTTTCTGAGGTGAACTTGTTTGTGCGCAGTGCCTTGAGGCATCGCAGCGCCAAGCCCATCGCATGGCTGGTGGGCTTGCTGCCGTTGGTGTGGCTGGTCTGGGGGGCTGCGTACGATGCTTTGGGCGCCAATCCCGCGGAGTACGTGATCCGCGCCACGGGCGACTGGACCTTGCGCCTGTTGTGCCTCACCTTGGCCATCACGCCCCTGCGTGTGAGTTTGGGGCTGCCCGAACTTGCCAAATTCAGACGCCTGTTCGGCTTGTTCACCTACTTTTACGTCGTGCTGCACTTGCTGTGTTACAGCTGGTTAGACATGGGGTTTGAGCTGGAGGACATCGCGCATGACATTGCCAAACGCCCGTTCATTTGGGTGGGGTTCAGCGCCTTTGTCTTGCTCACCCCGCTTGCTGCGACCTCATTCAATGCGGCCATCCGTTGGCTGGGCGCCAAGCGTTGGCAGCATTTGCACAAAGCGGTTTATGGCGTGGCAGCATTGGCGGTGCTGCATTTCTTTTGGATGCGTGCGGGCAAGAACAACTTCGCCGAAGTGGCGGTGTATGGGGGCGTCTTGGCGGTGCTGCTGGGCTGGCGCATGCGGCGCGCGATGGGCAGACCTTGAGACACCCAAGCGGTTGGCTGCGTGCGTCAGCGAACCAGCGACTCCATCGCCATTTGGTCTGCTGAAGTCTCGCGACGGCGAATGACGTGCGCTTTGTCGCCGTCCACCAAAATCTCGGCCGCGCGGCCACGCGTGTTGTAGTTGCTGGCCATGGCCATGCAATAGGCGCCGGTGGAGAGCACCGCCAAGGTGTCGCCTGTTTGCACTGTCAATGATCGGTCGCGGCCCAACCAGTCGCCACTTTCGCAGATGGGACCCACCACGTCGTACACCACGGCGTCGCCGCTGCGTGGCGTCAAGGGCACGATTTGGTGATACGCCTCGTACATCGCGGGGCGGGGCAAGTCGTTCATGGCTGCGTCGACGATGCAGAAGTTCTTTTGCTCACCAGGCTTGAGGTAGAGCACCTCGGTCAAACACACGCCTGCGTTGCCCACCAGCGAGCGACCTGGCTCGATCATCAACTGGCGTTGGCCGTAGCCGCGTGCGTCGAGCTTGGTCAGCAGTTGGGCCCACAGCGCATCGGCTTCGGGTGGGGTGTCGCCGTTGTAGTTGATGCCGAGGCCGCCGCCAAAGTCGATGTGGTGAATCGGAATGCCCGCCGCTTCAATGGCTTGCACCAAGTCGAGCACGCGGTCCATCGCGTCAAGGTAGGGCGTGGTTTCGGTGATTTGTGAGCCAATGTGGCAGTCAATCCCCGTCACTTTCAAGCCGGGCAGGCTGGCGGCGCGTTGGTAGGTTTGCCGCGCACGTTCGTGGGCCACGCCAAATTTGTTGCCTTTGAGTCCGGTGGAAATGTAAGGGTGGGTTTTGGCGTCCACGTTGGGGTTGACGCGAATGCTCACGGGGGCGCGTTTGCCCAAGCTCAGCGCCACGTCGCTCAACACGTCCAACTCGGCTTCACTTTCTACGTTGAAGCAGGCAATGCCCGCTTCTAACGCTTGGCGCATTTCGGCGCGGGTTTTGCCCACGCCAGAAAAGATCACTTTGGACACATCACCGCCGGCGGCCACCACGCGATCCAGTTCGCCACCTGACACGATGTCAAAGCCACACCCTGCTTGTGCAAACACTTGCAGCACGGCCAGCGATGAGTTGGCTTTCATGGCGTAGCAAATGCGGGCGTTGCGACCGGCAAAGCCGCGTTGGTAAGCCGCGAGTGCGCTCAGCATGGCGGCCTTGGAGTACACAAACAAGGGCGTGCCGTGTGTGCGTGCGAGGTCGGCGAGCTTCACGCCTTCCAAGTACAGGTCGTTGTTTTGGTGGGCGACAAAAGGGGCACCGGCAAGCGTGGCGTGGGTCATCAGACGGCTCTTGAAAAAAAAACGTGAAGAAGGTCAGCGACTTGCAGGCGAAGATGCTGCAGGGGCTGGCGATGTGGCGCTGGGTGCTGGCGTGGTCGTCGAGGTGTCAGGCGATGTATGGCCTGGCAATTGACGACGCACGATGTCGGGCAGCGTGGCGCGTTGTTTGAACTCGGGATCGGTGGGCAAGGTCAACGGTCCTTTTTGGCCGCAGCCAGCCAGCAAGGCGACGGCGATGGCCACAGAGGCCATGTTCGCGCAAAGGGCGCTGGCCCTGACTAGAATGTTTTTCTCAATACCCATGGCGCAAATTGTAATGACCGATCTCGAATTCTTAGACCATGCCGAACTTCTGCTCAAAGCGGTGGAATTGGCGTGCGACCGCATCAACGACGATGGCGTGGCCGACATCGACAACCAGCGCGTGGGCGGCATGATCACGCTCACGTTTGAAAACAAGAGCCAGATCATCATCAACTTGCAAAAGCCGCTGCATGAGGTGTGGCTGGCTGCGCGCTCGGGCGGCTATCACTTCCGCTTTGACGGCTCGCAGTGGGCGGACACCAAAGGGCAAGGCGAGTTTTTTCAGCGGTTGAGTGACGATGCCAGCGCGCAAACGTCGCAGACTTTGCGTTTCTCTGCGTGACCTTGGTTTGTTGACCCCCAACATTTGGGGCATGAAAAAAGGAGGCCTAGGCCTCCTTTTTTAGTTCTTGAACAAATCGAGAATTCGTTTCTTCTCGTCGTTCGCGGGTAACTCGCTGGTGGGCTTGCTGTCTGCTGTGCCCAAGCTGATCACCCCAGCGCCACGGCTGAACTCGGTGTAGGCCCAGTCGCCGCTGTCGTGCGTCACGCCTTCAGGGGCGGTGGGCTCCATCACGGGCACGCCTTGCAAGGCGTGTTGCATGTAGCTGATCCACACCGGCAGGCTCAAGCCACCCCCCGTCTCGCGGTCGCCCAGTTTGCGTGGGGTGTCGTAGCCAATCCACGTCACGGCGGTGAGTGTGGGCTGGAAGCCAGCAAACCACGCGTCCATGGCGTCGTTGGTGGTACCCGTTTTGCCATAAATATCGGGGCGTTTGAGCGTGGCTTGCGCGCGTGCCGCGGTGCCGGTGCGCGCCACTTCTTGCAGCAAGCTGGTCATGACAAAGGCGTTGCGGGCATCAATGCCGCGCACCGATTCGTCCAAGGGCGGGGGGGTGAACTCGGACAACACCTTGCCTGTTTGGTCGGTGACCTTGGTGATCAAGAAAGGGTTGACGCGGTAGCCCCCGTTGGCAAACACCGAGTAGCCTGTGGCCATTTGCATGGGCGTGACCGAGCCAGCGCCCAGCGCCATCGTCAAATAAGGAGGGTGTTTTTCGGGGTCAAAGCCAAAATTCGCGATCCAGTTTTGCGCATTTTGTGCACCCACCGCTTGCAGCACGCGGATGGAAATCATGTTCTTGGATTTGGCCAAACCGCGACGCAAAGTCATGGGGCCGTCAAAGGTGCCATCGTAGTTTTTGGGCTCCCACGGTTGGCCGCCCGTCACGCTGGCGTCAAAAAACAGCGGTGCATCGTTCACCACCGTGGCGGGCGTGAAGCCTTTTTCCAAGGCGGCCGAATAGATGAACGGCTTGAAGCTGGAGCCGGGCTGGCGCCAAGCTTGGGTGACGTGGTTGAACTTGTTTTTGTCAAAGTCAAAGCCGCCGACCAAGGCGTGGATCGCACCATCACGCGGGTCGACCGACACAAACGCGCCTTCCACTTCAGGCAGTTGGGTGATTTCCCACGTGTTTTTCACGGTTTTGGTCACGCGAATCAATGCCCCTGGGCGCAGTTTGATGTTGGGTGGCGCTTTGTCTGACAAACCCGATTGCACGGGTTGCAAGCCTTCGCCCGTCACTTCAATCACTTCGCTGTTGCGGCGCACGGCACGCACTTTTTTAGGCGTGGCTTCCAGCACCACAGCCGCGAGCAAATCGCCTTTGTCGCCTTGGTCAATCAAGGCATCGTCGATGACGTCTTCTTGCTCAGCGGGGTTGGTGGGTAAGGTGATGAATTTTTCAGGGCCACGGTAGTGCTGGCGTCGCTCGTAATCCATGATGCCGCGACGCAGGGCGAAGTAAGCCGCTTGCTGGTCGCTGGCGCGGATGGTTGTGTAGACGTTGAGGCCGCGGGTGTAGATGTCGTTGCCGTATTGCGCAAACATCAATTGGCGCGCCATTTCTGACACGTAATCGGCATGTGTGTTGAGATTGCTGGCCGCTGTGCGGATTTTGAGTTCTTCTTGCTTGGCAGCTGCGGCTTGTTCTTTGGTGATGAAGCCGTTTTCTTCCATGCGCTCAATGATGTAGAGCTGGCGTGAGCGCGCGCGTTTGGGGTTGACGATGGGGTTGTAGGCCGAAGGTGCTTTGGGCAGGCCAGCCAACATGGCGGCTTCTGCAATGCTGATGCTTTTCAGCGGCTTGCCGAAATAGGCTTCTGAAGCGGCGGCAAAGCCGTAAGCGCGGTTGCCCAAATAAATTTGGTTCAGGTAGATCTCAAAAATTTGGTCTTTGCTGAGCATGTGCTCGAGCTTGGTGGTCAGCAAAATTTCGTAAATCTTGCGCGTGAACGTTTTTTCGGACGATAAGTACACATTGCGAGCCACCTGCATGGTGATGGTCGATGCACCTTGGCTCTTGGCGCGGCCCAAGTTGGCCAAGCTGGCGCGCAGCAAACCGATGTAGTCCACACCGCCGTGTTGGTAAAAGCGCGCATCTTCAATGGCCAGCACCGCGTCTTTCATGACCTTGGGGATGTCTTTGAACGGCGTGAGGTTGCGGCGCTCTTCGCCGAACTCGCCAATTTGCGTGCCTTCTACCGAATACACCCGCATCGATTGCTTGGGCCGGTAGTCCGCCAAATCTGAAATATCGGGGAGTTGTGGGTAGGCCATGGCCAAGGCCACCCCCACGAGCAAGGCCAAAGCCAGCAACCCGGCGGCGGCAAGACCCGCGCTCCAGAGCAGCAATTGGCGCACCAAGGATCGCGGAGCTGCAGGCGCAGCGGCTTGTTCGTTCGAACGTTCGGGGGTAGGAGTGGTCGCCATAAGTAAGAGTGATTATAAAAAGGTGGCATGCAGTCTGCCGAAATTACAAATAAGCCGAGTCAAGCGAGCACGCGGCTTCTGGGTCAGGCACTAAAACTGAACCCATAAAAACAGGAGACATGCGATGACACGAGCGATTTGGCCGCGTCGCCGGCCCGCCCGCCTTTGTGTGGGAGGCCTCGATTTGCAGGGCGATGGGGCGCATTGGGTGACGTTGGCGGGTTCAGCGCTGGCTGCTGACAGCGTGTGTTGTGCCGAAATTTTGACCTTCCCAGAGGGCTGTGTGGTGCAACACCAGTTGGTGCAGCCGCAAGTTTTGGGGCGTTGGTTCAAAGATTGGTTAAACGCACGAGACCTGCACATCGATGCTTTGTACGTGGCCGTTTCCGACGCCGAGGTGATGCGAGGCACTTTACGCTTGCCGCTTGATTTGCAGCCCGATGACGTGGCGTTTCAAATGGCCGCAGAGCTGCAATCCCCGCCAGCCACCCCAGCGGTGTGTTGGGATTACTGCGAAGACGACACCTTCTCTGAATTGCCCCCTGACAGCGAACAGCCCGCTCAGCAGCGGGTGTATGGATGGGCCACAACCCCGCAGGCGCGTGTGGATGCTTGGAAACAGTTCGCCTTGGCCGCGGGCTTGCGTGTGTCGGCGGTGACGCCTCGTGAAGAGGCCTTAGCGCTCACGCAACAAAGCGGGCTGATCGCCCAGTTGTCTGCAGCCAACGCGGGTCTTGCGCTGCAATACGACGTGGCCTTGGGGTTGGCCTTGGGTGCTTGGCAATCGGTGCGTTTTAATTTTCTGCCCCATCGTGTCATGAAGCTGCAGGCCCTGCGTCGGCGCTGGGGACTGCGCGTGGCGGTGGGGGCGTTTGCTGGCGGCCTTTTGGCGGTAGGTGCTGCCGTTTGGATGTCTCACATGGCCGCCAGCCTGCGCGATGAGACTGGCGACATCGCCGCCGCCGAGCAGGTTTTGAGGCAACTGCGCAGCGCACACCAAGAAGCACAGACCGCGCTGGCCGATGCCCAAGCGTTGGGGCAATGGCTGCATGATCAAGCTTGGGTGCAGCAGCACACGCTTCAATGGAGTCGCGTGTTGACGACGCACAGCCAAGGTCTGTGGGTCTCTGAAGTCAAGCAGCAAGAGGCGCATTGGCGGGTGACAGGGGAGGCGTTATCGGCGGTACAAGCGCAGCGTTTGGCGCAGCAACTCAAGGGCTTGGACATCTGGGCCCAAGCCCCCGAGTTGCGCCACTTGGAATTGGTCGCACCTGCCTCGCCCACCGGCATGTCGGTGTGGCACTTTCGCATTGAGGCTGATTTGAAGGTGGGCGTCTGATGCGCCGTTCTGTGGGGGGCTCATTGGATCTGCGTCGACCTTGGCTGTGGCCTGATTTATGGCAGTGGCTGAGTGTGGCTTTCGCCCTTGTGGGCGGCGCGCTTCTGATCGCACCATGGTGGTTGAGTACCTGGGACGTGTGGACGGATGCCCAGCAATCTGCCCAAACCTTGGTGCGCGTGCAAGCCGACATTCGCAGCACGCAGCAGCGTCGCGCGCAATTGGACCAAGACTTGGCGCAACGCTTGGTCGACAGCTCGGTGGTTGTACAAACTGTGGCGGTTGAGTTGCCAACGGTCACCCAAGCATTGGCCCATCTGGCCGAGCGTGAAAAGTTGGCCTTGTCTTTGGTGGATTGGGGGGCGGCCGTGCCGGTGTCCGCGCTAAAAGCAAGCGCTGTGCAGCAGGTGCCGGTGCATGTGCAGCTGCTTGGCGCATGGCCCGCATGGGTGGGTTGGTGGACACAGCTGCCTGACGTTGCGCCGCTAGCCACCTTATCTCGCCTAGATTTGCGCGCTCACCCGCAGGGCGGTTGGCGAGCCCACGTGGTATTGCACATGCCTCAGCGCTTGGCTCAGCCCCTCACGCCAGCGCCTCTCGATTGGCAATTGGCTGGCGCTCCATCGTTGAATTCGGGGGATGTTCAGTTTCCCGACCCGATGGATGCCCGTGCTTGGCAACACACCCAAAGCCAACACGCCCAGCAACACCCCAGTTATGCGCGCTGGATTGCGCCAGAACTTCAACGCATCCGCACCCCTTTGGAGGCGCTGCCGCGTGAGCGTCTGCGCTACGTGGGCCAGATCTCGCAAGCGGGTGTTCAGCAGGCGTTGTTGCGATCGTCTGAGGGGATCGGCGTGGCGGCGCATGCCCCGATTTATCGGGTTTCTGTGGGCGATTACGTGGGTCAAGACTTTGGCCGTGTGCAAACCATCGCACCCGATCAATTGACTCTGCGTGAGTTGGTGCGCGACGCGCACGGCGTTTGGCAACCTCGCGATGTGACCTTACCTTTGGAAGAGGGAACGAAATGACACACAGTCCAATCAAAGGCGGTCAGCGAGACAGATCGCACTGGGCGTGCGCGTGGCGTGCTTGGGCCCGTGTGCTGGGCATCGTGATGGTGTGTGAGATGACCGATGCAACGGCGCAAAACACCTTCCAAAGCAGTGGCCCAAAAAATGATGCGCAACGTGACGCCAACAGCCCGAGTGCCGACGCGCAGGGCTTCACGGGCAAGCCGATGTCGTTGAACTTTCAAAACATCGAGGTGCGAACGGCCTTGCAAATCGTGGCTGATTTCACAGGACTCAACATCGTCACCTCCGACAGCGTGACCGGCGCCCTCACGCTGCGCCTGCACCAAGTGCCATGGGATCAGGTGCTCGACATCATGGTGCAAGCCAAGGGCTTGAGTCAGCGCCGACAAGGCAACGTCATCTGGGTGGCGCCGCGTGCCGAGGTGGCTGCCCGCGACAAGTTGGCGTTTGAAACCCAAGCAGCGTTACAAAACTTGGAGCCCTTGCAAACCCGTAGTTTTGTCCTGAATTACGCCAAGGCGATTGATGTGATGGCGCAAATTCAAGGCAACAGCGCCTCTGTTGGTGCCATGCCCAGCGCGACGTGGGGCAACAGTTTCAGCCCCGCCAGTGCTTACGGCAACTTAGGTGCTGGCGGTTTGGGCGGTCCTGCGGTTTGGGGTAGCGCAGCGAGCAATAACCTAGCGGGCGGTCTGTCGTTGGCGCCCAGTGGCCCACGCATGCTGAGCGTGCGTGGCGGGGTGATGGCCGAGCCGCGCACCAACCAGTTGTTCGTCACCGACGTGCCTTCGCGGCTGGCCCAAGTTGCCGAGATGCTGGCCAAGATCGACGTGCCCTTGCGCCAAGTGATGATCGAAGCGCGCATCGTGCAAGCCGGCGACACCTTTGGCCAAACCCTCGGTGTACGTTTGGGCGGCCTGGGTCAAGTGGGACCGCAGGCCGTGTGGGGTCCGACCAACGCGAACGTGATGGCCAATGCCAACCCCATGGCGCAGCAAGCCAACAGCTTCAACATCGCCGACAAAGCCTTGGACACCACGGGTCAATTCGTCAACTTGCCTGCGGCGAGCTTGAATGGCTTTGCTGCGGGAAGTTTTGCCGTGTCGATCTTCAATTCCGCCAAAAACCGCTTTCTCAATTTAGAGCTGTCGGCCTTGGAGGCCGATGGCAAAGGCAAGGTGGTGTCAAGCCCGCGCGTGGTCACGGCCGACCAAGCCAAAGCCGTCATTGAGCAAGGCACCGAATTGCCTTACCAAGTTGCAGCGGCGAGTGGTGCCTCGACCTTGGCCTTTCGCAAAGCCAACCTCAAGTTGGAGGTCACGCCGCAAATCACACCGGAGGGTGGCATCGTGTTGGACTTGGACATTTCAAAAGACAACGTGGGTCAAATCACCCCTGCGGGTTTTGCCATCGACACCAAGCACGTCAAAACACAGGTGTTGGTCGACAACGGTGGCACCGTCATGATTGGCGGCATTTACGAAACCAGCGAGCAAGACGACGAGTACAAAGTGCCGTTCTTGGGTGATTTGCCAGTTTTGGGCTACTTGTTCAAAAACCGCCGACGCGCCACGGCCAAGCAAGAGTTGCTGGTGTTCATAACCCCTAAAATGCTGGTCCAAAGTGCACTTGCACGTTAAGAAAGCAAATTTTGTTGGTTTTGGTGGGTCTGCCGGGTTCCGGCAAAACAACCGTGGGGCGTCAGCTGGCCAGACGTCTTCACCTCCCGTTCGTGGATTCCGATCACGCGATTGAGCACCGCCTTGGCTGCTCGGTGCGTGAGTATTTCGAGCGCGAAGGCGAAGAGCGCTTTCGTGACCTTGAATCCGAGGTGCTCGACGATCTGAGTCTGCACCACACGGGCGTGTTGTCCACTGGCGGCGGCTCGGTGCTGCGTCCCATCAACCGTGAGCGTTTGCGCGAGCGCGGCCATGTGTTTTATTTGCGCTCCAGTCCCGAAGAGGTGTACCGCCGGTTGCGCAATGACCAGAATCGTCCGCTGCTGCAAGTGGCCGACCCGCAAGCGCGTTTGCGCGAATTGTTTGAAAAGCGTGATCCGCTGTACCGTGATTGCGCCCATTACGTGATTGAGACCGGTCGACCCAGCGTGTCGGCGTTGGTCAACATGATCGTGTCGCAGTTGGAGCTGGCGGGCCATTTGCCTATGCAGCCCTCGGCGTCCTGAACTTTTCTCTAAGGCTTTTTACCGATGTCAGACACCCCCCACCTCGAACGCGTTGCCATTGACTTGGGGGATCGCAGTTACCCCATCTTGATTGGCGGTCAGCTGTTGGACGCGCCCGGCACTTGGGCCGATTTGCCCAAGGCGAGCGCCGCCTTCATCGTCACCAACGACACTGTCGGCCCGCTTTATGCGCAACGTTTGGCCACCGCGTTGGCGGGCCACTATGCACACATTCAAACTGTGGTGTTGCCCGACGGCGAAAGCCACAAAGATTGGCAAACCCTCAACCTCATTTTTGACGCCTTGCTGGGCCAAGGTGCCGACCGTAAAACTGTGCTGTTCGCTTTGGGCGGCGGCGTGGTGGGCGATATGACCGGGTTTGCTGCTGCGTGTTACATGCGTGGCGTGCCTTTTGTGCAGGTGCCCACGACCTTGCTGTCGCAGGTGGACTCCTCGGTGGGGGGAAAAACCGCCATCAACCACCCCATTGGCAAGAACATGATTGGCGCGTTCTACCAACCGCATCGCGTGGTGTGTGATCTCGACACTTTGCAAACCTTGCCCCAGCGTGAGATGAGCGCAGGCTTGGCGGAAGTCATCAAATACGGCCCGATTGCCGACATGGCATTCCTCGATTGGATCGATGACCATTTGGATGCGCTGATGGCGCGTGACCCCCAAGCGTTGGCGCACGCCGTCAAGCGCAGCTGCGAAATCAAAGCGTGGGTGGTGAGCCAAGACGAGCGTGAAGGCGGTATTCGCGCCATTTTGAATTTCGGTCACACCTTTGGCCACGCCATCGAAGCGGGCCTTGGTTTTGGCGAATGGTTGCACGGCGAAGCCGTGGGCTGCGGCATGGTGATGGCGTCGCACCTGTCGCAACGATTGGGTCTGGTGGACGAGGCCTTTGTGTCGCGCTTCACAGGGCTGATTGCTCGGGCGGGACTGCCCACCGTCGGCCCGAAATTGGGCGCAGAGGTGTACTTGCACCACATGCGCGTGGACAAAAAAGCAGAGGCGGGCGACATCCGTTTTGTGCTGATCGACCAGCCCGGCAGTGCCATCGTGCGTGGCGCGCCCGATGCGTTGGTGTCGCAGGTGATCGACGATTGCTGTGCGGTGTGACTGAGTTAGCGGCCTACGCCTGCCAGCCTGAGCGCTCGCGTGGGCGTCGTCATGCCGAGCCCGAGACGCCTGCGCACGCGCCGAGTTTTCGCAACCCGCATCAGCGCGACCGCGACCGCATCGTGCACTCCACCGCGTTTCGCCGGTTGGTCTACAAAACCCAAGTGTTTTTGAACCACGAAGGTGATTTGTTTCGCACACGCATGACCCACTCTTTGGAGGTGGCGCAACTCGGTCGCTCCATCGCCCGCGCCTTGGGGCTCAACGAAGACTTGGTCGAGGCAGTGGCCTTGGCCCATGACCTCGGTCACACCCCGTTCGGCCATGCAGGCCAAGACGCCTTGAACGAATGCATGGCGCCCTACGGCGGCTTTGAGCACAACCTGCAAAGCCTGCGCGTGGTCGATGAGTTGGAAGAGCGCTACCCGACTTTCAACGGTTTGAACCTGAGTTTTGAAACCCGCGAAGGCATCTTGAAGCACTGCGCCCGCCGCAACGCCCAAGCCATTGAGGTGCACGAGCCCAACGGCATTGCCGCCCGTTTTTTGAACGACACACAGCCCAGCTTAGAGGCGCAGTTGTGCAACTTGGCCGACGCCATCGCCTACAACGCGCATGACATCGACGACGGCGTGCGCTCGGGGTTGCTGACCCTCGCGCAGCTGCAAGACGTGTCGCTGTTTGCCCGCTACCACGCGCAAACGCTGAGCGAGCACCCGCAGTTGCAAGGGCGTCGCGTGTTGTTTGAGACCATTCGCCGCATGTTGAGCGATCAGGTCTACGACGTGATCAACACCACCCGCGACGCTTTGGTGCAGCACTCGCCTGCAAGCGTGGATGACGTGCGTCAGTGCCCGCCGCTGGTGCAGTTCAGTGCGGCCATGTTTGACGAGTCGCGTGCCCTCAAGTCGTTTTTGTTTCGCAATTTGTACCGTCACCCGCAGGTGATGCAGACCACCGATTGGGCGCGCGAGGTGGTGCGCGAGTTGTTTGCGGCTTACCTCGCCAAACCCCAAGAAATGCCGCCGGCTTACGCCCACCGCAGCGACTTGCCGCGTGCCGTGGCCGATTATTTGTCGGGCATGACGGACCGTTTTGCCACCCGCGAACACGCACGCCTCACGGCTTGAAAGCTGCCATGACCCATCCCCGCTTTGGCATTCATCCCTCTTGGGTCATCGTCTTGGCTGGGGTGTGTGCCGCGCTGCACATTGGCAAGTTGCCGCCTGCATTGCCGGTGCTGCAAACGGCGTTGAACATCACCTTGGTGCAAGCCGGCTTCTTGCTCTCCGCTGTGCAAATTGCCAGCATGACCCTTGGCTTGGCCGTGGGTTTGAGTGCGGACAGTTTGGGCCTGCGTCGCAGCATGCTGACGGGTTTGTTCTTGTTGTCGTGCGCCAGTTTGGCGGGCGGCTTTGCGACTGAGCCCACCCGTTTGCTCGCGCTGCGGGCCTTGGAGGGCTTGGGCTTTTTGCTGGTGGTGATGCCCGCACCTGCGTTGATTCGCCGCACCGTCACGGTCGATCAACTCAACGGCCGCATGGGCTGGTGGGGCACCTACATGCCGATTGGCAATGCGCTGGCCTTGCTGATCGGCCCCTTGGTCATGGCCGTGCTGAGCTGGTCTGTGTGGTGGTGGGGCTTGAGTGCGGTGTCGATGCTGGCTTGGCTCGCGGTCTGGTGGTGCGTGCCCGATGTGGCGCCGCCCGCACCAACCTCGCAACAAGCCGCCAGCGTGAACAACGCATGGCCCAAGCGCTTGGCGCTGACCTTGCGCAGCGCTGGGCCGTGGTGGGTGTCGTTGAGCTTCGCGGTCTACGCCTCGCAATGGATGGCGGTGATTGGCTTTTTGCCCACGGTCTATGCCGAGATGGGTTTGACTGCCCGTTTGACGGGGGTGTTGACCGCGTGCGTGGCGTTGGCCAATGTGAGCGGCAACGTCATGTCAGGGCGCTTGCTGCAACGCGGCTGGCGTCCGCAGCGTTTGCTGCAAATCGGATTTGGCTGCATGGCCCTCGGTGCGATGGGGGCCTATGCGCAATGGCAAGGTGTGGGCCTGCCCATGCCTTTGCGGTTTTTCAGTGTGGTGATGTTTTCGGCGGTGGGTGGGTTGATTCCCGGCACCTTGTTTTCGATGGCGGTGCGCTTGGCGCCCAGCGAAGGCACGGTGTCGACCACCGTGGGCTACATGCAGCAATGGTCGGCCTTTGGCCAGTTTGCGGGCCCGCCTTTGGTGGCGTGGGTTGCTGCCGCAGTCGGTGGCTGGCAGTGGACGTGGACGGTCACCGTGACGCTGTCGTTGTTGGGCGTGGTGTTGTCGCAGTGCATTGGCCGCGCTTTGGTTCAACGCAACGAGGCACCACATGGTTGATCACGACGCGACCGAGGCGACCCGCATCGCCATTGAAGACACTCAAAATTGGTTGCTCCAAGCCGTGGTGGGTTTGAACCTGTGCCCCTTCGCCAAGGCTGTGGTGGTGAAAGATATGGTGCGCTACCGCGTGTGCCTGTCGACCGACCCAGCCGATTGGCTGGCGCTGTTGCGCGACGAGTTGCAGCACTTGGCCGAGGCCGATCCACAGGTGCTTGACACCACGCTGCTCATTGCGCCCCACGCGTTGCCTGTTTTTTTAGATTTCAACGACTTTCTCGCGGCTTGCGACGAGGTGTTGGTGGACCTTGAACTCAATGGCGTTTTGCAAGTCGCCGACTTTCATCCGCGTTACCAATTCGGCGGCACGTCTGAGGACGACATCGACAACTTCACCAACCGCACGCCGTACCCCACGCTGCACTTGCTACGCGAAGCCAGCATCGACAAAGCGGTGCAGGCTTACCCCGATGCTTCGCTGATTTTTGAACGCAACATTGAGGTGTTGAACACCTTGGGGCATGCGGGTTGGGCCAAGTTGGGGATTCAGGCCCGAGTCATCGCGTAAGTTTTTAACTTCGGTCTGCGCAAGACGCTGCCGTGTGCATCGAATTTGCGACTGACGCGCGGCACAATTGGCCCATGTCCAAACACAAACAAGCCACCGCGGCGCAGCCTCAAGACCCAAGTTCTCAACTGGACCTGCGCCCTGGCCAGTCCATCGAGCTGCTCAAAGCGCTGCACATCCTCACCCGCGACGGCAAGTTGAACCAAGATTCACGCCGCAAGTTGAAGCAGGTGTACCACCTGTTTCAGTTCATCGAAAAGTTGCTCAAAGAGCTGCCCGCGAGCGACAAGGGCCCCACCTTGGCTGACCACGGGGCAGGCAAGTCGTATTTGGGCTTCATCATTTACGACCTGTTTTTCAAGGCCTTGGGACAAGGTGCGATTTACGGCATCGAGACGCGCAGCGAGTTGGTGGATTCATCCAAAGCGCTGGCCAATCGCTTGGGGTTTGAGCGCATGCACTTCCTCAATTTGAGCGTGGCTGAGTCGGCGCACAGCGCAGCGCTGCCTGAGCAAATAGATGTCGTCACCGCACTGCACGCCTGCGACACCGCCACCGATGACGCCATCGCTTTTGGTCTGCAAAAGAAAGCCAAATACATGGTGCTGGTGCCTTGCTGCCAAGCCGAGCTGGCGCGCGCGCTGAACCAAAACAAAGCCATCAACTTGCAGCGCACGCCACTGGCCGAGTTGTGGCGCCACCCGCTGCACACCCGCGAATTGGGCAGCCAGTTGACCAACGTGCTGCGCTGCTTGTACCTCGAATCACAAGGCTATGCCGTGACCGTGACCGAGCTGGTGGGTTGGGAGCACAGCATGAAAAACGAGTTGATCTTGGCCAAATACACCGGCCAGAAAAAGCGCGCAGCGGGCGAGCGACTGCAAGCTTTGCTGACTGAGTTCGGCGTGGCTGAACTGATGGGTGAGCGCTATCCGTTGGTGGGACTCACTGCGCCTCAATCTTCGCGTCCCGAATAGCTTTCGCCCATTTGGCGGTTTCAGCTTTCGAGCGCTGCGCCAAGGCTTCGGGTGAAGCAGGGGCAGTCTCAAAGCCCAGCGCTGCGAAGCGTTCCAGAATGGCTTTGTCCGTGGCGGCGACGTTGATGGCCGCGTTGAGTTTTTGAATGATGTCGTGCGGCGTGCCTGCGGGCGCAAAGATGGCGAAGTAGGCAATCAGCTCATAGTCTTTCAGGCCCAGCGCCTCGTTGACGGTGGGCAACTCGGGGATGGCTTTGGAGCGTTGGGTAGATGTGACAGCCAAGCCGCGAATCTTGCCCGCTTTGACCTGCGGCAAGGTGACGGCAAAGTCTGCGGTGAACAGGTTGACTTGGCCGCCCATCAAATCGGTCATGGCGGCGGGGCCGCTTTTGTAGGGCACATGCGTCATTTGAATGCCGGCCATATTGGCCAACACTTCGGTGGACACCAATTGCGAGGTGCTGGCGCTGGCAAAGGTGACGTGGGTGGGTTTGGCTTTGGCCAATTCCACCAACTCTTTCAGGTTTTTCGCGGGCACGTCGTTGTTGACGGCCACGATCAAGGGCACAGAGCCCAAATAACCGACCGGCGCAAAGGCAGTGTCTTGGTCGTAGGGCAGCTTTTTCATCAGGCTTTTCAGCGCCGCGTTGGTGCTGTTGGTGCCGATGAGGAGGGTGTAGCCGTCGGGGGCTGATTTGGCCACCGCATCTGCGCCGAGCATGCCGTTCACGCCCGCTTTGTTGTCGACCACGATGGGTTGGCCGAGGATTTCGGACATCTTCTGCGCAAAGGCGCGGCCGATTTGGTCGGTGGCGCTGCCTGCGGCAAAGGGCACGATGGCTTTGATGGGCTTGCTCGGGTAGCTCTGTGCTTGGGCTGGCGCGGTGATGAGGCCTAAGCCAAGCAAGGCGGCCAGCAGGCCGACGACGCGGATGTTTGTCATGGTGTCTCCAAAAAGTGGGGCTATTCAATCACAAGGCTGAGCAAGTGGGCACTCAGGCATTTCCCGTGGGCGTCGAGCGCCAAAGAGCGGGTCACGCCGCCGCCCAAGGCGTTGTGCATGACAAAGTTCAGCGCGCCCAATTGCGGCAGGGCATAGCGCTCGACGGGGCCGTACACGATGCCTGCGTAGTGCGCTTGCACGCGCTCTGGCGTGAGCTGTTGTTCGAGCCGAGCAAAGTTTTTTTTGTCGTAGGCGATGACCGACAAGGTGGACCGGTTGCCTTTGTCACCCGTGCGGGTGTGGGCGATGTCGCGCAGCAGCATGTCAGTGTCCTTCCGCGTTGAGCAAGACGGTGGATGTGTGGATGGCGCTGCGCGGCATCAGTACCGCCGCAGCCGCGATGACTTCGCGTACCGAGCGTGTGGCACCGCCACCCCCCGCTGGCCCATTGAGGTACAGCGCTTCGACTTCGTGGGCCACATGTTGGGCGTGCTGCGAGGTGGGCACGCGCAGGGTCACGCGGGCGCGGACTTCGGCGGGTTCTTGTTCGGTCGCTTGGGCATCAGGTGCATCGGGCCCGAGGATGGCGTTCACGCCGATCAGGTCATAGCGGCTTTCAAACTCGGCGTAACCCGATTGCGCCAACCGCTCACGCACCAAGTCCAGAGCCAGTTGGCCACGCGCTTGTGCGCCCAGTCCGGCGTAACTGATTTGGCCTTCGCCGATGAAGCCGTCGCGGTAACCCAGTGTGACTTTGAGGGTGTCGGTGCGCGGGTGGCCATTGCCGCCGGTGATTTGCACGCGGTCAGGGCCCGCTTGGCTGAGCTGCACTTGTGAAAAATCAGCCACCACATCGGGTTGCAGATAGCGTGCGGGGTTTTCGATTTCGTACAGCAGTTGCTCGGTGCAGGTGGCCACAGTGACGCAGCCGCCCGAGCCCGCTACTTTGGTGATGACCGCATCGCCCGAAGCGCTGACCTCGGCCAGCGGAAAGCCCAGACTAGCCATGTTGGGCACGTCTTTGTAACCTGGGTCCGCAAAGTAGCCACCGGTGATTTGTGCTGCGCATTCCAGTAAATGCCCCACCAGCACGCCTTTGCCCAAACGTGTCCAGTCGTCAGCCGCCCAGTCGAAGTGGTGCATCAAGGGCGCCAAAAACAGCGCTGGGTCGGCCACTCGGCCGGTGATGATGACGTGGGCGTCGGTTTGCAAGGCAGGCAGCAGCGCCTCGGCGCCCAAATAGGCGTTGGCGGAAATCAGTTGGGGTTGCAGGTCGGCCAGTGTCTGACGGGACTCGAGCACCGGCAGCGACAAACCATCCGCACAGAGGGTGGTCAGCACATCGTCGCCCAACACCACCGCCACTTTGACGTGCGGCAGCCCCAGTTCTTCGGCCACGGCCAACACCGCGTAGCCCGCTTGCAGTGGGTTGGCTGCGCCCATGTTGCTGAGGATGCGCGTGCCTTGGCGGATGCAGGCCGGCAGTACCGCCCGCATGCGTGCGGTGAGCAAAGCATCAAAACCCGCGTCGGGGCGATGGCTGCGCTCGAGTTGCGCCAAGGCGATCGTTCGCTCGGCCAAGCACTCAAATACCAAGTAGTCGAGCTGGCCTTTGTCTGCCAGTTCGATGGCGGGTGGTATGCGGTCACCCGAGTAACCGGCCCCAGCGCCGATGCGAAGTGTTGTGTGGTCCATGGGCTGAGCTTACGTGAGGCGCACCACTTGCGGATGTCTCTTGTGAGCTTGCTTCATTAATTGGGGTCAGATCCCAATTAAACTGACTCCTGTCATAGGCATTCAACCATTCAAGAGGTGCAAGGCATGGCCCGCCAACCCCGTCTCACCGTCACCGGCTATCCGCACCATGTCATCTTGCGCGGCAACAACCGGCAAGACATTTTCCGCACGAGCACCGATTTCCAACGGATGCTGGATTTGCTGTTCGAGCACGCGCGCGCACAAGGCGTGGAGGTGCATGCGTATGTGCTGATGAGCAACCACTTGCATCTGCTGCTGACCCCGCAAAAAGACCAAGCCTTGCCCAAGATGATGCAGGCGGTGGGGCGCAGTTACGTGCAGGTGTTCAACAAAGTGCACGGCCGCACAGGCACCTTGTGGGAGGGGCGCTACCGCTCCACACTCATTCAGTCAGACCGTTATTTGCTGGCGTGCATGGCCTACATGGACCTCAACCCCGTGCGTGCGCACATGGTGGCACAGCCCGAAGATTACCCATGGTCGAGCTATGCGCATTACACGGGGCGGCGAACCGACCGGTTGATCACGCCGCATGCTTTGTATTGGGGGCTGGGCAACACCCCGTTTGCGCGTGAGGCGGCATACGCCGAATTGGTGCAAGCGGGCATCAGCGCGGACCAGCAAGGTGCATTGACCGACGCCACGCTCAGCGGTTGGGCATTGGGCGACGCGTCATTTGTTGCAGGTTTGCAGGCGCAGACACAACGGCGCTTGAGCAAGAGCAAAGCGGGCCGACCCTTTGCAGCGCGTCCAGATGCGCCTGATTCGCTGGCGTGAGCCTTTGTTTAGAGGGCCGCTGGTGCAAAACGATGCATGGATGCGGGATGTTTTGATATGTCCCCAATTAATTTGATTGAATAATTTCGATGTGATTAATTGGGATCTGACCCCAATTAATTTTCTTGGCACAGATGCTGCAGTGCAGTATGCTTCCAGTCCCGCTGAATTTTTGAGGAATGCGCCATGACCACGGCTGCCGATAAAGCACACATGCAACTCCAGGGTTTGTACGACCCATCTAACGAACACGACGCCTGTGGCGTGGGCTTTGTGGCTCACATCAAGGGCCAAAAGAGCCACGCCATCGTGGGTCAAGCGCTCAAGATTCTCGAAAACCTCGACCACCGGGGCGCTGTGGGTGCCGACGCACTCATGGGCGACGGCGCTGGTATCTTGATTCAGCTGCCCGATGCGCTGTACCGCGAAGAGATGGCCAAGCAAGGCGTGACCTTACCCCCCATGGGGGAGTATGGCGTGGGCATGGTGTTCTTGCCGAAAGAACACGCCTCGCGTTTGGCTTGCGAGCAAGAGCTCAACCGTGCGGTGTTGGCCGAAGGTCAAGTCTTGTTGGGCTGGCGCGATGTGCCGGTCAACCTCGACATGCCCATGTCGCCCACTGTGCGCGCCAAAGAGCCTGTCATGCGCCAAATTTTCATTGGTCGCGGCAATGACGTGATCGTGCAAGACGCGCTAGAGCGCAAGCTGTACGTCATCCGTAAAACGGCCAGCGCCGCGATTCAGCACTTGAATTTGAAGCACGGCAAAGAGTATTACGTGCCCAGCATGTCCAGCCGCACGGTCATCTACAAAGGTTTGCTGTTGGCGGACCAAGTGGGCACCTACTTCACCGATTTGACCGACGAGCGCTGCGTGTCGGCCCTCGGTTTGGTGCACCAGCGCTTCTCGACCAACACCTTCCCCGAGTGGCCCTTGGCTCACCCTTACCGCTATGTGGCGCACAACGGCGAGATCAACACGGTCAAAGGCAACTACAACTGGATGAAGGCCCGCGAAGGCGTGATGTCTTCCCCTGTGTTGGGCGACGACCTGAAGAAGTTGTACCCCATCAGCTTCCCAGACCAATCCGACACCGCCACGTTCGACAACTGCTTGGAATTGATGACGATGGCGGGTTACCCCATCAGTCAAGCCGTGATGATGATGATTCCCGAGCCCTGGGAAAACCACAACACCATGGACGAGCGCCGCAAGGCCTTCTACGAATACCACGCTGCGATGTTGGAGCCATGGGACGGCCCTGCGTCCATCGTGTTCACCGACGGCCGCCAAATTGGCGCCACGTTGGATCGCAACGGTTTGCGTCCCTCACGCTACTGCATCACCGACGACGACATGGTCATCATGGGCTCAGAGTCGGGCGTGTTGCCAGTGCCTGAGAGCAAGATCGTGCGCAAGTGGCGTCTGCAGCCCGGCAAGATGTTCTTGATCGACCTCGAGCAAGGTCGCATGATCGATGACGACGAACTCAAAGCCGGCCTGACCAACACCAAGCCTTACAAACAGTGGATTGAAAACGTTCGCGTCAAGCTCGACGACGTCAAAGCGCACCAAGGCGAAACTGCGCAAGCCAGCGACGTGTCGTTGCTCGACCGTCAGCAAGCCTTTGGTTACAGCCAAGAAGACATCAAGTTTTTGATGGCGCCTATGGCCATCAACGGCGAAGAGGGCATTGGCTCGATGGGCAACGACAGCCCCTTGGCTGTGTTGTCTAGCAAAAACAAGCCGCTGTACAACTACTTCAAGCAGTTGTTTGCGCAAGTGACCAACCCACCGATCGACCCGATCCGTGAAGCCATCGTGATGTCCTTGGTGTCGTTCGTGGGCCCTAAGCCCAACTTGCTCGACATCAACCAAGTCAACCCACCCATGCGTTTGGAAGTCAGCCAGCCTGTGCTGGACTTCGCCGACATGGCCAAGTTGCGTGACATCGAGCAGTACACACACGGCAAGTTCAAGAGCGCCACGCTCGACATGACGTACCCCTTGGCTTGGGGCCACGACGGCGTGGAAGCCAAGTTGGCCTCGTTGTGCGCTGAAGCGGTGGACGCCATCAAAGGCGGTCACAACATCCTGATCATCAGCGACCGTGCTGTGAGCCCCACGCAAGTGGCGATTCCTGCGGTGTTGGCTTTGTCTGCGATTCACCAGCACTTGGTGCGCGAAGGCTTGCGCACCACGGCGGGTTTGGTGGTGGAAACGGGCAGTGCCCGCGAAGTGCACCACTTTGCGGTGCTGGCAGGCTACGGCGCAGAAGCCGTGCACCCCTACCTCGCGCTCGAAACCTTGGCCAACTTGCACAAAGAGTTGCCCGCTGATTTGTCGACCGACAAAGCGATCTACAACTACATCAAAGCCATCGGCAAAGGCCTGTCGAAGATCATGTCCAAGATGGGCGTGTCGACTTACATGTCTTACTGCGGCGCCCAGTTGTTTGAAGCCATTGGCGTCAACAGCGAGACCGTGCAAAAGTACTTCACCGGCACACCGAGCCGCGTGGAAGGCATCGGCATTTTTGAAATGGCCGAAGAAGGCATTCGCATGCACAAGGCTGCCTTTGGCGAAGACCCTGTGCTCGCCAACATGCTCGATGCGGGTGGCGAATACGCTTGGCGCGCCCGTGGCGAAGAGCACATGTGGACGCCTGATGCGATTGCCAAGTTGCAGCACAGCACACGCTCCAACAACTTCAACACGTACAAAGAATACGCACAGATCGTCAATGACCAAAACAAGCGTCACCTGACTCTGCGCGGTTTGTTTGAGTTCAAGATTGACCCTGCCAAAGCCATCTCGGTGGACGAGGTCGAACCCGCCAGCGAGATCGTCAAACGTTTCGCCACAGGCGCGATGTCGTTGGGCTCTATCAGCACGGAAGCACACGCCACATTGGCCGTGGCGATGAACCGCATTGGCGGCAAGTCCAACACGGGTGAAGGCGGTGAAGATCCTGCGCGTTACCGCAATGAACTCAAAGGCATCCCGATCAAGAAGGGCGACAGCCTGAAGTCCATCATCGGTGCCGATGTGGTTGAAGTGGACATGCCTTTGGAAGCGGGCGACAGCCTGCGTTCACGCATCAAGCAAGTGGCTTCGGGACGCTTCGGTGTGACGGCTGAGTACTTGTCATCGTCGGATCAAATTCAGATCAAGATGGCCCAAGGTGCCAAGCCTGGCGAAGGTGGTCAGCTGCCCGGTTCTAAAGTGTCTGAGTACATCGGCAAGCTGCGTTACAGCGTGCCAGGCGTGGGCTTGATTTCGCCTCCGCCTCACCACGACATTTACTCGATCGAAGACTTGGCTCAGTTGATCCACGACTTGAAGAACGTCGCCCCACACGCTGACATCAGCGTGAAGTTGGTGTCTGAAATTGGCGTGGGCACGATTGCCGCGGGCGTGGCCAAGTGCAAGGCCGATCACGTGGTGATCGCAGGCCATGACGGCGGTACAGGCGCTTCGCCTTGGTCGTCCATCAAGCATTGCGGTTCACCTTGGGAAATTGGTTTGGCTGAAACGCAACAGACCTTGGTGCTGAACGGCTTGCGCGGTCGTATCCGCGTGCAGGCCGACGGCCAAATGAAGACCGGCCGCGACGTGGCAGTGGGCGCTCTGTTGGGTGCTGACGAGTTTGGCTTCGCCACCGCACCGCTGGTGGTCGAGGGTTGCATCATGATGCGCAAGTGCCACTTGAACACGTGTCCCGTGGGCGTGGCCACGCAAGATCCTGAATTGCGCAAGAAGTTCACAGGCAAGCCTGAGCATGTCGTGAATTACTTCTTCTTCATCGCTGAAGAAGTGCGTCAAATCATGGCGCAGTTGGGCATCCGTAAGTTTGATGACTTGATCGGTCGCGCTGATTTGCTCGACATGCGTCACGGCATTGAGCATTGGAAAGCGTCTGGCCTCGACTTCGGTCGTTTGTTGGCCGTGCCTCAAGTGGGCAATGACGTGCCTAAATTCCATGTGGCCCATCAAGACCACGGCTTGGACAAGGCGCTGGACCAGAAACTCATCGAGAAATCCAAGCCCGCCATCGAGCGCGGCGAGAAGGTGCAGTTCATGGAAGTGGCGCGCAACGTCAACCGTTCGGTCGGTGCGATGTTGTCGGGCGCTGTGACCAAGGTGCACCCAGAAGGTTTGCCCGATGACAGCATCCGCATCCAACTCGAAGGCACGGGCGGTCAATCGTTCGGCGCGTTCTTGTGCAACGGCATCACGCTGTACCTCATTGGTGACGCCAACGACTACACCGGCAAAGGCCTCTCAGGTGGCCGCGTGGTGGTGCGACCTAGCCTCGACTTCCGTGGCGACGCGGTGAACAACATCATCGTGGGCAACACCGTGATGATTGGTGCGACACGCGGTGAAGCGTTCTTCTCCGGCGTGGCTGGCGAGCGTTTTGCGGTGCGTTTGTCTGGCGCGACCGCTGTGGTCGAAGGCACAGGCGACCACGGTTGCGAATACATGACCGGTGGCACAGTCGCGGTGTTGGGTAAAACCGGCCGCAACTTTGCAGCGGGTATGAGTGGTGGTGTGGCGTACGTGTACGACGAAGACGGCCAGTTCGACAAGAAGTGCAACACCGCCATGGTCTCTATGGAAAAAGTGTTGACCGCTGCTGAACAAGAGGCTTCGTTGCCACGTGCCATTTGGCACCGTGACCAAACCGACGAAGCGCAACTCAAGAAGTTGCTCGAGGATCACCACCGTTGGACGGGCTCCAAGCGTGCCCGCGACTTGTTGGACAACTGGGAGACCTCGCGTGCCAAGTTCGTCAAAGTGTTCCCCAACGAATACAAGCGCGCATTAGGCGAAATCAACGGCAAAAAAGCCGACACAGCAGCCAAGGCTAAAAAGCCCGTTGCCGCCTAACCCAACGCCCAAGCAAAAGGATTTGAAATCATGGGAAAAGTCACTGGCTTTATGGAAATTGAGCGTCTTGAAGAGGGCTACAAGCCCGTCAAAGAGCGCCTGAAAAACTACAACGAGTTCGTGATTGGCTTGGACGATGGTCAAGCCAAACAACAAGCGGCCCGTTGTATGGACTGCGGCACACCGTTTTGTAACAACGGCTGCCCCGTCAACAACATCATTCCGGACTTCAACGACTTGGTGTACCAAGGCGATTGGAAGAACGCGATTGACGTGCTGCACAGCACCAACAACTTTCCCGAGTTCACGGGCCGCATCTGCCCCGCGCCTTGCGAAGCGGCTTGCGTGGTGAACGTCAATGGCGACGCGGTGGGCATCAAGTCCATTGAGCACGCCATCATTGACAAAGCGTGGTCCGAAGGCTGGGTGGTCGCCAAGCCCGCCAAGCACAAGACAGGCAAGAAGGTCGCTGTTGTGGGTTCAGGCCCTGCCGGTATGGCCGCTGCACAGCAGTTGGCGCGCGTCGGTCACGACGTGACCTTGTTCGAAAAGAACGACCGCATTGGTGGTTTGCTGCGTTACGGCATTCCTGACTTCAAGATGGAAAAGTCGCACATCGACCGCCGCGCCAAGCAGCTCGAAGCCGAAGGCGTGACCATCCGCACCAACGTGATGGTGGGCGAGTTGCCCAAGGGTTCTAAGGTCACCAACTGGGCCAAAGAAACCATCAGCCCCGAGCAGCTCAAGAAAGATTTCGACGCTGTGTTGTTGACCGGTGGTTCAGAGCAGTCACGCGACTTGCCAGCCCCTGGCCGCGACTTGGCGGGCATTCACTTCGCGATGGAGTTCTTGCCTCAGCAAAACAAGGTCAATGGTGGCGACAAGGTCAAAGACCAGTTGCGCGCTGACGGTAAGCATGTGGTGGTCATCGGCGGTGGCGACACGGGCTCTGACTGCGTGGGCACCAGCACACGCCACGGCGCTGCAGGTGTGGTTCAGTTCGAGGTGATGCCTATGCCACCCGAGCACGAGAACAAGCCTTTGGTGTGGCCTTACTGGCCACTGAAGCTGCGCACCAGTTCTAGCCACGACGAGAGCGCCGAAAAAGGTTTGCTCAAGCGCGAATTTGCCATTTCGACCAAAGAGTTTGTCGGTGAAAACGGCAAAGTCACGGGCGTCAAAACCGTTCGCGTCGAATGGAAAGACGGCAAGATGGTCGAGGTTGCGGGCACTGAAGAAATCATCAAAGCCGACCTCGTGTTGTTGGCGATGGGCTTTGTGAACCCCGTGGCGACCATTTTGGAAGGCTTCGGCGTCGAGAAAGACGCACGCGGCAACGCCAAGGCCAGCACCGAATTCACTGGCGGTTACGCCACCAACGTGCCCAAAGTGTTTGCTGCGGGCGATATCCGTCGCGGCCAATCTTTGGTCGTGTGGGCCATCCGCGAAGGCCGCCAAGCCGCGCGCTCGGTCGACGAGTTCTTGATGGGCGCGAGCGACTTGCCCCGTTAACTTCTCATCTTTACAAGCCCGTGACGGCTTGGCTCTAAAATGGCAAAAGCTGGCCTGTTTTATCAACAGGTCAGCTTTTGTTTCTATGAATACCACTTCTTTGCTAAATACAAACCCTGATGCGTTGGTCGAGCTGCGCGACATTCGCTTTGGCTACGGCGAACGCGTCATCTTGGATGGCATCACCCTGACTGTGCCGCGTGGCAAAGTCACGGCCTTGATGGGCGCATCGGGTGGCGGCAAGACCACGGTGCTGCGTTTGATTGGTGGCCAATACCGCGCCCAGTCCGGCAGTTTGACATTCGACGGCCAAGAGATTGCTTCACTCAACCAAGCCGGTTTGTATGCGGTGCGCCGACGCATGGGCATGCTGTTTCAGTTTGGCGCCTTGTTCACCGACTTGAGCGTGTTTGACAACGTGGCTTTTCCGCTGCGCGAGCACACCGACTTGAGCGAATCCATGATTCGTGACATCGTGTTGATGAAGCTCGAGGCTGTGGGTTTGCGTGGCGCCCGTGATTTGATGCCCAGCGAGGTGTCGGGCGGCATGGCCCGTCGCGTGGCCCTCGCGCGTGCGATGGCCCTTGATCCGCAATTGGTGATGTATGACGAGCCCTTTGCAGGACTGGACCCCATTTCGCTGGGGACCGCTGCGCGCTTGATTCGACAACTCAACGACACCTTGGGTTTGACCAGCGTGATCGTGTCGCACGACTTGGACGAAACCTTCCACATCGCTGACCAAGTGATCGTGTTGGCGAACGGCAAGATCGCCGCACAAGGCACGCCCGATGAGGTGCGCCACAGCACCGACCCGTTGGTGCGTCAATTTGTCAGCGCTGCGCCTGACGGTCCTGTGCGCTTTCACTACCCTGGCCCTTCGGTGGCGCAAGACTTTGGCGTGGAGGGCAAGGCATGAAATTCGTTGCTGACTTAGGCTTTGCGATCCGCAGTTACTTGGCTGGCATTGGGCAGGCCACGCGCTTGTTCATGCGTTTGGTGGCGCTGTTTGGCAGCAATATGCGCCGCTTCGGTTTGGTGCGAGATCAAGTTCATTTTTTGGGTAACTACTCGCTGGCCATCATTGCTGTGTCGGGTTTGTTTGTGGGCTTTGTGCTCAGCTTGCAGGGCTACTACACCTTGCAGCGTTATGGCTCTTCGGAAGCCTTGGGGCTGTTGGTGGCCTTGAGCTTGGTGCGCGAACTCGGTCCTGTGGTGAGTGCCTTGTTGTTTGCGGGGCGTGCCGGTACGTCGCTGACGGCAGAAATCGGTTTGATGAAAGCCGGCGAACAACTCAGCGCCATGGACTTGATGGCCGTTGACCCTGTGCAACGTATTTTGGGCCCCCGTTTTTGGGGCGGCATCATCGCTTTGCCTTTGCTTTCCGCTGTGTTCAGTGCTGTGGGTATCTTGGGCGGTTGGATGGTGGGCGTGTTGATGATTGGTGTCGATGCGGGCTCGTTTTGGAGTCAGATGCAAGGCGGTGTTGACGTTTGGAAAGACGTGGGCAATGGGGTGATTAAAACCGTGGTGTTTGGCATCACGGTCACGTTTGTGGCCTTGCTGCAAGGATATGAAGCGCAGCCCACGCCTGAAGGCGTGTCGCGTGCCACCACCCGTACGGTGGTGGTGGCCTCGTTGGCCGTGTTGGGTTTGGACTTTGTCCTCACAGCCCTGATGTTCAGTATTTGAGAAAGAGGGAACGCAATGCAACGCTCCAAAAATGATGTGTGGGTCGGTTTGTTTGTGCTGTTGGGTGCCGCAGCGGTTTTGTTTTTGGCTTTGAAATCGGCCAATTTGTTGAGCCTGAATTTTCAATCCAGCTACAACGTCAGCGCTCGCTTTGACAACATTGGTGGCTTGAAGCGTCAAGCGGCTGTTAAAAGTGCAGGCGTGGTGGTGGGGCGTGTGGAGTCGGTCACGTTTGATGACAAAACCTTCCAAGCCACGGTCACCATGGCGCTGCAAACGCAGTACAAGTTTCCCAAAGACAGCAATTTAAAGATTCTGACCAGCGGCTTGTTGGGCGAGCAATACATCGGCATTGAAGCTGGTGCCGAGGCTGAAAATTTGGCCAATGGCGACCGCATTGAAACCACGCAATCGGCCGTGGTGTTGGAAAACTTGATCAGCCAATTCTTGTTCAGCAAAGCCGCCGAACCCACGCCGAAAGAAGGTGCCAAATGAGCACGCATTTCTCAGTACGTGCTGTGAAGATCGCATTTGTGGTGAGTTTGACGGCACTGGTCACAGCGTGTGCCACAGGCCCCAATGCCAACCCCAAAGATCCTTTGGAGCCCATGAACCGCAGCATTTCGCGTTTCAATGACACCGTGGATGACAACGTCTTGAAGCCGGTGGCCACAGGCTATCGCGATTACACGCCTGATTTATTTCAAACGGGTGTGCGCAACGTGTTCAACAACTTGTCAGACATCTCGTCGACAGTGAACAACGGTTTGCAATTGAAAGGGCGTGAGACGGCCTCGTCTTTCATGCGCGTGGTGGTGAACACGACATTCGGCATCTACGGCATCTTTGACGTGGCGACAGCCATCAAGCTAGAGCGTTACCCCGAAGATTTTGGCCAGACCTTGGGTTATTGGGGCGTTGGCAGTGGTCCTTATGTGGTGCTGCCACTGTTGGGTCCTTCGACTGTGCGTGACACCGCGGGTCTACCCGTCGATTTCGCCTTAGACCCCGTCAGCAATTTGGACAATTCCAAAATCCGTACCGAAGCCCAAGGCTTGCGCATTGTCGAAAAGCGTGCGGGATTTTTGGCCGCAGGCGATATGCTTGGCCAAGCCTCTTTGGACAAATACACATTCTTGCGTGATGCCTATTTGCAACGTCGCCGTTCGCAAATTTACGATGGCAACCCCCCCGACGAAGACACGCCCGACCTGAGTCAAGAACCTGCCCCGTCAGCCAAGTGAGTTTGTGCCGCGTTAGGTACATGTTGAAGTTATGAATTTGATGGCTATGAAACGTTTGAACCGCTCTTTGAATACCCGCCGCTCTTTTGTTGGCGTTTTGTCCTCTTTGGCCTTGGTCGTGTCGTGTGGCTTGACGGCTGGCGCTGCTTGGGCTGCCACCGAGTCACCCGATGTTTTCATCAAACGACTGACCACGGAGTTGCTCGAGACGGTCAAAGCCGACAAGACCAACTTGACGGGTGACGTGACCAAAATTGGTTTGTTGGTGGACCAGCGCATCATGCCGCACGTCAATTTTCAGCGCATGACCTCCTCGGCAGTGGGCCCCGGCTGGCGTCAGGCCACACCTGAGCAGCAAAAACGCTTGCAAGACGAATTCAAAACCTTGTTGGTCCGCACCTATGCGGGGGCGGTGAGCCAAATCAACGATCAAACCATTGCGGTCAAGCCCTTGCGTGCAGCACCCGATGACAAAGAAGTGATCGTGCGCACCGAAGTGCGCGGCAAAGGTGAGCCCATTCAACTGGATTACCGCGTTGAAAAATCAGCCGACGCCCCCTCGGGTTGGCGCATTTACAACTTGAACGTGATGGGCGTGTGGTTGGTCGAAAACTACCGCAGCCAATTTGCCCAAGAAATCAATGCCAAAGGCGTGGATGGCTTGATTACCAGCTTGGCTGAGCGCAACAAGTCCAACGCCCGCGTGGTGTCGAAATAAACCATGTCTATCGCTTTACCCGCACTTGTGATGCAAGACCAAGCCCAATCGGTGGCCGATGGCTTGGTCGCCGCTTTGTGTGCGCAAGTGACCCAAGGCCGTGAGGCCGTGTTGGATGCGTCGGCGCTGCAGCAGTTCGACTCATCGGCACTGGCGGTGGTCTTGGCCTGTCGACGTGCGGTGCTCGCGCTGGGCGGTGTGTTTCATGTGACAGGCTTGCCAGCGCGTGCGCAGGCTTTGGCCAAGGTCTATGGCGTCACGGAGTTACTCGGCTAAGGGGTGGGGCGGCCGTCTCGGCGGCCATTCCGGTCATTCGTGGCGCTAACCAGTGTGGGCATTGGCGAGGCCTTAAAATCAAAGGCTACTTATGTCCGCTATTTCCTTTCAATCTGTTTCCAAGACGTTCCAAACGGCTCGAGGCCCTTTTCAGGCCTTGGATGGCGTGCGCTTTGACATCGAGTCGGGTGAGTTCTTTGGTCTGCTCGGCCCCAATGGTGCAGGCAAGACAACGTTGATCAGTATCTTGGCCGGTTTGGCCAAGTCCACGTCTGGATCGATCTTGGTGCATGGCGTCGATGTCGCCAAGCAATCGGCACAAGCGCGGCGTTTGCTTGGTGTCGTGCCGCAAGAGTTGGTGTTTGATCCCTTTTTCAATGTGCGCGAGGCCCTGAAATTTCAGTCAGGCTATTTTGGTGTCAAACACAACGACGCTTGGATTGACGAGCTCTTGCACAGCCTTGGCTTGACCGACAAAGCGCACCACAACATGCGGCAACTTTCAGGTGGCATGAAGCGCCGCATGTTGGTGGCACAAGCCTTGGTTCACAAACCACCCGTCATCGTGTTGGACGAACCCACGGCGGGCGTGGATGTCGAGCTGCGTCAAACCTTGTGGCAATTCATCGCCAAGCTCAATCGCGAAGGCAGCACTGTGCTGCTGACAACACACTATTTGGAAGAGGCCGAGGCGCTGTGTAACCGCATCGCCATGCTCAAAAACGGCAAGGTGGTGGCTTTGGACAGCACCAGCGAGCTGTTGAAAGCGGCATCGAGCAACGTGCTGCGCTTCAAATTGGATGCGGAGTTGCCGCCCGAGTTGGCAGCGCAAGCGCGGGTGACGGGCCGCATCGTGCAGTTTCCTGCCAATGACGCCGCAGAGATTGAGCGCTATTTGGCCGCTGTGCGCCAAGCCGGCTTGACGGCCGAAGATGTCGAAATTCGCAAAGCCGACTTGGAAGATGTGTTCCTCGACGTGATGCACCAACACGAAGAGGCTCGCGCATGATGACTGGTTGGACTGCTCTTTTTTACAAAGAGGTGTTGCGTTTTTGGAAAGTCAGTTTCCAAACCGTGGCGGCGCCTGTGCTCACGGCTGTCATGTATTTGATGATTTTTGGCCACGTGCTGGAGTCGCATGTGCAGGTGTACGAGGGCGTCAGCTACACCGCCTTTTTGATACCAGGCCTTGTGATGATGAGCGTGTTGCAAAACGCGTTTGCCAACAGCTCGTCGTCCATGGTGCAAAGCAAGATCATGGGCAACTTGGTGTTTTTGCTGCTCACCCCTTTGTCGCATTGGAATTGGTTTTTTGCCTACGCTTTGTCGGCCATGGTGCGCGGCTTGGTGGTTGGTTTGGGCGTCTTGCTCGCGGGTGTGCTGTTTGTGTGGCAGTCGTCGGTGTTGAATTTTTCGTTGTGGCCAGCGCAACCTGTGTGGGTGTTGGTGTTCGCGGTGTTGGGGGCGTTCATGTTGGGCACCCTCGGCTTGATTGCCGGACTGTGGGCCGATAAATTCGACCAGATGGCTGCTTTTCAAAACTTCATCATCATGCCGATGACGTTTTTGAGTGGCGTGTTTTACTCCATCCATTCACTGCCGAGCTTTTGGCAAAGCGTGAGTCACCTCAACCCGTTTTTCTACATGATTGACGGTTTTCGTTATGGCTTCTTTGGGCAGAGCGATGTGTCACCTTGGCTGAGCCTCGGTGTGGTGGGTGTGTGCCTGTGCGTTGTGTCCGTGGTGGCGCTGCATTTGCTGCGCACGGGTTACAAAATTCGCGGATAAAGAGAGTCCTCATGACAGCACAAGAATTACAAGCTTTGATTGCCGCAGGTCTGCCTTGCGAGCACCTTCAGGTGGAGGGCGATGGCCGCCATTGGTACGCCACCTTGGTGTCGCCTGAGTTTGAGGGCAAGCGACTCATTCAACGTCACCAACGCGTGTACGCGACTTTGGGTGAAAAAATCAAAACTGACGAAGTGCATGCTTTGTCGATGAAAACTTACTCGACTGCCGAATGGCTGGCTTTGGGCAGCCAAGCTTCTGACTCCGCGCACTGAGCCCCCTGTGTGGCCTGCGCTTGAAAATTAATTTATGGACAAACTTTTAATTCGTGGCGGTCGTTCTTTGAACGGCGAAGTGCTGATTTCTGGTGCCAAAAATGCGGCCTTACCAGAGCTGTGCGCCGCCCTGTTGACCGACCAACCCGTGACGCTGCACAACGTGCCTCAGTTGCAAGATGTGGCCACCATGCTCAAGCTGATTCGCAACATGGGTGTGACGGCTGAGCGTGCCGATGACGGCACGGTCAGCTTGGACGCTGGTGGTCTGAACAACCCCGAAGCCCCGTACGAGTTGGTGAAAACCATGCGTGCTTCGGTGCTGGCGCTCGGCCCTTTGTTGGCCCGCTTTGGTCACGCCAAGGTGTCGTTGCCTGGCGGTTGCGCCATTGGCTCTCGCCCTGTGGATCAGCACTTGAAAGGCTTGCAAGCCATGGGTGCTGAAATTGCGGTGGAGCACGGCTACATGGTTGCCAAGTTGGGCGGCGGTCGCACACGCCTCAAAGGCGCACGCATCGCCACCGACATGGTGACGGTCACTGGCACAGAAAACTTTCTCATGGCTGCGGCTTTGGCCGACGGCGAAACCGTGTTGGAAAACGCCGCGCAAGAGCCAGAGATTCCAGACTTGGCCGAAATGCTCATTGCCATGGGCGCGAAGATTGAAGGCCACGGCACAAGCCGCATCCACATCCAAGGTGTGGAGCGTTTGCACGGTTGCACCCACAAAGTGGTGGCCGACCGCATTGAGGCCGGTACATTTTTGTGCGCAGTGGCGGCCACAGGCGGCGACGTCTTCTTGCGCCACGCCCGTGCCGACCATTTGGACGCGGTCATCGACAAGCTGCGCGATGCAGGTGCTGTGGTCACCGCCAACGCAGAGGGCATTCGCATCCAAGGCACAGCGCCTGCGTATGAACACCTCAAAGCGCAAAACTTTCGCACCACCGAATACCCAGGCTTCCCCACCGACATGCAAGCGCAGTTCATGGTGTTGAATGCGATTGCCAAGGGTGCATCGAAGGTGACGGAAACGATTTTTGAAAACCGCTTCATGCACGTCAACGAGTTGGTGCGCTTGGGCGCACACATCCAAATCGACGGCAAAGTGGCGGTGCTCGAAGGCGTGCAAAAGCTCTCGGGTGCCACCGTGATGGCCACCGACTTGCGCGCCTCTGCCTCGCTCGTGATTGCAGGCTTGGTGGCCGACGGCGAAACCTTGGTGGATCGCATCTACCACTTGGACCGTGGCTACGACAAGATGGAAGCCAAGCTGCGCGCCATTGGCGCAGATATTGAAAGAGTCAAATGAACGGTAACGAAAAAAATACCATGCTGACCTTGGCGCTCTCGAAAGGCCGCATCTTTGACGAAACCATGCCGCTGCTCAAAGCCGCAGGCATTGAGGTGCTCGAAGATCCAGAAAAATCTCGCAAGCTCATCTTGCCCACCAACCACGCCAATGTGCGCGTGGTGCTGGTGCGTGCGTCTGATGTGCCCACGTATGTGCAATACGGCGGCGCTGATTTGGGCGTGACGGGTCTCGACACGTTGATCGAGCATGGTGGTGGCGTGGCGGGTGGCGTGGCCACTGCGGGCCTGTACCAACCGCTCGACTTGCAAATCGCCAAATGCCGCATGAGCGTGGCCGTGCGGTCTGACTTCGACTACGCGGCGATGGTCAAGCAAGGCGCGCGCTTGAAAGTGGCCACCAAGTACACCACCATCGCACGTGACTTCTTCGCCACCAAAGGCGTGCACGTCGATTTGGTCAAGCTCTATGGCTCCATGGAATTGGCCCCGCTCACCGGCTTGGCCGATGCCATCGTGGACTTGGTGTCGACCGGCAACACGCTCAAAGCCAACCACTTGGTGGAAGTTGAGCGCATCATGGACATCAGCTCGCGCTTGGTGGTCAACCAAGCTGCGCTCAAGATGAAGCAGGCGGACATTCGCCGCATCATCGACGCCTTCTCTGCCGCTTTGTCAGCAGGCAAATAACCATTCACCACACACGTACACAAGATGGCCAAACCGCTTCGTCTCTCGACCACCAGCCCCACCTTTGAAGCCGATTTCAAAGCGCGTCTGCATTGGTCTGCCGACACCGACGCGGCCATCGAACAACGCGTGGCCGACATCTTGGCCGACGTGCAAAAGCGTGGCGATGCAGCCGTCCTCGACTACACCGAGCGCTTTGACGGCCTGAAGGCCGACAGCATGGCCGCCTTGGAGCTGACGCAAACCGAACTCAAAGCCGCCTTTGACGGATTGCCCGCCGAGCAACGCGACGCCTTGCAAGCCGCTGCCGCACGCGTGCGCAGCTATCACGAGGCGCAAAAGAAAGCCAGCGGTGAAAGCTGGACTTACCGCGATGCCGATGGCACTTTGCTGGGCCAAAAAGTCACGCCACTCGACCGCGTGGGCATCTACGTGCCCGGTGGCAAAGCTGCGTATCCGTCTAGCGTGTTGATGAACGCCATCCCTGCGCACGTCGCGGGTGTGGAAGACATCATCATGGTGGTGCCTACGCCCAAGGGCGAAAAGAACCCGCTCGTGCTCGCCGCTGCTTATGTGGCCGGCGTGAGCCGCGCCTTCACCATCGGCGGCGCACAAGCTGTGGCTGCCTTGGCTTACGGTACAGCCACGGTGCCAGCCGTGGACAAAATCACCGGCCCCGGCAATGCCTATGTGGCTGCTGCCAAGCGCCGCGTGTTTGGCACGGTGGGCATCGACATGATTGCAGGCCCTAGCGAAATTTTGGTGTTAGCCGATGGCTCCACGCCCGCCGATTGGGTGGCGATGGATTTGTTCAGCCAAGCCGAGCACGACGAGTTGGCGCAAAGCGTGTTGCTCTGCCCCGACGCTGCGTACATCGACCGCGTGCAAGCTGAGATCGAACGCCTGCTGCCGCAAATGCCGCGCAAAGACATCATCGAAAAATCGCTCAATGGCCGTGGTGTGCTTATCCACACCCGCAGCATGGAAGAGGCCTGCGCCATCAGCAACCGCATTGCGCCCGAACACTTAGAGGTGTCGAGCAACGAGCCCCACAAGTGGGAGCCACTGCTCAAGCACGCGGGCGCGATCTTCTTGGGCGCATTCACCAGCGAAAGCTTGGGCGACTACTGCGCGGGCCCCAACCACGTGTTGCCCACCAGCGGCACGGCGCGTTTCAGCTCGCCCTTGGGCGTGTACGACTTTCAAAAGCGCAGCAGCTTGATCGAGGTGAGCGAGCAG
>Ga0213920_1000196_pt1 | contig 58156 bp, 58 predicted proteins | sample McNCre1117MG_FD_161054 | JGI IMG/M metagenome (GOLD analysis project Ga0213920, IMG submission 161054) | Freshwater microbial communities from McNutts Creek, Athens, Georgia, United States - 11-17 MG | ecosystem: Environmental > Aquatic > Freshwater > Creek | place: USA: Georgia | collected...
TTGTCTTTAACGTCAACACATGGCAGCGCGATTACGTAGGTCACTGTGGGTCCTCTTCTAGTTCTGAACTATGTCTATTTTATTGATGCCCACGGGCACTCTTGCGCCACGAACCGGCACGAATGTGCGGAAAAAGAATGATTAGGGCACAAAGGCCAAGCGAGCCGTAGGCCCAGATAGTGCCCAATTCATTGCCAGGGATCAAAAGTGACCCACTTGACTGAGGCTGCGCTAGCCAAAAAATCGTGGCCGCGAAAGTTGCTGCCACTAGATAGAGCGCTCCCCTACTGTTTCGCAAAAGCCTCAAAGCCAATGCCAATGAGCCGGTCATGATGAGTGCGACGTAAAGCCCAATTGGCGTTGCGCTGGCATCAGAGGCGCGGACCTGGTGCAGTAAAGTTCCGGCGATACCCAAAAACAGGCCGAGCGGAATGGCCCAAAAAAACGTGAGAATCGGGCGAAGGTGAACCAATGGATTCGGCGATGCCCTGCGAAGTCGCTCGGTTCGGTCATAACGAAACTCTTTACCGGCAACCACCGAGTAGGTTTCAGCATTCAGGGTGACCTGACTGCTGTGAGCTTCGAGGGCAGCCTTCTTTATGGTGGCAGTCTTGGCATCACCAATTTGAACATCAAACCGTTCCCTCGGTTCTGCAATGACCCAAAATGCTGGAGCCTTGCCGCGGCGCTGTTTGGCATACTTGCGAATCGCCATTGCTGTAGCCTCATGCGCCATTTTGTGGTCTGGGTGACCAAAACCACCCTTGCGGTTATAGGTGAGAACCGCGTCAGGCTTGAATTCCTTGATGGCTTTCAGAACATCATCAGCAATCACCGATGTTGACGCAGCCGCTAAAGCGAGCTCATCAAGTTTGCGCAGCTTTGTTGGCCTACCAAAGGGATTTAGGCGGAGACCCGAATCAAGGTAGGCGCGAGTGCCGGCAAATGCATGCTTCACATCTCCAAAAGCGGCTAGGGCTTCGCGAAGCTCACCGGCTCGAAAAGATGCCATTGCGGCAAAGTTACCCTCGAGCGACTTCAGTTCTTCGAGCTTGACCTTTCCGCGTTCACCGCGAGTCAGGGTGAGCACCATAACCTCTGCCTTGTCGGCAATTCTGTCGGCGATGACGTGGCCGGTGTAAAGACTTTCATCATCTGGATGAGCGTGCACGATCAGCAAGCGATGCGGAGAAAACGAAACCTTGGCCATGCATCAACTTTAGGCGAAATTGGAATAATGGTTGCGAACTTAGGGTTGCCTAACTTAGGGTTACCTAAGTAGAAAAAATTAAGGACAGGATTTCAGTTGCTAGCAAACCTTTTGATTGGCCTTCGTGAGGGCCTCGAAGCGGCCCTTATCGTTGGAATCTTGGTTGCCTATCTAAAAAAGTTAGGTCAAAACAAAAGCATCAAATTGATTTTGATTGGTGTACTGGCTGCAATTTTGCTTTCTATTGGAGCCGGCCTACTGCTCTCCCTCATCGTGGCAAACGTTGAGGACGGAACGAATCAAATTATCGGCGGAGTCACCTCAATCGTGGCCGTCGCATTTGTCACCTGGATGATTTTCTGGATGAATCGTCAAAGCCGCCAAATGAGCAAACACCTGCGAAGCAAGGTGGATGTCGCAGTCGAACACTCGGCCTTGGCTCTGGTTAGCATCGCATTCTTTGCCGTGATTCGAGAAGGAATTGAAACCGCAATCTTCCTTTGGAGCACCACACGTGCCGACACGACCGGAGACTCTCCTATTCTGGGCGCAATTCTTGGCCTTTTGATTGCCGCAGCTTTGGGTTACGGCCTATACCGCGGCTCCCTGAAAATCAATCTTTCGGTCTTTTTCCGATACACCGGTGCTTTCCTAATTCTGGTGGCAGCTGGAATTCTCGCTTATGGGATCATGGAGCTTCAGGAATTGAACTGGCTTCCACTGGCCTCAAAAGCATATGACATCAGCGCCTGGTTCCCATCAGGAAGTTTGATCGAAACTCTGCTGCACGGCACGGTTAGCTTCAATCCAAACCCTTCAATCCTTGAAGTAATCGCTTGGAGTGGTTACCTAGTGACCGTGAGCGCACTCTACATTCGGGCTTCGAGAAAGAAATAACTGACTCTGGATAAGCTCCGACAACAGACATTCAAGTAAAAAGAAGCCCCCGGCCAATTTGGTCGGGGGCTTCTTTTCAGTCAGAGCTTATTTGCCCTGGCTAGCGTTCTTGCGCTGTGAATACATACGTGCGCGCACTGTCGGGTCTAGCTCAAGCTTGCGAATGCGAGTTGCCTCAGGGGTAACTTCAACACACTCGTCTTCACGAGCAAACTCAAGGCACTCTTCGAGTGACAGGGTGCGTGGCGGGGTCAGTGACTGGAACTCATCAGAGGATGAAGCGCGCATGTTGGTGAGCTTCTTTTCCTTGGTGATGTTAACTTCCATGTCTTCTGAGCGAGAGTTCTCGCCGATGACCATACCGGTATAGACCTCGCTGGTCGGCTGAACGAAGAACGAACCGCGCTCTTGAAGACCAATCATTGCAAACGGAGTTACGACACCTGCGCGGTCAGCGATTAGCGAACCGTTGTTGCGGGTTTGAATGTCGCCGGCCCAAGCGTCGTATCCGGCAGAGATAGCGTTAGCGATTCCGGTTCCCTTGGTGGCGGTTAGGAACTCGGTGCGGAAGCCGATGAGACCGCGGCTTGGAACCTTGAACTCCATGCGAACCCAACCAGTTGAGTTCGAAACCATGTTGATCATTTGGCCCTTGCGTGCAGCCAGCAGCTGAGTCATAGCACCTAGGAACTCTTCTGGAACGTCCAGGGTTAGGTCTTCAAAAGGCTCGTGTAGCTTGCCATCAACGCGCTTGGTAACCACCTGAGGCTTACCAACGGTTAGCTCGTAGCCTTCACGACGCATCTGCTCAACCAAAATTGCTAGAGCAAGCTCTCCACGACCCTGAACTTCCCAAGCGTCAGGACGCTCGGTTGGCAATACGCGGATGGAAACGTTACCAATTAGCTCTTTGTCAAGGCGGTCCTTGACCAGACGCGCAGTCACCTTCGCACCCTTTACGCGGCCGGCCATCGGTGAAGTGTTGATACCGATGGTCATCGAAATTGCAGGGTCGTCAACGGTAATCATAGGCAGCGGACGGATGTCGTTAGGGTCTGCAAGGGTTTCACCGATGGTGATCTCCTCGATACCTGCAACTGCAACGATGTCACCTGGGTTGGCTTCTTCGGTTGGGAAGCGCTCAAGCGCCTTGGTCTTCAAAAGCTCAGTGATCTTCACGGTCTGGGTGGTGCCATCTTGGCGAACCCAAGCAACCTGCTGACCCTTGCGAAGGGTGCCGTTGAAAATACGAAGCAGTGCTAGACGGCCAAGGAACGGCGATGCGTCAAGGTTGGTCACGTGAGCCTGCAATGGAGCCTCGTCATCGTAGACCGGGGCTGGGATGTACTTCATGATTGCGCCGAATAGCGGCTCAAGGTTTTCACCCTCAGGCATTGAACCGTCGTTTGGCTTAACCAGTGAGGCAATACCGGCACGGCCCGACGCATAGATGATTGGCAACTCGAGGATGCCATCGATGTCTAGGTCTGGTACTGAGTCGTGAAGGTCTGATGCTAGACCGAGAAGTAGGTCGTGAGTTTCTTCAACAACCTCATCGATGCGAGCATCTGGACGGTCAGTCTTGTTAACCAGGAGAATAACTGGGAGCTTGGCTTCTAGGGCCTTGCGAAGAACGAAGCGGGTCTGAGGAAGTGGGCCCTCAGAAGCGTCAACTAGCAGCACAACGCCGTCAACCATGGAAAGACCACGCTCAACCTCACCGCCGAAGTCGGCGTGACCTGGGGTGTCAATCACGTTGATGGTGATTTCCTTGCCACCCGAGTGCTCGCCCTTGTAGGCAATCGCGGTGTTCTTGGCGAGGATGGTAATACCCTTCTCGCGCTCTAGGTCGCCCGAGTCCATCACTCGTTCGCCCACACTACCGTGGTCGCTGAATGAGCCGGTCTGGCGAAGCATTGCGTCTACCAGTGTGGTCTTACCGTGGTCTACGTGGGCGACGATTGCAACGTTGCGCAAGTCATCTCTGGTGGCCTTGGCCATAAGAACATCCTTTGTGAGAGCGCCAAGCAGTCAAAACATTGGCGCTTCGAAATTGATTAGGGGGTGCAGAACTGCATCTTTGAGCCCCTGCCCTTTAAGTGTAACCGAGCAAGGGCCAAAACCTGAAGAGCCTGCTAGATTGAAAGGACATTCAGCAATGAATGTCTTTTGCTTGGAACAGGGAAAGCCAGTGAGATTCTGGCGCTGACCCGCAACCGTGATTCGTGCCTTTTTGACACGACAGTCGGAATGCCTGCCCAATTAGCAATTGACTCCAGAAATACCGTCGAGGTCTACGGTCGGAGTCGAATGGTCCTGTACCTTTCGTCTTCGCACTCAGATCGCCTAACAGCGAAAGGTTCCATAATGTTTGGACCAAAATCTGGGTCGCGTTTGATTGCAACAGCGCTTGCTGCCGCTTTCATAATCGCCACCCCAATATCGGCTGCCAATGCAGCCAACGAAACATATCCGAGCACCGTTAAGTTTCTTAGTGATGCTTTTGTCGCCGGAAAAGCACTGGATGGATTTACGCCAGGTAAAACCGATTATGGCTTCACACTGGAGGCCATGCTCCAACGTAAAGCTGGTGGCCAGAAGCTGATTGACCAGTTAACGGCGGTCAAAGCAGTCTTGGCAGACACCACAGTCGCAAGCAAGTCGGCTGAGGCAACCTACGCCTACGACGTCGACAAGAAAATTAAACCGGGGCTTGCCGGCAAATTTCTATTCACAAGCATCGCGCTCGGTGTCCCAAATGCACCGCTTCGAAATTCACTGATTAGCGACCTAAAAAAGTCTGTGGCTTCAGACGGTGCTATTGCGTTGGCTAAAGACAATTCATTTGACTACGCGTGGGCAATCTTGGGGCTCGCCACCAACAATCAAGCCAAACTGGCAAATCAAGTTGCAGTGAAATTTGCAGCGCTTGAAAGGCCGGATGGTGGTTTCGGAACCGATCAGACCGGGGATATCACTAAGAGCTCGGCAGATGCAACCGGAATTGCACTTCAAGCGTTTGCGCTGGCCAAGAAAACCGCGACCAAGTCACAGGCTGCGATTGAGCAAAAAACCATGGTTGGCGCATCGGCCTACTTGAGAAGCTCTGAGGTTACCGGCGATCACTGGGAGGCCTGGGGAGACGCAGATGTCAACGGGACCGCTTATGCGGCCATGGGCCTCAGAGCTGCCGGTGGCAAGATTTCAGCCATTCAAACCTGGCTCAAAGGGCGCCTCGCTCCTACCGGTGGTCTCACCACACCTTGGTCGAAGGGCTTGGGCGATGTTTTTGCAACCGCTCAGGGAATTGTTCCGCTGATGGGCTACAGCTACCTAGACCTGATTCCGGCTAAGAAGTAAAAATGCAGTTGGGCCGGCGTGCCGCTTTCATCGGCCTAGCGGCAGTAGTTGCCGCTGGTCTGGTGTGGTTTTCGCACGCCGGTTCAACAACCAAAAGCGTTGACAGCCCGGATTTGGGCAGGCTTCAGGCAACTTTGGTAATCGATTTCGGCGACGCACCAAATCATCGAATACTGGTGCGCAAACTGAATGATTTGCCCCCTTCAATCACCGGCTGGGAGCTTTTTAAGAGTGCAGGTGTTTCGGTTCAAGGCACCGATCAGTATCCAACCGGCTTTGTATGTCGAATTGCCGATTGGCCGACCGCTGCAAATCAAAATTGCCACGATACGCCAACTTACGCTCAGGGGCATTGGGCCTACTTTGTCACAAATAAAAATCTTGGGGATGGCTGGGTTTTGAGTGGGCAGGGCGCCGCCATGCATCACCCCGAATGCGGCGGCTACGAGGGGTGGCTTTGGATTTCGCCGAAAAACCCAGCTATTCCAGCGGCGCCAAGAATCTACCCGAAAATTACCGAGTGCCCAAAATGAAGCACTTCAAATCCAGTCAGATTCACCCCGGAGCCTGGTGGTTGCTGGGTTTTGCGTGCGCATTTGCCGCAGGAGCTAGCAGAAACCCCATATTTCTCATTGCCCTTAGCGTCTCAATTGTGGTGCTAATCCTGCTGTTTAGAGAGCAAAATCCATGGTCGCAGTCGCTTCGTTTTTATCTTGGATTGTCATTTTCAATAATCGCCATCCGAATTGTTTTCCGAATAATTTTCAACTACGGGGTTTTTGACTTAGCTGCGGGTTCAACACTTATCGACTTGCCGCAGCTCACCCTGAACTTGGGGATTTTAGGCTCAGTGAATTTCTTTGGTCAGGTTTCAACAGCCTCCCTCGCAAATGCGTCGATAGATGGCCTAAGGATGTCTGGCATTGTGATGAGTTTGGGCCTTGCCAATAGCCTTGCTAACCCTCGAAGACTTCTGAAAGCTACACCGGGCGCACTCTATGAAGTTGCTTCGGCCATGGCCATTGCAATCAATCTGGCCCCCCAGCTGATTTCGAGCGCCAAAAGAGTCAACCGCGCCCGTCAGCTTCGTGGTCGCAGCAAAGGCGTTCGAACGATGCGAAGTCTGGTTGTTCCGATTTTGGAGGACACGATTGAGAAATCACTCAGCCTCGCGGCAAGCATGGATACCAGGGGCTTTGGCAGGCGAAGTGCTACTTCAGCTAAATTCACAATTTTGACTCGCTTTTTGTCGTTTGTGGCGATTGCCTCAACGGCCTCGGGCTCCTATTTGTTGCTAAGTTCCAACAACCTAGCCCTCTCACTTTCCCTAATTGCCGCGGGCGTTCTGAGCGCATTGGCCGTGATCAGGGCCAGTAATTTCGGGTTGATTCGCACCCAATATGCAAAAACGCGGTGGCGTTGGAATGATTTCTGCGTCTTGGTTTTTGCAGCCAGCATTGTTGGACTTAGTTCTTTGGGAATATTCAAATGATCGAGCTGAGGAACCTAAGTTTTGGCTATGGGCCTGACGACTCACCTGTTTTTCGAAGAGTGCAGTTAACCATCCCCAAAGGAAAATTTGTTCTTGTTTGTGGGCCAACTGGCTCAGGCAAATCTTCTTTGCTGAAGGTGATTAATGGCCTTGTCCCCCAATTCACCGGGGGTCAGCTAACCGGTTCTATTTTGATCGACGGTCAAGATGTGACCGGAACGCAGCCACATGATCTGGCGCACTTGATTGGTTATGTGAATCAGCAACCTGAGGGCGCATTTGTGACCGATACGGTTGAAGAAGAACTCGCATATGGCATGGAACAATTGGGGTTTGCACCCGAGATCATGAGGCAACGTGTCGCCTGGTTGACCGAGCGTTTTGACCTTGCCGATCTACTTAGTGCGCCATTGGGATTCTTATCAGGGGGTCAGCAACAACGCGTGGCGATAGGTTCTGCAATCGCTGCGGGGCAAAAAATCTTGCTCTTGGATGAACCCACCTCGGCACTGGACCCAGCGGCGGCAGAGGCCACAATCAATTTACTTGCGGAGTTGATTGAAAAGGATGGCCTCACCGTGGTGCTTGCCGAACATCGACTGGATCAAGTCATAGATAAGGCCGATTTGGTAATCGTCACTCATGGCGATGGGACTATCTCCTCGGGAACGTCATCGGTTATCGAAACTGAACCACGCTTAGGTGCGAAGGTAAATCTTCATATTCCAAGAACGAACCTTGAATACGGCTCCCTCCTGAGTCTGAAGGATCTAAGCGTGAGTTATAGCGGCAAAGTCGCCTTGTCCCCTACGTCTTTTGACTTAAAACGCGGACAAGTGATTGCAGCCGTAGGAAAGAACGGTTCGGGCAAAACCAGTCTGCTTTGGGCAACTTTTGAGGCCGCAGAGCAGGAGGGCATCAAATGCGCCATGGTTCCGCAAGTTGCGGCAGATTTGCTATTCCTAAATTCTGTTGCCGAGGAATTTCTTGAAAGCGATAGCTATGCCGGAGTGCCTGCCAGCAGTACCGGAAAATTACTCGAGAAACTAGTTGGCAAGGTTGATCCGGCAACCCATCCACGTGACCTGTCGGCTGGGCAACAACTGGCCCTTGCGTTGGCTGTCCAGCTGGTAAAAGGCGTCGACTTGATTTTGATGGATGAACCGACCCGCGGGCTGGATGAATTAGCCAAACAAGCCTTGGCAAAAATTATCAATTCGCTTGCCGACGAGGGCAAGGCGATCCTGATAACTTCGCACGATTCAAAATTTCTCGCTCAAGTTGCCGATCACACCATTTCTTTGGAGGGCACAGAGTGAAACGAGAGAAAACGACAAATTTCCTATCCAAAGCCACAATCACATTGACTTCTTTATTGGCAGTCTTGATTTTTATCTGGCCACTAGTGATTGGTGCGCCGCAACAAAATCAAGCTGGATTGGCTCAAGGTGTTTTTATTGTGCTTATGCCGCTGCTGGTAGCCATGGTTGTAGTCGAATTTTCCGCTGGCGGGCTTGACTCGAGAACTCTCGCAATACTCGGCGTTCTGATTGCCTTGAATGCCGCTATTCGGTTGCTCGGTGCCGGTGTCTCGGGGATTGAAACAGCCTTTTTTCTGGTGATATTGGGTGGGTTCGTTTTTGGGCCGAGTTTCGGCTTCCTATTGGGCTCAGGTTCGCTGTTTTTATCGGCGCTGCTCGCTGCGGGCGTTGGCCCCTGGCTACCATTTCAGATGATGGCCGCGGGCCTGGTTGGCCTTGGAGCTGGGCTACTAGCCCGAATTCGAAACGCGAATGACCTGCTAATTCTCATAAGCTACGCGGTGATCTCCAGTTTCGGCTATGGCGCACTAATGACTCTTTGGAATTGGCCATTTCTTGCCGGACTAGGAAGTCAAGTTTCCTACATCCCCGGGGCCCCAGCGTTGGAAAATATCATTCGATTCACTCGATACGACATATTTACCGGCGGACTGCTTTGGGATTTGGGCCGCGCGGTCACGACATCGGTGCTCATTGCAATAAGTGGAAAGGCCCTGCTAGCCACCCTAAGAAGATCGGCCAACAGGGCCGGATTCACCAAAGCCTAACTTGTAGGCCTGGATGATGAGTTTTTAGAACAGTGGCAAAACAACCAAAGCCTGAAGCACGGTTGCAATTGCTGCGATCACGATGATTCGGAAGTTCATCTTCCAGGTGTACTTTGCCTCACCACGAGCTAGGTGCATTAGGTAGGCAACAATCATGGTTAGGGTCAGGCCTGCGGCAGCCGCAACACCGATCCACTTTGACCACTCGAAGTTGGTAACCCAGGCGCCTAGAGGGCCAGCAAGGATGCCGATGGCACCTAGGATTTCAAGCCAAGCAACTAGACGGGTGAACCCCATTTTGCCCTTGACCCAAGCCATGCCGGCGCCGATCAGGACTTCCTCTGATGCCTTGGCCTTGAAGGTTCCGGCCTTCCAGAAAGTGACTGCGGTCAGGATCGAAAATACTACTGCCGCGATTGCTAGAAAGATGTTCATAATTCCCTTTATAAATAGTCATGAGTCTCCGGCTATCCGGACTTACAGTTATTTAGTAAAGCATGGGTTTACTTAATTTGTCAAGTAACCCTTTACTTATTATTACGATAGGGTTTACAATAGATTTACTGGAAGGGAGTTGCAATGGAAATCAAGGCACTGTGCGAACGTCAGGCCGACGGCTGGTTGATTGCCGTACCCGAACTAGGCAACTACCGAACCACAGTAAAGCGCCTTGACAAAGCCACCGAGCAGATCAAAGAACTTGCCGAAAAAGTCACTGGCGAGTCTAAGTGCGACATAGTGGTTAAGGTCGAGGCAGTCATGCCTGGCATCATTTGCGATATTGAAGCTGCCCAATCAAAAATGCGTGAGGCCACTCGCCTTCAAGATGAGGCATCGAACGAAATTCGTGACGTTGTTGGCCGCATGCGCGACCAGGGGCTAACCATGCGCGACATCGCAGTACTTCTAGGTGTGACCCCGCAGCGCGTTGCTCAGCTGGCACCATGCGTAGAAGTTAGTAACGCCGAAGTCGCCTAACTCAGTTCAATCCAAGGCGACTAGAGTTAAATTCAAGGCGACTAGACGCGCCAGGTTGGCAATCTCCAGCTAAAAATCATTGCCATTAGGCGAACCGAAACGATAACCAGGCTTCCTAGCCCGACAGCCCAGAATGATCCCAAGCCAAGAGCGTCTGAGGCAACTACGACCCAACCGCCGGCAAAAGCGACAACCGCATATGGTTGGTGGTCATTGAACGCTCGTGGAATTTCGTTGACCACGACATCTCTGAGCACGCCACCAAATACCGCTGTGATCACGCCCATCAGCACCGCAATGAGTGGTGACATGTGTGATTCCAACGCAATCTGCGTTCCACCGGCGGCAAAAATGCCCAGACCTAGGGCATCTGGCCATTGGGTTGCACGTTCGGTCAATTCGATATGCCTCGACCGCATAAAAATCAATGCCAAGGCGCAAAGCGCGAGAATTGCCCACAGCCAAAACTCGTTTTCGACCCAGAAAAATGGTCGCCGATTTAGCAATAGGTCTCGAAGCGTTCCTCCACCAAAGGCGGCAAGCGCGGTCACCATTGCCATCCCGACCAGGTCAAGTTTCTTACGAGCCGCCTCGATCAAGCCCGAAAGAGCAAACGCTAGCGTTCCTATGATTTCAAAAGCCTGGCTGCCGTAGCTGACTAGCCACTCCCCTAAAGACTGATTCATGTTTCCTTGCAATACCCTCGATGTTTAGTCAGTCAATAGTTTTGGCCTAAGCCTGTTTAACTGCTTCACCATAGGTATTTGCACCCGGGGTGCTGTCTTTTACAAGTTGAATTAGCAGGAGAATCCAGCCAACAATTGGCAAGAAGACAAAGAAGAACCAACCGCCAGATTTGCTTACGTCGTGAAGTCGACGCCAGGTAATCGCCAAGGTTGGCAACATGGTCGCCAAAGACCATAAGTCAGAAAGTGCCGAGTTCTGCTGGTATGAGAAATCGCCCATCATCTGTCGATGACTTGGACTTATGATGCCGATTGCGATGCTGGCCAAAAAAGTAAAGAGCGCGGCAAACCAAAACTCGCTGCGGCTAGCACGGCCCTTGAAGTTTACGTAATTCTTGAAATAGCTCTTGATTGCGTCAATAAATGTCATTTCGACTCCCTTTGGCTCAACCCTACTCCGGTTGGGCACTGCTGCCTCTTAGGTTAAACAAAAAACCCACCATTTCTGGTGGGCTAGTTGTTATGGGATGACTCGTTAGCTTGCGCCTTTCGGCACCGCCCTGAGTGGAGATGGGGGGAATTGAACCCCCGTCCAATACAGAGTTTCTAGCTCTTCTACGGGTGTAGCTTCAATAAGGTTCTACTTGGCCCCGGTGCTAGCTTGAAGCGACATAACCGACGGGCCCAGTCCTAGTGAAAGTCCCAAGCAGCCCTAAGGCATAACTGCTCAGCAAGATTTCTAAATGACGCCAGGCTCCAGAACGAAATCACATCTGGTCTGACGAACTTCGGGGCTAGCCTTAAGCGGCTAGGGCGAAGTCAGCGCTGTTTGATTTAGCACTTATAGTTTGCAGCGGACATTTACGAGTTGACGCTACATTCTCGACCCGCTTCATCCAGTTACACATGCACTGTCGAAACCGATCATCCCCATATTTAGTTACCAACTCCCGAGAGACCTAACCTAAACGTTTGGGACATGATCTCTTTGGGGTTAGTTCAAGGATACGACACCCCAGCGACTTTAGGCTGTGGGTTCCCTGTGAGTGCTACCAGTCTTTGCCCTTGGTAGACATGGCTCGGTCGGCTTCGCGCTTATCGGTCTGTTCCTTCAGGGTTTGTCGCTTGTCGTATTCGCGCTTACCGCGAGCAAGAGCTATTTCAACCTTTGCTCGGCCATCCTTGAAATAAATGGACAGCGGGACCAGAGTCAAACCAGACTCTTTGATTTTGCCCTGCAACTTATAAATTTCGTGCCCGTGGAGCAAGAGCTTGCGTCGGCGGCGAGCCGGGTGATTGTTCCAGGTTGCCTGGGTGTACTCGGGGATGTGCACGTTTTCAAGCCAGGCTTCACCGTTCTCGATGCTGCCGAAACCATCAATTAGAGACGCTCGGCCGGCACGCAACGATTTAACTTCCGGCCCGGTGAGCACTAGGCCCGCCTCATAGACGTCAAGGATGTTGTAATCGTGGCGCGCTTTTCGGTTGCTGGCAACAACTTTTTGGCCGCGTTCTCTAGGCATAAGGTTTCTATATTCGCAGGTATCTGCGAATCGCGAAACCCGAAGCGATTGCCGAAAGGAAAATACCCGCGCCAACCAAGACCGGTGATACCAAAAGTGCGTCATTCAAATTCACGAAATTTGTGAACGGCAGCTTTGTCGCCAGATAACCCTGGACGAAGAATTGGACCACGCTGATCACGGCACCGGCCGCAAGCAAGCTTCCGACGGTCGCGGCGACCACACCTTCGAGGATGAATGGCAATTGAATGTAGAAGTTGCTGGCACCGACTAGACGCATGATGCTAATTTCGCGGCGCCTAGAGAATGCGCTCAATCGAATCGTTGTGGAAATCAATAGAGCTGCGGAAATCAGCATCAGTGCAGCAATTCCAACTGCGGCTATGGATGCGGCGTTCAAAATATTGAAGATCTGATCGAGATAACTGCGCTGGTCACGGACTTCTTCAACCCCAGCAACTCCACTGAAACTCTCGGTAATGATCTGGCTCTTGCTCGGGTCCTTCAAACTAACCCAGAAGGTTTCATTCAGTTGAGATGGAGAAACATACTTGGCGACCGAATTGCCAGCAAACTGCTGTTCAAATTTGTCATAGGCCTGCTTGTGGTTTTCAAAGAAGTACTGCTTGATATATGGGGCCAGAACTGGGGATTTGAGCTTGTCCTCAACCGCCATTTTTAGATCTGTGGATGCTTCACCCTGGGCGCAAACATCGGCCGGCGAAACCTCGGTGCACATGTAGATTGCAACCTGAGCACGGTCATACCAGTAGCTTTTCATCTGGCCGATTTGCAACTGAAGCAACGATGCTGTGCCCACAAAGGTGAGCGAGATAAAGGTCACCAGAATCACGGAGACGACCATTGAAACGTTGCGGCGTAAGCCGTGACCAATTTCGCCAAAAACAAAACCGAAGCGCATTAGTTGTTGCCATCCAAATTCCATGACTGGTCAACCGCAAGGTTCCAGCTACCGACAGGATGCGAGTCGGTTTGAGTCTTTTGGTATCCGGCCGAACGTTGGTCTCGGAAAATCTCCCCTTCGCGCATTTCAATCACGCGCTTTTGAAGGCGGTCAACGATGCCCCTGTCATGGGTAGCCATGACCACTGTGGTTCCCGCCAAGTTGATTCGTTCCAACAGCGCCATGATGCCCTCGCTGGTGGCCGGGTCAAGGTTTCCAGTTGGCTCATCGGCAAGGAGAACTGCCGGCTTGTTCACGATAGCTCTAGCCAAGGCAACACGCTGTTGCTCACCGCCAGACAACTCGTTAGGAAGTCGATCTACTTTTCCCTCAAGCCCAACCATTGCTAAAACATCTGGAACGGCTTCATGGATGAAACCCTGAGACTTGCCAATTACTTCGAGACTGAAGGCCACATTTTGCGCCACGGTCTTGCTAGGCAAAAGTCGAAAATCTTGAAATACTACGCCGAGTTTGCGGCGGAAATAGGGAATGCGACGGCTTGGAATCGCAACCAAATTCTCACCCATGACGTGCACAGAGCCGCTACTTGGGATGTCTTCACGAAGCATCAGGCGCATCAGCGAAGACTTGCCCGAGCCCGAGGCACCAACCAAAAAAACAAAGTCGCCTTTTTCAATTTCAAGTGAAACGTTATTGAGCGCCGGACGCGAGGAACCCTTGTATTGCTTGGTGACATTTTCGATGCGAATCATGATGCAACCAGCCTAAGTTGCCGGAAGTTCGATGCGCCTCAGGCGCTCGCCTGTGTCTAGGCTGAAGCGCGCTTGCGCCAGCGAATGCCGGCAGCAATAAAACCGTCAAGATCACCATCGAAGACGGCGTTCGGGTTATTTTGCTCGTGCTCGGTTCGAAGATCCTTCACCATTTGGTATGGAGCGAGGACATAGGAGCGCATCTGTTCACCCCAGCTGGCCTTTACATCGCCGGCGATCTGTTTTTTCTTGGCTTCTTCTTCGCGGCGTCGAATTTCAAGAAGGCGAGACTGCAGCACTCGCATGGCCGCTGCTTTGTTTTGAATTTGGCTTTTTTCGTTCTGACAGCTCACCACGGTGCCGGTTGGCAAATGTGTGATTCGCACCGCAGAGTCGGTTGTGTTTACCGATTGACCGCCGGGACCAGACGAACGGAATACATCGATTCGTATTTCATTTTCTGGGATGTCAATGGCCTCGGTGAGTTCCACCAGCGGAACAACCTCAACGGCGGCGAACGATGTCTGACGTTTGCCAGCAGCTCCAAAGGGGCTCATTCGCACCAAACGATGAGTTCCGGCCTCCACAGAAAGTGTTCCAAAGGCGTAAGGTGCGTCAACCTCGAAGGTTGCGGATTTGATTCCGGCCCCTTCCGCATAGGAGGTGTCTAGAACAGAGACCGGCATCTTGTGTCGCTCGGCATAACGCAAATACATGCGCATCAACATTTCGGCAAAGTCAGTGGCATCGTCGCCGCCGGCTCCCGAACGAATTGTGATCACCGCGGCACGCGAATCATATTCACCGTTTAGCAAAGTCTGAATTTCAAGTTCAGAAATGACTCCCTGCAAACTGGCAAGTTCAGTCTTTGCTTCAGCCTGCACCGATGAGTCTTCCTCGGCATTTGCCATTTCGATCAAGACTTCGAGGTCATCCAGACGCGACTCAACTTCTTGCAACTTGGTGAGCATCGCCTGCTTGTGTGAAAGCCTGCTGTTTACTGACTGGGCATTAGCTGCATCGTCCCATAATTTTGGATCGGCAGCCAATTGTTTTAGCTCGGCGACTTCAGAAATCAATTTAGGTTCATCGACCACGTGACGAATGTCGCCAAAGGTTGCGCGAAGGTCACGAATTTGAGGAGAAAGGTCTAGGTCTGCCATTGCCACTCCAGTCTAGGCGAGGGACGGATAATGGTTAGGTGACAGTCTCCGAGAAGCCATTTCAAATCAAGTCGCTTTTTATACCTGTATTCCTTCCGTCTTTCCTATTTTCAGTAGGAGAAGCCGGCATGATTCCAATCATCCCTGCAAGCGCAGAGGCCCTTGGTGCAGATATCCCGACCGCCGGTTTGATTGCTGGGTTGGCGATGTTAGGAACCCTTCTAGCCGATATTCCAGCTGTGAAGTTGGTCAATTATCTTGGCGAAAGAAAATCGATGATTTATGCCGCTGCAGCCGCGGCGCTGGGGATTCTACTCTCGGTATTTGCTCAAAACATTTGGATGCTTGGCTTGGGCATACTTATTGCGGGCGCATGTCAGGCAGTGTTTGGTCTTGCCAGACATGGGCTAATCGCGGAGGTTATCCCTCCAGAAAAAAGAGGTCGAGCTCTCGCTATCCTTGGCGGTTCTTTTCGCGGTGGAGCCTTCGTTGGTCCGCTTGTCGGAGCCCTTGTGATCCATTTTTTCAATGTCCAAAGCGTTTATTGGACGGTTGTCGTTTTCAGTTTGTTGGCCGGGTTAATACTGCTAACCAACAAATCAGGCGATATCAGAAACACGCCGCCAAACAGCGGGTTCAGCATCTTCCACATTGCAAAACGTGAGCGTAAAAAACTCCAAACCCTAGGCCTAGCGGCAGGTAGCCTTGCCATCGCAAGAGCTGCAAGGTCAATCGGTTTGCCGCTCTGGGCGCTCTATATTCACCTACCTGTTACTACAGCCGCGCTTTACATTGGAATTGCCGGAGCGCTAGATTTTGCGCTTTTCTACACCTCTGGCCAGGTTGTCGATCGATTTGGGCGGAAGTGGGCGGCAGTGCCAACCCTAGGTGGCATGGCAATTTCGTTTTTCGCGCTTACCTTGGCTCACGATTCGACCGGATTCTTAGTGGTGGCACTCTGCCTGAGCCTTAGCAACGCATTGGGAAGTGGCCTGATATTAGTAATTGGTGCCGACCTGGCGCCATTAGACGCGAGAAATGAATTCCTAGCTTTTTATCGGCTCATGAACGACAGCGGAGTAGCTCTGACTGCGCCGGCAATATCGATTCTCACAATTGCCTTTGGTCTGCCGTTCGCGATGGTTGGCATTGGAGTGATTGCGATGGCTGGGGCAATCGGCATGTGGCGCCACATTCCACGCTTCGATATAAGCTAACGCGCCGCGCCATACCCGCAAATTTCTCGAGTCAAAGGGATGCCAATGACTTTAAGTGGAGATTGCCAGGTTGAACAAAGCCGGACCTCTTTGGTTACCCCATCAGACATAGATTCATTCGCAATTCTGAGGTTTTGAAAGGGCAATGGAGAAGCAAGGGTCAGAAACTCTTGAACGGCTCCCCCATTGGCCGCCGCAGAAAGCGCAGACGCCTCCGCCAGCGTGGCGAGCCGTCTTTGCAATACAAATAGTGAACTTGCTGCTGAAAAAGTGAGAATCGCTGCCAATGAGAGTGCAGCCAAACCGATTCCCAGTGGGGCAACCGAGCCCCGCTCGCAACTCACCAATGCATTAGTCCTGGCGTTCATCTTTTCATCACTGCCGTGGACTTTGCCTGGCCAACTTTAACCGATACCTTGACCAACGTTTCGGCACTCAGACAGTCGAAAGGCATACAAGCCATCACCAGACTGATTCTCGACGCGGGGATTCGATAACTACTGGCATCTATAGCTGCAGTTTGCTCTGGTGGCCTGTCGAAAAGCAGATAAGACCTTAGGGAATCTCTTGCTATGGCCTCAGCCGCTAGTTGATCGTGTTGCGTCGAAGTTAGTTGGAAAGCCAAAACCAATAACGGGATTTGCAATAAAACTCCAAAGCCAAGTAGCTCGAGAATTGCAGACCCGCGTTCATCATTGAAGTTCACAGACGGCAGTTCCAGATTCAGTAATTTTGAAGTTTGAACTTAAAAGCCCAAGCCCGATCGGTTTCAAGGTTATTTTGATTGAATTTGAACAAACTCCATTGCTAGTGTCGGCCGAGCCAGTAATTTCAGGCTTGAATACACTTCCGAGTTCCGCTTTTATTGCCGACCAGGCCCTTGCCTGACCTCCAACAATGTCTTGATCGGCTAACGCCGAGTAGCGAGCGGCTTCAACAGCAACATCTTGAGCAATGTTTTTGGCGTAACCATTAATCGCGACTCCCAGGACGCTAAGTGTCAGCATGATTAGGGGAACCGAAACCAAAATAAAGTCGACCGGCGCGGACCCCTTAGAAAGTGACAACTTTGGTCATCGCTTGCTCAAATACGCCTTTTAGTGCTGGGCCAGCGGCAGCCCACATCAGCACCACCAAACCCGCGGTCATTAAGGTAATGAGGACCCATCCTGGCACGTCGCCTTTTTCATTTCTAATAATTTCCATTTTTGCCTCCTATAGGTAGTTCATATTGAGAAGTTGCAAGCTCGGATAGATTGCAAACAAAATCGTTACCGGCAGAATGAGGAAAATAAGCGGAATCAACATTTTGGTTTCGTTTTTACCTGCCTGGCGCAAGAGATTATTGCGGATTTCGGCTCGCGCGCTCTCGCTCTGTTCCCGCAATAATGCCGCCAAGGGGCTGCCCCGGCGCAGCGAAAGCACTAATTTGTTAGCGAATTCGACCACTTGCCTTTGAGGAAGTCTTCGAGCCAAGTCCCTCAGTTCAGACTCCAAATCTCCACCCAATTCGAGTGCCACCAGAACCATTTTGAGTTCCTGGGCGAGGAAACCTTTCGCCCTTGGAATCACTCTTGAAAAGGCCGCGAAGACTCCGTCGCCCGCGGTCAAAGCAACTGCCAGAAGTTCAAGGATTTCCGGTAATTCAAAAAGCGCTGCCTGTAATTTCGCCTTTGGCACGCCAGCACCGGAAAAGATAGCCTTCGCCTTACTAGAGAGCTGAGGAATCCAACCGCCGATCGCCGATTTAGGCTGCACAGCGATTCGCGCACTGAGATTGGGCCTTCGAAGACTCAGAGCCTCAACCAGAATCAGGTATGCGCCAGTTGCCAGCGTTGCACTCATTAATTCCGGAATCATGAGGCGAATACCCTTGGCGAACTCGTCAATCCACCCATTAGTTGGATGAGTCGGTATGCGAAAAGCGACATCGCTAAGCCAACTAGCAAGATCATGGAGCCGGCAGGGCTTGCATATGCCGCAACATTTTCGGGTCTCACCGAAAGCATCGCAACAATGAGCCACGGTGCCATGACCGCCATTTTTGCCGTACCTGTGATCCATCCCTGTTTCGACTCAAGTTCACCCCAAAGAGCCAGATCTTGCCGCGTGAGCTGAGACTGCGATTTCAAGGCATCCACATAACCTTCGCCACCGGCTTCAATCACAACCTTTGTGAGTTCTATCAGTCGGTCTGCATGAACTTCGCCAAGCTCTATCTTCAAACGCTGCAGCGCTTCAGACATGGTGAGGCCGGAATCGAAGTTGCTGACTAACTGGCGAAAATGCGGCCTTAGTTGAAGTGGACCCTCGTCAGCAAGTTCGGCAAAACTTTCAACCAGGCTTATTCCTGCTCCCGCTGCAGAAATCAACGAATCTATGACTTCCGGCCATAACCTTGCTAGTGCTCGGCGGCGGGATCGCGCTCTAAGCGTGATGAATTCAAATAAAAAACCTGAAAACCCAATACTCAAGCAAATTCCAAAGGCGGGTATTGCAGTTGCCGATCCGGCGAGCATGCCAATAAAGCTGCTAAGTCCAAGGATTGCCACCAGAACCGAACCCAATCCAAATTGGCCTAGCCCAGCACCTTCGATTGTAGATTTTAGCCACGCTAGCATTCGACCACCTCGCTTGTAACCAAGCCATCAAAGCCAGTCACTTTGCGTATCTCAGCGATTCGGCGGCGCCCATCCGAACCCAACTCGCAGTGCACAACTAAATCAATACAACTTGCAACCGTTGGGTTGACGAAGTCGCTAGAAATGTTTTGGCCAGCCAGCAGAGGCAGGGTGCTGATCTTGGCCAGTGCATCTTTTGCTGAGTTTGCATGGATGGTGCAAAGTCCTGGCAAACCAGAGTTGAGCGCTATCAGCAAATCAAAGGCTTCGGCTTCGCGAACTTCGCCAACCACCACTCTCGAGGGGCGCATTCGTAGAGCTTCTTTGATTAGCCTGCGAAGCGTGACTTCACCCACCCCTTCAAGGTTCGCCTGCCGCGTTTGCAATGCCACCCAATCTGGAAGTTGCACCCTAATTTCAAAGGTTTCCTCGACAGAGACAACTCGTTCTGAGCGATCAAGTTCATTCAAAAGCGCACAAAGAACTGTGGTTTTGCCAGCTTGTGTGGCACCCGAGACCAAAACATTCTTACCCGCTTTAATTTCAGAGCTTAGAAAGTTCTTCTCTGAATCGGTGAGTGAGCCAAGAGAAACCAAATCCGAAAGAGACAAGATTTTGCCCGGAAATTTTCTGATGTTTATTGACCAGTGCTTACGCGTTATGTCTGGAATGACAACATGAAGGCGAGAACCGTCTGGAAGTGAGGCATCAACAAAGGGCGAGGATCGGTCAAGCCTTCGACCAGTTGGCCTCAGCATTCGCTCAACCAAACCTGCGATCTCTTGGTCCGAAAACTGCAACTGCGTCCGCTCAGGAACTCCGGATCTGGCAACAAATACCTTGCCCGGTCCGTTTAGCCAGATCTCCTCAATAGTTACATCGTCTAAGAGTGGCTGAAGTTCACCAAAGCCAAAGAGCCGGTCCTCGGCAAGTCTGCGCAGGTCTAACTCCTCCTGGAGACTAAAAGCCTGATTTCGCTCCTCAGCGGCCTGATCCACGGCAAGATTGAGAGATGCTGCAGGCGTCGCCTTAGAAGCAATTGCTCTACTTCTTGCGTCATCACTGATCTTGTCCAGCAGAGTTGCCACTTTTCACCTCACATTTCTTGAGGTTCAGCCTCCAATATTGAAAATATCCTCGCTTGAGTTATCCACAGGGCACTTTTTGGGGTAACATAGTTGAGCACGCGGGAGTGGCGAAATTGGCAGACGCACTAGATTTAGGTTCTAGCGTTGAGAGACGTGTGGGTTCAAGTCCCACCTTCCGCACCAGTGCCAAATAAAAAAACCTCGGATTTGATCCGAGGTTTTTTTATTTAAGCGTGTTCGGCAATTGAGATTTAGATCACAGCTTTAACCCGGCGCAATAGAAGTACCGAGCCGGCAGCAACTAGGCAAAGAACTGCTGCAGTTATCCAAGCTGTGAAATATGAGCCCTGGGTTTCACGAATCGCACCAGCAAACTCGGCGGCAATAGCGGCACCAACCATGTGAGCCGCAAACACCCAGCCATAAACGGATGGTGATTGTGCTCGGCCAAAGTATCGTCGACATAATTCGATGGTTGGCGGAACCGTAGCAATCCAATCGAGGCCATAGAAAACAATAAAGAACAACAAGGGCGGTTCAACTGTTGGCCCGAGCACAAATGGCACCGTAAACAAAGCAAGACCCCGAAGACCGTAGTAAAAAACCAAGAGAATGATTGGGTTCACGCGGTCGGTTAACCAGCCCGACAAGATCGTTCCCACGAAATCGAAAATACCCACCACGGCCAGCAAACCTGCGGCCGTGCCGGCAGGCATCCCATGGTCATGTGTCGCTGGGATGAAATGTGCGCCGATCAAACCGTTTGTGGTCCAACCGCAAACGAAAAATGTTCCGGCCAAAATCCAAAATGCCGGTTTTCTAGCCGAAGCAAACAAGACAGTAAGGGTGGATCTGAAGGTTTTCGGCGCCGGCGCTCCAGTCGCATCCGGGTGAGGACCACCATAGGGCTGCAAACCAATTTCTTCAGGCGAATTCCTAAACATAATTGCAAAGACTGGTATGACGGCCGCGGCGAAGGCGGCAACGATAAGCGATGAAACACGCCATCCCTGTGTCATAACTACCTGAGTGAGAGCGGGCAAGAAAACCAGCTGACCAGTGGCGTAGGCAGCCGAGAAGATACCGGTTACCAGCCCCCGCCGATGTGAAAACCAGCGATTTGCCACGAGAGACCCAAATACCAGCGCCAAACAGCCGGTGCCGATACCGACAAATACACCCCAATAGAGCACCAACTGCCAAGATTGGGTCATGGTGACGGTCAAACCCGTGCCAAGGGCTACCAGGGTCAACGCAAGAATTGCAACTCGCTTGGGGCTAAAACGCTCCATGAGAGTCGCGGCAAATGGTGCTGTGAGGCCGTAAATAACCAAATTTACCGAGACTGCCGCGGAGGTGATGCTCCGGGTCCAACCAAACTCCATCTCGAGTGGCATAAACATAATCGAGGTTGTTGAGCGGAATGCCGCCGCACAGATTAGGGTGAGAAAAGTTACCGATGCAACCAACCAGGCCCGATGAATTCTCATCTCTTGAGCCTAGCCCAAGCCCGATAACAAGTTAGCTATGGAAGTGCTGCCGCAGAAGCCACAGCCGCTCCCGCATTCACGATACCCACACCACAAATTCCCTTAACCTCGCACTCGCTTCCAGTAGGGAACTTCGTCGCAGTTGCTTTCAACACTTCCCAAACCTGGTCAAAAGTTATCTTCGGTTTGACCGAGTAGATCAGCGCGACTACGCCTGTGACAATCGGGGCGGCCATGCTGGTGCCCTCTTCATACGCGTAATCTGGCAACAATGGGGTGGTCTTACCGGTGTTGATTGTGGACAGGATCTTGCCGCCGCTTTCAGCCGGAGAATCACCAGGATTCTTGCTGTCGCCGCCGGGAGCTGAAATGTCTACGCCAGCCATTTGCCCAGTGCTATCTAGGATCGAGTAATTCGAGTACGACGCACGGTCGCCCGAATAGCGAGTCGCTCCAACATTGATTGTCGGGTAGCAGTTTCCTGGGTATGACGCGGTGGCTGGCATATTGAAGTTGCCTGCTGCGCTAATCACGGTGACACCGGCTTTCTTCAAATCTGCCAAAGCGTCCTCGGTGGCACCGGTGGCCTGACCCGGTAGGCGACAAGGGGTTGCTGTGTCGGTACCCATCGACATGTTGACCACCTGCGCTGGAGTCTTGTTGTCCGGTGCACCATCGACATGAATTCCCGCAGACCAGCGCAGCGCAGCAATCAGATCGGAGGACTTTCCACCGTCACTACCGAGCGCACGAACTGGCATTATTTTTACGTTGGGGGCGACGCCCGCAACACCAATGTTGTTCGACTGAGCCCCAATGATTCCTGCGACATGCGTCCCGTGCCAAGAGCTAGGGTCATTACCAAAAAAGTCGCCAGGATCAGCATTATTGGCATCCCAGCCATCCCCATCACCTGATGAAGCGACATCGCTTACGAAGTCGTAACCAGGGATCACTTGATTGTCTAGATCCGGGTGTGCGGTGATACCGCTATCGATAACCGCAACAATGACGTTTTTTGATCCCATTGTCCTCGACCAGGCATTGGTCACGTTTACGCCAAAAGGCGCAGTCAATGCCCACTGCTTGTTGAAAAGCGGGTCCAGCGGCGTTACCCCAGGAACACTAGATGTTGCTCCCCTAGCATTTTTGGCCGCGACCGAAACTGTGTAGGTGATATTTGGCACTAAACCGTTGAATACACAGGTGGTTTCTGAAGGAGGCGCAGAGCAAGTTACTGGAGTTTGCCCAGTCGCAGTCGCCGTTGCGATATAGCCAAGTAGCGGTAAGCCCCCCGTCTGGGTTTTATTTTGAGAAACCCAGTGCGGCGAGGTTGAACCGAATGCCGTGTTTGACCCATTGAAAACCGGGGCCTGAGGCGTTGATGTGAGAGTAAGGCTGGTCGGAATCGAAAAAGACCCCACTTTTGTAGCAGTTGCTAATTTCGTGATCGCGGCAATTCTAAAAGAGTATTTAACTCCTGGCTTTAGACCCTGCTTCACAGTGAGAGATGTGTTTTTAGAGGTGGATGAAATTAGAAACTTCCAGCCTGCGCCATCATTGCTTTCAATTCGATAACCAACCAAAGTTGCGCCGCTAATGCTTGCGGGAGCAGACCAGGACAGTTTTACGGCGGCTTGATCGGGGGCAATCGCAGACCAAGCATCTTTTGCTGACAGTAATCTAACGGCGCTAGCGGGCTTTAGCGCAGCTAAGTCTTTGGACAAAACTGGTTTGGTAAGGCCAGCTGGCAGGATTCTGCGGTCCAGTTCGACAGCCGCTACGCGAGGATCACTTGCGATTCTCAATGCGGCAGCGGTTGCCACACCTGCAGATAAATCTTTATCAAACCCAACGCTGTGCCATCCTTCGCCAATGTCACGACCGAGGTTTAAGTCGATTCCAACGGCATTCTCTCCGGTGGGCTGACCATCCACGGCGACTGGAGAAATGCCAGATTTATACTTCACAATTAGCCCGGCAGCGTTAAACGAGGTGTCGGTTAGCGCTGGATCGGCAGTGGCCCAGGATGGCGAGATTCCAATCGCCCCTAACCCGAGAGTTAGAGCAGCGGCAAGGACAGTCTTCGAAAACCTCATGGTTCCAGCCTAGGTGCTTAACCTGAAGGAACTCTGTGTGTGCTCGGAGGATTTACTTAGAGGCTTTTTTGCATCAGAATTGTGCCCAACCATCGGCCAAACTTGAAGCCGACTTTAGCCAAATGGCCTTGATGCTTGAACCCGAAACTTTCATGTAGTGAGATTGATGACTCGGCACCTTTGTCAGAAATAACCGCAACTATTTCCTTTACGCCAGCCGCTTTACTCTGGTCGATTAATTCCGCCAGGAGTTTAGTTCCGACTCTTTTGCCAATTGCCGCGGGGCGTAAGTAGATGCTGTCTTCCACGGTACGACGGTAAGCCGCTTTTAGCCGCCAAGGTGCGACGTAGGCGAAACCCAGAATTTCCCCACCAGCGCTTTGTGCCACAATGAACGGCAACTTGAGAGACTGAACCCATTCCAATTTGTGTTGCCATTCCGCATGGGTCATGGCATCTAGGTCAAAGGTCACGACACTGTTGCGAATGTAGTAGTTATAAATTTCGACAATCTGGGAGAGATCTGCGCTAGTGGCCCCACGAAGTGTAATTTCGGTCGACACCGGCTGGGTGCCCTTGGCGCGCATTGCTCTCACGAGTCGCCATCGTGATTCAGAATCCAGTGCCATCGAGCGCTCCTAACAAGACCAATCTATCGCCGTCTCGCCGGCGGCAATGAGCAATGCGTTTGCCTTCGAAAAAGGTTTCGAACCGAAGAAGCCTCGCCTTGCAGACAAAGGGCTTGGGTGCGCTGAACTGATCACTTCAGCATCACAGAGAACTGGCGCCAGTTGCTGCGCCTGATTTCCCCAGAGAATTGCCACCAGAGACCGTCCCCTCTTTCTATTGAGAGCGCGAATTGCCAAGTCGGTAAAAGCACCCCAGCCTAAATCAGAATGGGCACCCGCATCGGAGGCATCGGTGGTGAGGTGGCGGTTGAGTAAAAATACGCCCTGTTGAACCCATTTGGTTAGGTCACCCGAGTTGGAGACTCCCTTGCCAAGATCGTCGCCCAGCTCTCGGAGAATATTGTTCAAACTTCTAGGTAGCGGTTTGGTCTCTGGAGATACAGCAAAGGACAATCCGATTGCATGGCCGACCGTTGGATAAGGATCTTGACCAACAATGAGCACTTTAATTTCTTCCATTGGTTGCTCAAAAGCGCGCATAACAAGGTGCTTGGCTGGCAGGAATTGCTCATGTCTGGAATCGAGTTTTTCTTCCAACTCATCCAAGGTTGCCTTTGATTCAGGGATGGCGCGCTGCCAGCTTGAATGCATCTGCTCAAAAAACATAGTCCAAGCCTAAGGATTAGTTTGCCGATAGGCTTAACCCAAATGGATTTTCAGACCCCCGAAGACACAGTTCCCTCGTCATTTGTAACCGAGGAACTCAGTCGTCAACTCATCGGACGCCCTCCGGCGACCGGAGCGTGGCGCGATGGGGACCCGGCCGGTGACCGCCAATTTGCATCGTTCGCGAATTTAAAACTCGAGAGCGGTAGGACTCTGGCCGCTGGTCGAATTGCCTTTGAAACCTGGGGCGAGTTGAACCACGAGCACACGAATGCCGTTCTTGTGCTGCACGCACTAACTGGCGATTCGCACGCCACCGGGCCTGCGAGCAAGGCACACCCAACCGAAGGCTGGTGGAGCGACATCATCGGCCCGGGTTTGGCAATAGACACCGATAAATACTTTGTGGTTGCGCCAAACATGCTTGGCAGTTGTCAAGGCTCGACTGGCCCTAGTTCTCTTGACTCAAATGGTCGCGAGTTTGGTGCGCTATTCCCATACTTGACCATCCGTGATCAGGTGAACGCTCAGCATGAACTGGCTAAAACTCTTGGGATTAAGACCTGGTACGCAGTGATTGGCGGCTCAATGGGAGCAATGCATTCACTCGAATGGGCGATTATGTACCCTGATTCGCTCAAGCGGGTTGCCGTTATTGCGGCCCCGGCAATCACAAGCGCAGACCAAATTGCAACAAATTCGGTGCAAGTCGAAGCAATCATGACCGACCCTGCCTTCGCAGACGGAAACTACTACGACGCAAAGCCGGGTTTTGGGCCACATCGAGGGTTGGCTCTAGCTCGTCGCATGGCTTTGCTGAATTATCGTTCACACAGTGAACTAAATGACCGTTTTGAGCGCAGTTGGCAGTCGGCTGTGAGCCCGCTTGGTCGAGGCGGTCGTTTTGCCGTTGAGAGTTACCTCGACTTTCACGGAAATAAATTCACTAGACGTTTCGACGCGAACAGTTACATCACACTAGTTGAAGCGATGAATTCGCATGACGTTGGTCGTGACCGAGGCGGCGTCGAAGCCGCCCTTGGCACTGTCAAGGCCAAGTCTTTGGTTGCCGGCATAGATACCGATCGCTGCTTCCCGATTTCTGACCAGCAACGAATCGCGAATCACATCGGGGGCGAAATTATCGGTGGCGGGCTCCAGACAATTGAGTCCTCTTATGGGCACGATGGCTTTTTGATCGAGCGTGACCTAGTTGGGCCACTTATCCAGCAGCTTCTTGAAGCTTAGGAACTTTCTTAAACTTCTCTAAGGTCGGGCTTGCGAGCCAAGCTGGAGTCAGGCTTGCGAGCCAAGCTCGCCAATTGAAGGTTTAGCCAAATCAATAAAGCCAATAACAGCGCGTTTCTCACCGTAATCAGGGAAATTCCAAAAAGCCCCAGGCTGATTAGGTTTGAATAAAAGACCGGGTAAATCAGGTTTGTTAGGAAGGCAATTGCCAATCCTAGGCCAGCCCCGATGCGCCATTTTGGTAAACCAAAAAGTATGCCGGCCATCAATGGGACCACGAGCCAAATTTCGTACTGCGGTGAACCAACTTTGTTAAAGAAAATCAAATCCAACGCGGCTGTAGTTGAAGCAACCGCAAAAAGATGCTTTGGCTCTGCACCTAAGCGATGGGCGCGGACGCTAAGCCATACTGTGATGGCAATTGCACCCACCAAGACAAAGTCCATAACTGTTGAAGCGGTGTTTACAAATGAACCGTAAATCTGATTGGTGACCAACTGAGTATCAAAGTAGATTCCTACACCCGGAACCCTTGCAAATGCTGCCCACAACCAAATCAGGGCAACCGGAGATTCAATTTGAATACCTCGATTTCCCTGCATTGTTACGAAACTTAGCAGCGAAGAATTACCACCGATTAGGAGACCTGCCGCCAGTAATGCGACCGAAGTGCCAATTGCAAAAATCGCAACTTGAAATCTGCGAATCGCACTAACGAAAAGCGACATTGCAGCGGCAACCGGCCAAATCTTTATCCAAGCACCAAGGGTGAAAAAAATCATCGCCAACCTTGGTCGGTCACGGTAGACCTGAACCAAGCCGAGCATTGCCAAGAATGTGGCAGGCGCATCGATACGCCCAATAGCCACAGGCCCCAGCAGCGCGATAAAGGCAAGGTAGAAACCAGCTGCCGTAAATGCCCGCTTGCCCTCGCGACCCCAGTCAACAATTGCGCTCACGCCAACCAGATTTAGAATGCCGATCAGCACGATCCAACCGGTCATGATTCCCGCAGAACCACCGAGCAACTTTGCCAGGTACATCGGGACAAGCGCCAAGAATGGGTAAACCCAAGGAGTATTGATGCCATAAAGAAAATGAAAATGTGCCATTTGCTTCAACCAGACACCATAGAGGACTACGTCATTTAGTGGCGAAGTTTGTGGGTTGATGACAGTTTCGAAAACTAACCAAATGTGAACGAGAATGACTGCAAGCCAGAGCAGTGAAAGCTTAAAAAACATATGCCTTAACAATAGTTCGAACGGCTTCAGCGATGTCCAAGGCTGCCACGGGACCCTGTTCTGCGGCAAGGTCACCGGCTTGAGCATGGAGCATGGCAGCAGCAAGAGCAATTTCACTGAGTGTCAGATCACCAAATTCTAGGTAGCTGACATTTTGTGCCACCAGAGCGCCAAGTATTCCAGCGAGGACATCGCCACTGCCGGCGGTCGCCAAAGCTGGGTTGCTGGGTTCAGTTTGAAAAATACCTCCCTGCGGGTCAGCGATGGTAGTGATGTTGCCTTTTAGCAGCACCACCTGGTTGGTGAGTATTGAGGCCTGTTTCGCGGCATCAATGGGGTCTAATTCGATTTCTTGACGGGTCAGATTTGAGCCAAACCGAGCTAGTAGAGACGATAACTCCCCGGCATGCGGAGTCAAGATTGATTGCGCTAAGGTCACGTCGAAGTCTGCGATGGCCAAAGCACCAGCATCAATAATTGCAAATCCAGTTTTTTGCAGTACGTTCAGTATTCTTCTTGCCTGTTCGCCTCGGTCAGTGTTGGCAACCCCAGAACCAACCACCCAGCACTGAACCCTGCCATCCTGAAGCACAACCTCTGGTCTGACCTCGAGTAGCAAGCGGCCACATTCATCCGGCCCAAGATATCGAACCATGCCAATTCCGGTTCGAGTCGCTGCAGTCACACCCAGAATCGCCGCCCCGGGATACTCAGTTGAACCGGACACAAAACCAACGACGCCCCGCGAATACTTATCATCCATGGCGGTAGGTCGGCGCAGGACGCGTTCTAGGAGTTCCATGCCCCAAGGCTACCGTTTAGAGTTCTAGACATGACCAAGCTTTTTGAGACCATAACAATTCGAGATCTAACCGTTCGCAACCGAATCTGGGTGGCACCGATGTGTCAATACTCAGTTGAAGATCTTGATGGCGTGCCAACCGAGTGGCACCTTGTCCACCTCGGATCTCGAGCGGTAGGCGGCGCAGGGTTGATTGTTGTCGAGGCAACCGCAGTTTCCCCAGAGGCGCGAATCTCCCCCTGGGATGTTGGCATTTGGAATGATGAACAAGCCGATGGCTGGGCATACATCATCGATTTCATGCATGAGCATGGGTCGGCAGTGGGCATTCAGTTGGCTCACGCGGGAAGAAAAGCCTCAACCTACCGCGAATGGTCCGGTCACGGTTCGGTGCCGGCTAGCGAAGGCGGCTGGGAAACCGTTTCGTCAACCAGCGAGCCATTTGGTGAATACCTTTCTCCACGCCAATTAGAGACAGCAGAAGTGTCTGACGTGGTTAAAGATTTTGTAACAGCTGCCAGAAGAGCCCAAGATGCTGGCTTCGACGCCATCGAAATTCATGCCGCCCATGGCTACCTGATTCACCAATTTCTATCTCCACTTACAAATAAGCGCACAGATATCTATGGCGGAGATTTAGAGAACCGAGCACGTCTCTTGGTTCAAATCGTTGAAGGCATCAGGACCGAAGTTGGAGAAGGCATGCCGATTTTGGTCAGATTCTCAGCAACCGACTATGTTCCAGGCGGTTGGGATGAAGCCCAAACTGCGGAAGTTGCCAGAATGTGCGCCGAGGCAGGTGCTGACTTGTTCGATATTTCGACCGGAGGGTTGGTTACCGGAGTGAACATCCCAACTGGGCCCGGATATCAGGTTCCATTCGCAGAATTTGTTGCCGGTAAAGTTGACCAACCGGTTGCCGTCGTCGGGCAGATCACCACCGGTGTGCAGGCCGAGGAGATTTTGCAGAATGGCAATGTCGAAGTGATCATGATTGGCCGCGCCGAATTGCGCGACCCAATGTGGCCATTGCGCGCCGCCCACGAGCTTGGCGTTGAAGTTAGTTATTGGCCAAATCAATACAAACGAGGCAGGTTTTAGAACTTAATCGCGGAAATTAACCGCGACGAGTGGCGTCCTGGACTTCACCGACAAGCTCTTCCAAGATGTCCTCCAGGAATAGGACTCCCTGCAAACTACCGCCACGGTCGAGCACCTTTGCCATGTGGGAGTTAACTCTTCGCATCGTGGCAAGGGCATCTTCAAGTTCCATGCTTGACGAAAGAGAAATCATATTTCGAACTCGCTTGGAAGGGAACTGGCGATCCACCTCTTTGTCGGAGAGATCGATGACGTCTTTGAGGTGCAAATAGCCAACGATTTCGCCTTCAGCGCCAGTGAGCGGATACCGAGAGAAACCATACTTGGCCACAGCCTGCTCAACTTCGCGCGGGGTGATTGCCTCATCAAACGAGACCACATTGGCAAACGGCACCGCGACGTCGCGAACCTTTTTTTCGGTGAACTCAAAGGTATTGCTCAGAGCTCCAGAGGTATCGGTAAGCACTCCCTCTCGCGTGGAATGCTCAACAATGTCTTCTACCTGATCCAAGGTGTATGCGCTGTTGGCTTCATCCTTGGGCGCAATTCCAAATATTCTCAAAATCCCGTTTGCTGTGGCGTTAAGCGAAACCACGATTGGCCTAACAACCTGTGCGACACCATAGAGAGCTGGCACCAAAATTAGCGCCGCTCTTTCTGGAACTGAGAAAGAGATGTTCTTTGGCACGATTTCACCAAGCACTACATGTAAGAACGAAACCAAAATTAGGGTGATGGCAAAGGCAACACCCGCACCAGCTGACTCTGATAGCCCCAAGCCTAAAAGCAACGGTTCGAGCAGTGCGTGAACGCTCGGTTCAGCGATGATCAGGATTAGCAGCGAGCAAATCGTCACGCCCAATTGTGTGGTTGCCAACATCAGCGAAACTTTTTCCATCGCCTTGATAGTTATTTTTGCCGGGCGGCTTCCAGCCTCGGCTCTTGGTTCAATTTGCGCCCTTCGGGCAGTAATCACAGCGAACTCAGCTGCAACAAAAAAGCCATTTCCTAATAAAAGCAATAAGAACCAGCCAATTCCAGCCCAAGGGTTAGTCATTCTTTAAAACCTCACCCTCGATTTGGACGGTGGGTGAGAATCGGACCCGATCAACCCGACGCCCATCCATGCGTTCAACTTTCAAAACGCCATCTTCGATTTCCACTGTGTCTCCAACACCGGGAATACGGCCAAGGGCGCTCATCATGAAGCCTGCGACGGTTTCATAAGCGCCATCGGCAGGCACCTTGATTGCCATCTCTAGCAATTCATCTGGCCTGGTCATTCCAGGAAATAACACTGATGAGTTTGCGCCTCTGGTGACCCCAGCCTTGGCACGATCGTGTTCGTCAACCAGTTCACCAACCAGCTCTTCAACTAGGTCTTCAAGCGTGGTGAGCCCGGCAACCCCGCCGTACTCATCCACAACGATGGCAAACTGCAGGCCCTTGGCGCGAAGTTCAACCATCAGGGTTTCCAACCGCATTGTTTCAGGAACCCGCAGGGCGTCGACCATAATGGCGGTAACCGGCACCTCTTCACGCTTTTCCCGAGGGATTGCGGCTGCGCGTTTGACGTGTGCAACACCAATCACATCATCGGAAGAATCTTCAATCACCGGAAAACGCGAGTGACCGGTTTCAATGGAGAGTTCGATTACGGCCTTAACCGAGTCATCAACGTGGAGGCTGGCCATTCTCGTGCGCGGGGTCATTACATCGGCCGCCACCAATTGGCTAAGTGCCAAGGTTTTGGTTAGCAAGGTGGCTGTTTGGGCGTCTAGCGCGCCAAGGCTAGCCGACCTGCGAACCAGAGAACTAAGTTCCTCGGCGGTTCGAGTTGAACTCAACTCCTCTTTCGGTTCGATACCGATCGAGCGAACGATTCCATTGCCGGCAGCGTTCAGAATAAAAATCATCCAGCTGAAAAGCCAAGTGAACGCTAACTGAAAATTCACGACGAATCGATTTACTTCCAGCGGCAGAGTCAAGGCCAGCTTTTTGGGAACCAATTCACCGAAAAGCGTTGACACCAACGTGGTCAAAAACATGGTTAGAACAAGAGAGATGGCAGTTTGAGTCTCAACCGAGGGTTTACCGCCCAATCCGAGAGCATTCATCAGTGGCGACAGCGTTCCGAAGAGCAAGTGCGAGAGCGCCGGTTCTGCCAAGAAGCCGGTGAGCATTGTGGTCAGAGTGATTCCGAGTTGGGCACCTGAGAGGTGGGTGGTTGTGCGCCTTAGTGCACGGATGCTGTTAGCCAGCCCCTTTTCCCCGCGCTCCGCGCGACCTTCGAGGTCACTTCGCTCGAGATTCAGCATTGAAAATTCGCTGGCAACGAAGATTCCCGTGCCCGCGGTCAGCAGAAGACCAAAGGCGAGCATAAGCCAGTCACTCATCGAGCCCCACCGCCCGAAATACTATGGTCTGAGTTTTCCATCTTGTTCTAAGCATAACCAGCGAGAAGGTAGGCTTAAGGAGCAAATCGAACGGCAATCATAAAGAGGTGGTTTCTCTGTCTATCAACGGCGAGAATTCGAACGGCGACAACGATTTTGGGGCCAATGACTGGCTAGTTGACGAAATGTACGAGCAGTACAAGAGCAACCCTGATTCGGTAGACAAAGAGTGGTGGCCAATCCTCGAGAAGTACCAGCAGAGCAAGGGTTCAACCCCGATTGCGCCCGTGTCCACATCCACACCATTGGTGGCCAAGACCACCCGCATCGAACCAAAGGCACAACCGATTCCGGCACAGGCGCCGGTTACCGAGTCAATCGCAACCATCACCACCGACGACTCCGAAGAAGCCGAAGACCAGATCAACACCCTCAAGGGCATGGCCAAGGCATTGGCTTCAAACATGGATGCCTCAATCAAGGTTCCTACCGCGACCTCGGTTCGCACCATCCCTGCAAAGCTTTTGATTGACAACCGCATTGTGATTAACAGTCACCTCTCGCGCACCCGCGGCGGCAAGGTTTCTTTCACTCACATTCTTGGTTTTGCGCTGGTGCGTGCACTCAAAGAGTTCCCAAGCCAAAACGTTTACTATGCCGAGATCGACGGCAAGCCTTCGGCAATTTCGCCGGCAAACATCAACTTTGGCTTGGCCATTGACATCCCTAAGCCTGATGGCACACGAGCACTGCTGGTGCCAAACATTAAGCGCGCCCAGCGCCTGAACTTTGCCGAATTCTTGACCGCCTACGAGGACCTAGTTAAGAAGGCTCGCGACAATAAATTGACCGCCGATGACTTCGCCGGCTCTACAGTTTCACTCACTAACCCTGGCGGAATTGGAACAGTTCACTCGGTCCCTCGCCTAATGCAGGGTCAGGGTTGCATCATCGGTGCAGGTGCACTTGACTACCCGGCCGAATTCCAGGGCATGAACGAGGCTTCGCTTTCGAAGATGGGCATCAGCAAGACCATCACCTTGACCTCAACCTATGACCACCGCGTCATACAGGGTGCCGGTTCGGGAGAGTTCTTGAAGAAGGTCCACGAGCTACTTCTCGGCCAGCGTGGTTTCTATGAAGAGATTTTCGCTTCGCTGCGTATCCCTTATGAGCCTGTCCTATGGGTCGAAGATTTCGACCAGGATGACAGCGATGACCGCAGCAAGGCGTCTCGCATTCAAGAATTGATCAACGCATATCGCGTTCGTGGCCACCTAATGGCCGATGTCGACCCGCTGGAATATCAGCAGCGCTCACACCCAGACCTCAACATCTTGAACCACGGTTTGAGCCTTTGGGATCTAGACCGCACCTTCAAGACCGGCGGTTTTGGCGGAAAGAGCAAGGCACAATTCCGCGACATCCTAAAGATTCTGCGCGACAGCTACTGCCGCACAATCGGTGTCGAATACATGCACATCCAAGACCCAGCCCAGCGCCAATGGTTCCAAGACAACTTAGAGCGACCATACGAAAAGCTAAGCCGCGATGAGCAAATGCGCATCTTGGGCAAGCTAAACGAGGCAGAGGCGTTCGAGACCTTCTTGCAGACCAAATTTGTGGGCCAGAAGCGCTTCAGTCTTGAAGGTGGCGAATCTACAATCGCCGCGCTTGATGAGATTCTCCAGGCGGCAGCAAATGCAGGAATGCAAGAGGTTGCCATTGGTATGGCTCACCGTGGCCGCCTCAACGTACTAACCAACGTTGCTGGCAAGACTTACGGTCAGGTTTTCCGCGAATTCGAAGGAAACACTGACACCAAAACCGTGCAAGGTTCGGGCGACGTGAAGTACCACCTCGGCACCGAGGGTGTCTTCACCAGCGCGGAGGGCAACAAGGTTGCCGTCTCACTTGCTGCAAACCCTTCGCACCTAGAGGCAGTGAACCCAGTTCTAGAGGGAATCGTTCGTGCCAAGCTTGACGTGATGGACTCGATTCCTCGCGAAGAGTATCCAGTCCTGCCGATCTTGATTCACGGTGACGCCGCGTTCGCGGGTCAGGGTGTAGTTCCCGAGGTCCTCAACATGTCGCAGCTCCGCGGCTACAAGGTTGGCGGCACGATCAACATCGTGATCAACAACCAAGTTGGTTTCACCACTCCTCCGGGCGAATCTCGTTCAACGGTTTATTCAACTGACGTTGCAAAAGCAATTCAGGCGCCAATTTTCCATGTGAACGGTGACGACCCTGAAGCAGTTGTTCGTGTTGCTCAGATGGCATTTGCCTTCCGTCAGCAGTTCAAGAAGGACGTCGTTATTGACATCATCTGTTACCGCCGCCGCGGTCACAATGAAGGCGACGACCCATCGATGACCCAGCCTCTGATGTACAACCTGATCGAAGCGAAGCGTTCGGTTAGAACCTTGTACCTAGAGTCTCTAGTTGGCCGTGGCGACATCACTCGCGAAGATTACGAGGCAGCAAACGCGTCGTTCCAAGCCCGCCTCGAGGGTGCCTTTGTTGAGGTTCACGAGGCGATGGCGCAGCCGGTTTCTCTGGTTCCTCGCCCGGTCGGCATTGGCACCACTGCCAGCGACCACCCTACCGTTGCCCAGCAAACCGCAATTTCGCGCGAGGTGGTTGAGCTCATTGGTAACGCTCACAACAACCAGCCTCCTGGTTTCCATGTGCACCCTAAGCTTCAGCAACTTCTTGCCAAACGAGTCGAAATGTCTCGTGAGGGTGGAATCGACTGGGGCTTTGGTGAGCTATTGGCACTTGGTTCGCTGGTGCTCGAGGGCAAGCCGGTTCGCATGGCCGGTCAGGACAGCCGCCGAGGCACTTTCGTTCAGCGTCACGCAGTCTTCCACGACCGCGAAAACGGTCAGGAATGGTTGCCGCTTCGAAACCTATCGGCAGATCAAGCCAAGTTCTACATCTACGACTCACTGTTGAGCGAGTACGCGGCGATGGGCTTTGAGTATGGCTACTCGGTCGAGAATGAAAACGCGTTGGTTCTTTGGGAAGCCCAGTTTGGCGACTTTGCCAACGGCGCCCAGACCATCATCGATGAGTTCATTTCTTCAGCCGAACAGAAGTGGGGCCAGCACTCAGGTGTGGTCTTGCTTTTGCCACACGGCTATGAGGGTCAGGGTCCTGACCACTCGTCAGCTCGAATCGAACGCTATTTGCAGCTCTGCGCTGAGAACAACATGACTGTTGCTCAGCCTTCTACTCCTGCCTCGCATTTCCACTTGCTTCGTCGCCAGGCATACTCAAGCCCGCGTCGCCCGCTCGTGGTTTTCACACCAAAGTCGATGTTGCGTCTAAAGGCAGCATCAAGCTCGGTTGAAGACTTCACCAACGGCTCTTTCCGCCCAGTTATCGATGACGAGCAGGGTCTAGACAAAAATGCCGTGACCCGCGTCCTGTTCTGTTCAGGCAAGGTCTATTGGGATCTGCTTGCCGAGGCACAAAAGACCGGCGACAAGAGCACCGCGATTGTGCGCGTTGAACAGCTTTACCCAACGCCGGTTGATGAAATCAAGGCAACCTACGCACAGTATCCAAACGCCGAACTTTATTGGGTGCAGGATGAACCAGCCAACCAGGGCCCTTGGACCTACATTGGTTTGTTCTTGCCTCGCTACATGAACGGTCAGGTTGCAAAGCTTGTCTCTCGCCCAGCTAGCGCATCTCCGGCCACTGGTTCGGCTAAGCGTCACGCAGCTGAGCAGGCAGACCTAGTCGCGCGCGCTTTCGCCAGATAATCACCAACCCGATGACAGAGCAGGCAAGACGCAATATCCGAATCGTCATTCTTGGCGATGGTCTTGTCTCGGCCGCCGGTGACCCAAAAGGCATGGGTTGGGTTGGTCGCGTTACGGCAAAAACACCGTCAACTTCGCCTCGCATCGACATCTTTGCGTTACCTGCACCCGATGAAACCACCAGTATGCTGGCCGAGCGTTGGACCGATGAGGTAAAACGTCGGTTCAGCGCAGAAACCGAAAATCGCTTGGTGATTGCACTTTCGAATGCCGATCCGGCTGCCGGAATTTCGATTTCGCGAAGTCGACTAAATATTGCGACCATCGTTGATGAGGCAAAACGTGCCGGAATTGAATCATTTCTAGTTGGCCCAACTCCTCACCGAAACCCGGAATTGAACAACGAAATCGAGCACCTAGCCACCGGTTTTGAAGATGTGGCCTCGCGTCGCGGTATTCCATTTGTCGACTGCTTTAGACCGCTGGTTGAGCACGTGGGCTGGAATGAGGAAATTTCACTAGCTGAGAATCACCTACCGGGCCAGATTGGCCACGGGCTTATTGCTTGGTTGGTGCTAAACCGCGGTTGGTACGAGTGGTTGGGTCTTCCCCAGGATTAGTGAACGCCGCCGTTTGCTTGAATTCGGCGAATTTCGCCCAAAATCTTTTCGGCTAACTCCTGCGGAGGCAACTCTGAACAGGCCTTTTGAACCACGCCATTGATGAAGTGTTCCATGTCGTAGTCGGTCTCGCAGCTGTCGCAATTTGCCAAGTGGGCCGTCACGTCGGCGATTTCTTGAGGACTCAACTCGTTGTGCAGATACTCGTGCACGTGGCGTTTAGTTTCTTGGCAGTCAAACTCAGGCATTAGCGTCTCCCCCGGTGGTATCGGTCACGTCATAGCCCTCTTCACGGGCATAGTCGACGAGAAGTTTCCTTAGTAGTTTTTTACCCCGATGCAAACGGCTCATCACAGTGCCGATCGGGGTGTCCATGATTTCGGCAATTTCGGCGTATGGCAATCCGTCAACCACCGCATAGTAAACAACCATGCGGAATTCTTCAGGGATGTCCTGCAAAGCCTTACGAATGGTTTCGGAAGGCAAATTGTCGATCGCTTCAAGTTCAGCCGATCTCGATGACGTGGCTGTGACCGACTCTGCGGAACCTACTTGCCAGTCTTCCAAATCGTCTAGCCCGCCCTTGGCTTGATCCTTTGCTCGCTTGTTGTACATGTTGATGTGGGTGTTGGTCATGATTCGGTAGAGCCAGGCTTTTAGGTTGGTTCCCTGTTCAAATTGCCCCCAGGCCACAAAGGCCTTGGCAAACGCTTCTTGAACCAAATCCTCGGCATCAGATGGGTTTCGAGTCCAGCGCAGCGCAGCACCATAAAGTTGCGGCATAAGGGGCAGCGCTTGCTGTTCAAACGCAAGAATGCGGGCCGGATCGGCCGCGATTTTCTTAGAATTCATCAACTTCGAGTCTAGCCCGTGCTCCTCGAGCCAAGGCCGGGTCTCCAACAAACTCGTCATGGTAAATTTGAACCAATGACTCAGACTCCTTATTCCCAGCCATGGCCTGCCCCTCTAGCTAAAGGGCAACTCGACGCCGTCTTGGCCTTGCCCGGTTCTAAGTCGTTGACCAACCGTGAATTGGTTCTATCTGCCCTAGCGAGCGAGCCAACTTTGCTAACCGCACCGCTTGAATCTCGCGACTCGGCCTTGATGATCGAGGCACTGCGCTTGCTTGGCACCGAGATTCAAAAACAAACCGATGGCAGTCTTCTGGTGACCCCAATGCCATTTGACCACTCGGCAACCATTGATTGCGGTCTAGCCGGCACGGTTATGCGCTTTGTTCCTCCAATTTCAGTCTTAGCCAAAGGCGACATCCAGTTCGATGGTGACCTAGCCGCTCGCCGCAGACCGATGCACACCACGATTGACTCACTAAGGGCGCTCGGCATCAAGGTCACCGATGAAGACACAGGCGCACTACCGTTCACCGTGCACGGAACGGGCTCGGTCTCCGGTGGCGAAGTAACCATTGACGCGTCAGCTTCCAGCCAATTCGTTTCAGGTCTTCTGCTTGCGGCTCCCCGATTCGAAAATGGCATCACCCTTCAGCACGATGGGCACCACCTGCCTTCAATGCCGCACATCGAAATGACGCTGGACTGTCTGGCCAAGCGTGGGGTTAAGGTTTCCAGCACCAATCTAGATGGAGCTTTGGGGCTACCTGAATGGCGCGTCGACCCGGGCGAGATCAAAGGCGGAACGGTTGCTATCGAGCCGGATTTATCAAACGCTGGCCCTTTCTTGGCAGCCGCAATGGTTGCCGGCGGTTCAGTTCACATTCAGGGATGGCCTGATTCGACAACTCAGGTAGGCGACGAATTTGATGGCATTCTGCAGAAGATGGGCGCTCAAATCGTTCGCGAGAATGGCGGCCTGACAATCACGGGTAGTGGCACGATTCACGGCATCGATATCGACCTGTCAATTGGCGGCGAACTTACCCCGGTGATTGCGGCTCTGGCTGCACTTGCCGACAGCCCAACCGTCATCCGTGGCGTTGCCCACCTGCGCGGCCATGAAACGGATAGATTGGCCGCCCTCGCCACCGAAATCAACCGCATCGGTGGAATTGCAAGAGAGACCCCGGATGGCCTGGAAATTGACCCAAGTGATAATTTGCACGGTGCACTTTGGGAAACCTATGAAGATCACCGAATGGCTACCGCAGGTGCCATCATTGGCCTTCGTGTGCCAGGAATCATGATCGAAGACATTAAGACAACTTCCAAAACCATGCCTGATTTCGACAAAATGTGGCTATTTATGCTTGGTGAAGCCCACTGGCAGAATCAACTGGGTGAGGACGCTTGAGTTGGCTCTATGAGCCAGATCCCGGTCAAAACGACCTGGATGAAACCGATGTTCGCGTACGCCCTAATCCAAAGGGAAATAAACCTCGAACTAAGAAACGCCCCGAATATAAGGAGGCCTTGATTGGCCTTGTGACCGGCGTCGACATGGGTAGATACCACGTGCTTCTCGAAGGCGAAGAGCGCATGATTCTTGCCACCATGGGTAAAGAACTTCGCAAGACTGGAGCCGCTGTCGGTGATCGTGTGGCGCTCTCGGGAGACACCTCTGAAACGGCTGGTGCCTTGGCACGAATTGTTCGAGTTGAACCGCGCACCTCACTGCTACGCCGAAGCGCAGACGACTCAGACCAGGTTGAACGTGTGATTGTGGCCAACGCCACGCAAATGGCAATCGTGGTGGCGATTGCAAACCCAGAACCCAGAACTCGACTGATTGACCGGTATTTGGCAGCGGCCTACGATGCTGGGCTAAAGCCAATCCTGGTAATCACCAAGGTTGACCTTGCCGACCCAACCGATTTTCTAAAGAACTTTGAAGGCCTCAGCATCCCGGTGATTAGAAATCGATCGGATGACCCATCGGTGACCGAGTTGCGCAAACTGCTCACCGGCAACACCACGGTCATGGTGGGTCACTCGGGAGTCGGAAAGTCAACGTTGGTCAATGCTCTTGCCCCCGATCAATTTAGAGCTACCGGTGGAGTAAATGCGGTCACCGGTCGAGGACGTCACACATCTTCATCGGTGCGAGCAATTCAACTCAGCGACGCTTGGATTATTGACACCCCAGGAGTTCGCTCGTTTGGGCTTGGGCACGTGAAACCCGAAAACATCCTTCGGTCATTTGAGGACCTGTGGCACGTGATTGAAACCTGCCCGAGAGACTGCAGCCACCTGGCCGGGGCACCCGATTGCGAGCTTGACATCGCAATCACCAAGGGTGCATTGGGTGATTCGGGAGCCCATCGAGTTGACTCATTGCGAAGGTTAATGGCCTCTTTGGCAACCCATGCCGACCCGTTTGAAAAACGTTCATCTGACTCTGAATAGACTTTCACCTATGACCTATAGCGCCGACCTCGCCCTGGCCCAAGAACTTGCCGACATCGCAGATGAGATTGCGCTGAGCCGCTTTCAGGCGCTTGACCTCCATGTCGAAACCAAACCCGACGCTAGCCCGGTAACCGACGCCGACCGCTCGGTTGAGCAGGCGCTAAAGGCAAAACTTGCCGAAGTTCGCCCAAACGATTCACTCATCGGTGAAGAATTTGGAAACAGCACGGGTTCAGGAGAAGGGCCAAAGCGAACCTGGATTATCGACCCGATTGATGGAACTGCGAACTTCATGCGCGGCGTGCCGGTATGGGCGAGTTTGATTGCACTCAAGGTTGACGGAAAGGTAGTTCTTTCAGTCGTTTCAGCGCCTGCCATGGCTCGCCGTTGGTGGGCAGAGCCTGGTGTTGGGGCCTGGACACGCAACATCGATGGCTCCAGTAGACAACTCAAAGTTTCTGCAATTTCAGACCTGAAGCATGCATCGCTTAGCTACAACAACCTTCAGATGTGGGATCAGTCGGGGAAATTGCCCGAGTTGATCGAATTCAGTAGGAAAGTATGGCGTACTCGCGCCTACGGCGATTTCTATTCATACATGCTTTTGGCCGAAGGGTCGGTGGATATTGTTACGGAGAATGACTTAAAGATTTACGACATCGCCGCGCTTGTCCCTATCGTTGAATTAGCCGGTGGGGAGTTCAGCGCATTGAACGGCCCACTGACCGATGAAACCTCGAGCGTACTTGCTACAAACGGAAAGTTGCACGAAGTTACCTTCGCCGCTTTCAACTAAAAACTTAACGACCAAGTCCATCAATTAGGGCCTTAGACAAAAGGAACATCATGCCGATTCTTAACGACATCACAGCAGCGTTTGGAAACACCCCCCTTGTTCGCGTAAACCGCTTGTATCCAGAGTCAAAGGCGACTGTTGCGGCCAAGCTTGAGTTCTACAACCCAACCTCCTCGGTCAAGGACCGCTTGGCAATCGCCATGGTTGATGCTGCCGAGGCATCAGGTGAGCTAAAGCCTGGCGGCTCAATTGTTGAGGCGACTTCGGGAAACACCGGTATCGCACTTGCTGCAGTTGGCGCGGCTCGTGGCTACAAAGTTATCTTGACCATGCCTGAGTCGATGTCAAAGGAGCGACGCGCTTTGCTTCGCGCTTATGGTGCCGAGTTGGTTCTAACCCCTGCGCCTGAGGGCATGAAGGGCGCCGTCGCACGCTCAGAGGCTATTGCTGGAGAAACCGGTGCGGTTTTGGTTAAGCAGTTCGAAAACCCAGCCGGCCCTTTCATCCACGCCACCACCACCGCGCAGGAAATCTGGAATGACACCGATGGCAAGGTTGCCGCTGTGGTTGCTGGAATCGGCACCGGTGGAACCATCACCGGCGTTGGTGAGGCACTGAAGAAGCTAAACCCAGAGATCAAAATCATCGCTGTGGAGCCTGCCGCTTCACCGCTTCTTACCGGTGGTTCGCCTGCCGGGCACCCGATTCAGGGAATCGGCGCAAACTTCATTCCACCGGTGCTAAACACCCACATCTATGACGAAGTTCTAGACGCTCCAAACGAGGAAGCATTCGCTTGGGCACGCGCCGCTGCCACTCAAGAAGGCATCCTTGCCGGCATCTCTGGAGGCGCCGCTCTTTGGGGCGTAAACCAGATTGCAAACCGCCCAGAGTACGCTGGCAAGATTATTGTTGTAATCTTGGCTTCGTTCGGTGAAAGATATCTTTCAACTGCTTTGTACTCTGACTTGATGGACTAAATGCCCCAAAAGAACCCGATTTCTCGAGTAATCGAGGACCTTGACGCAGCTCTAGTGCGTGACCCGGCGACAAACACTCGTTTCGAGATGTTTATGACCTCGCCGGGTCTCCACGCTGTTTGGCAATATCGGGTTTTCAATTGGCTCTGGAAGCTAAAACTACGCACCCTTTCACGAGTGCTTTCAAACTGCACCCGATTTTGGACCGGAATTGAAATTCACCCCGGCGCAACCATCGGTCGCCGCCTGTTCATCGATCACGGTATGGGAGTTGTGGTTGGCGAGACCGCAGTCATCGGTGACGATGTGCACATCTATCACGGTGTGACTTTCGGGGGCAAAACTCTCGAGTCTGTGAAGCGTCACCCTACGGTAGGAAACCACGTCACCATCGGTGCGGGCGCCACTTTGATTGGCAACATTAACATCGGCGACGGCGCGGCAATCGGCGCCAACACCACCGTGACCCACGATGTTGCCCCGGGCACCGTGGTTGTCGGCCAGGCCCCGCGCACCCTTTAAATTAAATAAATCTTTTCAGACTCCAATAGGCGCTGATTCATCGCGCCCACTCCTCTAAGTGATAATGTCTTAACAACTTGCCAAACTTAGTTTGGTGTGAGTGACGAGAACACTGGAGAAACCTGATGACCCAACTTGAAAAGATCTTGCCGTTAAACCTTTTTATTGACTTGGAGCGCTCAGGGCCTATCCCCCTTTACTTTCAGATTGCTCAGAAGATCGAAAGCGCCATCATGAATGGCGACCTTCCGGCAGGCTCACGCCTTGAAAATGAAGTTGCACTTGGTGACCGGCTTGGTCTCAGCCGCCCAACCGTTCGGCGTGCAATTCAAGAGCTCGTCGATAAAGGCCTCTTAGTGCGCCGACGAGGAATTGGAACCCAGGTGGTTCACGGTCAAGTCACTCGAGGAGTCGAATTGACCTCGCTATTTGAAGACTTAGCCCGCAGCGGCAAAACCCCGACCACGAAAATGATTGAAATCAAAGAGGTCAAAGCCGACGCAAAGATGGCTGAAATTCTGGCCTTGGCTGTTGGTTCACCCGTGCTCTATGTAAAGCGCTTACGCCTTGCCGATAATGTTCCGGTGTCGATTCTTGAAAACTGGCTGCCAAGCGAGTTTGTCGATTTAGACCGCGACGCGATGATTGAACACGGTTTGTATCAGCTCTTGCGCTCGCGCGGGGTCAACATCCGAGTTGCCAAGCAGAAGATCGGTGCGCGTAAGGCCACTGCCACAGAGTCAGATTTGCTTGATATTGATAAAAATTCTGCCCTGTTGACTATGGACAGAACCGCCTACGATAACTCTGGTAAAGCCGTTGAATTTGGACATCACTGCTACCGTCCGGACTTGTATTCGTTCGAAGTCACACTTGTCGAGAAATAACCGCGCGAGCGATTTCAACTAGTTCTTGGCTGGGATTGCCAATTCGCCGGTCAAATACTGAGCTTGGCCAAACCCGAATGACCAGTCTTCGGCGCCGTTCTCAACGTAACCGATGAAGACATCTTCGGGAGCAACGCCCGCACGGGCTAACTTTCCTGCAATCGCCTGATACAAAAGCTGCTTGGCGTTGCTTGTGCGGCCACGCTGCGTGAAGATCTGAACCATCACAATTCCGCTCGTGCGCTCAAATCCCAGCCCAGCATCCTGAGCAATTATTGAACCCTCAGCGAGCTGATTGATAATTTGAAATCGATCACGCTCTGGAATTCCATACTGCTCGACGATGGCGTTGTGGATGGCATCAGCAATCTTTTTCACCTGAACTGCATCGCGACCAGACTGCATATCAATTCTCACCAAAGGCATTTTTGACTCCATCAACATCGAAAGAACTTTGTAATGACATTATTACATTTGTAATGACAAAGTTCAAGAGTTGAATTTATTGCGGTGTAAGCAGCTGCCTGAATTTTTCAAGGGCGTCGCGAGAGTCCCCACTTGCAAAACCCTCTAGACCTACCACCCCGGTGTAGCCAAGAGTTTTCAGCTCTTGAGCAATTCTCGGGTAGTAGATTTCCCCGGTTCCCGGCTCCATGCGCCCAGGCACATCGGCAACTTGAATTTCACCAATCCAGTCAAAGCACTCGTTAATGAGTTGGACCAAGTTTCCCTCGCCAATTTGAGCGTGGTATAAATCAAGGTTGAGCTTTAGATTCGGATGATTCACGGCCTCAACTAACTTCAAAGTATCTGCCGCCTTGGCAAATGGGGTTCCAGCGTGATCAACTTTGGTGTTCAAGTTTTCCAAAATAAACACTCGATTTTGGGCCTTACCAAGTTCAGCTATGCGGCTGAGCGTGTCCACGGCTTTGGCCCAATCCGCGGCCGACACCTCTTCACCCGGGATTACGGGCATGCCATTGGAATCCAAACCTGTTCCATGGAGATTCAACCGCGGTGAGTCAATAATTTCAGCAGCCTCAAGAGACAGTGCAGCGGTGCGCAATAATTCATCTGCGCCCGCGTCTGTGATCAAATCGCCCGCGATGTAACCCGTCATGGATGAAAAGGTTGCACCAGTTTCGGCTATCTCTTGGAGATTCTTGGTCGTCCAGTCCCAAATCTCGACCTGGAATCCGAGTTCGTGAATGGCTCGGACTCTATCAACAAATGGAAGATCCAGGAATAGCATCTCTGCGGATGCGGAAAGTTTATAGGTCATTTTTCACCTTTGAATAATGAATATTGGAACGGTCCGATTTAGATTTAGACTACAGCAAATAAGAAACCCGGCGCCTGCGTTGGGAATCGCAAGCGCCGGGCTGTTCAACGACGAACGGTACTAATTACTTATAAAATGCTGGCTTACTTGCATAGGTTGCCTCCACCTTGTCGCCAGAGTGAAGCGCGGAAAGCCCTGCTTCAACCGCCGCTGCGGCAAGATATCCATCCCAAGCGCTTGGGCCGTCGATGGTTCCGCGCTTTACTGCTTTGACCCAACGTTGAATCTGCGAATCGTAGGCTGCCGCAAATCGAGTCTTGAATGACATGTGCTCCTCTGTGGAGATTGAACCACCCGCAAACAGGTTCATCCCGGCAGACCGGCCGATTTCGGCGATTCCCTTCTGGAAAACCGCTTCTGTCTTGACCTGGTAACCGAACTGAACTGATACGTTCATTTCTACAGTGGCAAGCACACCGCTTTCAGTTTCCAGCAGCGCCAATATCGGCTCCATCAAGCCCTCTGGAGACAAACTGTTGCGCTTCATCTGCTTTATTTCGACCGAGCGAATTGGCGAGTCTGTAAGGAAGCGAACGGCATCGATTTCGTGAACAATCGAGTCGTAAACCAACATATCGTTGTGATAGCTGTCCGGAACTGAAGGGTTTCGGTGAGCACAGTGAAGACCAAGAAGGTCACCCTGCTCCCCCGACTTGATTAGCTCGCGCAGCTCCATGTATCCCGCATCAAATCGACGCATGAAACCTACCTGGATGAGCTGCTTGCCGCCAGCGATTTCAGCCTCAACGATTTTTAGAGAAGACTCGGCATCCGGAGTCAACGGTTTCTCACAAAGAATAGGCAATCCAGCGGCAATTGCAGGCAAGAGAACAGGCTCGTGGAACTGGCCTGGAGTGGCGATTAGCACCGCCTCAACAACACTCGAGGCAAGCGCAGCTTCAATGTTGGGGAACCACTTCGCATTTGGCGCCTCAGCCATTGCCGCCTTCGCGCGACCCTCATCGGGCTCTACGATTGCGCTGACTACTGCACCAACAATGCGATTTTCAATACGAATGATGTGGTCAGCACCCATAAGACCAGCGCCAACAACGGCGACGTTCAAATCAGACATTACTTACTTTCTTTTAATTATTTGAAGTTCAGGCGCTTTAGATGAATCGAGCTGCGTGAGTGCAAGAAGCGATGTGCTTCAGGGTTCGTTCTGCGATTGGTAAGGGGAAGTCGACCGAACAGCCATACATGTCCTGCTCAACAATCGCAAACATCTCAGGGTTGATTTCCGCGGCCTTCTCGATGATAGGAGCAAACTCTGGCACACCTTCAAAACCAGGCTCGGTCATGACTCCCTTAGCTACCGCGTCGACGAATGGCATATCGTTTTTCAGCGCCTCGGCCAGGATGTCTGGGTGAACTTGCTTCAGGTGAAGGTAGCCGATTCGTTCTGGGTAAGCATTCATCAGCTTGACGTTGTCACCCAGATAGTAGGCAAAGTGACCGGTGTCTAGGCAAAGATTGGTGAACTCCTTGTTCGTTTCCTGCAAGAAGCGCTCAACCTCGGCATAGGTGCCGATGTGGCTGTCCGCGTGAGAGTGGAACTGTTGCTTGATGCCGTATTCCTCAAGGAGTGCCTTACCTAGCTTGTCGTGACCAGCAGCCAGTTTCTTCCATTGATCGCTATCAAGAGTTCTAGACTCTAGGACTTCGGCGGTGGCATCTGAGCGCCACAGGTCTGGAATTACAACTAGATGCTCAACACCAAGTTTTGATACCAATCCAGCGACATCCAAGGCTTGATCCCAGGCGCGCTTCCACTGGTCGTCACCCTTGTGGAAACCGGTGAAAACGGTTCCAGCAGAGAGCTTTAGGTCATGCTCAGCAAGCACATCAGAGAGTTGATTTGGGTCAGTTGGTAGGTAGCCAAATGGTCCAAGTTCAATCCAGTGATAGCCCGCAGCCTGCACCTCATCCAGAAAACGCTCCCACGGAACTTGCTTTGGATCATTCGGAAACCAGACGCCCCAAGAATCAGGTGCAGTACCAACGCGAATTTGGCTAGTCATTCTTCTGTCCCTTGCTCTCGCGATACTTGCGAATTCCCTCGGCTCCACCGACGACTGCAGCAGTCAACTCCTCGACAGATGTATCTCCTTTTCGAACGTCGAGAATCTTACGCCCGTGATTCATCACGATGTGACGGTCACAAACCTGATAGGCATGGTGAAGGTTGTGAGTAACCAAAACCGAACTAACTCCCTCAGACTTGAGCTGCCTTAGGTATTCAAGGAGTGCTTCGGTTGCTCGCACGGCAAGCGCTGATGTTGGCTCATCGAGGATTAGAAGGCTTCGCTTGAAATGCACAGCCCGCGCAATAGCAACCGCCTGAGCTTGGCCGCCCGACAGAGAGGCCACTAACTGCTTAGGTGACTTAATGCCCTCGATTGTCACAACGCTGTCCAATACTTCGGCAGTAATGGCATCCATTTCTTTGATTTTCATTAGGCCAAGTTTGTTGGTAATTTCACGCCCCATAAAGATGTTGCGTGTGATGCTCATCTGTGGAACCAGAGCGGAGTCTTGGAAAATAGTTTCTACGCCCAACTCTTCGGTCTTCTCACGATTGATGCCTTCGACTTTCTTGCCATCCCAAAAAAACTCACCCGCAGTTGCCTCAACAACTCCTGACATTATTTTCACCAGGGTTGATTTGCCGGCGCCGTTGTCACCCAGGAGGCCAACAACTTCGTTTTTACCGATTTCGAATGAGACATCATTTAGAACAGTATTTGGGCCGTACTTCTTTGTAACGCCCTTGATGCTTAGTAGTGCAGAACTCATCGTGCTTTACCTTCCATGAGCTTGTTGAAAATTGAAGCGATAACGATGGTTACGCCGACGAATAGGGTGATGTAGAAACCAGGTGCGCGACCAAGCAGGAGCCCATTGCGGATTAGTTCAATGAGAGCCGCACCTACGATGATTCCGATCACAGAACCACGGCCACCATTTAGCGAAGTTCCGCCAACAACGGCAGCTGCGATTGCAAAGAGCGTGAAGTCTTGGGTTGCTGAACCGCCTGGCTGCATTGATGAGGTACGCACGGCAATCAGAATCGAAGCGAATCCGACCAAACCTCCGAAAATACCGAAAGCAATCAACTTGATCTTCTTTGGGTTGATAGAAATTGCTTCAGCGGCTGATTCGTTTCCACCCACCGCAAACATGTGATTGCCGAGTTTATGACGGTGCAAAAAGAACCACGCCACTACGCCGATAATCACGAGCCACACCAGCTGAGACCTGAATGATCCAAAGTCTTGAGCGAACAAGAACACCATGGTTGCATCTCGAGAAGTAGTCAAAATCGCAGGCGAAGTGCCGTTGACGAAGATTGAGGCTCCAGCCCAGAAAAAGCTCATACCGAGGGTCGCAATGAATGAAGGAATTTTGGTAAACACAACAATTGAGCCATTTACCAAAGCAATAAGAACTCCACTTAGAATTCCAGCCAAAACTCCTACCCAAACACCAGCAGCTTCAGAGACCTTGATGAACACGATCGCGTTAAACGTAATTGCAGGGCCAAGGGATAGGTCAAACTCTCCTGCAATCATCAGAATTCCGGCAGCTAGACCCAAAATCGCCAACACCGGGATGCTTTGCGATATCACACCGGAAAGGTTGTTTGGATTTAAGAAGGCAAATCCTGCAGGGGAAATAAGGCTTGCAGTTATATAGCCGGCCAAAAGGACAACCATAACAATGCTGATTTCGAGCGAACCGCGTCCTCGCACGAACTGAAGGTTCTCCTTAAGGCGGCCCAACAGCGTTGTTGGTTGCTTGTCTGAGAGGCGACGAACTTGGGTTATCGCCTCGGTAGCTTGAGGGGCAGAAAGGACTGTGCCTTTATCTGCGTTTGGTGTGTTTGACATGCTTCAATCCTTCGTACGCATTGATTCATTGCGCTTTGGGTTTTTATTTAGGTAAGCGGGGTCAGCCAAAATGACTGACCCCGCCCCGATTTTGCTAAGTACTGCTTTTGGTGCTTTGCTTACCAGCGAATGCCCTGGAGATCCTTGGCCTCGATGTTTGCAACGTTGTCCTTGGTGATTAGACCGTTACCACCTGAGTTGATGTTTGCAGGTGAGAAACCGAAGTCGATGCTTAGGATTCCCTGCATTACAGACTGGAAGCCCTGAACATAACCCTGCTGGTCAGCAGTTGCCAAGTCCACGCCATCCTTCAGAGCCTGGATGATTGCCGGAGCAGTATCAAAACCAATGATCTTTGTGGTGGTGTTGTTAGCAGCCTTTAGCGCAGCGGGAAGGTTACGGTGAGGGGTGCCACCAACCGGAATCATGAACTTCACGTCTGGGTTTGCCACCAAGTAGGTGGTCAATGCGTCAAGCGCAGGCGCATCGTCGCCACCAGTGCGCAGCCATTCCTTCTGTGGAAGAACGTTTACGCCAGCCTTCTTAAGGACATCGTAGACACCGCCACCGCGCTGAAGTGCATATGGCTGGTCTGGTTCTTCAGCAGTGATTTCAACCTTGTCGCCCTTCTTTACGGCGCCTGAGTCAAGAAGCTTCTGAGCAACGATTGTTCCTACGGTGTAGAAGTCCTGGCCCACGAAACCTGAAACACAGTCGCCGGCTTCAGCAGGAGCAGGAACGTTGAATGCAATAACAGTAATTCCAGCCTTGTGAGCTTGGCAGGCAACGTCAACCCATGCCTTGCCCTCGTTGAACGGCATCAGGATAAGTGCTGGCTTAGTTGGGATTGCTGTCTGAACTAGGTTGACCATCGCAGCTGAGTCACCGTCTGCGGTTTGGTGGGTAAAGGTTAGGTTTCCAAGCTTTGCCGCGTCTTCGCCACCCTTGAGGATCTGGGCCCAGAAGGCATCTCCAGCCGGGTTGTAGTAGGTAAAGAAATATGCGTTTCGGTTGGTTGCACGCTTTCCAAAACCACTGTCTAGTCCAGCGGTGCTTGCCTTGGTGTCTGCTGCCGGAGCACTGCATCCTGCAAATGACAGAGTTGCTGCTACGGCGATTGCCAGAGCTGCAACGCTCTTCTTGTTGAATAGCTTCACTTCGTTGTGTCCTTCTGTTAGTTGGATGTTGGAGATTGATTGCTGGTTAGTAATCGAACCCCAAGACGAACTTAGCGTTAACGAAAACGCCATGTAAGGACAAAAGTACATATTTAGATAACGTATTTGTAAAGATTTACTAGCACGTGCTAGTTCGGTAGCCCCTGTTTATCGGGCGTATTACATATGATTGGTTTCAATGCGTGGCTGGCACGTGCTAGTTCTCACAACCAAAGTCGAGCTTGTTAAGTAGGTGTCCGACAGATACTTGTCTCCCTTGATGCGGGCTGAAAGATCATCTACGGCACATTTGGCTAGCTCTTCAGGGTCCTGTCTCACGGTCGTTAGATCTAGAAACGGCAATTGAGCGACTGTGTCGTCATATCCCACTACTGATACATCTTCGGGCACGCGAATACCTTTTTGGAGGAACCGGTGGATTAGGCCAAACGCACTCTGATCGTTATTACAAACCACGGCGGTCGGTAACCTATCCATCGACAATATTTTGTCTGCGGCTTTTGCCCCACCATCTTCGGCGAAGTCGCCAACGACGCTCACGATGGTTTGCTTTAATTTCCCTTTGTCCATCGCCGATTGGTAACCCTCGAGTCGGTATTCAATGTCGAGCATGTCCTTGGTGTTTACATACGCGATTGAACGATGGCCAAGGCCAATCAAATATTCCACAGCATCGAAAACTCCGGACTCTCCTCTCGAAGAAACAACTCCGCATCGTACGCCAGTTAACCTGCGACCTAGACTCACCAACGGAATCGTGCGCGCAAGCTTCTGCAACCGAGTAACACTAATTGTCGATGAAATAAGAATTAGACCATCACAACGGTGGCCAATTACCTCATCGATTGCCTCTTGGTCCGTTCGGTCACTTGAGATGGCACTGATCACCACTTGGTAGCCCTGTTCGCCCGCATATTTATAAATGGCCGGAATAATCTCGTTTGTTGAACGCTCGGAAGCGTGGAAAACCACGCCGATATATTTTGACCCCTCCCGGCGAAGAGACTGAGCAGCCAAATTAGGCCGGTAACCCAACTCTTTGGCCGCAGCCCGAATTTTTGCTTCAGTTTCGGCGCCAACGCCGGGAGCATCGCGAAATACTAAGCCGACTAATTGGCGAGATACTCCCACACGCTCAGCAACATCCGCCATCGTTGGCTGACGCTGCTCATTGCGATCTTTCGATTCTTTCTTTGCCATACACCCATCCTAGAAAGAGAAAGTGGGCCATCATATCGATGACCCACTTACCTCTGGCTTTCTAGCTCAGTCGCGAAATGTGCTTTTCCATCTCTTCACGTTGGAAAACAGCAACGGACCGCGCGTTTTCATTTTCAGCAAAGACGCTTGAGCACATGATGCTATTCGGGTTGTCGAGGAAACCGATTGACTTAAGACCGCCGAAGAATTCATCCCAATTAACATCGCCATCACCCATCTTGAGGTGTTGGTGGACGCGAACCGCATTGCCCGGAGGGTTTGTGATGTAGCGAAGGCCATGCGAAGCATTGTGGTCCATAGTGTCTGAAACGTGGACGATACCGATTCGTTCACCGACTGTGTTCATGATTTCCAAAGGCCGGTTGCCCATGTGGAAGGTGTGCGAGGCAACGTAAACCATACCGAAGTTCTTCGAGTTGATTCCGCGAATCACCCGCCAGGCTGCTAAGCCATTTTCGACGAAGTCATCTGGGTGCGGGTCGATGAAGACCTTGATGCCTTCCTTTTCAATGATCGGCACAAGCTCCTCCATCGAACGGTAGAAAGCTCGCTCAGACTCTTCGGCTCGCTCTGGGCGGCCGTTGAATTCGGTTCCGATGGTTTCAACCCCTAGTTCAGCGGTGATACGAATGACTCGCTTCCAATAGCGAACTGCGGCCTCGCGCGCATCCTCGTCTGGACCCGACCAACGAAGCACAGGCAAAGTTGAAGCAATTTCAATACCTGCATCCTTCACGGCTTTCTTCAACTTCTTGACGAGGTCATCATCGGCCTTTGGGTGATTGAAGAACGGAATCAAGTCAGCATGAGGGGTCATCTGAAGATATTTATAGCCAAGATCGGCAGCCAGGGCCGGAAACTCAAGCAACGAATGGGTGCTGTGAAACGGGGTTGGGTCAAGTGCAATTTTCACCATTTTGGTCTCCTGTGATCTTGTAAAACTTAGTTGTTGCGCTCTACAGCGCCCTTACCGATTAGTAACTTCTGAGTTTTCTTGGCTTGTGCATACCCCAGGTAAGCCCGCTGGGTGCTGGCCAATTCGGAAACTGGCATGACCGGAACATCCCACCAACCCTCGCCATCTGGGGCGTAAATCAAAGGGTCGTTATTGATATGAATCAAAACTGGTCCACCTGTGTGAGCCTTGGCGGCCTTAACTGCTGCCTTCAAATCGCTGATCGAATTAGGCCCTGGCTCTACACGAATAACTTTTACACCGTAACTTTCGGCGTTTGCAGCGAGGTCGATTGGCAAGATTTCACCCGACTCATGATTGTTCCCGACCTCATCACGGAATCGGTATTTGGTTCCGTATCGCTGCGATCCAACGTCCTCTGAAAGGTGCCCAATCGAGGCGTAGCCGTGATTCTGGATCAAAACGGTAATGAACTTTAGGCGCTCTGCCACTGCAGTTACCAGCTCGGTGTGCATCATCAGATATGAACCGTCACCGACCATGACGATAGCGTCGCGAGTCTTGTCTGCACGGGCCACGCCGAGACCTGCTGCAATTTCATAACCCATGCAAGAGAAGGCATACTCAACGTGATAACCAAGGTCATCGCGCACACGCCATAGTTTGTGGAGGTCACCCGGAAGAGAACCAGCAGCACAAATCACAACATCGCGTGGATCAGAAGCTTCTTGAACAGCACCGATAATTTCAGGCTGACCAGGAAGATCACGATGTTGGTCCACGAATGACTCATCAACAGCGGCATCCCAAATCTGCTTTTGATTTGCATAGTGGGCACCAAATTCGGCGCTGATGTTGTAGCCAGTTAATTCCAGTGTCAACTCTTCAATAGATTCTCGAGCATCGGCAACCACCGGAATCGCTGAGCCGTGCTTGAAGGCATCGAATGAAGCGACGTTTATGTTAATGAACTTCACATCTGGGTTCTGGAACGCGGTGCGGCTAGCAGTAGTGAAGTCACTGTATCGAGTACCAATTCCAATAATCACATCGGCTTCGGCTGCAATTCGGTTCGCCGCTGAAGTTCCGGTTGCCCCAACTGCACCCAAGTTTTGAGGGTGATCCCACACCAGTGAACCAACCCCAGCCTGAGACATTCCAACCGGGATGCCGGTCTGTTCCACCAAAGTTTTAAGTTGTCGGTTTGCGTCTGAATAGATAACACCACCACCGGCAACAATCATCGGTCGCTTTGCACTGCGAATTGCCTTGGCGACCTCGGAGATGATTCCACGGTCTGGGCGTGGACGACGAATGTGCCATTCACGATCTGCCAAGAACTCCTCAGGTACATCAATCTCTTCGGCTTGCACATCCTCAGGAAGCGAGATGGTTACCGCCCCGGTCTCGACCGGGTCTGTCAAAACTCGCATCGCACCGAGAAGTGCTGAATAAATTTGCTCAGGGCGGGTAACTCTGTCAAAGAATCGTGACAATGGCTTGAAAGCATCGTTGACGGTCATGCTCGCGTCGTTTGGTTGCTCAAGCTGCTGAAGAACTGGGTCTGCGACTCGGTTGGCAAAAGTGTCTGAAGGCAGCAAGAGCACCGGAAGACGGTTGGTCGTTGCGACGGCCGCAGCGGTAAGCATATTGGCGGCACCTGGTCCAACGGATGCAGCACAGGCGAACGTTGAGCGGCGGCGAGTCATGCGGGAGAACGCGATCGATTCGTGCCCCATCGCCTGTTCGTTTCGTGCTTGGTGGTAAGGCATCGCCTTTGGATCGGTTACAGAAAGCTGCTTGAGAGCCTGGCCAATTCCAGCAACGTTGCCGTGACCAAAGATTCCATACACGCCTTCAATGGTTCGAACTCGGATGTCTCCATCGACGGTGTATTGGTGAGCCAAAAATTCAACGATTGCCTGACTTACAGACATTCTGCGAGTTGCCATTTTGATACTTTCCTGTGGTTTCGATTTGGGAGCTTGTTATGCGGTGTACGGGAGTCTTGGGTCTGGTTCTTGGTGGTGCCAGGTTTCACGAATCCAGGCGTGGTTTGGGTCGTCGGTTATGTTCCATGAACGGTCTGGGTCCGGGCCGGCCATGACATTGAAGAAATACAGGTCATATCCTGGTGCCGCCATCGCGGGGCCATGCCATCCGTGAGGAACAAGTCCGACGTCACCCGAACGAACCTCTTCTAACAAGTCGTATGGTCTCTCGTCAGAAGCGTAACCGCGCAGGTAACCTACAGCATCTGATTGAACCGGAACTTCAACTCCACGGGTGACCGCGGTCTCAAAGTAATAAATCTCTTCAAGGTTCGATTCAACGCCAGGAAGGTGAGTGTCATGCTTGTGAGCTGGCACGCCAGACCAGTTGCCTGCCGGAACAATGACCTCGACAACGATGAAACGATCAGCATCTAGGTGCTCTGGAACACCAAAGTTGTGAACCTGGCGGCTTTCGCGGCCAGCACCGCGAACGAATACGGGAACCTCTGAAGCCTTTATGTACTTAACCGGTTTGGCATTCTTGGCTGGTGCTTCACCGATTGATACTCGCCCATCTCCCGATATTTTGATCTCGGTGTCAACGGGCAGGTAGATCAAGTCGGCGGTTCCGTGGAACACCGATTCTCGCCCGTTTAGGAACTGAGATTTGAACTCCGACTCCCCGACCGCGCGGTACTCAACCGTAATCCCTGCTCCCTCGAGTGGGAAAATGATTCTCTCGAGATTGTCGGCTGGAATATGAAAATGACGCCCATCCCCGAGAGTTCCCACGCGAAGTCCGGTGTGCTGCCAACCCTCGATAGAAGAGTCGACAACCACATCCCAGCCATCTTGGCTGAGTTCACCGTTCTTGAAAAACCACGTCATTGGAGTCTCTAATCTTTGCCAGTTCGATACCTAGGAACTTAGTTTTGAGGGAATCCTAGGTTAATGCCACCGTGGCTTGGGTCGAGCCAGCGGCTGGTGATTGCTTTACCGCGGGTGAAGAAGTGAACGCCTTCCACACCGTGAGCCTTGGTGTCACCAAAGAGTGAGTTCTTCCAACCACCAAATGAGTAGTAAGCAACCGGTACAGGGATCGGCACGTTGATACCAATCATGCCGACCTCGATTTCATTCTGGAATCGACGTGCTGCGCCACCATCGTTGGTGAAAATTGCGGTTCCGTTTCCGAATGCACCCGAGTTAATCAGCTTTACGCCGTCTTCATAAGTTTTTACACGAACAATCGAAAGAACTGGGCCGAAGATTTCCTCGGTATAGACCTTAGACGAGGTCGAAACCTTATCGATCAAGGTAGGGCCAAGCCAGAAACCATTTGCATCGCCGTCTACAGTGATGCCGCGCCCATCAACAACGACATCGGCGCCATCTTGTTCGGCGATTTCAATGTATGACGCAACCTTGTCACGGTGAACCTTGGTAACCAGTGGACCCATGTCGCAGTTTCGACGGCCGTCACCAATCTTCAAAGTGTTCATGCGAGTGACGATCTTTTCGATTAGGTCATCGGCTACTGGCTCAACCGCAACAACAACTGAAATTGCCATGCATCGTTCGCCTGCCGAACCAAATCCTGCATTGATAGCCGAGTCGGCGACTAGATCAAGGTCAGCATCCGGCAGAACCAACATGTGGTTCTTTGCCCCGCCAAGGGCCTGAACACGCTTGCCATGTTTTGATCCGGTTTCGTAAACGTACTGAGCGATCGGCGTTGAACCGACGAATGAGATTGCCTTTACGTCTGGGTGGGTTAGCAAGCCGTCAACCGACTCCTTGTCGCCATTCAAGACGTTGAATACGCCGTCAGGAAGGCCCGCTTCTTTTAGCAATTTTGCCATCCAGATAGCAGCGGTTGGGTCCTTCTCCGATGGCTTCAAAATGACTGTGTTTCCAGCCGCAAGTGCGATGGGGAAGAACCACATTGGCACCATGGCTGGGAAGTTGAACGGACTAATGATGCCCACCACACCCAGCGCCTGGCGGGTTGAGTAAACGTCCACGCCAGTGGAAACGTTCTCACTATAGAAACCTTTGAGTAGGTGGGGCATGCCGGTGGCAAATTCAACCACTTCTTGGCCACGGGTAATCTCGCCAAGTGCATCAGAAAGAACCTTGCCGTGCTCGCTGGTGATGATCTCGGCAAGCTCAGGCTTCTTGCGGTTCAACAACTCACGGAAGTTGAACATGATAGCCTGTCGCTTCGCAAGTGAAAGGTTACTCCAAGCTGGGAACGCCTTGGTTGCCGAAGCGATTGCCTTTTCAATCTCGCTCTCATTGGCAAGCGCAACGTGCTTAGTAACCACACCAAGCGCTGGGTCGTAAACGTCTGCCACACGCCCTGAGTTGCTTGCAACTTCGGCGTTATCAATCCAGTGGCCAACTACAGGTAGGTTGCTCATAATTTTTTCCTTTTTCTAAATCTTTAGCCGTGAACGAGTTTTACTGCTGTGTCAATGGCAGCTGAAACATTGCCATCTTGTGGATAAAGAAGGCTGCGGCCAACAACTAGGCCACGAACCCCAGGGAGTTCTAATGCTTTGCCCCATGATGCATAAATTTCACTAGGGTCACCGACCGGGTCGCCACCTAGAAGCAAAGTTGGCAATGTGGTCGCTTCCATTACGCGTTCCATGTTTTCAACCACAGGCAACTTCATCCAGGTGTAGGCAGATGAATTGCCAAGGCCATTCGCGATGTTTACCGAGTCGATCACCGCATCGGTGCTGAGATCATTCTTAATCTTGCCGTCCACCCATTCACTCATGAAAGGTTCCAGCATGATGGGTAACTTTGCGGCAGCTGCCTGGCTAACAGCTTCGTGACTGTAGGACAACATGTTTGCGGTTCCGGAATCCGATAGGTTCACGCGATTTAGCATCTTTGCAAAATCGAGCTTGTCTCGAACAATCCCTTCAATGTCATAACCAGTGATGCGGTCATCCATCTCGAATGTGGACCCGCGAAGACCACCGCGGTTGAGCGAGCCAACGACAATTTTGCCTTCAAGACATCCAAGCAGCGCAAGGTCATCGATGATGTCTGGGGTACCCAAAACACCGTCAACGCCTGGGCGTGAAAGTGCGGTGGCCAGTCTCTCAAGAAGCTCGTAGCGGTTTGCCATGGCGCGCGGGTTGTCACGCACGGCGACAGCATTCCGGGCAGGGTGGTCCGCTGCAACTATGAAAAGCCTTCCGTCACCTTGGATGAGACCACGACGCTGGCGATTTTCGTAAATTTCAGCGAGTTTTTCTGGCTGTGCTGCGCGAATCTCGCGCAATTTATTGAAGTCAAGAGTCATTACTTCATCCCCTTCAAAATCTCTTCTACCTCTTCAAAAGTTGGCATAGCGGTGGAACATTCAAGGCGGCTGGCCACAATCGCGCCGGCCACGTTCGCAAACTTTAGGATGCGCTCAAGTGGCCATTCTTGAAGCAGGCCGTAGCAGAACGCGCCGCCGAAACTATCGCCGGCACCAAGACCGTTGATGACATCAACAAAATATGGCGGAACCTCTACGGTTTCGGATCTAGTTTTTGCCAGCACGCCCTTTGGGCCCTGCTTTACGACGGCTAGTTCAAGCCCTCGCTCTAGGAGCGCGTCTGCTGCGCGCATTGGCTCGGTTTCACCAACTGCAACTTGGCACTCCTCCTTGTTTCCGATTGCTATGGTCACTTTTTCAAGTGCGCGTGCAACTTGCTCGGTTGCCAATTCTGGCGAAGACCAAAACATCGGACGATAGTCGAGGTCCAGGATGGTGTGAGCCTTGCGACCGCGCGCGTCCCAAGCCACGTGATGAGCTGTGCGGCTCGGCTCCTGGCTAAGGCCAGTCACCGTTGACCAATAAATCTTCGAGTGCAAAATTGCGTCTAGGTCGAGTTCATTCTGGTTTATAACCAGATCCGGCGCCTTAGGCTCGCGATAGAAGTAAAGCGGGAAATCGTCTGGCGGAAAGATCTCGCAGAAGACCACCGGAGTCGGAAGGCCTTCTACTGAGGAGACAAATTCGTCGCTGACGCCTAGACGGACCAATTCCTTATGGATGTACTTTCCAAATGGATCATTTCCGGTTCTAGTGATGACGGCAGACTTCAGGCCGTACTTAGCGGCAGCAACCGCAACGTTAGTCGCACTTCCTCCGAGGAACTTTCCGAACGAGGTTACGTCTTCAAGGCCAACGCCAATTTGAAGAGGATAGATGTCAACACCGACACGACCAATCGTGATCACGTCGAATGGAGCTGCATGGTTTGTCATACTTTGTCCTAACATACTTACATACGAACTCTACCGGCCAAATTCGACAGATGCAAGTTTGTTAGGACAATTCGGCGTTTCGTTACCTAATCGGTAAAAAAGTGCCAGCCAAGCCACCACCAGACGACTATTACGGCGATTCGGGTGTTCCGATTATGCATTATTCGCGCGATCAAATCACCGAATGGCGCAACGAGGTCGGGCCTAAGACGCCCGAGCAACCAAAGGACAATGCCGGCCACGATTACGCCGAGGTACTCCCACTCAGGGATAGAGAGATTCATTTCTTTCTCCAGACCTGAAGAAGCCCCACACCAATCAGCATCCAAAGTATGAGGAAAATGCCCCGGCCATAGTTGGTATCAAGAATTGGGTGCACAATTATCGAAATGGTTGGGTAGGTCTTGTCATCTTTGAACGCACTGGCCCAGATGTAAGCAAATAGCTCGCTGACGCACATAATCACCGCGAGGGCCAACCACATCCATCGCGTTCGAGTCATAATTTTCGAAGCTGAAGGTTTTGGCCCATGGTCACGGTAATAAACCAGAATCAAAGAAATAGGTGCCAGCACCAGCAGCAAAACATAGTCTTGCCAGCCAGCGCGCTCGGAAAAATAAAGCACCGAACTTGCGATGGCAATTGCTAAGAGAACCGTCCATTTCGCAAACTTGGGACGCTCGGGCATGTGCCACTTGAACCATTTTTTCCAGTCAGCGATGAGCAGTAGGCTTCCGATTGAAAAAATCAAAGC
>Ga0213920_1000197_pt1 | contig 57641 bp, 96 predicted proteins | sample McNCre1117MG_FD_161054 | JGI IMG/M metagenome (GOLD analysis project Ga0213920, IMG submission 161054) | Freshwater microbial communities from McNutts Creek, Athens, Georgia, United States - 11-17 MG | ecosystem: Environmental > Aquatic > Freshwater > Creek | place: USA: Georgia | collected...
ATGATCGCACCAGCTCTATTGTCAGACGTTCTTTAGCAAGCATGTTATTGTGCGTATTAATATCGTATTCTTCAATGAATGAAGTTATTGGTTTATTTAGTTCATTACATATCAAAAGCAGTCTACCAACACATATTCTATTGACCCCATGTTCATATTTAGCTAGCTGCTGGTGCGTAATTCCTGCTGCCTTAGCTAGCTGCTGACGGCTTAAGCCTTTTTCTATTCTAAAGTCATGTATTCTAGAACCTACATGCTTGTCTATGTTTTTTATAAAGTCATTCTTTTTTGCCATTATAGTCCTCCTTAAAATAATATTACTATATACCTGTCTTTCTATAAATCCTGTAACATTTATCGCTTGTGTTTATCTTGATATCAACCCCTACTATTTCACATAGCCTGTTAATAATTTCCTCTACTACTTCCGCTTTATCCTTATAACTTGCGTTATTACGCTTATTATGTTCATCCATAATCAAACCAAGTGTAAGGGTAGCTAAAGCTATCTGCTCAGTTGGAGTCATATTAAAAGCTACAATTCTTGATTTATTTCCGTCTTCTACGTTTATAATTGCTTTTTTATTACCATAGAGCAGTCTTTCTATAAATCTTGTTATAATATCCATTTAGTCCTCTTTGTTTTTTAATTAAAATTACTAAATCTTTTCTCTTCCATATTTTTATACGTATCACTGGTAAAATCCTCATCCTTTATGATCCTGATAAAATCTTCCTTAACCTGTTCTCTCAATGCTCTAAATTCACCTTGTGTTGAACTATAGATGAAGTTAAGCACTGCGTTTGATAAAAGCTCCATTCTTTTGAAATTGCTTACCATCTTGTAACTGATGCAGAATTTTCTAACTCCGTTTTCTTCTTTTTCCTCTATTATTATTGTCGGGTTATCCATTTTAATCCTCATTTAATTCTTTAGATTTAATTTTCAGAGAGTTTTTAGCTAATTCCTTAAGCATTTTTTTAGTTTTCTTATCCGGCGCATCATTAATAAAATTCCATAAACTAGCAAGCAACATTGTAAAACTATCTTCGGCATCTACATTTTCGTATAATATACTAACTTTATCGTCTATTTTCTCTATTGTTATTATTTGTTTATCCGTCATTCTCAATGTCCTCTTTATCTGTTATTCTTAATAAACAATTATCATAATTATATTTTATCAACTTTTTAATCCTGTTTTCCAATCTGTTCTCATACATTTCTTTTATCTGTTCAGCTGTAAAACCGATTTTCATTAAATTTTTTGATTCATCCAGAAAAGATTTCATTTCTAAATATATATCTTCTTTTTTCATTTAGTCCTAATTGTTCTTTATATCTATTAAACTATCCATTCTACTTTTAACTATAATGAAACCTGGACGTAGTATAGAATACATGTTTTTTATACCTTGTATTCTCCTTCGCCTATTATGCTTAGCGCAAATAACTTCATGTTTTAATTTAAAACCTAATATTCTAACTTTATTTTCAATTAAAAATTCCTGTTTTTCTTTACTTAAAAGGTCAAAAATCGGTAAATATGAAAGCATTTATTTTTTATCCTCGCTATAATAACTATCTATGATAAATCTTATTTGTTCATGATCGGTTCTGTAATTATTCTTTGAATCCTGTTGTAATTTAGTTCTTACGTTATCATTAAAATTATAATTTGGTGTACCTATAGCAAAACCAATAATGAATGAGATAATAACTGATATTACTGACCACATTATAATTAAACCTAAATCATTATTGTTCATTTAAAATAATCCTCCCGCTCAAGTCTATCCATTACCATATTTCTAATCAGCTCAAGCTGGTTATTAAAACATAACCATTCATGTTCAGGACTGGTTATATACTTATTGTGGAGCATTGATCTAACTGACAAATTAACGATAAATTCTACTGCATCCTCATATTGTTTATATATTTCGTTCATTTCCCATGCTCCATTTCCAGAACCTCATTAATGTCATGCTCAATTGTGGTTTTAAGATAAGCGCAGTATTCTTTCTTTTTATTTAATTCTAGATCAAAAAACCATTTACCAGCAGAGTTTTTATAGCAAATAAGTCTGTAGGACTCAGTATTGGTTTTTATTCTATCCATAAGCTTGTTTATTTCTTCTATACTGCCAGCTAGTGCAATAAAAGGAATAAGGATCATGGACATGGTTAATATAATGTTTTTCATTTCCTTGCTCCATAATATTCACTTAACATTAAACGTAATTTTGTAAGGTTGGTATCTACATATTTATCCCGCCAGTTGTCAGTTACCAGCTCTACAATTCTTTTTTCAAGTTCTGTCATTTTTAGTCCTCCATAGTTTTAAGCTGTTTAGCTAGTTTAATACATTCAAGTATTACATAATTAATATCCCTGTATACCTCATCACCGCATACTTCGAGTTTATCTTTTCTTAATTCTTCGCTCATACTAGGTATAAGATCATCAGCGTGCGCACAATCGAAACCAACCAGAAATAGTTTTAATTTATCATTACTATTATGCTCACCATCCAATATACCAGTAAAAGTAACTCCGCCGTGTACGTCAAATTTATCAAAAACATCATTTTCCTTACGGCTTTTATTATATAAAGGATGGTTTACAGGTAGGCTTACATAACCGCATAAATGTTTTAATTTTGGATGTCTTTTGATAACTATTGCATAACCAGTCTCAACATTCATAAAGTGGTAGTGATCCAATTCAATTTCCCATTGTTTTTTATTGTTATCAGTCATTTTCAGTCCTCCTTTTTTATCAATCATCATGTTTACTACTAAAAATAATCTCATTTGTTTTTATATCTACAACCCGTATTTCATCATCAGTAGTATTTACTATCTTGTCATAATGATCCGAATTTAGGAATAGGTGAAAGTCAGTTAAGCTTGTGAATTCCAGATTTTCAAACTTTAACCCTGTTTTAGGTTCTATTACGCTAAGTTTATATTTAGGTTTTAAGTTTTCTTCTTTTAATATTTCTTTAAATCTATTCATAATTCCAGTCCTCACTATATTGTTGATAAAACCCAAGTCATTGTGTTTGTTAACGCCAGTATACATAAGAATATCATCATGACCTTGTCCCTTGGTATTCTAACATATATAACATTATCATTCTTAAAAGTTACATAAACGTATTTGGCAATTAATAAAAATGATGTAAGTATTACAATTGATAAGCCGTTCATGATGTTAGTCCTCCTTTATCAATTCCTTGATTCTGTTTATAATAGTGCTATTGTTACCAAAATAGTTTTCAAAATATCCAATACCGCTTTTAGCAAAGTTGGAGTGTTCGTCATAAGAACGATCAACCAGCAGCTGGTAAGCTTCAAGCTTATAAGTCATGTCCATACCAGCACCACCAAAAGATAGTATTTCGTATTTATTACCAATGATATCAAAGTAAGTAAAAGGGATAAGATGGCATATAAGCGCAATATCCTCATCGAATGTAACAGGCTCGTAAGCGTAATTATACATTAAACATGCTTCTTCAACGTTACGTCTAGCGCAATCATACATTTCAGTTTCATCACTGTAATCATCAATATCAAGGTCAGCTAATTCTTCCTCTATTGCTTTCTCCGATACCATGAAATCATCGATGTGTTCTTCTATATGAAAATCAGGGATGAAATGCTTATTGTAAAAAGCTTCGCTGTGTATTCCAGATACTCTCTTAAATAATTTAGTCATGGTAGTCCTCCATTAAATCTTTTTATAATTGAAAATATTTGCTACGTAATTTATATGCTTGCTCGTTGTGCGAGACCAATAACCAAGTGTTTTGATTAGTCCGTTAACGTGATCTATTTCTGCGACTCTGGTGTTGTATGAGTATATAAATTCATTATCACATGAAAGATTTTTAGTGTATCTATCGAATTTCATAATCAGTCCTCATTGTTTTTGTTTCAATTAACAGTTGCTCGTAAGCTGAATATAACCGCATGTTGTTAACGTGTCAATAACTAAAAATTATTTTTTATTACAAATAATAAAAGTGTGTTGTTAAGGTAACAGGTTTTTGTCCTTGTTTTATTCCATAACACCAAGTGGAGTAACGTTTACTACCCTTTACTACCCTCCATACTACCCCTCTTACTACCCTTCTATCCCTTATATAATAAAGGATAGAAGGGTAAAGGTAGTAAGGTAGTATACTTTTTTTATAGGAGTTTGATAGAAAAAATAAAATAAAAAATTTATATAAACAATAGAAACGGCTTTACTACCTTACTACCTTACTACCCTAATACCTTGTAAGGCTTATATCCATTGGTGTTGAGGGGGTAGTAAGCTTAAGGGAAACTGTAGTTGTTTAAAACTAATATGATATTAAAATAATATTATATTAGTTTTAAGTTAACGTTAAATGTAATATCATAAAACTTAGATAAGACTATTATTTTAATATTATATTGTTTTTAATTAATGTTAAAAGTAATATTAATTAAAAACTTAAATAACACTATTATCATGTTAATTTAATATTATGAGGTAGTGTTATACGTAAGTGCAAATAGTATTAAATTAACATTATGATAGTTTTATTTGTAATTATAAAAATAATAAATGCAACATTACAAATAACACTATTGTTTTTGTATTATGATGTTATGATGATAGAAATTAATATTAAAAGTAATATTGCAAAAAAATTTAAAATAATGCTTTACAATTCAAAAAACTTATTTATAGTATTGTAAAGACTAATTATGATTAAAAATAATTTAAATGACTACAAAAAAGATTGTTTTTGAGGTAACAACAGAAGAATATAAAGTATTAAAGAAATTTGCAAAGATTCTAATAAAAACGGAAAACTCAAAGTTAAGAATAGATAATGCAATAGAAATTATTTTACATGATAGAATCGATGAAGGTAAAATAAAAAAGGATGTTTATTATAGTACTAAAGATTTGATGCTGTTAGTAGGTTACATTGAAAGTAAGATTGAATATTTAGATAAAGTTAACTTTAATAAGATTTTAAGAAAATATGGATGGTATTTTAATACTAAGATTGGAAAATGGAAAATAAACTAGATAAGTTGAAAACAGTTGTTGTAAGCCTGCGTTTGGGAGTTAATGATTATAAAACAATACAAGGGATGGCAAGGAATGAGGTTAGGTCGTTCAATAATCAGATAAGGTTTATACTTGGTAGATATATAAAGAGTGTAGGTTTACAATCTGATGTTTTTGATGATATAGAAGATGAAAAACCTGTTAGGGTTGATTATAATGTAAATACTGATGATATATTTTAGATGTTTAGAATATTTAAAGAAAAGATAACTTTAACTCTTGATAGTGGATTGATTAAAGTACATAGTAACGGCATTGATACGGCTAAGTTACTTAGTATGCTTGTTAATGCAATAAGTATTACTATATTGAATGCTAGCAATGGTGATATTAATAAGAAAGATGAGCTTGTTAATCAGATAGTAGGATTATTGAAAGGGGAATAATGTACCATATACTATTTTTAAGCCTTAACTGGTTTTGCATCATGGCATTATTTCCCGTTGAGGAGATATACAGGTTGCTTACTGCAAAACACTTGGTATTAGCGGTGTTTATAGTATATGTGTATCATTTAGGATTGATTGGTTTTAAACGAATAGTTGAGTATTTTGATGAGCTCTAGTTATATTGACATTAACATTAATAGTTTTAAACCTCGTATTGTTTTATTGATGATAAAAAATAATTTTACTAAAAATAAAGCGATTGAAGAAATTTATAAAGAATCAAAAGATAGAATTAAAGAAATTTTTAATTTTGATCATTTTATTCAATTTGAAGATTTGTTTAATAGTTGGAAACCTGTAATTGTTAAGAATGATTTAGGTGAATATAAAGTACAATATGAATAATTAATGATTAGGAATTTTTAGATGGATAAGGACATAGATAATGAGATCAACGACTTACTGATAGGGAAATATAATTATAAAGGTTATGTTTTGTTATTAGAGGGTAATAAAGGGGGTTGGAAAAAAGGATATTGGAAGCTTGATAAACTTGATCTTTTAAAAGCAAGTAAGTTTTTATTACATTTAGATTTATCCGAACGAAGAGACTGCAAAAACAATATTGAAGAATAAGGTTAATGAGTAAAAAACTGAAAAATGTTACAGGGTCAGAAAAGAAAGAAGTAGATTTAGGTGGTCGACCTGAAATAGTTTTAACAGATGAACAAATATCAAGAGTAGAAACTTTAGCAAGCGTATTACGTGTAGAACAGATAGCAGATTACTTTGGTATATCTCATAAAACTTTCTATGAAATAATGAAAAGAGATGAGCGAGTTTCTACAAGCTATAAAAGGGGTAAAGCCGTTGCAATTGAGGGGGTTGCGAGCAATTTAATATTAAAATGTCACGCTGGTGACGTTCCCTCAATGATCTTTTATCTCAAAACTCAAGGTCGCTGGAAAGAGAATCATGATCAACCTGAGGTTAATGTTAATATTAACACATTAACAGACAACCAGAGAAGACAAAAAGAGATAGATATTAAACTCTACGATAAATATCGTCGAGACATGGGTTTTGGTATGGATAGCGAGACTGCGATTGATGCTGAGTTTGTGGTGGAAGAGACTAAGTTATTGAAAGATGATGAGTGAAATAGAATTAAAATATCACTGGGTAGTAGATGAGGAGGATAAAAAAGACCTTATATATGTAGATAGAGATACATTACTTGATTATGAAATAATAGATAATCTATTTTAGCAATTAAAATTTGTTTTAAACGATCATAAAAATACTCATACAGGGATTATATGCTTTCATTTAGCGGGTTACGTTGCACAGAAGACAGCTGAGATATTTGATATAATAAATACTAATGAAAGGATAAAATATACTGTGTCCAAGTTAGAGCTTAAAAAGAATAATGATTAAGATAAATAGAATATACACAGAGATAGAAACCGAGAACGCACTTGATAAAGAGTATAGGGATTATTACGTAAAAAATAGACGGGTATTTTATATAGATGATGAAGCGTTAAATAGATTTAAAGAAGCCATGCAAACTAAAAGACAAATAGAAGCTATAGATAAGATTAATAATATAGTTAAAAATGGTTATGTTTCACAACACTGGCGTTAATATATGTGAGGATTAAACCCTAACTATATGATTTTCACACTAAAAGAAAGAGCTGAGCAAAGTTTATATTCATTCTTCATACAAGCGTGGCCGATTATTGAAGGACACAGCAAGTTTGTAGATGAATGGTTTTTAGAGGTGATTGCTGAGCATCTTGAGCTGGTTTATAAGAGAGAGATTAAGAATTTATTAATAAATGTTCCCCCTCGCGTCGGTAAAACTAGTTTGATAAGCATTGCGTTCCCTGCATGGGTTTGGATTAAGGATGCTACAGAGAAGATAATCAGTGCATCATGCACCAACTCTTTATCTTTAGACATTGCTGATAAGAGCAGGCTTCTAATACAAAGCAGCTGGTATCAGGAGAACTGGGGGCATCTGTTCAAGATAAGAATAGATCAGAACTCCAAGAGTTATTTTGCTAATGATAAACTTGGTTATCGTATATCTACCTCAGTCGGATCATCTATTATCGGTCGTGGTGGTTCAATTCAAATTTGTTTAACAGCAGATACATTTATAGATACTAATAAAGGGAGTATTACAATAGGTGAAATTGTTAATGATAATCTTGATGTAAGAGTTTTAAGTTACAATCATGAGTTAAATATTACAGAGTATAAGCAAATAAAAACTTATTATAAACATGAAGGTAAATTAATTTATAGAATACTTATCGCTAGTTGTTTAGAAGAAAAACCATTTTTTATTACAACTTTAAAATGTACGGAAGAGCATCCTATATTTGTAATAGGTAAAGGTTATATAAAAGCAAAAGAGATATTAGTAGGTGATAAATGTTTGTTTTTATCTAATAATATAAATGAAGTAACTGTTCGTTCAATTGTTTTAACTGATGATAATCCTGACTATGTTTATAACTTAGAGATAAAAGACAATAATAATTACTTTGCTAATAATATTCTTGTTCATAATTGCGACGATCCTAACGTTGTTGGTGGTGAATCAGAGGTTGTAAGAGATAGCGTTAATAACTGGTGGTCGATGAAGTGGTATAACAGGCTTAACGATATTCAGAACGACAGAAGAATATTAGTGCAGCAAAGAGGTGATGAGAAAGATGTGTCTGGCAGTGTAATAGCTAACGACATTAATAATGAATGGGTAAAGCTTATACTACCTTTAGAGTATGAATCACAATGCAAACGCCCAACTGTTCCCTTGTTCTGGACACGTGGGAAACCTTGGGAAGATAAGAGAACAAAAGACGGCGAATTACTTACTAATCGATTGACAATTGATGATGTTAATAAGCTTAAGAAAGAATTGGGCTCTTATGGTTATGCTGCTCTTTACCAGCAAAGACCAGCTCCTCTTGATGGAGGTATAATTAAGAAGCATTGGTTCAAGTTATACAAGTGGGGATTGCCGCAGATAGATTATGTTATCCAGAGCTGGGATACTGCCCTTACTGCTAACGATGATAGTGCTTATTCTGCCTGTAGCACATGGGGATTATTCCAGGATAGATATGATAATACAAATGTGATACTATTGTCATGCTGGCGAGGCAGACTTGAATATCCAGAACTTAGGGAAAGGATTAAAAGGCTCGCTGATAACTATATGGATGTTGGTGAGATAGTTAATAAAAGGTTAATATTTAAGAAACCTGATAAAATAGTAATAGAGGCAAAGGCGTCTGGTGAGCCGTTGTTGCAGGATTTAAAAAGAGCTGGTGTTTACGGGCATCCTTTCATACCTAACAAGCATGGTGATAAAACCCAGCGTGTTAGATTGATAACGCCGCTAATTGAGGCGGGTGTAGTATGGATGCCTGCGCAAGCTAATAATCCTGATCGGATGGAGGATTTTGCGGATGAGTTTGTTAACGAAGTTAGTTACTTTCCAAATCCAAGAAGTTTGGATTATACTGATACGTTAACGCAGGCATTGATAGTACTTAGAGATGGTAGTAGTATTAAGAATCCTAAAGACTATTATGAGCCTGATGATATGCGAGAAGAAACACAAGCATGGTATAGATAAAAGAAAACCCCTTAATGATGGAGGACTAACAACAAGATTAAGGGGAAATGAGCAAATAATTGAAAAGTTGTTTTTAGGAAAACAATAAAACTAAAAGACAACAGAGATATAATAACTATTAATATTTTTGTTGTCAATTAATGAAAAATAAAGAAAGGCTACGGCTTAACAAAACTAGCAGGCAATCAACTCTTGATAACGATCTAGCTAGCATTGATCCCAACGTTAACTTGGATGTTATTAATAAAGTTAATGATTTGGAAGACGGATCGAGTGTTTATGAGATAGGTGACCCTGAACAGGATAAACCAAAGGACGACAAATTCCATTCGAACCTTGCTGTTAATATGAAAGACGGCACGCTTAAGAAGCTTGCTGAGTTTGTACTTGAGGCTATTGATGAGGATATAGAAGCGAGACAACCTTGGCTTGATCTTCATAATAAGCTTAAAAAATATACCGGTTACGATGGTGAAGATTTAACTAGTATCCCTTTCTCACAAGCTTGTCGTACTGTAGATAGTACATTATCGACAGCTGTGATTCGTTTCTGCGCAACAACTGTAGCTGAGATGTTACCAGAAAGCGGCCCAGCTGGTTTTAAAATATTTGGACAGGAAACGGAAGAGCTTGAGTACATATCTAAAGTAAGGAGTCAGTGGCTTAATTATTATCTAACTGTTAAAGACGCCGAATATTATAAAGACTATGAGAAGTTTATATATTACTTGGGTTTTTACGGCACAATCATTCGTAAGGTTTATTATGATAATATCCTTAAAATGCCTCTATCAAGGTTCATCTTACCTGAGAACTTCCTTGTTAATATAGATTGCAGTTCTATTCTCGACTCAGATAGATTAACACATATTCTAAAACTATCTGCTCGTGAAGTATTACTTAATCAGAAGAATAAAATATATCGTGATGTTGAACTACCTTATCTAAAGGTTGGAGCAAATGAGAATGATAATAGCTATAACGATGATGAGGAGGATACCAAGACATCAAACAGTGTTATTGACCTTGATGTTTATACGCAGCGTTCACTCCATGATGTTTATGAGTCCCATATATATTTAAACCTTGAGACGTTTGAGGATAGTTACAATTCCGATGAGATAACGGAGGTGGCTAAACCTTATATAGTTACAATAGATAAGGAAAGCAGAGAGATACTAAGGATCGAGCGTAACTGGAAAGAAACAGATAAGGAGTTCAAGAGACGTAAGTTCTTCGTTGCATATCAGTATTACACTGGGTTTGACATATGGGGTCAAGGACTGGCCAGAATGGCGGGTAATGGGGCGATAACAGTTACCAACATGCTCCGTCAGACTATTGATGCAGCGACCTATCAGAATTTACCGGCCGGTTTTATTCAAAAAGGAACAAGCAAGCAGCAGATAACTGATATAACCCTTGGTGCTGGTCAATGGAAGTTTCTAGACGCAGCTGGTGATATAAGACAGATGTTTGCCCCTCTTCCAGCAAACGGACCATCACAGGCATTAATGCAGTTAAGACAGGAAATAATAGGTCAGATGCAGGACCAGTTATCTACCAGTGAACTTGGGATGATGGATAGCAAGGAGGATATCCCGACAGGTACGGCTATTGCGTTCTTGCAGGAAAAGAACAAGATACAGTCTAAAGTCCAGAAGTCCATTCATAATTCATTCTCTCAGGAGCTAAGACTTCTTGATGAGATATTCAAGGAAGTAATAGATCGTGAGGAGTTTTTTGTTAACGGCGAGGAATATATTATCACAAGGGATCATTATGTTGATTCCGTTCAGTTAGTACCAGTATCCGACCCTTCTATTAACTCTACTATTGAACGGGTAATGAAAGCGGAAGCTGTGTTTCAAACAGCAATGCAGCTACCAGATAAGGTTAACGCTGTTGAAGCTATTAAAATGATATTCAAGGCGCAAGGCTTGCCGCAGGATGAGATAGAGAGCTTATTGATGCAGGACGAGCAGCAGGAGATAGAGCCTCGCGATCCAATAACCGAAAACATGGACTTGATGCAAGGTAAACCTGTGAAAGCAGGTATTGAACAGAACCATGATGCGCATATTGTTGTTCATTCTGGTGTTGATAATGAAGCATCAGCTGCGCATATTCAAGAGCATATGGCTCTCAAGTTCATGCTCCAGATGCAGAATGAGATGGGTATAGATTTAAGTCAGGTTGATCCAAATGACAGGGAAGCCCAAGACATGTTAGCACTAAAAGCAGCAGAAGCAATAACTGCACTTGGACTTGGTAATAATGTCGATGAGGATAAACAACTTGACCCTAACGAGTTAATTAGAGCTGAAATCGAACAGAAAAGAGAGGAAAGCCTGATTAGAAAACAGATTGCAGATGATCAATTAGAAGCTGACGCGTTTAAAACACAGCTGCACTTTGAAGAGACCAAGCAGAAGCTTAAACTTGAGAAAGAGAAAGCATTGCTTGAAGCTAAAATTGAAATGGAGAAATTAAGAAGTAAATTTGGTGGATTATAAATTTAATTATAGAACAGTTAATATTTATAAATGTAATAAATGTGGCTATGAAAACGAATCAGTTTTTGCCATACGTACTATCCAGATTTTATTATGTGGAGAATGTAATTGTTATTTTAATAATAGGGAGGATAAAAATAATGAAAGACCATGAGTATATATTAACAGAGATTAACAAAAACATTAAGGATACATTGGAAAGTATCGAGAATCGTATTGTTAGCGGCGGCATACAGACAATGGAGGATTACAAGTTTAATCTTGGTATCAGGTATGCACTAACAAAACTTGAAGATTATATAAAACTAGTAAGCAGGGAGGACGGGATTAATGAGTAATTATTACATGCAAGTAGATTTGTCAGACAATGACGAGATCGGTATTGATCTGGATACTTTTAATAAAGAAGAGGAGTTAAAACTTTTTGAAGATTGTACTATTAAACCGACTGACATTTTAATCAGATTATATATTCAACCTAAGAAAACAAAAGGCGGGATAATTCTTGATAACACCAAGGATATTTTCCATGAGATAGTAGGTTACGTTGCTAAAATCGGCAAGTGTGGGTTCAGTGGTGAGCGTTATAAGGACTGGGGGCATTGGTATAAAGTAGGTGATTGGGTTGCGTTCCCAAGACACGCAGGTATTAGATATACTTATAAGAAATTGCCTGTGTTCTCTATTGTAGATGATGCGCCGATGATGGTAGTACCAGACCCAAGATACGTTAAATAATAGGTAGCAAATGAAAGACAATACAACATACGGCATCGATCCTAGTGATGATACTGCTGCTGTTTTAGCTGAGATTGAGAAAAACGTTCAGGAAGAACAGGAAGCAGGCACTTTTGGAAAAGATGACCATAAAAAAGACTATATCGATCCAAGAGTTGATGGACTTGAGAATCTGGAAGACCTTGAGCAGGCAAATATTGCTGATGATGAGGTAGTAGAAGAGAAAAAAGAAGCTAAAAAGGAGCTTAAGGAAGAAGAAAAAGAGGAAGAACCTAGCGAACTTGATCTTTTTAGGGAAAAATACTACAAGGAAAAGCAAAAACGCAAAGGTGTTTATGCTGATCGTCAGAAATTAGAACAGGAAAACGAAGAACTAAGAAAGTATTTACAAAATACTATCAGTTCTAATGCTGAGTTATATAAAAATAATCTAGTTAGCGACCTTGAGAAGATAAAGGGGCTTAGAAAACAGGCATTACTTGGTGAAGATCCTGATTTACTTATTGAAGCAGACGATTTATACTATAAAGCGTTAATGAAACTTAACGAATTCGAAGCTAGAAATGGTAAAATAGACACAACTGAGGAAACGGAACAGGAAGAACAGCAGGATATACCGGATAGAGCTGAGAGAATTGATGAAGAGGTACTAAATAACGCTAAGGAATGGTTGAATAACAGACCTGAGCTTATTGAGGGTTCAAAACAGTATAATCCTCGTATTCAGAAAGCTGTTGCAACGTTTATAGAGGAGTTTGATGGTGAGTTAAGACGCCAAGGTAGAGCTGACGATATCCTAAGCGAGGATTATCTTGACGTTCTTGATGAATTTATCGACACAATCAAGGTAGAGAAGCCTAAATCAGGTTATAAGACATCAAGTGTTGGTAGTGTTCGTAACAATTTCTCATCCAGTGGTGGTAATACTAGTACGATTCAGGTTAAACTTGACTCATGGGAAAAGGATTATGCTAAAAATCTTGGACTTAGTGAGAAAGAGTACTTAAAGGCTAAAATAGAAGACATTAAAGAATCAAGAAGAGGTAGATAATGAGTAGCGAAAGACAATCAAGGGGCGTAGAGAGCCGAAAAACTGACAAAGAACCCAATCGTGTTAAATACAACATGGATTATGTTAGTTCAACTGATGTGCCTGATCATATAAAGAAGCCGGGATTTGAATATTTTTGGGAAAGACATAGTATAAGGGGTCAAAATGATTCTGCGCTGGATGCAAGTCTTCGTAGAGGTTGGAGACCAGTACCTATTGATAGAGACCCTGAAAGATTTTGCGATATTCTGGATCGTAACCCTTTATCACGTAAATACATATGTCAAGGTGATGTTATTTTACTTGAGAGAGAACTAGCAATTGGCGAAGCTGAAAAAGAAGGAAGAATCAACCTGTCTCATGAAAGAGTTGTTACTTCACCTGCTTATAATTTTAAAAATGAAAATGTTAAAAGTCATTCAATAGGAACAGTGAGAAATTAAGATGGCGTATTACCCACCAAACGGCAGTTATGCACAAGTAATAATGAATGAAGATGTATATCTTGATTATCCGTATTCAGCGGATGTATCCAAGACTACTATTCAAGATCTCATGGGCATAAATGCTAATCTGGCAGCTTTATCTTTAATATTACCTGACGCTACTGAGACAGGACCGGGGTTTTCAATAGCGTTTAGTAATATTGGAGCTAACGCAGTTAGTATCAAGCTAAATGATGGAGCAACACAGCTGGTTAATCTAGCTGTTGGTGCAAGCCTTGCGATAACACTTAGTGATAGCACAACTGCTAATGGTGTATGGTTAATATTGCCGCTTGGTAATGGTGTACCCGGTATTACTACTTTTACAGTTAATAGTCCGAATGACAGTATTAATATAACAAATGGAACAGTAACTAACCCTAATGGCACAGTAAGTATTGATGTTCCAACATTAATAAACAAAATAAATGGATTAGGATCATTAACTCAAGGGTTGGTTGTTATAAACAATAATGAAGTTGATCCTTGGTACATAACATTGCTTGCCGGTGATGGCAATATCACTGTAACAAATGGTGATGGAAGTAGTTTTGGTGATCCTATTGTTATTAATTTAAATAATACTATTGAAATTGATCAGGTAACAGCTGGTAACATTGCTATTAGTGGTAATGAAATTAGTAATACAGCTAATAATACTGATATGAATGTTAATACAACAGGTACTTCATATTTAATATTAAACGGCGTTAAGATAGATACAAGCGGTAACATCAGTAATATTAACAGTTTAAGTGCTACTACTGCTTTCATAGGCCCTAATATATCTAAGGCGTGGTGTCGCTTTACAAATACATCCGGTACATTGGTTGTAACAAGTAGTTATAATGTAGATAGTATAACTTATGATTCATTAAGTTTTCAATACACCATTAATTTCACTACCCCTATGGGATCAACAGAATACGGAGTATTTATAAGTTGTGCTAACAATAATAGTACTCCTCCGCTGCAAACAAGAGTTGGTTATGACGTTGTAAAGACGGAAGACTATGTGAATATAGTACTAGCTGACTTATCAGGTGAAATGTTAACTGATTTTCCTGAGGGAGTATCGGTTATGATTTACTCTTTAATATAAAAATTAACTAATTGACATTTAGTTAATTTTTATGTCATAATATCATTCAATAAATTCCGCCCTAGTGGCTTTGAGTTAGCTTTTATCTCTGCAAAAAGCAAATATATCCGCATCACGTCGGGGAAGTTTCATTACTTCATGGGCATATCTAGCCTTTCAAATAGATAAAATCACACAGAATATTTTAATTAACTTAACTATTTTAAGGTAAATTTATGGCGTATGGCGTAAATGCTCCCTTTGGTTTAAGACCTTATGGTCATTTAATCGGTGGAGCTGACGATATCAGAACTAACAGTAATTACGTAATTGACGTTATTACTGCTTCAACATTGAATAAAGGTGATCCGGTAATTTTTGCACCAGTTGTTGCTGATTCTGTTCCCGGGCAATATTATAAAGGCGGTCAGTCTGTTATAACAAGATACAATCCTACTGTTACATTAGCAGCGGCTAATAACCCTACTACTTTTGTAGCTGGTACAAATCCACCTATTGTTGGTGTATTTCAAGGTTGTGAATATTGGGTAAACGGTACTTATTACAATCAGGAATACTGGGTAGCTGGAACTCCTGCTACATCTGTTGTTAAAGCGTACGTAATAGATGATCCGAATGTTATCTGGGATGTACAACTTGGAACATGGATGGGTTCTAACGGAGATGCTGTAGGACTTGGTGCAGGAACAGCTTTTGTTGTACCACCAACAATGCAGCGTCAAGTTAACCCGTGGCCCAATACGTACGCAGGCGCTAACTTTAATCCAGTAGTAGCTAGCAGTGCATTAATAGGTAGTAATGTAATGTTACTAACAGGAAGAGGACCTGGTGTTGGCGGCGGTGGTGGTTCTGGTAGTTTAACAACTATTCAAGTATGGAATGGTGCAGCATCTGCTGTTGCCGGTTATAATGACAACCCTTTAATAGCTAACTATGGTGGAGTCGGTCCTAGTAACCCGTTAGGTATTTCGACATATTACGCATGTCCTTCCTTAGCAGCTACTACCGATAACCCATCTGTTGCAAATGGTGCAAATGAATATGCTAGAAATACGACATCTTCATTTAAAGTTTTAGGATTTACACCAGATCCAAGAAACGTTCCAGCTACATATGGTTTTCCTTCAGCTGCCGCAGCTACAGCCGGAACATATTTTAACACTCCATTTTTAAACGTAATAGGTGTTATTAATAACCATGCTTTTAAAGCTGGAACAGCAAGTGTAACTCCTGCTTAACAATTAATGAAATATAAAGAGGTTAAATAAATGTCAATTAATACCGCATCGATATATCCATTACTAAGACCAGGGGTGAAAGCAGTTATAGGTAACTACGACACATACCCTGATCAATGGAAAAAAGTTTTCAAGACTTATACTTCAGATAAAAAAATTGAGTTTGAAGATGAATTCAAGTCCCTAGGAATCGCACAAGTCAAGAATGAAGGAGCAGCTATTGCTCAGGACACCATGGCTGTGCGTTACCAAACCTCATACCTACATACTACTTATGGATTAAGTTTTTCCATAACAGACGAAGCTATGAAGGATAATCTTTACAAATCACAATTCCCTCAACACTTGATTGCTCTTAGAAATTCCTTAAGAGCTGCTAAGTCTCAGGTAGCAGCTAACGTTTTCAACTTAGGGAACGTTACGCTAACCAGTGACGGTGTACCTTTCTTCTCTAACAACCATCCATTAGATAACGGAGGTACTAACTCCAACTTATCTAACGTGGCACTTAGCGAAGTAGGTATACAGAATGCTATTATTGCAATTCAACAATTCAAGCAATTGAGTGGTATTCTAACTCAAACTATGCCTCAGACTTTAGTTGTCGGACCGTCTAATCAGTTTGCAGCTAGTGTGATTCTTAACAGCCAATACAGAACTTCTGTTAATACAGTTAACGCAGGTAACAATAACTATGATAATAAATATGCCGGAGTTAACGATATAAACGCTATTTATAATGATAGTTATTTACCGGGTGGATATACTGTTAACAACTACATCACTTCACCTACTTTCTCAGCTATTGTAACTGATGCAGAAAGAGGGCTCATTCACTATGAAAGAGATAAGTTAGAGGCCTGGAGTTGGGTTGACAATGCTACTCGCGATATGTGGTTCGCAGCTAAGGAAAGGTATTCTTTCGGAGTAACTAACTGGCGTTGTGCATATGCTATCAGCATGTAAGGAGGTATAGAATGACTTCACATAGTAGACCGCTTGCTAATATTCTTTGTAAGGGCACTAAAAAAAGTGCCCCGAAAAAGGGTATTGTAAAAATGGATATAAAAGTTAAAAAAGAAAACGGTAAGAAATAAATGGCTGTTTTTAGAAAAAGTGTTGATTTACCAGCTGGTAACCTTGCCAGTAATCCCTCTAATATAGGTAATTTTCCTAATGCGGTAGCTGGGAAACTTACTTTAAACGGTAGTTATGTTGAATTTGACGGAACTGTCAATTTTATTAAAAATGGTTATTCTTCTTCTGTTTCTATAACAAGTACAGCTAATATTTCAGCAGTAACTTTTACTATTTATGGTATTAATAATGGATTTTATACAACTGAAACTATTACAGGACCAAACATTAATACTGTTGTTTCAGTTGGTTTATATGAGAAAGTTATCAGCATATCAATTAGTGGTAATACAGCTAATGGGTTTAATATAGGTTCTAATAGAGATGTAGCTGTGTTAGTAGAATTTTTAGATAATGATTTTACTAATTTAAAACCTGAATTTTCATGTAGCTATACATCTTCTGTTGGTTACATAGCTGCTATAAATACAATGGGTATTATAGGTATAAATTCTCCCTCTAATATCATGTTATATAGAGCCTATGGAACACCTTTAGTTACCATTACAACAGCTGTTTGTACAGGAAGACCTAATAATTTTGAATTAATTTCAGTACCTGCAACAACTGTCGCACTATTAAATGCCGGTATAAATTATAGTTCAAGTAACGCTACTGGTAATACTATGAGTTCTAAAATTCTTTTTATAGCAACAAACGCAGTAATGCTTAGTACTACCAATTTTACTTGTATATGGACAAATTGATAAATGGCAGTTGTATCAGGTACTTATAATTTTCAATCACTTGAAAATGATGATCTTATTCTTGAATGTTTTGAGAGAATTGGTTTTGCCGGTGATCAATTAGTACCTGTTCAAATGCAATCAGCACGAAGAAGTCTTAATTTTCTTCTTCTTGATTGGATAAGTAAGAGCATTAATCTTTGGACAATAAACAAGTTATATTTACCTCTAAATACTGGACAATCCAAGTATACACTCGGTACTTCAATAACAGATATACTGGAAGTATTACAAAGAACGTTTACAAGACAATTAAATGGAACAGCACAATCTAATACAACGAATACATATGACGGGACTGGAGGCGGTAATCCTCTATCTGCTTTTGACAATGACTTTTCCACTTCATGCGTTCAAAACGCTGCTGACGGCAATATATCTTATAGTTATGGAGCGGGTAACACGCAGACAATTACCTTTATAGGTGTTAGGTCAAATACAAACACTAATTATAATTTAGTTGTTGAATATTCTAATGATAATGTAACATGGTTACCATTAAACGTTGATTGGACTCATCCTTATTCTTATGAAACTGGTGTAACAAGATGGGTTGATGTTGTAACCCCAGTAGCGGCAATGACATACAGAATTAGAGAAATAGGAGGAGCTACGTTAGATATACAGGAAATCTATTTTGGTAATAGTACTATTGATTTAAGAATTACTCCTATTAGCCGTGATACTTATTTATCTTATTCACAAAAATATCTGCAAGGAAGACCGACTACTTATTATTTTGATAAATCATTACTACCGAACATTAACATCTGGCCTACTCCGACAAGTGATTATCTTGTTATTCAGTATTCTTTTGTTAGAACAATATACGATGCAGGGGAATTTTATAATACAACAGCTGTACCGGCTAGAATGTATCCGGCTCTTGCTGCCGGTCTTACTTGGATGCTTTCTGTTAAGTACAAACCTGAAATGGCAGATAGTTTTAAAGCTCAGTATGATGAAACATTTACTATAGCTACAGCTAATGATAGTGAAAATGTTGATATGACAATAGGATATGATCTGAATAGTTATTATGAGAATTGAAAAGAGACGGTATCAGTGCGATCGTAGCTGGAAAATGTACGAAGAATTACATAAGCAATATGAATGGGCGGGTAACCAGAAGATATGGACAGGTTTATGGGTAGGGCTAGATGAGCTTGATAAACCTAATGAACAATTAAGAACGCCTTTAGTAAAAGACGATCCTAAACCTGTAACAAATCCAAGACCATTTACAGCCGGTCCTTTGGTTAATGATTAGAGGTAATAGTGTTTTTATTTGGTTTATGCAGGTTAATAACATCACCTATATTTCATATATGTCATAGAGTAACACTTTACTGGGAAAGGGATATAGCTGCTAAAATTTATAATTCAACTAAACCTGTTACTCATAATGAGAATGATTATGATTGTTGTTTTAACTGTTGTTATGAAAAAACTGAGGAAAATACAACTTTATTAGGTAGTATATTAGATGTCTGACCCGTACACTCTTAGAATATTAGAACTAGATGGAGGAGGGGAAAGAGGTTATCTTTCTCTTAATTTTTTATCATTATTTGTTCAGCAATGGGGAATAAATCCTAATGAACTATGGAAGTATTTTGATGTAATATGCGGTACATCAATTGGGGGTATGATGGCGCTAGCGTTAGCTATTGGTAAAAGTACAGATGATTTAGCTCCGTTATTTACTACACAAGGTAAACTTATTTTTAGTACTAACGGTACTCCTTCAAACGTTGCAACAACATCTGATAAAATATATTCCTTAACTATTTCCGGTGTACCATTTTATGGAACAGATCCCGGAACAGGATACGGTTCAGCTTTACTTACTTCTCAGATTCAAAATATTTTCGGATCAATGACTATGCAGGATCTACTAACTAATAGTATTATTCCGACATATAAAGTAGAATTTAGAGAAGGTACTACGAATATTGATACAGGTACTTATACTCTCTGTTCAAATGTAAATTATCCTGATTTTGTCGGGCAAAATGAGCTGATTAGTAACGTGGCTCTTGTGACTTCTGCTGCGCCATTTTACTTACCGTCTATTGTTTTAAATGGAACAGCAACAGGAACTTTAAATGGAAGGTACATTGACGGAGGAGTTTACCAGAACAATGCTTCTTCTTTCGGTAGGAATCTGGCAACGATACTTAAACCTACAGCCAATAGATGTTGTGTTCTTTCCTTAGGAACAGGACTAGGTGAGATGGGATTTGATGACGATGCACCGACAACATTACTTGGAGCTACTGCTGATCCAATAATCAGTATACCAAATTTATTTTCATTATTTGATATATCTGAAACAGGAGGTCAAGAGTCAATAGCTAAAAATTTATATCTTGAAGCTACTTATAGTCTTAATAATTTGTATTATTACAGATTTCAGCCAAACCTCGATATTAATCTTGATACTGAACTTGATAATACTACGGATGAAATACTAGATTATTATGTAACAACTGCAACAAACTGGTATAATGATGATATTGATAATATCACAACTTTTTTAGGTCATTTAACAGCGTGAAAATCAAATTTGATATACTTCATAATTTTATATCACCTGTTACAGGTAGGGTTTTAGCTGACTATAATTACGGTTTAGTCGGTAATAGACAGGGAATAGCTACTCCATCTCCTACTTTAATTGATTTAAGACTGGATTTAATAAATTTAAGACGCGATTATAATGTTTGTTCTTCAGCTTCTTTTGTTATAGGTTTTCCAAACTCTCAGTTACCGAATGCTCAGGTATTAAATAGTCTAGCTGACGGTATTTTATACAATACGGCAGGTATTGTTAGTACAACCGGTGCAATACCGCCTTCTTCTCTTCCTAATCTTACAAAAGGTAACGTTTGGATAGGTAATGATAATAATAGACCTACCGAAACTGTTATCTTACCTTTAGCTAATATGGCTAATTTAAGTGAAAATAGATTATGGCTAGGTGATAGTAATAGTAGGCCTGTTGCCGTTACTACAATAAAAAAGGATAATTTACCTAATCTTGACGATAAACATATCTGGATAGGAAACGGAAGTGATAGACCTGAAGCTAAAAGTCAAATAAATGAAAGTAATTTACCCGATCTAGGTGTTTATGTAGGTATTGAGCATCCTACTATTGAAGGTAGAGGTAAAATATGGAGAGGGACTGTAACATATGATGAGTTTCTTATTCCTTCATATGGTACTGAGAAATCAGATGATTTAAGTTTACTTGAAATCGACGTAGATGAACTTGAACTTGAAGTAGCAGTAGCATCAGCAGACGCATCAGCAGCTTTAGCGTTAGCAACAACCGCTGAAGCTACTGCTACAAGTGCATTGGCATTAGCAACAACCGCTGAAGCTACTGCTACAAGTGCCTTAGCTTTAGCTACAACTGCGGAGGCTACTGCTAATGATGCTCAACATAGAATAGATAACTTAAGATTAAATAATATACCTGTTGACGGGGATGTATCTTTTTATAATTATAAATTAATAAATTTAGCTGATCCTGTAAATCCTACTGACGGAGTTAACTTACAGACTTTAGAAGCAGCCGTTGGGCCGATTAGTAATATTATATTAACAGGTTTTGTTGAAGGTGGACCACCGGTAAGTGGTGTAATAGACACAATAAGAACCCCAGGTGATCTTGATATGGCAGGGGATAGAGTTAAGAATTTACAACAAAATCCTGAAGAAGATTTTGACGCGGTAAGCTTTACGTTTCTTTGGGATTTAATGCACGATAGGGTAGAAATATTATGGCCATGAGCAATATAACGGTATCAGGTTTAACACCTGCATTATCAATATTAGGGGACACACAGCAGTTTAATTATAATCAACCTGCTTGTTCTTTCCAATTACAGAATTTATTTGTTCCAACTAGTGTTATAACTCCTCAAACCAGTTTTGAGTTCCGTAATAATACCTTATCCGGTTTTAGATGGGTACATACCACAAATGATACTGATACAATAGGAAAATTAACCATACAAAGTTTTATAGGTGCAAGTCCTACGGGATTTGATTTTCTCAGTTTTAATAATGATAATACAATAACCTTTAATGTACCGATTGATGTACCTCCTGTAATAACAGTACAAGGTTCAAGTGAAACCATTTCATATAGTGGGCTAGCGAATCAACCTGTATCTTTTAATATTCTTAACAACTTTATTCCGGTTAATCCAGCTGACGCTTCTTTAACAGAGCTTAACTTTGTTAATTCCAATAATTATAAATATCAATTTTTACAGGATACAACTTATCCAGATACTGAATTTGGTAAATTTAATTTCAATTTAATTAGCGGTTTGGGGTCAGTTCAAAATGTATTTAGTGTTGAAAATACAGGAGGAACAGATACAACTGTTACTTTTGCAAATGACGTCCCTTTACTTGTACCGACACCTACACTTGATTCACAGGTAACAAATAAAAGTTATGTTGACACAATATCAGCCGGTTTTAGTTTTAAAAGCTCATGTTATTGTGGAACAACAGGTAACCTTAACGCTGTTTATAATAACGGCTTATCGGGTGTAGGAGCAACTTTAACAAATAACGGTTCGTTAGGAACTATAACCATAGACGGTCAAACTTTAAATCTGAACGATAGAGTTTTAGTAAAGGACCAAACCAATCACTATGAAAATGGTATATATTATGTATCAGTTACTGGTAACGGTTCTACTGCATGGGTATTAACACGATCAACTGACTACGATAGTGATGCTGAAATAAACGCGGGTAATATTGTTCCAGTTGAGTATGGAACAATTAATTTTACTTCAATTTGGTTACAAACTCAAAATGTTGTCGTTGTTGGTGTTGACAGTATTGAATTCATGAAATTTGCTTATGGACCTTCCAGTTTTCTACAGGTAGTTAATAACTTATCAGATGTAACTGATGTTCCTACTTCTAGAACTAATTTAGGATTAAGTAATGTGGCTATTCAAAATGTTACAAGCAAATCTGTATTGTTAGGCGGTTCTAGTAATTCAATAGTAAGTCTTGCCGTTCCTACTACGGCTAATAAAATTTTTATATCAGGTGCATCTGCAAACCCTAGTTGGTCTAATGTAATAGTAAATAATATAAATAATAACCTTTTTTTAGGTATTAATACAGGTAATGATATTACATCTGGAAACAATAATCATGCTTTTGGGATAAATTCTTTATTATCCAATACAACAGGTAATTCCAACTCAGCTTTTGGTTTGGAAGCTTTACGTAATAACTTAATAGGTAGTGGTAATTCGGCATTCGGCACACAAAGTCTTTTTTATAATACTGTTAGTAATAATTCAGCGTTTGGTTACCAAACTTTATTTAGTAATACGACAGGTAGCGGTAATTCTACTTTTGGTTACCAAAGTCTATATAGTAATACAATAGGTGGTTATAATTCAGCTTATGGACAGGAAAGTTTATACAGTAATACAACGGGAGGATCGAATATAGCCTTTGGTTATAGATCTCTTCGTACTAATACAGTAGGTAATTATAATATAGCTATAGGGAACGAATCATTATATTTAGCGACAAATGCTAGTCAAAATACTGCTGTCGGTTATAGAACTCTTTATTCAAATACAACAGGTTCTTTTAATTCAGCTTTTGGTTATCAGTGTTTATATAATAATATTACCGGTGCGAATAACACTGCTTTTGGTAATACTAGTTTATTTTCAAATACAACAGGTTTAGCTAATAACTCTTTTGGTTATCAATCTCTGTTTTCAAACAGTACGGGTAATTATAACTCTTCTTTCGGTAACAAGTCTCTTTACTCTAATACAATCGCAGATGCTAATTCAAGTTTTGGTTATCAGTCTTTATATTATAATGTAGATGGTACTAACAACAATTCTTTCGGTTATAACTCTCTTTATTCCAATATAAGCGGAAATAACAATACGGCGTTTGGCAATGCTTCTTTATATAATAATCTGGCAAGTAATAACACTGCTTTAGGTTACAGGTCGATGTATAGCAATTCAAGTGGTACTTCAAATAGTGCTACCGGTTATCAGTCTTTATATTCAAATACGACAGGAAATAGTAATTCGGCAGTAGGTTATTCAGCTTTACATTCAAATACCATAGGGGATAATAACTCAAGTTTTGGATATATGTCTTTGTACAGTAATATTAGCGGTATCGGTAATAATTCGTTCGGTATGAATTCATTACTTAATAATACGACCGGTACTTATAATAACGCTTTCGGTATGCAGTCTTTGGAAACTAATAGTTCCGGTTCTTTTAATTGTGCATTCGGATATGAAAGTCTTAGCGATAACACGGTTGGTAATAACAATGTTGCTTATGGTATAAGTTCTATGAAATCAAATACAACCGGATCAACTAATACGGCATTTGGGACATTATCTCTTTATAATAATTTAACGGCTTCTAATAATTGTGGTTACGGTTATCAGAGTTTATTTAGTAATACAACCGGAACAAATAACAGCGCATTTGGAGTTAGTAGTCTTTATAGTAATACAACAGGTAGTGGTAGTTCGGCATTCGGTTATCAGGCTTTATACAATAATCAAAATAATAATATTTCAGCATTCGGTTATCAGGCTTTATATTCAAATACAACGGGTAATACCAATTCAGCGTTTGGTTATCAAGCAATGTATAGCAATACTACCGGTATTACTAATAGTGCTTTTGGTCATCAAGCTTTATATAATAATACAACCGGTGGTAATAACAATGCTTTCGGTTATAGAGCGTTGTATAATACAACAACTGGAACGGGTAACTCTGCTTTTGGACATAATACATTAGTTACAAACAATACGGGTACAAATAACAGCTGTTTCGGTTACCAGGCTATGTATTATAATACAACAGGGTCTTATAATACTGCCATCGGTTTTAATGCTTTAACAAATAATACTACATCTAATAATAACACGGCTATCGGTTATCAATGCATGTCAATGAATACAGTAGGTTATAGCAATAGCTCAATAGGTTATCAATCTTTAAGATCCAATACAACCGGTTATTATAATTCAGCTTTTGGTGAGCAATCCTTATTTTCAAATAATACCGGTTATAGTAATTTAGCTATTGCCTATAGGTCTTTATATTTAAACACATCAGGTAATTATAATATTGCTATCGGTGAGGAGTCATTAAGATCAAATACAACAGGCAGTGGTAATTTGGCTACTGGTTATCAGTCAATGTATACAAATACAACAGGAGGTAATAACTCTTCATACGGTATTCAGTCTTTATATTCAAATACTACCGGAGCTGGTAATTGTGCTTTTGGATTTAGTTCTCTTTATGGAAACACGATAGGTAATAATAATTCAGCATTTGGTGTTGATAGTTTAATCGCTAATACTACGGGTATTAATAATAGTAGTTTTGGGATGAATTCCATGTTTTCTAATACAACAGGTCAACATAATTCATCTTTTGGCCATGAATCTTTGTTTAGTAACACTATCGGTAACTATAATACATCAATAGGAAGGAACTCGTTGTATTATAATACATCAGGTAATAACAATACTGCTATAGGTTATAAATCCCTTTTCGGTAATCAAACAGGAAATAACAATGTTGCGATAGGTTATGAAGCTAATGTCGGTGATGTTAATTATACCAATGCAATAGCAATAGGAGCAGGGGCAATTGCAACTGCAAGTAATACCTGTAATCTTGGTTCAGATGGTGTTGATTTAATAGTAGGTAATGGTACAGGTACAATAACAGCTGCTAACTTATGGGGAACAGATAGACCTACAGCAGAATATAGATGGCAAGATAACACTTTAGGTACAACTATAACATCAAATACTTATTACAATGTTGCAACAAACAATAATAATTATTATAATTTGAATAATTTTAGTATTTATGGTGTATTTAATACTAACGGCGTAAGCTATACTGGTACAAAAAACACTAAAGTTTTAGTGACAATGTCAGTAGTATCATATCATGCTACTTCAAGTTTATATCAAAAATATGTTATTATCAGACAAAGATATATTCCGCCTATAATTGATGAGACGTATTTTGCGTTAACAAACAGTTACGGTAATAGTAGCTATATTTATTTATCATCTAGTTGTATTATTGATTTAGAACCTGATGATACAATTTATCTAGCTTACGCTGCAACAACTAGTGCAGGAGCATCAGGATCGGGTAATCTTATTTGTAAAAATGCTACGTTAACTATAGTAGCCATAGACGATTAATTTAAAATTAAAGAGGTAAATATGAATAACGAACAAATTAAAAATTTAATATCAGAACAAAAAAGAAAAGCTAATCTTATAAATAATCTTGCTATTGATTGGGAAAATATTAAAACAATACTTAACCAAGTTGTAAATGCGTCTAATAAAGAATCATCTGAATTCAAAGATGCTTGTGAACTTGCAAATAGTCTTTGTGAGGATATGAAAACCGGTCTTGAAGAAGTAAAAAATACTATTTGCAGGTAAATATCAATGGGGGCATTTATTAATTATGAACCTTTACCTTTTGCTAACTTAAGTAATCAGCAAACGACCTTAATAGGTACGGATTCGGTAAATTACCCTCATACTTTAATTATCAATGGTATTTCATTAGTTAATTTAGGTAATCAGTCAATAAGGTTTAATTTAAAAAAGAACAGGGTGCAAACTAGTCCTGTTAGTATTTTTAAAGTTAAGGAATTTGAGGTTAAAGCATATCAAACAGTTGATGTTATTGCTTATTTTGATATGCAGCTTATACTTAAATATAGCAATACTAACCCTATCGTTACTGAGAATCTGGTTTGTTTTTCAAATAGCCCTAGTCAGTTATTTGATTGTGAAATAACATTTAGCGTACTTAATGAAACACCTTTAAACTTTTAGCTTATGAGTAAATACATGCAGGACATGCTTGATAGACAAGCTTTTATTGATCAAAACATGCAGAAGAAATCACCTTTTGATGAAGGAGTGATGCGTGCCGTAAAAAGTGCCAAGCAGTCTTTAGCACTCGATGATGATCAGTCCGACAAGGCTACACGTGCGGGTCTTTACGGATTTAGTGAAGCTTTAAATCGTGATAATGAACCGGAAGCTAGAGGTATAATAGGTAAACTAGCAGCTGCTGCAAGAGGAGTACCAGCTGGTATGAGAGCTTATGATCAGAGTGAGGCGGCATCTCAGAATCAGAATAGCATGCTAGCTGATATAGCTCATAGATTTAGGTCAGCAGAGGAAGCAAAGATTGCTAAAATGGAACAGGATGCTTATATGCGTGAGATGAATGATCGTAAAATGGCATTAGAGCAGGAAAAACTTGGTGAACAAAGGGATTATCATAATCAGTCTTTGATGGCTAGGAAAGCAGATGTAAATAAAAATTCACCTGATAACATGGATAAAAACTGGTTAATTAGAGCTAAAGGTAATGATAGTTCTGTTCGTGATATTGCAACTAATTATCAAAAAACTAGTGAAATTTTACCTAATATAGATGAATTTAGAAAGTTACTTAAAAATACAAAACTCAGCGGGGCAAGTTTTTCAGATGCAGCTAGAAGATATGTTGCAAGAGCGACCGGACAAGATGAAGATGTTGTAAACGCCAAAAACCTTGGTCAATTTTATATTGAGTGGATGGCTGAAAACTCTAAAGGAGCTTTATCGGATAGAGATATGGTTTTATATACAGCTGGTTTTGCTGATATTGAAAAAAATAGAAACGGAGCTATTAAAGTTTTAGATAGATTAGAAAATAAACTTAAAAAACGTCAACAATTATATTCTAAACAACTTTCTTTATATGAAAAAGATCCAGGGGCTAATTTATTTAGTAAATCAATTTTAGATGAAGACCCAGAAAGCTATGATGGTTATGTTCCTATTTATAATCCTAAAACTAATGAATTTGAAGAAATACATCCTGATGATTTAGAAGCCGCTATAAATAAAGGTTGGGAAGTAAGAGGTGAGGTTGTAAATTAATAAATGAGTTCTCTTGAAGGTTTAAGATTAAAACCGAAGAAAAAAACTATTGAAAGACACGATCTTGAAGGCTTGAGATTGAAGCCAAAAAAGGGAATTGTTGTTGAATCAGAAGAAATTGATTATAGCCCTAAGGAAGAACCAGGGGTAATGTCAAATTTTTTCAAACCTCAATATAAACATTTAATAGAAGCAGCAGAACCTTTATACAACAATAATTTTACTAAAGGTTTTTTATCTGGTGTTGGAAGAGCTGGAATGTCAGAAGCTGCTGAACAAGCGGAAGCTGGAGTTATGGAAGTAGCCCCTGGTGTTGTTGTGCCTATATCTGAAAGTTCTGCTATGGCTAATATTCCGGAAAAAGGATTAGAAGCTTTAGAATCAATGAAACCAGATGAAAATGATACTTTAGGTAATATTGCTTATAAAGCTGGTGAATTTGGAGGAGCAACAGCATCAATGCCTATGATGCCTGTAAGAGGTGCTGTTAATGCTGCTACTAATACAGGTAAATCTTTATTTGGTAGATTTGGTAAAGAAACCGCTATGGGTAGTGCTATAGGTGGTGGTTCAGGGATATTACAAGAAACAACAGGTATAGATCCTCTTTATGCTGATTTAATATCATCAGTAGCTGTTCCAACTTCTTTGTCTAACAGCCAAGGTATGTTTGGAAGATTCAGTAATCCTAAGGAAAAACTGGCAAAAGGAACAATGCGTTTAATGGGCTTATCTAAACGTAAAACAGGTGGTTTTGATGTTCCTGCCGCACAAGCAGCTAGAGATTTAGAAATAGATTTACCAGCTGCTGCTCTTACTGATTCTGCTGTAACAGGACTTGCTGATCAATGGATAAGTAAATCTCCTTTTTTTGGCAATAAACTTAGAAACAAATATTTAACAACAGAAGAGCAAACACGTAAAGTTTTGGATGATATTTATAATCAAACTAGTAATAAAAGAACACCTGAACTTGAAGAACAAATAAAAGGTTTATATAGAACTAGTAGGGAAAGTTTACCAACTGAATTAAAAGATAGAAGTATAGTGCCCACAAATACTAAAGCTACCGCAGAAGAACTTTACAGCGATTTAGCTAATAGTGATATTTATTCAAAAGATACTAAGTCTTTACTACAAATGATAAATCGTCTTAGAAAAGCAACAAGTGGTGCATCTTCAAAACCAGATGTTTATGGTTCTACTTTTCCTTCTAATAATAAATATGATGTTAAAAGATTAATCAATGCTAAAATGAATCTTAATGCTATGATTAAGTGGGATACAGATGAGGGAATTAAAAATTTAGCTAGAAAATTACAAGGGGCTATTTCTCAGGATATAAGTGAATATGGTAAATTAAACCCTAAATGGCATGAAACGTACAGAAAAGCAGATAAATTATTTGGTGATTTAGCTAAAAGGGAAGAATTGGAAAGTTTATTGGGAACTAAAGTAATTAATCATGGTACTGATAGTTTAAGTTATAGCAATTTATCTAAAGCTATAAATAATCCTGAAAAAGCAGAATGGTTAAAAAAACAAGTTACACCGGAAGTTTTTGCTAAAATAGAAAAGTTAGGACAAGTTGCTAAAGCAATGGCTTCAAAAAATGCAAGAATTCCAAACCCTTCTGGAACAGCTGCGACATTAGGGGTTTCAACAGGTGTTCTTGGATTAATAGGGCTTGTTAATCATCCAAATTTAACAACAGGTTTACTTACAGCAGGGGCAACTGGTGGTGCTATGGCGACAGTTACACAATTACTTACAAATAAGAAATTCCTTGATTTAGCTTTGGATTATGCTGAAAAACCTACTTTATCCAAAGAAATTAGTTTAAATAAATTTATAATGGATAAAACAGGTTATTCAGCTGTTGCATTAAGAAATAAATTACTTGATGAAACTAATAGTAATGATAAATAGGTTATTCCTCTTCATCGTCTCTGTTTAAATGATTTATCCATTGTGATAAAAGGAAAACAATAAGTAAGTTAAAAGGTAAACATATTGCTCCTATAACAGAGCCAAAACAATTATAAGTCCCCACTGTAGCGAATACCATTGCTATTATAAACACAATAAAGGCTAATATTTTTCTAATTATTTTCATTTTTAGTCCTCTTTAAATAATATTATTTGGATTTTAATTTTTTAGTTAAACTAATTGAATAACTATACAGCAATTGATCTTCATCAATTAATTTATAAATTATAGGCATATCAATATCTTTATACCTTTTACATTCTTCATGAGAATTAGATGTGGATTTAATAAATACTTCTTTTGTATTCAAATCGATTTCTAAAACGTCATTAAAGCAATACTTAAATGAATATTCATGTTTTGGGTTATCAAGTGTAGCTATGATTTTATTGTTATCCCAAGATTTTATATAATAATTTACTTCATAAGAGGTAAGATAATAATCAAGTTTTATACCATAATCTCGTAACACTGTTTCATGGATAGTACAGTCTTTGGTATCTTTATAGCAGTTTATTTGTACACTATGTGGAAAATTATAAACTCGATTACAGGTATCTAATTGTTCAGTACTTTGTTTACTTATGTGCTTCCAAACACCAGTAGCTGATACATAAGATGGGTTATTTTTTGGAATAATATTAAATTTCATATTTGCATTAAATATTATTAGAGGTCGTGTTTTATTAAATAAAACTAAATCTTCTAATTTTTCACAAGATGCTAATATTAACATTAAAGGTATAAATATTATAATTTTCTTCATATCTACTCCCCCTTATCTTTAATTATTTCCCATAAGATAGCAGCTGTTTTAAAATCTTTAGCTTGGTATAGAACATCGCTAATATAACTGAGTTCTATTGCGGATAATTTTTTAAAAAATCTTGTTTCCTCATCAGATAGTTCGCCTGTTTCTTTTAATTTATCAATCAGACAAAATATTTTCTGCGTTTTGGTTAATATGTAATTCATAAGTTCAGTCCTCCTTTTAGTTGAAATACAAAAACAGATATATAATTATTTTTATTTAATAACAATAATTATTTATACATAAAAAATTATTGTTATTAAATACCTTGTTAACTGTTGTAAAAATAACTCATAATAACCAGTTGATTTAAATGATAATAAATATTATAGTAACCTTATAAGTGTTTAGACATAACATTTATTGTTAATTAAATAAAAAACAGATAGTCCCACCTATCATATTAAAAGGTTATATCTTGGTTAAAGATATAACCTTTTTTAATATTGATTTTTTTATTTATTACTTTATAATATGAATTTCGGTTGATTATTTGATATGAAAAATATTTTTAATTTAATAGCATCTAATGCCAGTTTTATTAAAAACATCTTCATTCTCATGATATTAGGTAGACTATTATTTATTGAGACAGATAATCTTTTATTAATTGCAGAAATAGTCGGTTCACTTTGTGTTATGATGACTGATTTATGCCCTAACCCTTATTTGGATCATTAATGTATTATTTATCTTTAATAATAAAACTGATGATTATCACTATATTTTATAATACTTAAACATAAGTATTTCTTAAAGAAAAAACCCGATTATAAATTAATAACTTATATTTTAATAGTTAATGGTATAATTATACCTGTTATTAATTTAAGATTAGAGGAAGAACAGAAAGAAAATTATGCAAATTTCATAAATATTTTTATTTTATTTATTGGTCTTCTTTGACTTAAGACCTTCTTTTACATCTTCTTTTATTCTTTCTAATTTTTTACCAACTGAAACTTCATTATACGGAAATTTAGGTACGTATTTATCTATAAAATCAAATCTCTGCTTCACCTTTTTACGCTGATCTTTTTCCTTATTGTATTTATTATCAAAATACTCGGAAATATAACGTCTCATGTGAGCATCGAGTTTATCATCTTCACTTTCTTTCTCATCCTCTTCTTCGCTCTCATCTTCGTCATAGTTATTTTCTTCCTTATAATTACCTTTAACTACCTTACGAATGTGAGAAGGGTTTTTAAGCAAGAGGTTGACATCGACTTCATTTAGGTTGTAAGGAGTCTTTTTACCTTTAAATGGAACTTTAGATACTGATTTCATAAGGTTTTTGATGATAATGTATTAAAATTGTAATATATTATAAATTAAATTTTTAATCAATAATTTACTTGAGTTACATATGAAACTAAAAGTAACAGGAAATTCTGACGATATAGAACTCTATAAACTGTTGTTATATAATATATACAATGATATGTATAACCCTTACTGGAGTAGAAATTTGACTAATAATGATTTAGTTAAACGATTTAAACAATATCATTACGAATTAGAAGCATTATCAAATAAATCAGAATATTTATTAAAACAATTGGAAGAAGGTAAAAAGTCTTTTTGGCAAAACAAAGATTTTTTTTGTTTCTTAAATGAAGATGAACAAAAAATAGAGATAGAACGTTTAAACAGTAAAGACTCGGAAGAGTACGAACCTTATTATCAAAAGTTACATATAATAGAAGAACAATATTCAAGCAAACATCGTGTTTCAATAGAAAAATTATCTGAAATTCAAAACTTTTTAAATACTAAATCTCATTGTGATGGAGAAAAAAATATTTATAAAGTTATAAGAGAAAAATCATCATTTATTGAAAAAAGTGTTCTACATGATACTTACATATTTATTGAAGATGATATAGCTTGTTGTGGTGAAACAATAACATATGAGTAAATATGCCTAATACCAACTGTACGCTTACATATCCTATTCTAATTGAAAGTCTGCAAACATATATGCTTAGGACAGATGCTCCTTTTGTTGATCAAATACCATATTTGATTCAACAAGGGATAATCAGGGTTTATAATAATGCCAAGGATTTGGGCTTTGAGATTAGAACTGAAATAGTAAATAACACTGTTGGTACTTCCACTATTAGAAAACCTGGTAATTGGCGTGAAACAGTTTCTATTTTAATGTTTGATAATGCTACTCAAACTACTTCTTATTTATTACCGAGAAGCAGAGAATTCTGTTTAACATATTGGAATAATCAAATAGCGAATAATACAGGTAGACCCAAATATTATGCTGATTCTGTTCTTAATTTAAATAATCAGGATTTACAAAATACATACGGAGAATTTTATTGGACAATTGTGCCTAATTTAGATCAAACTTACACATTTAACATACAATACTTAGGTATCCCTTTATTCAACGCAGATAACCCTGTCAATTTTTTAACCCAGCGTTATCCTAATCTTCTACTTTATTCATGCCTTATTGAAGCATGCCTGTTTTTAGATGATGAAGAAAAACGCAATAAATATCAGTCAATGTTCGATCAGGAACTTGAGACCATCAACAGAATGAATACTGATAGAAGTGCTGATAGAACAGTAATAAGAGCCAATAACTAATGCGTGTACCTTTAGTATATAAACCGGGCATTCAAAGAGACGGAACTGATTTCCAAGATGAATACTGTATCGATGGACAGTGGATTCGTTTTGTTGGCGGTAAAATAAAAAAGATGAAAGGTAATAAGGAACTACATAGGCCTGTAAATAATATTACACCTAACTTTTTAACTGTATATAATACGGCCAATAATTATATACTTATTTACGCATCACACGATCAAGTTCATAGGTGCATTACTGATCTAGATACTGTTAGCGATGATATTGCTGTTTTAGGTTCGGATACGGGACAACAACCTTTATTTTTAACAGATGATCAAAATAGAACATGGCAATCAGCAAAATTTATAGGACAAGATGGTAATCCTTATTTAGCATTACTTTCTATTTCTAACGGCAATAATATGCTTAGTTCCAGTAATGGTACTTTATATTGGAAAAGTATGTTGCAAGACGATACTTTTCAAGGATATGAAGACGGACTAATCCCTGGTAATACTAATAATATTGTATCCGGTGGTATTTTATTCTCTAACCCCTGTTTATATTTATATGGTAATAACGGCACAATTATTAGAAGTAAAACAAGAGACCCTTTAGACTTTTCAGGTGGAGACTCAGGTGTTTATAAAATATCAGAAAATAAACTTATTTTCGGAGCAAGTATTAGAGGAGGTACTAATTCACCTAGCTTTTTATTCTGGACAGAGAACTCAGTTCTTTACTTAACTAACGTAGCCGATCCTGCTAACGTAGATCAACCTGTTGATTTCCAAAGAGAAGAAATAACAACTAATTCATCTTTAATGTCTTCAAGGTCTGTTGTTCAATATGACAGTTTATTCTTTTGGCTTGGAACAGATAGAGTATTTGTTTATAACGGCATAGTAGATAACGTTAAGAATGACGTTAATTTTGAATATTTTCTTGAAAACGTTGACTTAAATAAAAGACAAAAGATTTATGGATATAAAATAGCCCGTAACGGCGAAGTACGTTGGGCTTATCCTGAAAAAATAAATAGAAATGATCCAATAATAGGATGCACTAGAGAGCTTGTTTATAACGTGCGGGAAAATAGCTGGTATGATACGGCTATTAGGCGGGATTGCGTTACTGTGTATGAAGCTACCGGTGATATTTTTAGTTATGGTGAGAGTTGTGCTAATTATCCTTATGACCAACTACAGACTTATAAATCAATATGGAAACAGGAAACAGGTTACAATGAGGTAAGACTAGGTGGACTTCAAAACAATATTCCTTCTTTCTTTACAACACCTTATTTTGGTTTTGTTGCTTTCAATCCGGCTAAAAATGGTAACGCTATTGATAAATATATAGTTTTAGATCAAATAGAGCCGGATTTTCCAGCTCCTGCCGGTTATACTAGAAGTATTAACGATACACTTATAATAGGTGTTAGCTATAAAAAATACGCAAGTACTCCTACAACAATAAACACACCTTTTAGTTATAACTTATATCCCGGAACATCACCGGGTAAAATAGATTTAAGAATCTCAGCTAGGTTTATGACTGTTACTTTTTCTTGTGTTTATCCTTATAATGTCGGTACAATACTTATTAATTATAAAGAAGGAAGTAATCAATGATTAATAATTTACCTTTTCCTAAATATATAACTTTTGAGAAATGGTCAGCAGAGCTTATAAAAAATTATAAAAATGAGCGTTTACCAGTACCAAGAGCAGGTGAAGAATGGCAGGAATGGGCTAATAAAATAGCTGGTGTTGGCGTATTTAGAACAAATAGTATACCATCGGCTACAATTACAAAAGGTTCTAAAAAAGCTGATCAGTTTAAAAACTGGGACGACTGGGCAAAAGCCGTGTATATTGTTATGATTAACGCTAGAGGTAAAAAGAAGTGAAAAAACATACTAAAAAGGATGTCAATTATATCCTAGAGCAAACAAGAAAAAAAGGACGTAGTGGTGATACTGTTCTTGCTCATATTAATCCGCTAGAAGCACAAATGCTTAAAAAGGCAGGTGGTAGTGGTACTATTAACCCTGATACAGGTTTACCGGAATTCTTTTTTAGAGGAGTCAGGAACTTCATTAAAAACCCGGGTAGAACCATAAATAAAACTATTAAAAACCCGAAACGGACTATAGCTGATACTATTGGAACAGCTGCTGCTATTTTTGGTGGCCCAGTTGGTGGTGCTCTTGGTGGGGCAACACGTTCTCTTGTTCGAGGTGATAAAGAAAATCCTTTAATGGGGGCACTAAAAGGAGCTGGTTACGGAGTAGCTGCTCCAATGATAGGTAATCTGGCAGGACAAGGTTTAAGTAAAATCGGTGCTAATTCAATTGGCGGTGCTCTTCAAAACTATGGCAGCAATAATATGGGTAGTTGGTTTGGTAACGTGTCCCAAATGGGAGGTGGTATTAGAGGTATGGGTTTACCATTTACCGGAGCTGATAAATCACTTGGTGCTTCTGATTATCTAGCAGGAGGAGGTGCTCTATCTAGTATGGGAGGAAGAGGTAAAGGAGTATCAGCAGGAGCTGACTATGACTTTGATGACGCTGGTGATGAAGATGTAACAGAATATATTGTTAGAAAAGGAAAAAGAGGCGGTAAAAAAGATTTAGGTTTCTTTGAGAAATTAAAAAGTAATAGTTTGGATTTTGCAACCAAACCTAAAAATCTGCTTGCTCTTGGTACTACCGGCCTTAGTCTTTACGATAGGTTCAATAGACCTAAACCAAAGTCAGCAGCGCAGGAAGGAAAAGACGCTAAAGCCAAATTACTTGCGCAAAGACTGACTCCTGAAGAAATGGCGCAGCAGGAAGCTTATGAGCTTGAACAGGAAAGAGCAAGACGTAGAATAGCTAGACGTAAGTTCTTACCGGAAGAAAGAATTGATATAGAACCTATTTACAATAGGGTAAGTAGCCCTCAGGAATATGCCCAAACAGGTAGATGGTTAAATTATTATAATAACCCTCAATTCACAGGAACACCTATCAGATTTTAATTATGCCACCAATTAATCAATTATCCTTCGGGGAGTTAAAGAACAGAGCTCAGCAGATATTACTTAGAGACTCAGCTAGATTAGCCGGTACTAATTACTCCGCTTATCCCGGTAGGCAAATAGCTCCAATGTCTGCTTTAACTCAAAGAGCACAGAGTCTGGAGCAAAGAAGACTTGCTAAAGGTATGCCCTATCAAAGCGGTCTGGATACACTAGCTAATGCGCAGGCTCAAGGGATAACACCTGATAATATAAATAATATTCTAGGTAATGTTGATGCCAGTCAAGGTAATTTTAATCAAAACGTTCTATTGAATAAACTTAATCGTCAATATGGCCAAAGGTTAGACCCTTATCTACCGAGACTTGAAAACAAACTACAGCAGGATAGCGGTACTAAACTAAGAGAACTTGGTTCTGATATTGAAAGTCTAAACGCACCTGTTAGAAAGCTTGAGGGTAAAAAGAATAGAGCTGCCTTTACAGCTCTTAACCAGTTATCCAGATCAAAAGAAGCTAGAGAAAGAAGTCTTATAAATGATTTATACGGTTATGGCGAACAAAAACACGGAATAGTAAATAAAGGATTAACAGCTGAAAAAGCACGTTTTGAAGCAGAAAGAAACAATCCTTACGCTCGTCTTCAAAACCTCCAGCAAGCGTTAAATAACCTTGGCGGAGGTGAAAGTGGTGATCTGGCAGGGCATCCTGATCTTGACAGATTGAATGCTCAACAGCTCACAAGAGCATTACAGGCTTATGGTATAGATACAGGTAGGCCAAGCGAAGAATGGGAAAACGCCCCAAGAACGAATACACCTGTTTATCAAGGTAGATTGGTTGAGCCTGTTAATCAAAAAATGGATAGATCATATAAACTGGCTGAAGAATTAAGCCCTTTTTATAAAGACCAATCTTATCTTGATCGTAAGCTTACACGCAAAGATATTATGGACACGCCTAACTCTATTAATAGAGCGGTAGAAGGATTACCTGAACAACTTAATCCTAAGTTTGCAGCACTTGATACAGAAGCTAAAAGAAAATTGAAAGCCGATATAAACGCATTAAACGCCAAGTACATAAAACAAGGTACTTATGGTTCTCAAGCTCACCTGCAAGCAGTAGCCAATAGAACGAGAGAGTTGAGTGAAGCTACACTTGGTGCACGTAGTAAGGCGACTAAAGAAGATTTGTTAAAAGGTGTAACGGCTAATTTATACGGGGATATAAACAAGATAGGTCAATTAGGTCAATATGACCAATTAGCTAATACCGAGTTTGGTAACAAACTTGCTGATATAAAAAGTACTAACTTAAGGGGTCTTGAAAAGTGGAAAAACGATCAAGAACAAAACGAACAGTTATATAGATCATACCAGAATGAACGTAGCTGGCAACAACCAAGATTACTAAGTAATGCACGTAGCACAGGTGTTGCAGCGGGCATAGATAGTGGGATTGGTAGTGTGTTCAATCATTTTAATAATCAAGGTATTGACCTGTCTTCCATATCAGATTTAAGAAATAGATATAGTGAGCTTGAGAAAGAACTTGAAAATAGGGATAACTCTATTAAATCCGCTGAAGAATATAAAACAAGACAGGAAGAATTAGCCCGTCAAAACGCAGCTGATTTTGAAAAAGAACGTAATCAGAGAGTCAGTTTAGAGCGTGAACGTAATGATTTTAATCAAAGATTACAACAGGAAATAGCAGCTCGCCAGCAAATGGAACAAGACCAACAAAGACGTGGTGAACTTGAGCGTCAACAAAGAGTGTTACAAGAAAGAGCAGCTGAAAATGAAAGGGTAAGAGCTACTGAAGAAGAAAGAAGAGCTGCCGAGCAAAGAGCAGCTGAAGAAGCAAGAGTTCGCCAGCAGCAGGATGCACAAAGACAAGCTGCTGAGGCAGAACGTGTGCGTCAGGAACAAGCAAGAGTTGAGCAACAACGGCAAGCTGAAATACAACGTCAGGTAGCTGAACAGCAAAGACAAGCTGCGTTGCAAGCTCAATTAGCACAACAAGCTCGTCAAGCAGAACAGCAAAATAGAATTAATAACTCAATGCAAGAAATTAGAAATAGAGATAAACGTTTTGGATCTCATTATAGCGATGCTTATATAAAAGCTATTATGGAACAGGAAGCCAAAACAGGGAGAGGTACTTATAGACACCAGACTAATCCAAGACTTCCAGGATTTATAGATGTATTTAAACCCGGCTATAATCCGTTCCTTAATAAATATCAATAAACATAACACATTGGATATAGTACGATAAATTAATCTTTATCGTACTTCATCGATTTATAGATTTTATATTGATCGGCAAATAAGTAAAATTGATTTAACCAATTATTAAAATATTCGCACTTACCTATAGCGCATAATGGCTCAAGCTCGTCCGCTACATCTTTACCCGGCATTGGTAGAGGTGGTAAATCAAGCGTTGAAATACAGATATTATTTTTCTGAGCGCATCCACTTAAAATTATCACTAAGAGTGCGAGGCTTATTGTTTTGTTTAACATTGAGTAATTTTTTTTGAATTTTTATATTATTATTTTGCTCTTCAACTGTTTTTTTTAATATCTCATTTTCGTCATATATACATTTAATTTTATATATGAAATAAAACAAAGCTACTAATAGTGTGCCGTATACACCTATAGCTCTTATATTATCGATTAAATAGCTTATATATTGGTTCATTCTGAATCACCTAACATAACCAAATCTTCTTGTTCGTTTATATCAATTCTAACAAATTCATCCTCAATATACTTAAGTAGTTCATCTTCTTTAGAATTTAAAATATCCGTATTCTCTATAATTTTTAAATTTAACTCTTCTATTGATTGATTTTTTTCTTTAACTAAATTGTTTAATTTATCATTTTCAGAACTTAAATTTGATATTTCTCTATCTTTATCAATAACACTAGCCTTGAAAGCTTTTATCTCATTATCTTTATCCACAATATTAGCTTTTAAAGTTGATATTTCTTTATCTTTAACCGAAAGTATGTTTATTAAACTATTTATTTCGTTATTTTTAGCTACTAAAGTAGAACTAGTGTTAGTTAACTGAACTGTCAAATTACTAATTTGATTATCTTTTGTTGTAATTATGTTATTTCTTTCAGTTATATTTTGATTTAATTGGTTTATAGTATTATCTTTTAAAGCTAATACGTTCTTTTGTAAATTATTTATTATTTCACTTTTTTTAGTAATATCTAAATCTTTTTGAGATAACATAGTTTTTAAACTATTTATTTCACTTATTAACTTATTTTTTTCCTGATTTATTTTTTCTTGCTTAGCTGCTTCAAAAGCAGCTCTTTTTTCAGCACCTATTTTTTGGGCTTCTGCAAATGTTACTGCTTTCATATATCAAATCTCAATCCTAATGTTAAGTTATGTATGGTATAATTTCTATTGCCAATATTACTTATACCACCTATATTTTTATTTCTATTGCTACCAAGATTAAAGTAGTTATAACTAACATCACATTTAGTATTATTAGTTATCTGAAATTCTAAACCTGTTGATAACTTATAAGCAAATTTATTAAAATTATTACTTTGTTTCTTTAACTGAACTGTACTACCATCAGAGTTAAATAAAATATTACCCGTTGTTGTTTCTTTTATCTGGGATATACCAATACCACCACCTATATAATGTGTGATATTATTGTAAGTGATAGTGTTTTTATAAATATTATACATTATACTATCAATTTTAGTTTTAGAATTAACTGTATATTTATCGTTCAATTTATTTGTAGATATTTCATTGGTATTAAATAGAAAATAATAATCACCTACAATTTCAATTCTTATATCATGAGGTAAATTTATACCCACACCTAATTCTATTAAAGGGAATTTGTCAGATAGTTCTACTTTCCCGACAAATTCATGATTGGCAAATTTGTTATCATAAATATAATTTAAACCTATAGCTCCTTTAATATAATAATCGGCCTTATATCGTAAATCAGCGTACGTGTTATTAATAAAGAGAAAGCAAGACGTAACTATATAACTTAATTTTTTCATTCGATTTTATAAATTTATTTTTTCCTATTATACCAGTTATTCAAGTATTGTTTAACTACTTCTTTATCTTCAATAATTATTACGTTCTCACTATTTCTTTTATCAGCTGCTTCTGTAAAGTTAAATGAACCGGTAATAACTTTTTTCTCATCAATAATCATTACTTTATTATGAGCTATACCTGGTACAACATCTATACTAATATCAACACCTGCTTGTTTTAAATCTTTAAGTTTGGAATATCCTTTTTGAGCAATATTTGACCTATCTAATATGAGGGATACTTTAATGCCTCTTAAATGTGCGTTTATTAAGCTATCAGCTATTGACTTGGAAGTAAAACCATACGCTTGGACATATATAGTATTCTTAGCATTATTTATTTCATCAATTATCTTTTCAGAACAACCAGAAGGAGGTGTAAAACACACATCAAGTTTTGATGCAAAAGAATTATTTAATAGTAAAACTATTATCAAACCGACTTTAAGCAATATTTTCATTGTTCCATAACCTTATTTCTATTTTTCTTCTATTCTCAAGACCTTTTAATTTAGTTTTGTCATGATAAACCCATCTCATAAATTGAGTTGGTATTTTTTCCCATAATTCACTATTGATAAATTTTAATAGTGTTGATGTTTTAAAGTTGGTTCTTCCAACATTAAAAACAAAACAAACCAAAGCGTCAAATTGATTCTGAGTTAGCTTAATCTTAACATATTTATTAACAGCATCTTCAGCTATTTTCATATCTTTTTCCAAAATATATTCTGCTTCATCTTCCGTTATAGGTTCAATTATTGTTTCACCCGGTAATATAACATGGCCGTATCCTATTGTTCTTTTACCTGCCGGGCAGATGTAACTTTTTCCTGAGAATCCCTTACCTTCCTCCAGTATTTTAAGCAAATCTATTCCTTTTTCACTAGTCTTCATTTATTTTCAGGTGATGATGGTGTTAGATCAATAGCAATTCCTGTCTCAGTTTTGATTATCTCTTCTGATATTTCTTCTATAGCATTATCATCACCATAAAAGAAAACTGACCCTATGCCTATAATTATTACCAATATTAAAATCATATATTTATACCTAAGCAAAAACTTCATTCTTTAATACCTCAAATAAATTTTCCTGCGTACTATCTTTAGCTGTTAAAACTTCCATTACCTTTTCATCCTTACAGTTTTTGCTAACCAAATGATGAACAATAACAGGTTTACTTTGCCCCTGACGATGCAAACGAGCATTAAATTGTTTATAACTATCCATGCGCCATGTTAAACCAAACCAGATAATTATTCTACCCCCTTGTTGTAGATTTAACCCTTCTGCGCTGTTGCATTGGCATAATAATAGCTTTATCTCTCCCTTATTCCATCTTTTTTCCACATCATTTATATTCTTACTGGTAAGAGTAACAGCACCTTTAAACCTGCTTTTTATTCGTTCTTCATCTGATTTGAAATTAAATGCAACTAGTATATTATCATCCTCATATTGATCAATAAGTTCTTCCAACATATCAAGTTTATTATTATGTATTTCCACCCAATCACCGGTATCGTTATAAACAGCTCCGTTGCAGTATTGCAGAAGTTTGTTACATAATACTCCTGCGTTTACTGCCGTTAGCTCTTCATTCCTTATCCGCATATAAAACTCCTTTTCAAAAGATTTATACATATTATAATTATCTATTTGAACACTTATAATATTATCTATCTTATCCGGAAGAGATATATAGTCCTCAGCTCGCATATAGAGCCATTTTGTACTAATACGCTTTGATATGAGTTCCGGATAAACACATTCAAACCCATAACCATTAATATTAGGCCTAAAGTACATTGACCTATACGTTGTTATGTTATGACCAAGTGCTTCGCCTCTATCAATTAGAAACTGCTGCGACCACATATCAGCAAATCCTTTAGGCATTGGTGTACCGCTAAGTAGAACTATATATTTATATGTAAACTTTTTTAAGGCCTTAAAACGACTTGATCCGTGATTTTTGAACTTATGGCTCTCATCAACAATGATCATACCATATTTATCAAAACCCTGATCCTTCATCCATTCGATGTTTTCCTGATTTATGATATAAATATCACACTCTTTCTTTAAATTTTCTAGTCGTTCTTTTTCACTTCCACAGCAGATTGAGTATGTTAAATGTTTAGTGTGTTCCCATTTATTTATCTCATTTCCCCATACGTTCTTTGCAACGTTAAGAGGGGCAATAATTAGCACTTTCTTAACTTTGTAATTATGTAGTCTTACAAAAGAAGTAAGGCCTATGATTGTTTTACCAAGCCCCATGTCAATAGCAAGACCACATCTTTTTTTATTAAGAATGTAATTGATAGCTCTTTGCTGATAGTCCCTTAAATCAAGTTCACTGAGCACTTATTTACCTTATCATTACATTGGATAAATTAAGGTTGTTTTCTACACGTACCTTTATTGTCAACAGGACTTTTAATAATCTGGTTGCCTGTTCAATATCATTCATAATGAACACGTCTACTTTATTCTTACCTATATCTTCAAAAACTTTAGACTGCAAAGCAGTTACCTTACCCGCCTTACTCTTGAATTCAATAAAAAACACATACCCATGAGGATTTATAAAAATTCTATCAGGTACACCGCAATTTGATGGTGATGTAAACTTATAACTCAGGTAACCTAATTTTAAAGCAGTGTCTTTAATTGCTTTTTCGAGTTGTCTTTCTGTTAATGGTTTCTTCATACTATTATAAGATTTATTATATTCTTAAGTGCTAGGACAATAAATAGCCCTCCTGTTACTATATTAATAATTAATCTGTAACGATTAATATACCTGCTAATAACACGTGATGATAATATCGAACAGGCACTTAAAAACCATATAGCAGCAAGCAGTGTCAACTCAACCCAGTAGCTTATAATAACACCTAAAGGTGCTTCTATATTAATAAAAGACGTCATTATGCTTATAAAAAAACTAAACGCAAGTGGGTTGGTAAACTCAACAAAAAATGCTTCTAGAAAATATCTTTTGGAATAACAATCATTGTTATAACTACCATCATCAGTACTGGTCATTGTCATAAACCCAATATAAAACAGATATAAGGAGCAGGCGAACTTGATATAGTCATAATTAATAACTTTAAGCTCTTTATTACTTATTATAACAGCTAATATAATAGCTACCTGAATTGACGTACCAATAACAGTAGCAAGTGCTGCCATAAATCCGGCTTTTTTGCTTATTGCGCTGTTACGCAAGATCAAACCTATTGATGGCCCAGGCATTATAGCTGCCATTAAGTATACAATACCTAGTTCTATAAAATTGTTTTCTAGCATTTTATTTATCCTTATATTTTAAAATTAAATTATATCTTTTTAACAATCTATCTAAAAATTCTTTATCTACTTTACCTTTTCCTCTTTCGAGTGTTCCTATTTTATTATCAGAACAGCCCATATATCTACTTATCTCACTAACACTGATATTAGCCATCTTACGTAATACTTTTAACTGTTCTACCTGATCTATGGTTAAATCGATATAATTATTATGATCTCTTATTCTACCCATTATTTACACCTATTGTTTCTAATAACTCATATGTTTTAGCAATATACTTATCGTAATGTAAATCCTCTATTTTATCATTTAAGTTCATTATCGGATAAGCATCATCTGTATTAGCCACCTTATCCCCCTTTTTATTGGTAATATGTTCACCTTTGGTTGACCAGTACCAGCGAACAACTTTACCAAGGTAATTACCTTTAAAATAACCTCCCGTTGTAACACGTCTGACCATTAAAAAGTTAATAGGGTCAGGGTTAATCTTTGCTTTATTTATGGTATATTCAATTGATATCCCTTTATTTACGTATGCAAAAATCGCCTCCTTGCATATCTTAATAGCAGGGTTACGTGAGATATCATCTGAAGCAAAAATACCCTTGCACTTCAAAGTATTGTCAGATTTAACGGCAATATATGAATTAACAGATTGATTATATAAAGCTTTATATTTTGTTTCCTCAATAGTAAATCCCGTTATCTGCTCCCATATTTTTACAATATTAAAAAAAGCTTCATATCTGGTTTTTTTCATTAATACTGTTATCCCGTCAGTATTACTGCTAACTACATTAAAATCCCTACTCTCAAGTTCTTCTATAAGCATAAGCAGACTTAATTGTCCGGTAATTGTGGTATGGATAAGTAATTTAGGTGAGTAGAGCAAACTGTACTTATTACCAAACTTACCGAAACTACCATTTAAAATAATCTTGAATACGTTAGCTTTAGTTTTATCACCTTTCTTTTTAGCCTCCAATCTCTGATCGTATATGTCTTTATAAAAATCTATAAAATCAGATTCCATAAAACATTCAGGAGCGTATCTGTTATTAAGAATAATAGAAGGATAATAGCTGACAACATCAACATCTATTAAATACTCATCATTTCCAGCTATTATTTTTCGGTTGCTTTCCGTTGAATGAATACCACCAATACCAAGAGAGTATGTCTTATCATTAATAGTTACAGAACTAAGGGCTTTATCCTTGATTAACTTATCCTCACTAGTTCCTTTGAACCTTATCTCTTTTATTTCTTCAAATAATTTTTTAAGCGGTTCTGTTGTAAATTTTATATATGACGGAGCGTTGTACGTGAAATCATACTCTTTAACCTTATTCTCAATATCATGTTTAACAAAGTCTCTTATTAGTACTTCTGCTATCTGAGCATCTGATCTACTTCTAACTTCAACTCCATATTCAGCGTTAATTGATTTTCTAATCTCAATATCATTCTTTAAATAATTATAAAGACTCATTGTTATATCAACGTCATTGGAGCAGTACTTTTTGAGCACTAACATCTCTTCGTTTGATAATCTGGTACTTGGATCATAAGGTAAGTCTTGCAGGAAAGGCGTATTAATTCTTGCGCCGTACATTTTAAGACTCGCCTTACCAATTGCTACGTTAATAAGGTCAATATGGTCATACTCATATGGAGGCCATAATTTTAATTCAGAAATTGTGTCAAAATTATCATCACTTATTAATTTATCTGACAGATACTTAAGCATTGCGTTATTATGATTACCAAAAGCAAACATGATCATTGGTAAGTCATAAAAACGCGAGTTAAATCCAACTGTTGTATTATTTGCAAGTATTGACTTTATTGCTGCAACATCCAGAATAGGGGAGTCTTTTGTAAGCTCGAATGATATCTCGTTACCTTCCTCATCCTTAAATAAAATCAAGAAATAATTAGGATAACATTCAGTATCCAGAAAGTAAGTTTTTTTCATATATTTATCCTGTTGTTTTCAGTTTCTTTTTTATATTTTAATTGTACGATTTTTACGTACAATTAAAATATTTCTTCCTCCTCAAGTTTATCAAATTCACTAGTAGCATCAATAGTAGTCATACCAAACATCTCGCCCTGTTTATGGAACAATACGTGATGGAGTCTGTTACAAATACCTTTCCATACAGTATTGAACTTATAAGGTGCAATCTCAATAAGAGCGTGAACATAACAACCCGGATAAAATGGGTTAGCATCTACTAACGGATTAAGTATTTCACCTTTAACCAGACTTAATTTAGGTGGCAATTTATTGGCAGCGGTGATTATGTAATGGCCTCTTTTATATTCTGACCTTTCCTTTCTTTTTTTACCCTCTTCGGTCGAATCATCAATAAGCCCGTATTCCTCATCCCCGTCTTTAACTATATCAATATTATTACCTTTAATCTTGATATCCTTGATCATCTTGTTAACTTTTTCCTTAATATCATTAACTATTTCGTTATGTTTAACGTCATTTTTAGATAATAGGAAAGTAGCTACGTATTTTCTTTTCTCTTCTGTAGTTATATAAAGATTATCAAGTGGTTGTTTTTCAAATAAATGTGGAAAACTTAATCTAACGTTTGAAAGCAATATTTTTTCTGAATTCATAATGATTTTACCTTTTTTAATTTATAAATATTTTTCTATTGAATAATCAACTTTAACTATCTGGTTTTCTCCTAGTTCTTTTTTGGTAAGACGATTAACTTCATCCCTGCCAATCAGTTTTTCAGCTTTACCGATACCTATAAGTTTTTTCTCATAAGCGTCTTCACCAAGTTTATCTCTTAAAACAGATTCTGCCTCATCTATCCATTTACGATTAGACATTTTAGGCATTAATTTATAGTTAAGAAATTCACCTGTTTCCAACTTTTCCTTTATATACTCTTCAACCGATGTAAGATAGGTTTTTATAAGGTCTTTATTCTCATAAATCCTCCCTAGTTCTTCATCGCCAAGTAGTCTTACCTTAGCAGCTACTAGCTCCTTACTGTCTTTATTATTAACAGTCGGCACTAAGCTATTTAAGGCGTAACATGTAGGTTTAGCCTTACAGAATTGACATGCTTTAGTTGATGGAATACGAACGGCATTCTCTTCCTGAGCGTTAGCAATAGCCGTTTTAATAAGCTGCATTCTAGAGCCGGTTATTAAAGAGGTAAGCTGCTCGTCAGTTAAATCCCATCTGCTATTCTCAAGGTAAGGTTGGACAATATGCAGATGTGCAGTTGTAAATCTGAATGGCTGCTGATTACTTCCAAGATTACAATAATATTTAACCACGTTACTAATCTCAGGGTGCATATAAACACCAAGGGCGTATAACATCAATTGGTAATTCTCATGAGCCTTTACAGCGACCCCTTGACCAAACTTGTAATCGATAACATGAATCTGACATTTATTAGCTTCTTTATCGTATAAAATAAGAACACTATCAGCTGTTCCTTGCATCCCGGGCATTAGGAAATCAAGAGAGAAAGTCTGCTCATGGATTTCTTTTACAACCTGAAGATTTGAAAAGGTAAGATCACGATAATATTTACCCGCATCAATTACAGCAGTTTGCTGCTGTTCAGTTAAATTATGATAAAAAGGAAAAATAATATCATCATCTTCATCTGTATAAAACCATTTAGCACCTGTTATATATTCATTAACTTTCTCATGGAGCATAGTGCCCGTTTCTGCATAAACAGACGTTGTGTAAGGTAAACCTTTTTCAGCATTAAGGCTACCTGGGCAGAGCATTCTTCGCTCAAAATTGGAAGGGCTAATAGGTGAATGTGTTTTACTCATTATTTCTGTTCCTCTTCTAATCTTTCTCTTTGTTTTAAAGCTGCTTTAGTTAGTATGACCAATTCATCTGATTTTAGTTTATCACTATTATAATTAGAGCGACCATAATCGATCATATAATCAACAAGTGTTTTAGCTGAATGTAACGCTAATTGTTGAAACAACATTGATTCTTTTTCATCCAAGTCGCTTTCAGGCTTTGTAAAAGAAAGGATAATATTAAGTGCTACTTCCTTTTCCAGTAAATTGATCTCATTATTCAAGTATCTAGTAGCTATTTCAGTTTCTATTTTTGATTTATTTGGTAAAAACATTTTAATTCTTCTTTAATTTCAATTTCCATTTATTAGTCTTGCTGTTTCTATGACATTTATATTTATTTAGAACCCTACCGATAGCAACTCGTCTACTATAGTTTATATCTGTTTTTCTATAGCCAAGTTGCTCTAGTATTTGAACTGCACTATAATAATCTGCGTCTTCAAGGTCAGCTTCAACATCAAAACTATCAATAAAAGCCTCCTCAATAACATCAGGCATTTCAAACTCTTTATTCAGTGTTTCCTGTAAAGAAGTTTCTTCATCAGTTAACTGGAAATTACTGATATCGGTTGTCTCCAGTAATTCCTTATAAACCTGTAAAATGTCTATATTATCCAATCTATTGATTTTTTTTACAGGTATAACCATGAATCTCGTTGAACCTGTTATATCCTTTAAAAAGGAATCATCGTTAATACTGGCAATAAAACTGGTTGTTCTTTTAAAAGTAACAGGTCTTGCTAGATATTTTATATTCAATGTATCATCAGGTCTTCCAAAGAAAGCTTTAAACCCGTTAATATCTGTCTTCTTGAAAGACTGTTCCAGTTCTGCTAATTCAGTTATTAAAAACTTTATATTACCCAGTATATTCATATCGTTATTGGTATCAAGGAAACGACCTGTACCTATATGGCTATTTCTTAAATAAGAGGGTAAAAGGTTCAATACCCATGTTGTTTTACCCATGTTCTGAGGTCCTTTTAAAACAAGCAGGTATCTTCCTATATCTTTAATTTCATCATCATTTAAGGCCAGATATAACATCTGCTGTGTCCATTTTAAAAGATAGATGTTTCTCAGTTTTTTATAATTTTCGTTAACCTCAAGTGTATTATAAAAATCATCAAGTCTAGATTTCCCATCCCAGATAACGTTATTAATAACTTCTCTAAAACTGTTAATCTTATTTTTTTCAGACAGCATATGTAAATATAAAGGAACATTACCTTTATTCATGTTATTTAGCTCCATAAGTGATACCATTAATCCTGTTAATATGTTATCGTCTGAGTTATTAATCGATGATATGATTCTTTTGGTTATCACATCATACGCTACTGCTACTTTATACCTCCTACACATCACCTCAAAATTTTCAAAAGTACTTTTTATTCCTATTGGTGTAAGCTCGCCGTTTTTAGTTCTTTTATATTTTATATGTATAAAACTTTCTTCATTTTCTTCCCCAAAAATAGATAGTTCATTATAAGTAATATCTACCTTTAAAGCTGATGGTGTTTTTTTTTTATTGTTAACCAATTTAATAATTGATCCAAAAGTAACAGGATTATCAATTTTTTTTGTTAGACTTTTATATTTAAGTCTGCATTCCTGTTTAATTCTTTCTTCAGAGTAACGACTATCAGTTAAACTCCAGTCGGTAAATATCTGTAGCCCCTCTTCTGTTCCTTTAAACTGATGGTGAAGAGCCTGACACACCTTAAACCATTCATGGTAACTGGTCTCACTGCAATCGTAGTTACCAAGTGTTTCTATAATCCTTTCCCTTGTTACATTAGGTAAAGGTGTATTATTACTTATAGCTATAAAGGTTTTCAGCTCATCATCTTCTTCTTTTTTAATTCCCTCTTTGAGAGCAATATAATCATCAACCTTTACAAGCTCTTTTATGTTTTTACCGGTTCTGAACTCATCACTTACCTTATTCGGTAAATACATGAGTTGAGAGGGGGTAAAACTGGACTCATCTGTTACAGCTTTTAAAAGTTTATGTGAGAATAACTTAAGTGCTAATTCACTACCAAGTTTAGCATAATTTTCCTTATCTACATTCTTATCAATAAAAAGTAATATCCGAGCTCTTGGCTTAATTAAAGTACTGCTACTAGTGGTGTAATAAATGTAAGTATAATTACCAAGACTGTTTTCAATCTCATTCTTTAAACTATCAAAATCCTCTTCATAGCCGTCAAGATCAAATGTTAAAATACTACGTGATGTTAAATTCTCGCCCGATCTCCTATTATCCTTAAAAGAGCCACAGACCATAGCTCCTAAATTCTTTTTACCAGTGAAAGGTTTTACGGCTACTTTTTTAAAGTAACTTAAAATCTCTTCAAAACTTAACTCCTCTCGGCTAGCTATAACATCAGTGCAGTTGTTGAAAAAACTGATACAGTACTTTTTCATTGTTAAGTTTTAAATAAATTAAAGTAGAGACGTTATTTAGTGATGCAGTTTTAAACGAATAAGATTATCCATGCTACTTTCTTTTTTATTCTTAACCATGAAATAACTACTCGTTAATAATACAACTATTATTAAAGCTGCAAATAACCTTAATTTAACTGTTTCCATCTTCTCTTTTCTGTCCATATTCAATTCTCATTTTCAAATCTGCATCAAGTAATTTTTTGTTGAAATCAACATGCATCGCTTCAATTATTTTCTCATACCTTTTTCTTTGCTTATATAATGAAAAATAAAACAAACCTATCCATATTAAAAAATTTATAATTGGCCCTATTATGTCCATAGATCACCTTATTACTATCCAATCGTTGAACATACAATCTTCCATTTCACATACTAATGAATAAGGCTCTAGTTTATCGGTAAAAGCAGTACCCGGTTTATTATAGGATTGATAATATTTATACAATTTATCCTGTATTTTCATGATCATATAATCGCTATTTTCTCTAGTAATGATATTGAAACGATTATTGTAAATAAATCTTATTGCGTCATTGATTTTCATTTAATTAGTCCTCCCTTAAATGTTAATACTTGAAACTATCTTCTGTTAAAGTGCTATTATCCTTACCCTGTTTGTAGTAACTTTTAACAATAAAAGTTACTTGTGATTTTCTAGTGCGTTGACTATCCCTTGCTTCTTTATCGATTAATTCTGTTAAATCATCGTCAACTTCAATAAGTATTCTTCTCATATCTTCCGCTAAATGAATAAATAATTTGAACTTTATATACTAATTATAATTATAAGTAAAGAATAATGTTAAAAATATATTTAGTTATTAACTGTTAATTAATTTAGTTTAAAAATTATGTTTTTGTGGATAACTTTGTGAATTGTGGGTATAAAAAAAACCCCTTAAGAATTAACTTAAGGGGTTTCTACCAATTTAAGAGTTTATAATTTATATTTTCATGTATCGTTAATTACAATACTAAATTTATCGACTTGGTCATCTTCATTTCTTCTCATTGTAAATCTACCTTTAATAACAAGATTATTCTTATCGGCACGTTCATCATAATAAGTCCAATAGGTGAAATCCTCTCTGATATATAGATTGTTTTTATGTTTTGTTGGGTCAACTATATCAAAATAATTGGAATCCAGATATAATTTAGTAGCTATAATTGCATCTCTTTCCATTTCTTCATAAATTTTCAGGAAAGCATCGTCTATATTATAATTAATAGTACCATTAATTATTGATAAATCATCACCGAGTATTAAGTCATTATAATCCAGTTCAAACATACTCATGTCATTGTCGGTATTACCCTTAAAATCCTTTATTGTTGCTTTATAAACCTTGGCATATGCTGTTTTATTACCATTTTCAGCGTTTGCGTAATCAATAAAAGGTGCATCTGTATAATCAATTTCCATATTGGATAAATAAGGAAACATATATTTGAATCTTGTTTGTAACAGATGCTCGAAATTTATTTTGTACTCCATTATTACTTACCTCCAAATATTTTTTCAAATAAACTTTTATTTTTTTCTTCCAATGCAAGTTCAAGTCTATAAAAACGTGCTTCAAGCATAGCTATTCTTTTATTTGTATCTGGTGATCCGAATTCATCTTTTTCTTTTACTAATGCAGTATTAAGAAGTTCAATTGCAAAACTCATTGATTCAGCTAAAGCTTTCTGATTATTTATTACTTCATAGATTTTTTCATGTATTTCATCTAAATCATTAAAAGGAATATAAGGTATTTGTGCACCTTCTATCTTCTGTTTAGCTATATTATTTTCAACATATGGCTTACTCAAATAACCTAAGTTAGTATCTTCGTAAGTATTGAATACCTGTTTTTTATCAGCGTCCAACTTCTCCTGAGGTTTAACAGTAAATCTGATTTTCTTACTGTTGCTAATATCAATTCTCAATGCGTTTGAGGGTTCATCGATACCTCCGTAAAGTATGCTGTATTCAACTACTTTATTCGTAAAATCACGTTTATTTAATTTTAAACCCTTTATTTTCCCTAAGCTGATTCTAACACAGGTAGTTTTAAACATCCCGCTACCATTATATCTATGTATTAATCCCTTATCATCATTAGTTGGACTAATTACTACCATATCACCGGGTATATATGTTGTATTTAGTCTTTTATATTCCCTGCCATCTGTTAACTGATTATATACATCCTCACCGATATAAACAGAGAGCATCAGTTTCTTTTCCTTACCTAAAAGAGAGTATTTAATCCTGACCTGATCTTTTTCAGTAAAGTTTTTAATTTTAGTAAATGATTTTCTTCCTTGTGCTATTCCGCCGCCCATAATAGTCCTCCTTGTTGTTTAATTTTTAAAATTTATTAAGCTTTCTTTTATTAGTTCCCTTTCCTCCAGTAATTTTATATCGTATAGTTTTAAGTATTCATCGATAATGTTACTTATTAAATAACTACGTGTTATGTTCTCTATTCTAGCTATTCTCTCTAAAAGATCAGTAGTTCTGGTATATAATTTAACAGTAACAAACTTCCTGTCCTTATCAACAGGTTGTTGTATTCGCCCTTTTGGTTTTGCCATATATACTCCGATTTTATAATGTTTATACGGGATTAATTCCTTTTAAATGGGTTTTACCCATACAAGGTTTACATAAGTTACTTTCATATAAACCGCTGCCTATTCTAATAATTATAGGTTCGTTTATATATGCGTCACACTTGGTACATAAACCGTCATGCTCTATATCGTCTACTTCAACTTTTCTTGCTTTCATTCTACTATCTCCCTTTCAATCATTCTTAATGTACATGTATCTCTTGTTATCTTTTTTAATTCTTCTACAGTTAGATAATCATTAAGCGGGTCTTTAATTAAATCCAATATAATCTTTTCTTCTGTCTCATCCATTTCAACACGTGATACTTCCCAATCGGAAGAAGTAAAATCTTCTATTTCAATATCTTTTATCTCTGAAACTATATTTTCAAAAGAATAATCATCAAATCTATCAATATCACTTAAATCAATTTTAGTATTATTTCGTCTTTCAAACTTCTTAATATCGTTCTCAATAAAAAGTTTTATACATTCAATTATATTCATTTACTCCTCAAATTTTTCCAGCTGTTCCCTTAGTTTTTTTAAATTATCCTTTATTTCATTATCCAGATAGTTCAAATAATATTTAAGATCAGAACCATCATCTTCATAACTACAATCGTAATAGTTATAAGCTAAATTATAATCTTTCAAATATTCTTTTAAAATTTTCTTTAAATTCTGTATTTCACCATAAGAGGTAAGATTGCCTCCTAAGGATTGTGTTATTTTATCTGTTTTACTTTCTTTATTACCAAAATATTTTACAGGTTCATTACTTCTTTTTCTAAACTCTATATATTCTTCAATACTTTTGTTAATATCAGGAAATCGTCGGTATTGCCAATATTGATTAGTTCCGTATAATTCTCTTTCTGACCAAGTATTATTATCATACCAGATAATTCCTTTTAAAAACTGATTGTCGCTATATTCAAAATCTATATTATCTAGGAAATCTAGATAATCACGATAACAATAATCTTTATTAAGAACATATACTTTCTGATAATCATGAATCAAAATAGCGCACATTACGTTAATGATAGAATCAGTATTTTCTTTACTTACCAGATTTACATGTTCTAGGAATTTTTCTTTGGCATTTATCATTTTAATCCTCAAATTTTTCCAGTTGTTCCCTTACTTTTTTAAATTATCCTTTATTTCATTATCCCAATACCTCCCATTCATTAGATAGTATTTCCTCAAAAGTGAAAACATTATTAGCAAAATCAACATGTTCGTATAAATCATTGTTAATTCTACAGTACATTTTACCTTCAAGTATAATAAATCTGCTTGCTTTATGTTCTACAATCAATCTTGTATCCTGTTTTAATCTGGTAAATGCTTCAACTATATTCATTCTGTTACCTCCCACTCGGATGACATTACCTCTTCACAACTAAATTTACTCTCAGCAACACTAACATATCTATAGGGCTTGGTATTAAATTTGCTATATAAATCACCATCTATTACACAAAATTTTCTCTCACCCAGTTTAACTTTCAATTCCGGATTCTGTATTATCTTGTTAAATGCTTCAACTATGTTCATTTTATTATCTCTTCTTTAAATATATAAATTCTCATACCCACAGTCGCAATGATATACATCTTTGTCATCATCGATTGGTATAAGCTCATCTACGTAGTATTCCTTACCACATTCATGGCAATTTAAAGTTTCCATCATTTTAATCCTCTATCGTTATACCATTCCATATAATTAATAATGTCCTCCTTAGTTACTTTTTTCCAATCGAAAAACAAGTCTTCACTGATGATTAAAGGTAAACTTGTATGTACTTCGTATAATTCACTTTGACCATATCTGTATTGATATCCATAAAAGGAATGTAATAGACTGGGATGTTTGACAAGTTTACCCTTTCTAGCTATCTCAAAAGCTTTAATTATATCCATTTTTAACTTTTTGTTTAAATATTCTATAATATATTGGTAATAATCTAATTTTGTTATGTAATATAAAATCTAATTCCAGACAAACCATTTTAAAGCCCTCTTGATTTTCAGGATCGAATCTCATATGATCTATTCCAGTACCAACATCTATTATAATTTCTTTCTTCATTTTTCTACTTCCCAATCATCTTCTCCTACTATATCCAATAACTGTCTAACATAGAAATTCCCTAAATCACATATTTTATCAGTATCAATAAATTTTCCTTTTTTATCATAGTTAATAATTACAGTTTCAAACATATGATTAAAATCAATTATTATAGTTTTATCTGCATTTATTATTTTATAAGTCGATTTTTTTGCTTCTTTGTATGCTTCAATTATGTTCATTATATTACCTCCCAATCGTTGGCTTCTATATCCTCAACAGTTACAGCTATTGGGTATAAATCATATTTACTAAACCATTCTTTTTCTCCTATTCTTCTTATTTGTTTTCCATCTTTATAAAATTCCTTAGCTATATTAAATGCTATAGGGATAGGTTCTACTGTATGATACCAACCATTGAGCATTGTTTTACAATTTATCTTTATAATATTATCAATATCAACTAATACAAAATGTTCAGAGTCGTTATATTTACGATACATTTTTAATTCATGATCTATTAATTGATATATTACATAAGGCATAATTTCGTGATGGATTTTCTTGCCGTCCTGTAGTAATTTCAGTGCTTCTGATATATTCATTTTTAGTCCTCCTTTTTTGTAATAGTTTCTTCATCAAATTTTGCATTTAATTCAATTATTATAGGTAAAAAAACCTTTAGTTCGTTAAGATCGAATGCGTTATCTATTAAAAGTCGAAGCTGGATACTCAATAACTCATCATTTTTAAATATATAACCCTCTTTATTATCCTCAATCTCTTCCTTAGTCATGATGCTAAAGTTTTTATTACCATCATGAACTAGGAAAGTATGGTTATTAGGGTTTTCAAAACAGATATAGAGTGTTTTAGGCTCTTTTATCAATTCACTCATTTATCTTAATTACCATATTAATATAGCCCTGCTCTTTCAATTCCTTTTCTTCCATACCTTCATTAAAAATCATCAAACATCTACGTTTCAGTTCAGACTCTAAAACATCAAGTCTTTTTCTATCTCCTGAATCCTTAAATAGATTGTAGGTATATACTAGATGCTCATCGCTCATAGCATACAAGGGAATAAATATATCGTATGTCTCCCCGTCTTTTATCATTTTACTCATGTATTCTTTTCTCATTAATTTTCTCTATTATCCTATCTATTTTTGAGTTTAGAATATTACAATCCCTAAAAGGTAACGGGTTAACGTAGTTATCCAACATATCACATAAAAAGTTTAGCGAATGTTCTATTATCTGATCATAAGTAAGATTATGTACTTCAACGTAACGTTCATCATTTATAAGTTTTATTAATATATGTTGTTCTGACACGGCTTCACTATATTTTTAAATTAAATATCTTAATTTCCTGAAAACTTTTTAAGCTTTTCGGAATTTATACTATTTCTAATATTATTCTGAATTATCCAACCATAGTCTTCAAATATAGCACGTATCTGATCGACATTAAGTTTACCCTCACTAACCATTCTAGCCATTACTAAATTAAGAGCTAGCATGAGATTGTTAACTATCTCCATGTTAGCACCTTCAAACACAATACCTGTGTCAGTAATTAAAAACATTCTTTTAAAGCCGTTTTTCTCGGCTAGTTTTGATAAATCTTTTAATAGTTCCTTTTTGCTCATTTTATTTCCTCATCTATATATCTATTCTTTCATTTATCCTATCCAGTTCCTTTTTCAACTCTTTAATATTTCTAAAAGGCAGAGGACTAGAATATTCAAGCGTTACGTAAACTAAAGCTTTTATCAAAGTCTCAACCGCTTCGTGATAAGTTAGATTAAATAATTTAGTACGAACTTTATCATCTACAGTTCTTCTCAATATTATTTTCTGTTCTAACATTTATTTCCTCCTTAATAAACAATTCAATATCTTACAACTATGAAATATCGTATTAGTAACATAAGGTTGTCTTTTATAATACTTAACTTCATATGGTAAAATTCTGATCTTATTTCGAAGTACAAATTCATTTCTAGCAAAAAGTTTAATATCTTTTATTATCCTATCAATACTTGCTTCTAAATTTTCACTCATTTTCATATAAATTACCAAAAGCCAGTATTATCTTCTTCTGTTCTTTTAATTTAAAAGACATCAACCTAATTTTGTTTTTCATTACAAGATCACAGTTAAAAGGTTTGTTGTTTCCATCACCTATCCATAAAGTATTTATCAAACCACCTATATTTGCACTCATATCAATCCCTGAATTCTTTTATAACCATAACTGCCAGTGCTACTATACCTATAACCATTGGTATAGACTGTATTAAAAATACCATTTCTATATCACTCATTTTATTTACTTATTACCTTTGCAAGATTATTTATTGCTTCCTTTATTTTCTCATTCTTAATACTATGAAATGATCGCACCAGCTCTATTGTCAGACGTTCTTTAGCAAGCATGTTATTGTGCGTATTAATATCGTATTCTTCAATGAATGAAGTTATTGGTTTATTTAGTTCATTACATATCAAAAGCAGTCTACC
>Ga0213920_1000198_pt1 | contig 57551 bp, 49 predicted proteins | sample McNCre1117MG_FD_161054 | JGI IMG/M metagenome (GOLD analysis project Ga0213920, IMG submission 161054) | Freshwater microbial communities from McNutts Creek, Athens, Georgia, United States - 11-17 MG | ecosystem: Environmental > Aquatic > Freshwater > Creek | place: USA: Georgia | collected...
CCCTTTTCGCCCTTTAGTTAGCTGCGGCTAAGTCCGCTAAAATAGACCTGTTCGCCGCTGTCGCTGAGCGCATAATCGCCCACTTTTCGGGCCCAATTATCGGGAGCCACCTGTGCCAAAAATCATCGTTGAGGTAATGCCAAAGGCCGACCTACTTGACCCTCAGGGTAAGGCAGTGGCAAACGCCCTGCACCGCCAGGGTTACGGCAAGATTCAGAATGTGAGAATCGGTAAGCGTATCGAAATCCACCTGGCTAACACCCCAACCGAAGAAGACCTCGAGGGCGCAGCGGAGATTGCCGCGAGCTTCCTAAGCAACGGCGTCATCGAAGACGTAGTCAACATTCACGTAGAAGACTAGGGGCCGGCCGCATGAAAATCGGTGTAGTCACCTTTCCTGGCACCCTAGACGACCGCGACGCAGCTCGCGCGGTGCGCATTGCCGGTGCCGAAGTAGTAAACCTCTGGCACGCCGACGACAACCTGCACAAGGTTGACGCGGTTGTCCTCCCTGGCGGCTTCAGCTACGGCGATTACCTTCGCTGCGGCGCCATCGCGGCCCAGGCCCCGATCACCCAGGCAATCGTCAAGGCAGCCGAAGGCGGTCTGCCGGTGCTGGGCATTTGCAATGGTTTCCAGGTTTTGGTGGAGAGCCACCTGCTTCCCGGCGGCCTGATTCGCAACGAGAACCAGCACTTCATCTGCCGCGACCAGAAGTTGCGCGTAGAGAACGTGGACACCGCCTGGACCAACCAGTTTGAACTGAACCAGGAGATCACCATTCCACTAAAGAACGGTGAGGGTGGCTACATCGCAGACACCGAGACCCTGAAGCGCCTCGAGGGCGAGGGTCTGGTTGCATTCCGCTACCTAGACCTGAACCCAAACGGCTCGATGAACGACATCGCCGGCCTGCGCAACGAGCGCGGCAACGTTGTTGGCCTTATGCCACACCCAGAGCACGCCATCGAGGCCGGTTTTGGACCAGACACCAGCGCTGCCATGAAGTCGGGCACCGATGGCCTCAAATTCTTCACCTCTGTTCTGAAGGCGGTTGTAAACGCATGAGCCAAGTAGTAGACACCACCGCGGTTGCAGCGGCCACCCCCGACAAGGCTCAGCCTTGGAAGGAGCTTGGCCTCAAGGAGGACGAGTACAACCGCATCAAGGACATCCTTGGCCGTCGCCCTACCAGCGGTGAGCTTGCCATGTACTCGGTCATGTGGTCCGAGCACTGCTCGTACAAGAGCTCCAAGATTTACCTGCGCCAGTTTGGCGAAAAGGTCACCGATGAGATGAAGACTCACCTCATGGTGGGCATGGGCGAAAACGCCGGCGTTGTCGACATCGGCGAGGGTTGGGCCGTCACCTTCAAGGTAGAGAGCCACAACCACCCTTCATACATCGAGCCGTTCCAGGGCGCCGCAACCGGCGTTGGCGGAATTGTCCGCGACATCCTCACCATGGGTGCCCGCCCAATCGCCGTTATGGACCAGCTTCGGTTCGGTGCGGTCGAAAACCCTGACACCGCTCGCGTGGTTCACGGTGTGGTCGATGGCATCTCGTTCTACGGCAACTGCCTGGGTCTGCCAAACATCGGTGGCGAAACCGTGTTTGACAAGGTTTACCAGGGCAACCCGCTGGTCAATGCTCTTTCGGTTGGTGCACTGCGCCACGAAGACCTCAAGCTGGCCAAGGCCTCAAACCCCGGCGATCTCGTCATTCTGTTTGGTGCCCGCACTGGCGCCGACGGCATCGGTGGCGTTTCGGTTCTGGCATCGGAGACCTTCGATTCGACCGGACCAAGCCGCCGTCCAGCGGTTCAGGTGGGCGACCCATTTGCCGAGAAGGTGCTCATTGAGTGCTGCCTCGAGCTGTACCACGCTGGCGTTGTTGCCGGTATTCAAGACCTCGGCGGCGCCGGTATTTCGTGTGCCACCAGCGAGCTGGCCTCGAACGGTGGCGCGGGCATGCGCGTCGATCTAGAGAAGGTACTCAAGCGTGACGAGTCGCTGACTCCAGAAGAGATTCTGATGTCGGAGTCGCAGGAGCGCATGATGGGTATCGTGCCGAAGAAGGACCTCAAGGCCTTCACCGCCATCGTTGACAAGTGGGAGGTGGAGTACTCCATCCTCGGTGAGGTTATTGGCGAGGACCGCCTCTACATCAACTGGCACGGCGAAGAGATTGTCAACGTTCCACCCCGCACGGTTGCTCACGACGGCCCGGTTTACGAGCGCCCAGTTGCCTACCCGACCTGGATCGACGCCCTAAACGCCAATGGCGTGAAGGCAGCCGGTTTGGCCCGCGCCGAGAGCGCAACCGACCTAGCCGCCCAGCTGCTTGAGGTTGTCACCAGCCCTAACCAGGCCGACAAGTCTTGGATCACGGACCAGTACGACCGCTACGTTGGCGGAAACACTGCGCTTTCGCAGCCAGACGACTCGGGCATGGTTCGTGTCTCTGAAGAGACCGGCTTGGGTGTCGCTATCGCCACCGATGCCAACGGCCGCTACGGTCAGCTAGACCCATACGCCGGTGCTCAGCTTGCGCTGGCCGAGGCTTACCGCAACGTTGCTACCGGTGGATCGGTTCCTATGGCCGTCACCAACTGCCTCAACTTTGGCTCGCCAGAGAACCCTGAGGTCATGTGGCAGTTCAAGCAGGCAACTGCTGGCCTTGCCGATGGTTGCCTCGAGCTTGGCATTCCGGTTACCGGTGGAAACGTTTCATTCTACAACCAGACCGGCGATGTAGCCATTCACCCAACCCCGGTGGTTGGTGTGCTCGGTGTCATTGACAACGTTGCCCGCCGCGTTCCTAGCGGCTGGCAGGACGAGGGCCACAATATCTACCTGGTGGGAACCACCAAGGACGAGCTTGACGGTTCGGTCTGGTCTGAGGTTATTCACCAGCACCTTGGCGGCAAGCCTCCGGTGGTCAACCTGGCCGGCGAGAAGGCTCTTGCCGAGCTGCTGCACGGCGCAAGTCTGCAGGGTCTGCTGGCCTCGGCGCACGACCTCAGCGAGGGTGGCTTGGCTCAGGCAGTTGTTGAGTCTTCACTTCGCTTTGGCATTGGTGCCCGCATCTGGCTCGGCGAGCTGATGGAGCGCGACGGCATCGATGCCACCGCCGCCCTGTTCAGCGAGTCCACCGGTCGCGTTCTGGTTTCGGTCGGCCGCGAGGATGACGTCAAGTTTGTTGGCCTCTGCGAGGCTCGCAACATTCCGGTTCTGCGCATCGGCGTCACCGATGTGAAGGGTGAGGGTGCGGTTTTGGCCATCAAGGATGTAGCGGACTTCAGCCTGGCGGAGCTTCGTCAGGGCTGGTCGCAGACCATTCCGGAACTGTTTGGCTAAGAGTTTTTAGCGAGTTGACGCTCGGTGCCAATTTGGTGCCGGGCGTTTTCTTTTGCCGGGTGTGCTGGGCCCTAGCGGCCTCGCCAGCTTCTAGCCAGGGTCCGACTCAGCGCCAACCTCGCGAACCTCCGGCGCAGCACCCTCGCCAACCTCCACCCCCGCGCCTTCGCCAGCCTCCGGCGCAGCACCCTCGCCAGCCTCCGGTTAGCGCCAGCCTCCGGTTAGCGCCAGCCGATATTCAACTCACTCGTACTTTGACCCATTATTTAGTGCCAAAGTTTTGAGCCAAATTTAGCTCCAATATTCGGCTCCAACTTTTGAGTCAAACTGCGAGTAACTACTTTCGGGGCGGTCGGTGAGACGGGTCGGCAGAGGTGGGCGGGGCCGACCGCGGAGCGGGCGGTGGGCCGGGCCTGCAAGGGCTGGGGAAAGCTGGCGTCGGGCTAGTTCTACCGTGGCCGGAGCGGGCGGTGGGCCGGGTGGGCCGGTTCTACCGTGGGCCTGGCCGGTCGGTGGATAGGGTCGACCAGGGCCGAGAGTAGGTGGTGGGCCCTTAGGCCGCCTCTGCCCTACTCCAGCGGGTGAACCCGATGGACCGAACCGGATAGGCCAGGTAATCGGCCCAGAATTCCATGCGGGCATCGCGCCAGGCAAAGTCCCGCGCCACCTCGGCCAGTGCAGCCCAGAAAAACACATTCAACAGGTCGATGGACAGGTGACTGATCGACTCGTCGGGGAAGGAGCGTCCCATCATGCGGCGCAGCAGAGTTGGTAAGTCGCCGATGCCAAAACGGTGCAGGGCCGCTCGCACATTGAACTCGATCTCGCGGGCGCGACGCGGGTTCCAAATTGGGTTTGGGTCGTCCTGGTGGAGGTGCAGCATCGAGTGCACCTTTAACGCCTGGTTGTAGCGGGCGTCCTCAAGCAGGTCAAAAAGCGGGATGAATCGCTCCAGCTCGTAGCCGGCTTTGCGCAGGTCCAAAATGTCTGGATAGTGCAGAAAACGGTAAAACGGCACGTGAGGTCGGACCGGTGCATAAGGCAGCGAAGTGAAAGATGCCAGCAGCGGATCTACGCCAAGCGCAGCCGCACCCCAGGAGTCGATTGCCTCATCGACATCCTGGTTGAAGTCATCATTTCTTTTGGCCATAGGCCTTCAATTAAACCGCCATCAGGGCATTTTGGGTAGCCTTATGCTGTGAGCAGAAAACAGATTGACCCCGAATTGCTGGCCCGCCGCGAGCTGGCCGTCACCAACTGGGAACGCAAGTCTGCACTGCCACTGGCCATCCTGGCCATCGCCTTCTTGGCGCTCTGGGCGGTACAGGTTTTGGCACCGGTCACCGATGCCGAATGGGATGTGCTGGAAGGCACAATCCTCTTCATCTGGGTGGCATTCATCGGCGACTTCCTGGTGCGCCTCTACTACCACTCCGACCGCAAGTCCTTCCTGCGCAACAACGTTGTAGAGATCATCGCCCTGGTGGTTCCGGCACTCCGATTCCTTCGCATGCTCCGAGTACTGATGGCAGTTGGCATGCTCACCCGAGTGGTGCAGTCGCTGCAGGCCAGGGTCAACCTGTACATCGCCATCGTGCTTCCGATGCTGGTGTTCGCCGGCGCCCTTGGCGTCTACGAGGCCGAGCGCAATGTGCCCAACTCTAATCTGCGCAACTTCCCCGACAGCATCTGGTGGGCCTGGGAGACCGTCTTCACAGTAGGCTACGGCGACCACTTCCCCATTTCCACCGAAGGCCGATTCATCGCCGTGGTGTTGATGCTCGGTGGCGTGGCCATGATCTCGGTGGTAACCGCTAACCTGGCCTCCTACTTCCTGAGCCAGCAGCGCAACGCACACAAATAAGACTTTTCGGCGGCGCTCGCAATTAGTTATCCACAGCCCGCAAGCCCAGCCTCGGCAAAATGTGGCCGCCCGCAAGTAAATTTGGCTCAGATGGTGATTAATGACTAAGGGTCTGCTCAAATTTTTGGGCGTCCTAGCGCTGTTTTTAGCGGTGGGCGTCTACTTTGACGTTCCCCTGATAATCGCCGGTTTGGTGGGCTTCGGCATCGGTGCCGCGGTATTCGCAGTCGACTGGTATCAGCGCAAATCGCGCGTGTATACCCGCAACCAACTGGCCATCAAACCGTTCAACGGCAAGCTTCCACCCGAGGTGGGTATGGCCACCATGACGGCAATCGCTCTAGCCGGCGACGACAACTACTCGCAGCGCCTTGCCGGCGAGGCCGGCTACTCCGAGAACTTTGAAGATCTGCTGCAGTATGCGGGCGTGACCGACGGCACCGTCTTAGAGATTCAGGCGGCGCTGGTCACCGAACCGGCAAACCCCGACAGCCACCATGCCGTGGCGGTAACCGCCGGCGGTGTGGTGCTTGGCTACATTCCCGAGTTCGAATCCGAGAGCCTCTACAACTTTCTGCTGCAGCACCGCGGCATGGCCAGGGTCAACTCCAACATCCACTTTGAGTGTGCCAGCCAGAGCAGCTTTGTAGAGCTGGACCTAGTGCGCCCCTACCGGGTGGTTCCAGGGGTCTAGCGCTACAGCTGCCAGTGGTTCTTGTTCACGCTGGCCTCATCGGCGGCCAGGTAGCGCACAAACAGGTCTTCCGGATCCCGTTGCGAGATAACCTGCTGCAGCCGAGCAAAGTTCTCGTCCGACATAAACTTCAGCTGGCGGTTGGTCATGTCGCTGTCGCCCAGATACTGACCCACAGTCACCGATTGCGCAGCAGCCATGGCCGCGTTCAACCAGTTGCGGTTGGCCGAATCGTGGCTGGCATCTTCGGTGAGCAAATAGGTTGCTATATAGGCGGGGCTCTGCATCGAGAACGCCATGTCAGGTAGTTCGCGAACTGGACCCATCGAGAACCAAATGGTGAAGGCGGCGGGCTCAGGCAGGTCTCTAAACAGCGGCTCGATCTTCTCGATGATCTCCTCGGTGTCGCCGTCTACCCAGATGTTGTCCACAAAGTAGCGCCAGTGTTCGGGATTGGCCCGCTCCTGGTCTTCGCGCTGTTCGGCCAGGCTGGAGGTCTTGCAGACCTCGTTCACAATCGCCCGATCAATCATCGGATTGGTCTGGAACGGCGCTAGGGCAGCCCTGGAGGCTTCTTCGCTATCGGTAAGCGCAACCCCCGAAACCAAGAAAATTCGTTTGGCTTCCTGCCCCGGTTGGGCCGGCGGGGTCATGCTGACGCAGACGATTTCGACGTCCTTGGAAATGTCTCCGTGCACCGAATACATCCACCGCATTACGTCGGCAAAGTCTTCCATCTGGAAAATCTGCACCGAGTGCCCAACGTGTTTGAAGCGAGGGCGGGTTTGCAGGTGAAAGTTGGTGACAATGCCGGGGAACGATGGCCCGGCTCCGCGAGCAGCCCAGTAGAGGTCTGAGTTTTGGTTGGCATCGCAGCGCACAATCTCGCCGGCCGCGGTGAGCACGTCAACCGCCACCACGCTCTCGGCCGCCCAGCCCCAACCGCGTGCGCACCAGCCCTGGCCACCCTGCAGCAGGAAGCCGCCGATGCCCACCGAAGGACAGTGGCCACCGTTGAAGAAGCGGCCGCGCTCGGTGAGATATGGATCCAGCACCTCGCCACCGCGAACCGCGGGTCTGGCCGAAGCGATGCCTGTAGCCTCATCGTAGGAAACGTCTTGCATTCGGCTGAGGTCGATCAGCAGGCTACCGTTTTGCACGCTCCAAGCTGCCCAGGAGTGGCCGCCAGAGCGAAGGGCAATCTTCCAGCCGTTATCTTTTGCCAGCTGGAGTCCAGCCTTGAGGTCTGCCTCGGATTGGGCGTAGAGCACTGCGCTAGGTCGGCGATCCGATGGGCGGCGGCCGTTGAAGATTCGACCCATGGCCGCGTCCTCGAACTCGGCATCGGTTGGGTAGTAAAGCGATCCGTCAACGTTGCTCATCCGAGAACCGATCCTCCTCCATCAACCACGAGGTTGATTCCAGTAATCCAGGAAGCCTCATCGCTTGCCAGGAATAGTGCTGCGTTTACGATGTCGTCTGGCTGTCCAACTCGACCGAGTGGGATGCGCGCAATGTTGTCTAAGAAAGGCTTGGGGCCACCCTCAACCAACCAGGCCGTTGAAGGCGTGACAGTAAATCCCGGGCTGACACAGACTGCTCGGATGCCATACTTTCCGCCCTCGGCGGCCAGCTGCTGGGTCAGCGAAATGACTCCGCCCTTTGCTGTGCCGTGCGCGTTCTGAGCCATGAACTCCACTCCGCGGGTGCCGGCGATAGACCCGACATTGACGATTACGCCCTTGTGCTCCATGAAATAGGGCCAGATGGCCTTGCAGGCGTAGAAAACCAGGTTTAGTTCGTTGTTGATGGTGAAGTCCCAGTCTTCGATGCTGAGCTCTTGAACCTCACCAAATCGGGGCGTGGAGGCATTGTTGTAGAGCACATCTACCTTGCCGTAGACACCGATTGCGGCGTCGACCCAGGCCTGAGTCTCGTCGGCATTAGCCAAGTTGACTGGCGCGAAGTTGGTGATCTCACCACCGGCAGCTTTTACCAGCGCAACGGTTTCGTTGGCGCCTTCTTCAAAAAGGTCGCAGCCGACAATCTTGGCTCCCTCAGCGGCAAATCGCAGCGCAGCGGCTCGGCCCATTCCGCCACCGATTCCGGTGATTAGTACAACTTTGCCCGCCAGGCGTCCCATTCAGTTTCCTTCTCTGAGGAGTGTTTACCTAAAATCTAGGACGCACAGCCGAGGCAGATAAATAGCCGCGGCCGATAGCAGTCATTAGCCGCGATTAGTCCGGCTCGATGCCAAACGCGTCGGCAAGCTTTTTGATCTTTTCGGCACGACCCAGTCGAGGCAGGTCTGAGCCGTCGCGGATGACGCGATTACGAGCTTCAAACTCCTCGAGGAATTGCACAGCCCACGTCACGTCGGACTTGGTTGGGCTGATGGCCTCATTGATTACCGGCAGCTGCGAGATGTCTAGACACAGTTTGCCTGTCAGGCCAAGCGCAACAGCAAGTTCAGACTGCTCGCGCAGCAGGGCGTGGCTGGTTCCAACAGTTGGGCCATCGATGGGACCGGGGAGGCTGCCCACGCGGCTGGCAACCACCAGTCGGGATCGCGGGTAGGCCATAGCCATGTCATGCATCGCGGTGCCGGTGTCGCGGCGGTAGTCACCGCTGCCAAAAGCGAGCCGGAAAGTGCCGCGAGCCGAGGCGATTGCGCGGGCCTCTTCGATGCCCAGAGCGGTCTCAACCAGGGCCAAAACCGGGAATCGGCCGCCCAGGGCCGCGTAGGTGTCTTCCACATGGCTGGCCGACTCGGCCTTGGCCAGCATTACGCCCTGCAGATTCTTGCAGCTGCGCAGCCGGTCTAGGTCGTCCTGCCAAAACTTGGTGTTGCGATCGTTTACTCGCACCCATGCCTTGCCGCCGTTGTCCAGCCAGCCGGCCACCCAGGCCAGTGCCTGCAGCTTCTGCTTAGGGTCTACGGCGTCTTCGACGTCCAGGATTATCTGGTCTGCGCGCGACTTGGAAGCGGCATCGAAGAGTTCGGGCTTGGCGCCGTTTACCAGCAGCCAGGAGCGAGCGATGCTGGGGTCAACTTTTTTTCGTGCCATTTTTTACTTCCTTGTAAGTTTGGTAATTCTAGAGCTCGCAGTTGAACTGGTGATTTCCGCCGGTCGCCTTGAATCGCTCGCCATTTGGCAAGACCACTTCGGCGTTACAGCCACTTGGTATTTCTAGCTCAAGTTCGAACCTGCCACTGGCCAACTTCCAGCTGGTGGAGAGTTTGCCGGCAGCGGTCTGGTGACTGGCCTTGGCCCAGGTGAGGTCGCCCATCGGCTGTGGCTTGATCAGGACCCGCTTGGCAAGAGTGGAACCCTCGAACGGACGGATGCCTGCCACATAGTTGTGCAGGAATGAGATGACCGCACCCTTGGAATAGTGGTTGTGCGACTCCACCGGATTTCCGTCGGCATCGTAACCCTCCCAACGCTCCCAAACCGTGGTTGCGCCCTGGTCTTTCATAAGCAACCACGATGGCCAGTCGCGCTGGGTGAGCACCTTGAAGGCCAGCTCGGGGTTGCCGGTTTCCGTGATGGCGGGAAGCAGGTACGGGGTTGCCAAGAAGCCGGTTCCCAGGTGGTCATTGGCCGCATGAACCAACTCGACCAACTGGTCTTCGACCGACTTTCGGTGCTGCGGTGCAATGAGGTTAAAGTGCAGCGCACGCACGCAGTTGGCCTGGGTTGGCACCGTCAGCCGCCCCGCCTTGTCAACGTATTCGGTGTTCCAGGCCGCACGCACCTTGAGCGAGAGGTCGGTGTATTTGTTTGCCGAGTCTACGTCGCCAAGCAGCATCGCGATGCGGGTCGTCAGGGCCGTGGAGTGAGCGAAATAGGCGGTCGCGATGATGCCCTTATCGGCTCGCATAGCGGCACCAAAATCAAATTCACCGACGATTGGCTCAAACCATTCGCCAAAGTGGAAGCCGGCGTCCCAGAGGTATTGCTCGTGAGGCAGCGGCTGAGCGTTGGCTTCAACCCTAGAATCATGGCGTTTGGTGGCAGCCTGCTGGGTCACCCAATCCATCCACCGAACCATATTTGGCCAGGTCTCGCGCAGGATCTCGAGGTCGCCATAGGCGTTGTAATGCTTCCATGGAATGATTACGATGCCGTCGCCCCAGCCCGCCGAGCCGTTGGTGAATGACGTGGCGCCACCCTCGCCCTCACCCTTTGGACAGGGCGCCATGTTGCCGATGATGCCGTTGGCCCACTGCTTTAGCGTCAGGTCTTTCAGCCACTTGCGGGTGAAGCCATCCACGTCATAGAGGAATGCCGCCGAGTTGAAGAAGATCTCCCAGTCGGCGCTCCAGCCAGCTCGTTCGCGTGTTGGGCAGTCGGTTGGGATGTCTATGGCGTTGCCGCGGAAACTCCACTCGGTGGCGTTGTGCAGCCAGTTCAGATCTTCATTGCTGCAGCTAAACTCGCCCACTTTGGCGAGGTCGGTGTGTACCACCTGGGCAGAGATTTGGTTGGGCTCTAGCGGCACGGTAAGGCCCTCGATGAAGACGTATCGGAAACCCTTGGTGCTGTGGGCCGGTTCGAATACCTGGCCCTCGATGCCAGCCGAAATGACCTGATCGGTCTGGCCTGGAAAAACCTCATGCTTGATGAACGGGATGTTGCGGGGAGTGAAGTTCTCTTGGCTCACAAGACCCTCAGCATCTAGCGCCTCACCGTGATAGATGGTGAGCTTGGTGCCGGCAGGGCCCAGATTGCTGAGCCGAATCCAACCAGCCAGATTCTGTCCGAAGTCTACGATGGTTCCGTCGGAAACCGGAGTGATAGAAACCGGGGCGAGCGACTGGGTGACCCTGACCGGCGGAGCGACTTCGGCAATGAACTCGGCGCCTGTCTCGGGCAGCAGAACTGCTGTCTGCCAGTCGGCCGATCCCGATACCGGCTCTAGAGTGCCCGGTACGTCAAGGTTGAAGTTGACCAGCTCGCCCTCGAGCATGTCAGCCTGGTAGCTGGAGTGACGGTGCCGCCAGGTTTCATCGGTGGCAATTTGCCTCACGGTGCCATCGGCGAATTCGAGGGTCAGCAAAGCCCGCACCGCGGTGCGGTCGCCCCACTGATCGATGTCGCGCAGCAGCCCAACCTGGCCTCGGTACCAGCCGTCGGAAAGCTCCAGCCACAGATCGTTGGTGCCCGTGCACAGCAACTCTGTCACATCGGTGGCGTGCACCTGCAGGCGATCGTGGTATTCGGTGTAGCCGGGAAGCAGTTGGGCATCGGTGGTCACCGAACCGTTGAGGAAGGCCCGATAGACACCGAGCGCAGTCGCTTCCAGCGATGCCTTTACGGGCAGCTGGCTCAGCTCAAATCCCGTGGCAAACACCGATAACGCCCGCATGCGACCCTCGCGCGGCGCCTCCTGCTGATAGCTGATCCACTTTGATTTTTCGGTAAAAATGGCCGACTCCCTAAACAACATTTGGCGGCTTACTTTGCTGGCATCGGGTTGTTGCGAATCAGATCAGACATGTATTTCACACCCGCCGAGGAAGTGAATCCGCCGTCTACCGGAACCTCGGCTCCGCTCACGTAGGAGGCCGCATCCGAAAGCAGGAAGCAAACCACAGCGGCAACTTCTTCGGGCTGACCGGTGCGCTCCAACGGGGTCAACGCCAACTGGGCGTCGGTCATGATCGGGTTGGCGCCAGCCATCATCGGGGTCTCGATGTAGCCAGGGTGCACGATGTTGACTCGAATGCCAAACCTTCCCAGCTCGGTGGCCACGGCGTGAGTCAAGCCACGGAGTCCCCACTTGCTGGCGGTGTAGGCAACGGTGTGGTGGGCGTTTAGGCCTGCGGCAGAGCCGATGTTGACGATCGACATGCCGGCCTTCATAAACGGCATGAGCGCCTGGATGCCCAGCATCGGTCCGGTCAGGTTGATCCCTATGGTCTTGTTCCAGCCCTCAACCGTCATCTCGCCGATGCGACCACGGAATGGGATACCGGCGTTGTTGACCAGACCCTGAACGCCCTTGCCCTTAGTCTCGATGAAGGCGGCGAGATTTGCCCAGTCGGCCTCGCTTGCGGCATCAAGGGGAATGTAGTCAAGCTGGCCGGGATAAGCGGCGCCAAGCGTCGCCAGGGCCGCTGGAATCTCTGCCGCAAGATCGGTGGCAACCACGTTTGCCCCACTTGCCAAAAGTACCGCGGTCTCTGCCAAACCCTGACCACCGGCGGCACCGGTGAGCACAATGACCTTGTCGGTGAGACCTGGAACTACAAGAACTTCGGCCATCAGCGCACCGCATCCTTTCGGTCGATAATTTCAATTAGGTTGCCCTCTGGGTCTGCCACATAAGACATGATCACGCCAGGCTCTGGAGCCGGACGCACCGACATGATTTCTTTGGCACCGATGGCCAGCAGGTGCTCGTGCACGGGCTGCACCTCGGCCACTCGGAAGCACAGGTGCGAGAAGCCGCGAGTGAGCAGCGCCTCCGGCACCGATTCGGCCTGAAGCCCAGGCGCCGAGCCGGCGCGCTCCAGCAGTTCGATTGCAAAACCATCGTCGTTGGTTAAAAACAGGCCGCGCAGATTCAGCGGCTCCACCTCGAAGGGCTTGGCTGTGTGTAGGTGGAAAGCCTTTGCGTACCAGGTTGCCTGGGCCTCAAGATTGGCAACGTTTAGGCCAACATGATCAATGTGCATGAACGCTACCCTAGCTTTAGTCGTGCGGACCGTTGTTCATCAGGTGGTCACCGATTCCCGGAATTAGCGCCTTCATTTCTGGCGTGAACTCACCATCGACCAGGATGAACGCCATTCGCGCCACCCTGTCGGAGCGGTTGGCCCAGGCGTGATCGGTGCCGCGCTGCACCACCACATCGCCAGCCTTAAGCAGCACCTCGCTGTTGTCTAACACCAGATAGATTTCACCCTCAAGCACAATGCCGTAGTCGATGCTCTCGGTGCGATGGACCGGCGACTGGTTTCCCAGTTCGTTGATGTAACCGGGAAAGAACTCGTTGATCCGAATCTTGGTGCCGTTTGGCTCGGGTGGCACTCGCAGCGAACGCTGGGTTGGCTCGTTTGGCTCGATCGGGCCGACCGGCGCGGGCATGGCATCGGTGGACCAAATCTCGTAGAAGCCCACGCCGTCCTGCGGCATCACCTTGTGCACCGGCACGGTTCCGTCGGAGAGCACAACCGAGACGCCGTTTTCATCGTGGCCGGTAACCACTCGGCGTGGAACATTGCCGGTTGGCATTTCTTTACTCATCGATGAGCTCCTTGGCACGCAAAACTGGGCGTTTGCCCTCTTCATGCCACGCTATTGCAAGGGGCTAGAGCTGCAGAAGTAGGGGCTTCGAATGATAGTTATTGCACTCAGGGATACCCTGAGCGATTGCGGCCCGGTGCATAGAAGTTGCAGCTAGAGGTTGCCGCTGGTGAGGATGCCGCGCAGCCACTGGTGCGCCTCATCGTTGTTGTGCGAATGGTGCCACCAGAGCGTTTGGTAAAGACCCACCTCGCCAAACGGTGCCTCCACCGTTATTAGGGAGGAATCTGCCTCGAGCACGTTTGCCATTCGGCTGCCAACAATGCCGACCAGGTTGGTTCCCTTGATCACCGATGGAATGGACAGATAGCTGGTGGTGCGAACGTGCGGCTCTACCCTGAAGCCAAGCTCACTTAGCCGGCGAGCCGGTGGAGTGATGTGGGCGCGTCCAAAATTGACCACAACCTGAGGGAGCGTAGTGAACGCCTCCCAACTGAGCTTGCCGTCTTCTAGTGCCGGATTGTTTTTATCGATGATGCAGACGTAGTGGTCTTTGAAGAGCGGAAACTTTTCGCCCTCAATGCCAAAGCCCGGAGGTGAAACCACAAAATCGTGGCTCATCATCTCGCGCTCCGAGTCGGTTGGGTCGGCCGGCAGCGGTTCGATGTCGATTTCGATATTCGGCGCCTCGGCGAGCGCCTTGGAGATTACCGGCTTCAGCTGCAGTGCCGAAAAGTCACTCATCATGATCTTGAACTTGCGCTTTGAAGTTGCGGGGTCAAATGCCTCGTGGCTCATCAGGGCGTTTTCGATTAGCGGTAGGGTCAGCTGCAGCTGCGGCAAGATAAGGCGGGCCAGCGGGGTCAGCTCGTAGTCGCGGCCAACTCGAACCAGCAGCTCGTCGCCAAACTGCAGCCGAAGCCGAGAGAGCGCGGTTGACATCGATGACTGGCCCATGTCGATGCGCTCGCCCGCGCGGGTCACATTGGCCTCTTCCAGCAGGGCACGCAGGGCGATCAGCAGATTCAAGTCTTTGCCCGAAAAGCTCACCGTGATTCCTATCGCCCTTGATACTTACTATGCCCAATTAAAGGTTTGCGAGCCTAGCCAATGCAACTAGCCTAAACTTCAATCGCATTCGATTCGGCGTTGAGGAGAAAATGATGCGCATCAACTTGGCAGCAAACTTTCACGGCTTTGAGTTTGGTCACCAGCTGAAGGATTGGCTGGAGGCGGAAGGCCACGAGGTGGTTTGGCACGGTGCAGACTTCTACGACGTTGAGGACGACTACCCGCTGTTTGCCTTCCGGGTTGGTCTGGCCGTCATCGATGACGAGGACAACGGCGCCGACACCTGCGGAATAGTCGTTGGTGGCAGCGGAACCGGAGAGATCATCGCGGCCAACAAGGTGCAGGGTGCCCGGGCCATCCCGGCCCTCAACGCGGCCTACGTCGCCGATGCCCGCGAACACGCCAACGCCAACATCCTGGTAATCGGCAAGGACTTCACCACTTTTGACGAGGCCAAGGCGCTGATCAAGGTTTTCTTTGACACCAAGTTTTCGCGCCTGCTGGACGACACCCGTCGGCTAATCAACACCGCCGAATACGAGGCTTCCAAGACCATCGAGGGTTGGAAGATTCACGAATGGCGCCCGCAGCTCTAAGCCAAAGCAGATGGATAGAACCTAAGCCAGCTGGCCCGATTCGATCTGCGCGAAGGTCTCCTGTACCCAGTCGGCAATGTATCCGGCCACGTATGGCATGTGGTCGATGCTGATGTGCTCGGTGCCGCCCTCTGGCTCGTCAAATAGCCTCAGCGTCAACTTGCTGCTGTTGACGGCCTGAGCGGCGGTCTGCTCGGCGTACTTGACGTTGATCTGACGGTCGTTGGCGCCGTGGGTAATCAACAGCGGGCAGGTGATCTTGTCGGCCACGCCGTTTAGGTGCATTCCGGCGGTGATGTGCATGAAGTCATCGATGTTGTCGACGCCCCAGACCCAGAAGACGTGCTCCCAGTAATGCGGAACCGGGTTCTCGCCCTCGCGGTTGCGACGACCCACCTGGACCTCGGCCCAGTTGTGGTTGGCACCCCAGGCAACGGCCAGCTTGATGCGCTTCTCCATGGCGGCGGTGCGAGGTGCGTAGTAGCCACCAAGGCTCCAGCCCACCACGCCTACGTTGTCGCCATCGATGCCGGCTTGGTTTTCGAGCCAGTCGATCATCGGTGCCACGAAGGCTTCGGTGTCGACCCGGGCCTTGATGTTGCGCAGACGAAGGGCCTCGCCGGTGCCGCCGTGGTCGATCATCAGGGTGCTGATGCCGCGCTTGGCCAGCATCTGCGGGAAGCCCGAGTAGTACATCATCTCCTTGGTGGAGTCCAGGCCATTCAGCTGGATGATCACAGGGGTTGGCTTGCCATCGGCGCGCTCGGCGCGATAGAGGTAACCGGGCAGCGAGGTGTCCTGGTACGGAATGTCCACGCGCTCCATGGGAACACCGGCAATCTCAACGTGCTTCAGCAGCAGGTCAATCGACTTCTGGTAGGCGGCGTTGCGGCCCTCCCACTTTGGCGACTGCAGGCGCTCGGCCTGCGAGGTGTAGAGGCTGGCGCGGTAGTACTTTTCGCCGGCACTAATCATTCGACCCGCGGCCTCGTCATCCTGCGCGCTCTTCAACACCCGGTTGGCAACTGCCTCCCAAGACTCGTATAGCAGCTCGGTACCAAAGTCGTCGCCGCGCTGGGACGCCTCGAGCACCGGCTTGCAGGCGCGGTCAACCTCGTCGATGTAGCCACCGTTGTTTAGGGTTGCTACCACCGAAAGCGACCAGACGTAGTTGGTCGGAAAGTACATGTACATAAAACAAAAGTCCTAACTTATTGCCGGAATTTGGCGTTGTTGTCGGCGATTTACCAGTCTGCGGTCAGCGCACCCAGGGTCTGGCCCATGATCATGCCAGCCTCCTGACCGGCATCCGGGCCACCGGCAATCTCGAGGTCAACCAGGCGAAGGGTGTTCTTGACCACTAGGCCGACACGGGCACGGCGACGCTCGGTGTATTCGGTAAGCAGAGCGTCTAGGTCGCCGTCCTTCACCAGATACTCGGCCAGCAGATAGGCGTCTTCGGAGCACTGCGCACCACCCTGAGCAATCAGTGGTGGGCAGGCGTGCACGGCGTCGCCAATGGCGATCACACGGCCCTTGTGCCAAGGCTGGTCATCAACGTAAAGCCACTCGATCTCCTGGAAGTTCATGTAGTCGCCATCGTGGATGTTCTCGCGGATGAAGTCGAAGTGGCCGTGGTAGCCCTCCAGCAAACGACGCATTTCGTCGGCGTCGCTGAGACCGTTGTCTGGGCGCTGCGGCTTGGTGAGCACAAAGGCGTAGCAGAGGTCCTTCGAGATTGGGGTGTAGCCGGCCTTGTACTCTGGACCGCCAAATGCCAGACCCGAGCAGTCCATGTCCGGGGTGCGCTTGGTAACCACGCGCCAGATTCCCAAGCCGGAAGGCTTCTTGTCGTGGTGCAGGCCAAGCATTTTGCGCATGGTGCTCTTGATTCCGTCGGCACCGATGATGAAGTCGAAGTCCTCGGAGCTGCCGTTATTAAAGGTTGCGGTCACCGAGTCTGGGTGGTTCTCGAAGCCAACCAGTTCGGTGCCAAGTCGGACCTCGATGCCGAGTTCGTGGATCTTTTCCAACAGCACGGTCTGGATGTCGCTGCGGAGGGCGCCCATTGTTGCCGGAAGGTTTGGTCCTCCGGTCTTGCCGGCTGGCATGCGGTTTAGCTTATGGCCGTTGGCCAGGTACATCTCCAGGTCATCGAAGCCGATGCCGTGTTCGTGCATCTTGTCGAATGCGCCAATCAGGTTGAAAACCTTGAGAGCGTTGCCCTGCAGGGTGATTCCGTGGCCAACGCCGTACCACTCAGGCGAGCGCTCAATCAGGGTAACTTTTACGCCGCGCTGAGCCAGCGCAACTGCTGCAACGGTGCCGGTAATTCCGCCACCAACAATCAATACGTTCTTAACCGCCATTGGTTACAACCTTCGTTTAAGGGCCACATTTAAAGGCACAAATTGGGCAGACAAAAAATGTCTCCAAGAGTGAAGTTATTAGACATTGCTGGGGCCGGCACACTAACTAATCAAAATGCTTACCATTTCAATCGCTCATACCGATTTTTTTGATTGGTGAAATAGCCTGATTCAACAATCAACCAATGTCGGTTTATTTTGAGGAGTGCCGCTGTGGCAAAAACCGTTCGCAAGATCTCACACCTGCGCTATGTGGCGCTGGCTATGCCAAATTTCGAAGAGGAACGCGACTTCTTCACCAAGTACTGGGGTCTCATTCCGGTGCACGCCGAAGGCGATGTGCAATACCTGGCTCTCACCGGCTCGCCCGAGCCATTCCAGATTCGCTTGCGCAAGGGCGAGAAGCGCCTCGACCTGGTTGGCTTTGGTTCGGACAGCCGCGAAGACGTTGATGCTCTCTACCAAGAGCTGGTTGCCAAGGGTGTCCAGATGGTTCACGAGCCCAAGGAACTCACCCAGTACTCGGGTGGCTACGGTTTCCGCTGCTTCGACTGCGATGGTCGCACCATCGAGGTTTCTACCGGAGTCACCCTGCGCGAGAGCCGCAAGGTCGAAGAGCGCGAACCGCTGCCGGTCAAGCTCTCGCACTTCGTGGTTAACTCCAACAACCTAAACAAGACCGCCGAGTGGTACATCGAGCACCTAGAGTTTGCCATCAGCGACACCCTGACCCACCCGGTCATGGGCGACATGATGCACTTCCTGCGTTGCAACACCGCTCACCACTCGTTTGCCATCGCCCAGGGTCCACACCACTCGGTGCACCACATCTCGTTTGAGATGCGCGGTGTCGAGGAATGGATGCGCGGCGCCGGCAAGATCTTGCGCTCGGGCGCCCGCATGGTCTGGGGCCCTGGCCGCCACAACGCCGGCGACAACACCTTCGCCTACTTCATCGACCCGGCCGGAAACACCGTGGAGTACACCACCGAGCTTGGAAACATCGAAGACGAAGATGCCTGGCACCCGTCCAAGTTCTCCATCACCGACGTGAGCACTCAGGACCAGTGGGGTACCGCAAACCCGATGAGCGAGTTCGTGGCTCGCGAGTCGTTCAACGACGTGGACAAGGGTCTCTTCGTAGCCCCTCCCTGCTAAACCAGACCGCAAAAGCCACCTCAATCCGCCACCCCTCGAGTTTGGATTCGTAAATGCAGATCGTTCGCTACCGCCACAACAACCTGCCGCACCTTGGTCTGATCAACCACGGTCACGTGCTCAACCTGCCCGAGGGCATGGATGCACTGACCTTTCTGACCCTGCCGGAAGACAAGCAGCGGGTTGCCATTCTGGCAGCCGGCCGGTTGTTCAAGGCGCCGCTCGAATCAGTGGAACTGCTGCCGCCGGTCGAGCCCAAGGCCATGCGAGACTTCGTGACCTTCGAGGGTCACATCGCCGGGATGAAGAAGAGCGAGCCGGGCGATGGCACCGTGCCGAAGCACTGGTACGAGGCTCCGGTGTTCTACTTCATGAACCCGCACACGGTCTACGGTGGCAACCAAGACATTGCTAAGCCGGCCTACACCTCGGCCCTGGACTACGAGCTAGAGGTTGCGGTCATTCTCAAGAAGCCGGCGGTCAACATCTCGCCGGAAGAGGCCAAGGACTACATCCTGGGCTACTGCATCCTCAACGACTGGTCTGCCCGCGACGTTCAGAAGAAGGAGATGAGCGTGGGCCTCGGTCCGTCCAAGGGCAAGGACTTTGCCACCACCATTGGCCCTTTCATCACCACCCCCGATGAGCTAGAGCAGTATCGCGAAGGCGACCGCCTGGCCCTAGAGATGTCGGTTTCGGTGAACGGCGTTCGCATGGGCGGCGACAACCTGAAGAATATGGGTTGGAGCTTCGAGCAGATGATCTCGCACGCCTCGCGCAGCAGCTATGTCGGTGCCGGCGACGTACTGGCCAGCGGCACCGCGCACAGCGGATCGTTGGCAGAGCACTGGAGCAAGAACAAGTCACAAACTCCTCCGGCACTCGAGCCCGGAGACATCGTTGAGATGACCGTCACCGGACTTGGCAGCATTCGCAACCGCATCGTTGAACCACGTGGTGTAGATCCAGATCTTGGACCGGTAAAACGAGTTCCGCTGGACGACCACTAGTCCCTGGGTCCACCGAGCGCCAGCCTCCCGAAACCAGACTTTCCAAAACTAGAAGACCAAACAAAGGAATCAAAATGGCATTTGTATGTGCAGCCACCTGGATTGCAAAAGAGGGCCAGGCCCACGTTGTTGCCGAGGCGCTGAAGCACCTTTCGCCGGCATCACGCACCGAAGAGGGCAACATCTACTACCAGGCCTACCAGAGCCCAGAAGAGCCAAACACCTTCCGCATCTTTGAGGTCTACCGCGACGAAGACGCCTTCAAGAAGCACGCCACCTACGACCACTTCATCGAGTGGGCGCTTGGCCAGGCCATCCCGGTTCTAGAGACCCGTCAGCGCGACTTTTACGAGACTCTAGACTTCTAAATATGAGTAACAAGCCAGTAGTCACAGTAAACCCAGCCACCGGCGCAGAGCTAGCCAGCTACCCATCGCTGGACGAGGCCGGCCTCGACGCCGCGCTAGATCTTGCGGTTAGTACCCAGCAGGCCTGGCGCAAGTCCAGCCTGGCCGAGCGCGCCACCGCGCTTCGTGCCCTGGGCAACATTTTGCGCACCGAGGTAGAGACCCACGCGGCCCTCATCAGCAATGAGATGGGCAAGCCCATCACCGAGGCCCGCGGCGAGGTCCTCAAGTGTGCACTCACCTGCGACTACTACGCAGACCACGTCGAAGAATTTCTGGCTCCGAAGACCGTAAAGACCGAGGCAAAAAAGTCTTACGTTTCATATGAGCCTCTCGGCGTCATCTTTGCAGTGATGCCCTGGAATTTCCCCTACTGGCAGGTAATCCGTTTTGCGGCACCAACCCTAGCCGCCGGAAACGCTGGCCTGCTCAAGCACGCCTCCAACGTAACTGGTTCGGCAGTCGCCATCCACAGCGCCATAGAGCGCGCTGGCTTCCCAAAGGGCCTGTTCACCACCCTGGTGGTTTCCGACCACAGCGCAGTGAACCGCATCGTCGAAGACCCACGCGTTGCCGCCGTTACCCTTACCGGTAGCGAGGGCGCTGGCGCCAAGGTGGCCGAGGCTGCCGGTCGCTCGCTGAAGAAGACCGTTCTGGAACTTGGTGGCTCAGACCCATTCGTGGTTCTAGGAGACGCCGACGTTGAGGCAATCGCTCCATTTGCCGTCAAGGCCCGCTTCATCAACACCGGCCAGAGCTGCCTCTGCGCCAAGCGCTTCATTGTGCAAGACAACATCGTCACCGACTTTGAACACCGCATCAAGGCACTGGTCGAAAATCTGGTGATTGGCGACCCGCTGGACGAGAAGACCCAGATTGGCCCGCTGGCCAAGAAGGCCTTCGTCGACGACATCGATCGTCAGGTGCAGGACAGCATCAAAATGGGCGCCCGCCTGGTAACCGGTGGCCACCGAATCGACGGCCCAGGAAACTACTACGCGCCTACCATCTTGGCCGACGTCACCCCCGAGATGCCGTGCTTCAACCAGGAGACCTTTGGCCCTGTGCTGGCCCTGGTGGCAGCCGACACCCCGCGCAACGCGGTCAAGCTGGCTAACGCATCCCAGTACGGACTGGCCGCCAGCATCTGGACCGCCAACCCTGAGATTGGCGTTGAACTGGGCGAGGACATCAACTCGGGCGCACTGTTCGTCAACGGTGTGGTCGCCTCCGACCCGCGCCTGCCATTCGGTGGCGTGAAGCTTTCTGGTTACGGCCGCGAGCTTTCCATCGAGGGCATGCACGAGTTTGTAAATGTGCGCGCGGTATGGATCGGAGACATGCCTTCCGTAGCATAGTTACGGAGCATTCTTTGAAAGGGTCGCAATGACCGACTTAAGGCGCATCGATGTCAACCTCATCGTGGTGTTGGACGCAATCCTCACTGAGATGAATCTGACGCGCGCCGGCGAGGTCATTGGCATGAGCCAGCCCGCGGTATCCGGTGCCCTGGCTCGGCTGCGAACCCAGTTTGATGACCCCCTGCTGATCCGCAGTGGCAAGGGTTTCGAGGCTACCCCGCGCGCCGAAGAACTGCGACCAATAGTTGCCCGGGCAATGGTCGAGATTCAGCGCACCTTCGAGATTCTGCCCACCTTTGACCCGCTCACCAGTACCCGCACCTTCTACCTCGAGGCGTCCGACTACGTGCTGGCCCAGATCACCAGCCCGCTGCTCGGCCTGATCGCCAAGGAAGCGCCGGGCGTTCACATCGCCTTCGACGTAATGCCTCCAGAGCTTGGCATCAGCCAGGTAGACCTGCTGCGCCGCGATGTCATCATCGCCGCCACCGGTCTGGGTATTGCCGGCAAACGCCAGTCGCTGTTCTCCGATTCATTTGTCTGCATCGTCGACGCCAACAACCCTCGCCTGCGCGACGGCCAGCTTGGCCTCACCGATTTGGCGGAACTGCGCCACTGCATGGTCTCGTTCGGCGACAACATTCCAACCCCGGCCGACTACAAACTATCCGAAGCCGGAATCGTGCCAAACGTGGGCATGCGGGTTCGCGGCTTCTTGCCGGTGCCATTTGCCATTGCCGGATCCAGCATGGTTGGTTTTGTGCCCGAGAAAATTGCCGAAGAGTACGGCCCTCGCCTGGGCCTGGTGGTGGCCAAGACTCCGCTGCCATCGGTGACGCTCATTGAGGCAGTGCACTGGCATCCATCCAAGAATGCCGACCCAGCGCTGCGCTGGTTGATTGGCATGCTGCGCAAGGCCGCCGAGATTCTGGAATTTGGTCTCGATGGCGAAGACTTAGAAGACGACGCCTTCTAGCTCTGCTGCATCAGGCGGGCTAGCGTGCCCGATACGAGCCATTTGGAATGCCGTTGGCTGAGGCGACAAAAGCTTTAGCAACCGGCTCTAGGCTGAATATCGTTGCGCTTGTTGCGCACTGGCAGCGCCGCCAATACGGCCATCGGGAGCATCGTGACTTCTTACAAATTTCCGGCAGATTTCCTCTGGGGTGTGGCTGCGGCCGGCCACCAAATCGAAGGTTTCAACACCCAGAGCGACCTCTGGTTCTGCGAGCAACAGACCCCATCGGTGTTCCGCGAAAAATCTGGGATCGCCTGCGACTCTTACAATCGCTGGGCCGAGGACCTCGATCTGACCAAGGCCATGAACGTCGGCGTCTATCGCATGAGCATCGAGTGGGCGCGCATTCAGCCCACCGAAGACAGCTTCGATGACGCCGAGTTTGCCCACTACGAGGCCATTTTGGACGGCTGCATTGCCCGCGGTCTCAAGGTGAGCCTGACCATGAACCACTTTGCCTCGCCGCACTGGTTTGCCGCCAAGGCCGGCTGGCTAAACCCGGATGCTCCCGCTCTTTTCACCCGCTACTGCGCCGAGGTCGCCCGTCGGTTGGGCAGCAAGGTGGACTTCATTGTCACCTTCAACGAACCAAACCTGCCGATGCTGCTGAGCTACATGGACCTGCCGCCGATTGTTCAGGAGCTGAACCGTGCCACCATGGAGAGCGCGGCCAAGCAGGCTGGGGTTGCCAAGTACCGCACCTCAAACGTGATGCTGGACGAGGACTACGAGGGCTATGGCGTTGGCATGGAGAACGGTCACGTTGCCGCTCGCACCGCCATCAAGGCCATTCTGCCCAATGTGCCAATTGGCCTTTCCATCGCCATCATCGACGACCAGCTTGTGACCCCAGACACCGATCCAACCGCACGCGACCAAAAGCGAGCAGACTGCTACGGACGCTGGTTGCGACTGGCAAAAGATGATGACTTCCTGGGAATCCAAAACTACGAGCGCATGCTTTACGACGCCAATGGCCGAGTTGAGCCCGGACCCGAGGCCATTCGCAACAGCTTTGGCAACGAGATCTATCCGCCATCGTTGGCCAACTGCTTGGAATACGCCCACGCTGAAACCCGCAGGCCGGTGTACGTGACCGAGCATGGCATCAACACCGAGGACGACACCCAGCGCGCCTGGTTCATCCCGGAGAGCCTGAAGCACGTTTCAAAGCTGATTGAGCGCGGGGTTCCGGTTTGGGGCTACACCCACTGGAGCCTGCTGGACAACTTTGAGTGGGTCTTTGGTTACGGCCCCAAGTTTGGCCTCACGCACGTGGATCGCCAGACCATGGCTCGCACACGCAAGCCAAGCTCCTATGTGCTGGGCGAAATCGCGGCTGCCAACGCCGTGACTGAATAGGGTTGGTCGGCCTCTTTAGCCAAACAGCGGCTGCGGCGCTGCCAGGGCAGTCTTGCGCCCGACGGCCTGGGCAATCTCAAGCAGCGGCCTGCCCATTCGGTAGCTTCGGGCCTTGGTTGCGCCACTGCTGGCCAGCAACCCGGCCGCCTCAAGAATTGCCAAATCGCGCGAGGCGGTGAGGCTCTTGACCGGGTCGCCGCTCTCGGCCAGGAGGCCGCGATAACTGGCGTTGTTCAGCTGGTTGCCGGTTAGCAAATGGACCAGGGCCGGCACCGATCGCTCCATCAAGCCAAGTTTTTCAACCAGCGCAGCGGCCTCGGCCCAGAGGCTATTTACGGTGCGGTTGTTTTGAAGCACCGAATGCGCCTGTTGCCAGTGCGCCTCAAGCACGAAGCGAAGCCAGGGTCTGGCATCGGCGTTTGGCCGCCAGCTGCCGCCACCTACTGTGGCCAGCACGCGATAGTATGCCTCGGTTTCGCGCGCCAGGTATTCTTCGATGCTGAGAAAAACCGGACTCAGTTTGCTGGATCTTGCCAGCCCAAGGCTATGCACCACGCGGGCAATTCTTCCGTTGCCGTCTTTGAATGGGTGGATTAGCACCAGGTTCAGATGGGCCATGGCGGCATCGAAGATTGGCACGCCATCCGGACTATTCAGGCTGTTCAGCACCTCGGCCACCAGGGCCGGAACTTGATCGGCTGGGGCACCCTCGTGCACCCTGAATCCGGCCGCATTTTGAACGTAGACGGGCCCCTGCCGAAACGAGCCAGCGCGCAGTTCTAGTTGCCCATCGAGGAGCATGAAGTGCAGTGACCGCAGCAGGTTCTGATCGAAGTGGATTGGCTCGGCATCCTTTGCCAACTGCAGGCCAAACGTCATGGCATTTCGGTAGCCCAGCAGCGCCCGCTGTGTCTCAAAATCGGTGCCGGTTTGATCGCCACTGAGCAAAACGTTTTGCACGGCTGAAAGTTGGGCGCTGTAGCCTTCGATTGAGTTGGACGCTTGGATCACCCGACCGAGGCTTTGCCGGCGCAGCGTTCCGGTCCACCGGCTGGTCTCCGCGAGAGTGGGCGCAAGGGTTTGCTGCAGTTGCCAGACTCTGTCGATGGCGTCAATATCCTGGGCCAAAAGGCGCGGAGTTGCCACGATCATCGGCCGCCTCGATTCTATCTGAATGATAGAATGATTCTATCATTCTATCTCGGCAGCGTCTAGAGGTTTTTGCTAGCTCAGTTCCCCCACGGCTTGGGCCACGATGTCGGCCACCGGCTGATCGATGTCGATTACCAGGCCCGGTTCATCGGCGGCCAGCGGTTCAAGTGTGGCAAGCTGCGAGTCCAGCAGGCTGGCGGGCATGAAGTGCCCCGAGCGAGCACCCAGGCGCTGTTCTAACACCTCGCGAGAACCGGAAAGGTGCACAAACTTGGTCTGCGGTGCGGCCGCCAGGATGCGCTCGCGGTAGACCCGTTTCAGTGCCGAACACGCCACCACGGTCTGGCCTTCGGCGAGCGCCTGACCAACCAGGGCAAGCCAGGGCCAGCGGTCATCGTCGTTCAGCGGATTGCCGGCCGCCATCTTGGCCTTGTTGGATTCAGGGTGCAGATCGTCGCCATCGATGAATCGAGCCGACAGTTTCTGAGCCAAGAGCTGGCCAACCGTGGACTTGCCACAGCCGGAGACTCCCATGACAACAATCTGCACCATCTGAATTTCCCTTCAAAGCACCGGTTATTTGGTCGGTTTACCAGTCGTGCATGGTGCCATCAACCTTTAGGCGGTTGACGGGCAGGTAGGCCGGCTCGTACTCAAACTGGCTGGCCAGTTTTTCGTCGTAGCTAACGCCCAGACCCGGCGAGGTTCCCGGACGAATCAGGCCATCGGTGAACGTATACTCCGGCTGGAATACATCGTTGGTGTCGCTGGAATGCTGCATGTATTCGCTGATGCCGTAGTTGTGGATTGCCATGCCAAGGTGCAGGCTGGCCGCGTGGCCGATCGGCGAAACATCGGTTGGGCCATGCACACCCGACTTGATCTGATAAACAGCCGCGTAGTCGAAGATCTTCTTCAGCGGCGTGATGCCACCACCGTGGCTAACCGGGCTGCGCACGTAGTCGATCAGCTGCTCTTCAAACAGATCCTTGTAGTCGTAGATGGTGTTAAAGATCTCACCAACAGCCAGCGGAGTGGTGGTGTGCTGACGGATCAGACGGAACGCATCGGTGTTCTCGGCTGGGGTTAGGTCTTCCAGCCAGAACAGGTCGTATGGCTCCAGGCTCTTGCCCAGGCGGGCGGCCTGAATTGGAGTCAGGCGATGGTGACCATCGTGCAGCAGCGGTAGGTCTGGGCCAAACTCGTTTCGAACCGCCTCAAACACCGATGGGATGTAGTTGAGGTAGGCGCGGGTGTCCCACTCCTCCTCCACCGGAACGGTGCTGCGGCGGGCTGGCTCGTAGTCGTAGCGGGCGCTGGATGCACCCTTGCCCGAGCCAGCACCGGCCGATGCGTTGGCAGAGGCGGCCACGCCGTAGACCGAGTTGAGACCAGGGATGGCGGTCTGAACCCGGATGGCGCGATAGCCCTTCTCTTGGTGCGCACGAATGGAGTCGAAGATCTCCTGCACATCGCGGCCAGAGGCGTGACCATAGGCCAGGCAGCCCTCGCGGCTGGCGCCGCCCAGCAGCTGGTAAAGCGGCATGTTGGCAGCCTTGGCCTTGATGTCCCAGAGCGCCATGTCGATTGCAGCAATGGCGGTCATGGTGATCGGGCCTCTGCGCCAGTACGAACCGCGGTAGAAGTATTGCCAGGTGTCCTCGATGTTGTGGGCATCGCGGCCAATCAGCATCGGTGCCAGGTGGTCGCGCAGGTAGGCGGCCACCGCGAGTTCGCGCCCGTTCACGGTTGCGTCACCCAGGCCCACCAGCCCATCATCGGTGGTGATGCGCAGGGTCACAAAGTTGCGGCCGGGCGAATGCACGAATACTTCAGCTTTTGCAATCTTCATTTTCGCGTCTTTCTACTTGTTGTAACTCTAGGTTGACCGACTAGGCCTGTGGCTTGCGGTTGTTTAGTTTGGTCCAGCGGGCACGCAGGGCGTGGGCAGCCGCCTTTGGCTGACGGTCGCGGGTGAACGCGCCCTTCTTGTTGCCAAGCACACGGAAGATTCCGGGCTTGGTCTGGAAGTCGGCGAAGTTCCAAACCTGCTCGCCAACGATGCCGGGGAACTTGTCGAAGATCTCGTGGTTGGCGTCGAGGAACTGGGTCTGGTATTCCTCGCTCCAAGGCAGGTTGTGGATGCTGTGTCCACCGGCCAGGGTGTCGGCTCCGTATTCGGTGATCACGATTGGCACGTTGTACTTGTCGGTCCATCCCTTTAGCTCGGCCTCGAGGTGAATGCGAGCGTTGTCCAGGTCGGCGTGGTCCTCGTACCAACCCCAGTAGCGGTTTAGGCAGATCACGTCTACCAGCGGCGCAACCAGACACTTGTTGAATGGCTCGGTCATCACGTTGATGTAGGTGACCGGGCGGGAGTCCATCTGGCGGGCTAGGTCAATAGCCGGCTTGAAGAAGTCGACGGCCTCCGGAATGCCGGTTTCGCTCTCGTTGGTGATTGACCACATGACCACCGATGGGTGGTTCTTGTCTCGGCTAATCAACTCGCGGACCGCCTGCATCAGGTTGGCCTGAGTCTTGTCGTTTGCGGTTTCTGGGCCATAGGTTGGGTGCTTTACGCCACCGAACATGCTGACAAAGTTCTGGTTGAAACCAACGGCGGCGGTCTCATCGATGATGACAATTCCGTGGCGGTCAGCGTAGTCCATAACCTCTTCGGCGTATGGGTAGTGGCTGGTTCGGAAGCTGTTGGCTCCCACCCACTTAAGCAGCTCGAAGTCGTTAACCAGGAAGCTGTTATCGTGACCCTTGCCCTTTACAACGTGGTCTTCGTGCATTCCAAAGCCGGTGAAGTAGAAGGGCTCGTTGTTGATGTGGAACTGGTTACCGACCACCTTCACCGTGCGCACACCCACGTTCACGCTGTATTCGTCTACCACCGCACCGCCAAGTTTGGCCTCCAGAGTCAACTGGTAGAGGTAGGCGTTGCCCGGCTGCCACAGGCGAACCTGCTCGACGGTTAGCTGGCCAGTGGCACCCGAACCGGTGGCGACAACCTTGCCGGCTTCATCGCGCAGGGTGGCCACAACCTCATCCACGGCCGCACTGTATTCGGTCTGGTAGCTCACCTGACCGGTGGTGCCGGCATAGTCGGTGTTGACCGTCACATCGGTGAGCGCAGCCTGCGGAGTGCTGTACAGCCAAACCGAACGAGCCAGACCGGCGTAGTTGTAGAAGTCGTGCAGGTAAGTCTGCTTCTTGACGCCGTTGGAGGCGGTGATTACCTTGCCGGGTGGCACGGTCTCGTTGGTTAGCACGTTGCTAACCGCGATGGTGAGGTTGAATTCCTGGCCGGCACTGACCAGGTTGGTGATGTCTGCCGAGAATGGCATGTAGCCGCCAACGTGGTGGGCAACCTGCTTGCCGTCTACAAACACGATTCCCTCGTGCGTTGCCGAGTCCAGGCGAACGTTGATGCGCTCGCGGGCCCAGCCGCGTGGCACCCGAACCTTGCGCTGGTAGAACACCCAGCCCACGTGCTCGCGAATTTGGGTGCTGGTGAACAGGTCGTTGTAGCTGGAGGGCACTGCCACGTCCAGCTTGGTGTCGAGTGGCGCAGCTGCCCAGTTCTGGGCCAAGCCCTCATCGTTGACGTCTACCTTGAAATTCCAGATTCCGTCCAGGTTGACAAGTTCGCGGGTGGCACTGCTTTGTGGCTTTAGCATTCTGTTCCTTATTTCTTCTTGTGGTCTGTTTAGGCGGTTAGGTGCAACGCGGTGATGACCGCACTGACCTGAGTCATGAAGTATTGGTTAGCGGCCAGGTCGGCATCTAGCAGGGCAACGAGTTTGGGCACTGCAGCCTGCCAACCAGCGGCAGCTGCCTCGGCTACGATTGCCGAGATCTCGGCGTCTCGGAAGTCGGCTGCCAAGCCAACCTCGATGCGCTGACCGCTGAGACGGTAACTGACCCAGGCCGCAATCGCCGTGGCCGCGCCCGATGCCGACTGCCCGGCTGCCAACTCTGCCTTGGCGGTGGGCACAATGCGCACCCGCACCTTGGTGGAGCCATCGATGGCAATCTGCGCCAACTGATGCGCGATGCGGGCATTGCCAAAACGTTCCAAAAGAGCGGCTCGATACTGGGCAATGTTGAGCCCGGGGTTGTTGAGGGTGCGCTCGGCCTCGTTCCAGAAGTTGTCCACCGCGGCCAGGCAGCGTGGGTCGGCGATGGCCTGCGACACCGTGGAGTGACCCAGCAGCTGGCCCAGATAGGCAAGCAGCGAGTGGCTGCCGTTCAGCAACCAGAGCTTGCGGTTCTCAAACGGTTCGATGTCTTCCACAAAGCGAGCACCGGCCTTTTCCCAGGCTGGACGCCCGGCGGGGAACTCGCCCTGCAGCACCCAGTCGTGGAATGGCTCGGTGACCACTGGAGACTGGTCGTCCCAGCCGGTGGCCTCGGCCACCAGCACCAACTCGGCAGCCGTGGTCTTTGGAGTGATTCGGTCGATTGAAGTGGATACAAACGAAACGTTGGTTTTCAGCCAAGCCAGGGCGGAGTCGCCGAAGACTGCCATCAGCTGCTTTAGCGCACCCTCAAGCAGGTGGCCGTTGGCGGGGATGTTGTCGCAGGGAACCAGGGCGATGGCACCGGCTCGCTGTTGCCTGCGCTCGTTGAGGGCCCAGGTTAGGCGGCCAAGCGCGGTCTGCGGGTTGCCGGCGGCAAGATTTGCCAGTTGAATCTGGCCGTCCAGCAGGGTGCCATCGGCGGCCAGGGCATAGCCCGCCTCGGTGATGGTCAGGGTGACAACCGCGGTCTGCGGGTTGGCAATCGCAGCGGTGAATGCGCTCAGGTCGTTGCCATCGGCGGCCCGTACAATGGGGGTCATGAGGTCAAACTGGTCGCCCTCGGTACCGCGGGTAATCAGTGTGTACAGGCCATCCTGGGCCTCAAGTTCTTGGGCGGCCCTGGCGCTGCGGCCGGTGAACGCCACATAGCCCCAGTCGTTTTCGGGGTCTGCCTGCTGGGTGTACCAAACCTGATGGGCACGGAAGAATGCACCCAACCCCATGTGGACCATGCGCTCCGGCGCCCTGGCGATTTGGTTCTGGCGGTCTAGTTTCATAGCTTGAAAGCCGCCTTGGGAATGCCGACCACGAGGTCGACTGCGATCTGCTGGGCCTGCTGCATGGTCAGGCGGCCGCCCACCACCAGTCGAGCCAGATAAGCACTGTCGATGCGGCGGGCCATATCGTGACGGGCAGGAATGGAGAGGAACGCGCGGGTGTCGTCGATGAAACCAGAGCCGCGGTAGAAGCCGGCAATCTCGGTGGTCTTTTCGCGGAAACGCAGGCCCGAATCTGGGGCATCCAAGAACCACCAGGGGGCACCGATGCGCACCGCCGGATAGAACCCGGCCAGCGGAGCAATGTCGCGAGCCCACACCGACTCGTCCAGGCAGAACAGGATTAGGGTGAGGTTTGGCTCCAAGCCGTAGGCCTCCAGCATTGGACGCAGGTTGTTGGTGAACTCGGCCTGAACCGGCAGGTCGTGGCCGGTGTCTGGTCCAAATTTTTCGAGTGTGGCGGTGTGGTGGTTTCTGACCACTCCGGCGTGGAGGGTCATCACCAGGCCATCTACTGCGCTCAGGCGCGCCATCTCCATCAGCATGTGCCCGGCAAAATCGCGCAGCTGGTTGGTCGTTGCCTTGCCCGCCAGAGCGGCGTCGAAAATGGCTGTCGCCTCGGCCTCGGAAAGTTTGCAGGTGTAAGCCTCTTGAACACCATGGTCTGCCGAAACCGCACCGTTGGCGATGAAGTAATCGCGACGGCTCTGCAGCGCCTGCAAAAAGTTTGGGTAACTCACCTCGCTGCATCCGCATTTTTCAACGAGGCGAGTCACGTTTTCCCGCCAGCCCGCAAGCCGCGGGTCTAGATAGCGGTCCGGGCGGAAGGTGGGAATCACTCGTCCGGAAAAGGTTGGGTCGGCGGCCAGGGCTTGGTGATCCGCTAGGTCGTCCAGCGGGTCATCGGTGGTTGCCAAGACCTCGATGCCAAAGCGGCTGAAGAGGGCACGTGGCAAGAACTCTGGGGTGGCTAGGGCCCCAGCGATGATTTCGTAGAGGTCGCCGGCATTGTCTGCACTTGGAACCTCAGTGATGCCAAAGAGGGTGCCGAAGGCGTGGGTGAGCCAGTAGCCGCTGGCGGTGCCGGCCAGCAGGTGGAAGTTGGAGCAGAAGATCTGCCAGGCATCGCGGGCGGCTACATCGGCCTGGGCTTCGGTGCGACCGAGCATGGTGGCCAAGTCGAAGCCGGCGGCGTGAAACATGCGGGTCACGTAGTGGTCGTGGTAGATGAACAGCTCGGCCGGGTTGGCAAACGGCTGGTTGGCAACCAACAGCTGCGGGTTTACGTGACCGTGTGGAGAGATGATGGGCAGCTTGGCAACGGTTTGATACAGCTGCTTTGCCACCGCACGCTCAGCCTCATTCGCCGAAAATAGTCGGTTCTCGTCTAAAGTCTGATTCATTTCCATACCTCCATAAAACAGGATTCGACGAGTTTTGTCAATCGGTTGCCAAAATAAATTGCCAAACGAAATCGATTCGTTATTTTTGTCATTTAGCGGGCTGCCACTCCGGTGGATCCGCGCACAATCAGCTGGGTGTTGAGTGTTTCTGCGCCGGCAATTTGGGCTGTGGATTCTGGGGCTGACTCGCCCACTTCGCCAGTAACCGCCACCTCGTCCAGAATCGAAATCAGCTGACTTAGCGCCAGTGCGCCCAGCTCGGTGAGCGGCTGGCCAATGGTGGTCAGCGGCGGCGTGGTGAAATCGGAGCCAAAGCTGTTGTCAAAACCGATGATGCTCAACTGGGCCGGCACCGAGATGCCCGCCTCTTGGGCTTGGCGCAGCAGACCGATTGCCATCAGGTCGTTGTAGGTGACCACGGCGGTGACTCCGGCCGCGCGGATGCGGTCGAGCGACTCTCGTCCGGTTAGCAGGGTGGGCGCGTTGGGGCCAATCTCCACTACCGTGAGGCCGGCGGCCAGTGCTGCAGCCATTAGAGACTTCCAGCGAGCTTCGCTCATCCAGGATGTGGTCGGACCGCTCAAAAACGCGATGTGCTTGTGCCCCAGGGCGGCCAGGTGCTCAACGGCCTGCCTGATTCCCGGGTCGATATCTGGCACCACGTCCACAACATCTTGCACGTGACGGTTGACCAGCACCACCGGCTTCGAATCGTTGATGGCTTGAATCTCTTCATCGCTGATTCGGGTGGTGATCATGACCACACCGTCTACCATCGGCAAAATGCGCTCAAGGGTGGCCGACTCGCGGGCGCTGGATTCTTGTGATTCCGCCAGCACCAGGGTGTAGCCGTTGGCTCCGGCCACCTGTTCGGCGCCGCGCACCACATCGAAGAACACCGGGTTGGTGATGTCGGCGATGGTCACGGCAATCAGCTTGGTGCGGCCGGTTGGCAGCGCTCGTGCAAACGGGTTGACCCGATAGTTGAGCTCGGCCGCCGCGGCCTTGATTTTGGCTTCGGTGCGCGCACTGATGCGGCCCGGAGTGGTGAGGGCACGCGAGACGGTGGAGGGGTTAACCCCGGCCAACTTGGCAATGTCATAGATGGTTGCGCCGGTGTTAGGCGTGGCGCGCTTTGGGCTGTCTGTCATTGGTCTCCCCCTCTCGGTTCACTCGGGTTGGTTGCTGCAATACTGCCCCAAAGTTTGGAAACTTTGGCAATCTTTGGCAACCGTTTCCAAAAGTCTATCTTTTGGTTGCCAAACTGCTATACCGCGGCCGGGGTGCCAAGCAGCAACTTGCGCTGCGAGCGCCTTTCGGCCTGACGATCTGGGTCTGGAACTGGCGAGGCCATCAGCAGTTTCTGGGTGTAGGCGTGACGTGGTTCACCGGTGACCTGCAGCGCATCTCCCTGCTCCACAATCTCGCCCTTGTACATCACAGCCACCCGGTGACTGATGTGCCGAACCACGTCGAGGTCGTGCGAGACAAAGAGGTACGAGACTCCGGTGTCCTGCTGAATCTGTAGGAACAGATCCAGAATGCGAGCCTGAGTGGTCAGGTCTAGCGCCGAGACTGGCTCATCGCAGACGATCAACTTTGGCGAAAGCGCAAGTGCTCGGGCAATTGCCACGCGCTGACGCTGTCCGCCGCTGAATTCACGCGGCATGCGCCTGATCGCATCGGCGGGCAGGCCCACCTGATCTAGCAGTTGGGCAATCCGGCGGGTAGCATCGATGCCGGTCATCCCCGCAATCTGCAGCGGTTCGGCCAAGATCTGGCCAACCTCCATCGATGGGTTTAGCGAGGTGTATGGGTCTTGAAACACCACCTGCAGATCGCGCGATAGCAGTCGGCGGTCGCGGCGGGTGGCGTGGGTGATGTCCTTGCCGTCAAAGCGCACCGAGCCGGCACTGATTGGTGCGAGACCCAGGATGGCTCGGCCCAGGGTGGTCTTGCCCGAACCCGACTCCCCCACTAGCCCCAGGGTCTCGCCGGCTCCAACCTCGATCGAAACCGAGTGCAGCGCCTTGAAGCCCTGCTTGCCAAAGCCCTTGGCCGGGTAAGTCACATCGAGGTTGGTAACCTCAAGCAGTTTTGACATGGGTTAGAGCTCCTTTGCGTTGGCCGTGAGCATGGTCATAGGGGTCTTGCCCTCAAGCATCGACGAGAGCAGAATCTGGGTGTACTCCTGCTGTGGGTTGCGCAGGATGCTGCGAACATCGCCGGTCTCCACGACGCGGCCATACTGCATCACCACAACGCGGTCGGCTAGGTCTGCCACCACTCCAAAGTTGTGGGTGACCAAAACCATGCCCATTCCCAGGCGCTTCTGAAGGTCGCGCAGCAGGTCAAGCACCTCGGCCTGAACCGTCACATCCAGGGCGGTGGTTGGTTCGTCGGCAATGAGCAGATCTGGGTCGCAGGCAACCGCGCCGGCAATCAAAACGCGCTGCGCCATTCCGCCCGAGATCTCGTGCGGGTAGCTGTTGAAAACGCGCTCCGGGTTGTTGATACCAACGGTCTCCAACATGGCCAGCGCCTTGGCCTTGGCCTCGACCTTGCTGATTCCAAGCAGCTGAGTCATCGGGCGAACCAGCTGGTAGCCGATCTTGAAGGCAGGGTCCAGGTTGCTCATCGGTTCCTGCGGAATGTAGGCGATGCGCTTGCCCCGGAAGGCGGCCATGGCCTTCTGGCTGATCACACCGGACTGCGGCGAAACCAGATCGGTGCCATCGAAGACGATGTGACCGGCGGCAATTTTGGCGTTTTCTGGCAGCAGACCAAGAATGCTGAATGCGGTTTGAGTCTTGCCCGAGCCGGACTCACCCACGATGCCAAGCACCTCGCCCTTGTCAACAAATAGCGAGACGTCTTGCACCACAAACTTGAGGCTGCCATCGGCCTGCGGGTAGCCCACGCTTAGGTGGTCCACGCTCAGCAGGTGGTTACCTGCGGAATACTCGGGTAAGGCTTGTGCACCGGTTGCTGCGCCAGCCACCGATGAAGTGCCCGACTTGGCAACCAGCATGGCGGCAGACTTGGCACGCTTTTGAGCGCGGCTAAGCCGAATCTGCTGTCGGTCCTCGAGGGCATCGCGAAGGGCGTTGCCCAGCAGCGCAAACGAGCAAATGGTGATGGTGATGATCAGCCCCGGCCAGAGCACCAGCAGCGGGTTGGTGAAGATATTGGTGAAACCATCGTTGAGCATGACGCCCCACGAAATCATGGTTGGGTCGCCCAGTCCAAGGTATTCCAAACCGCTCTGAATGCTGATGGCGATGCCCGAAATCATGGCGCTCTGGATGATGATCGGTGCGCGCACCACGGTGAAAATGTGGCGGGACATGATTCGGGAATCCGAGAGCCCCGAGACCCTTGCGGCATCCACATAGAGCTCATTGCGCACGCTCATCACGGCGGTGCGAGTGAGCCGGAAGAATCCCGGCGCAATCAGCAGACCGAAGACCACCATGCTCGAGATGATGCTGGAGCCGAACGAGGCACGAACCGCCAGCAGCACGATCATGGCGGGCAGGCTCATCAACATGTTGACAATCCAGCTGGCCACCGAGTCGAAGGTCTTGCCGTAGTAGCCGGCGATCAGCCCGGTTGGCACACCCAACAGGATTGAGGTAATCACCACCACAAAGGCCGAGATCAGGGTGGACCGGGCGCCGAAAACAATGCGACTGAAGACATCGCGGCCAGCCGAATCGGTGCCCAGCAGGTGCACCCCTCCCGGAGCCGACATGATGTTCATGGCATCGGTGTGGTTTGGGTCAAAGGGCGCAATCAAGTTGGCAAGCACGGCCGCGGCAAGCACCACCACGATGATGATTGCACTGGCCAGACCCATGGGATTGCGCATCAAGCGGGCAAACAGGCTGGCCCGCACAATTGGTGCGGAGTGAACCGCAACGGCTTCGGTGGATAGAGGCATTAGACACGCACCTTTGGGTTTAGCCAACCGTTGATCAGGTCAACCGCAAGGTTGACAACGATGACCACGATTACGGAATAGACGACGATGCCCATTACCACCGGGGTGTCACCCTGAGAGGTGCTGTCCACCGCCAGCTGGCCGATGCCAGGAAGGGCAAAGATTTTTTCGATGATGACCGAGCCACCGAGCATGCCCACAAACTGCAGGCTGAGCACGGTGAGGCCGGCCGGTGCTGCCGAACGCAGCACGTGCTTGAAGAGAATTTCAGTGTTGTTAATGCCACGGCTGCGCAGGGTGCGAACCCAGTCGCGCGACAGCACATCTTTGAATGCCGAACGAATCTGCTGCGCGGCGCTGGCGATTGTGGCGATCACCAGAGCGGTTACCGGCAGAATCAGCGACAGCAGCCAACCCGAGAAGCTATCGGTGATTGGCACCCAGCCGGTGGCTGGCAGCAGCATCCAGTTGATTGCGAAAAGCATGATGACCACGATGGCCACGACGAAGTTTGGAACCGAGAAACCCACGACCGCCAAGAACTGAACGGTACGGTCAACCCAACCACCCTTTACCGCGGCGGTCATTCCCAGAACGGTTGCCAAAACCGCGGCAAGGACAATGGCGAATAGCACCAGGGTCATGGTTACCGGTAGGCGCGAAACCAGCGAGTTTACGATTGGCTGGTTGCTGTACCAGGAGACCCCCAGGTCGCCGGTAAGTGCATGGCCTAGCCACTCTAGGTAGCGGCCGAGAATTGGGCGGTCGAGCCCCAGTTCGTGGGTCTTGGCAACAACCTGCGCCGGGGTTGCCGAGTCGCCCAGAAGGTTGCGGGCCACCGATCCCGAAGAAAAGTACAGCAGGAAGTAGGTGATCGTGCTGATCACTAACAGCAACAGCACACCCGAGGCCAGGCGCTTTGTGATGAAACGAAGCATTGTGGGTTCCTAAGGAAAAAAGTTGGAGTTGGGGTGGTGGCTGGGAGCGGAGCCCGCCGGGTTAGCGGCGAGCCCCACCCCTGCCCGCTACTTGCCGGTAGGCGCGTAGTTGTATAGGTATGGAACTGCGTTGGCTACCGAGTTGATGGTCTTCACGTGGGAGTTGGTGAAGAACATCTGAGGCATCTGGTAGAACGGCAAGAACCAGGCGTTCTTCACCAGGAAGGCGTTGATGACCTTGGCCTGCGCGGCCACGTTCTTGTCGCTCTGGTTTAGGTAGACCGAGTTGATGGCCGCGCTGATGGTGGAGTCGGTGCTTCCGAATACGTTCCACGATGCATCTGGAGTCGCGGTGAAGTTCATGGTCACCCAGCCGGTGGCGTTGGCCAGACCCAGCTGGTAGACGGCGATTGCGAACTTCTTAGCCTTCAGCTGGTTGCGGTAGTCGGATAGCGGCACCGAAACCCAGTTGATGGTGATTCCGCTGGCTGCAAGCTGGTCGCTAAGCAGCGCACGCATGGTTGCGTCTGGCCACGATGGCATGTCGATCTTCACACCGTTTGGGTATCCGGCATCAGCGAGCAGCGACTTAGCCTTGGCGTTGTCCACCTTGTAGAAGCTGTCCAGCGCTGGGTCGTATCCGCCCGAGACCTTACCGAAGACGTTTTCGGTTACGGTTCCGTTGCCCTTCTGAACTGCCTTGAGCAGTGCGGCGCGGTCGATGGAGAATCCGATGGCTTGGCGAACCCGCACATCGCTGAGCGGCTTGCTCAGTGCACCATCGCGGTCCAGGATCATCAGTCCTTGCCAGTCAACGTTGTTGTCGTATTCGGTGAGGCCACGGCTCTTGGCGGTTGCCGCAGTGTTTGCATCCAGGATGGTGGCGTCTACCTGGCCAGACATCAGCGCGTTTAGGCGTGCGGTGACATCGGCGATGGTCTTGAAGACTACGGTTTGGAACTTGATCTTCTTCTTGTCCCAGTAGGTTGGGTTGGCCTTGAATACCAACTGCGAACCAGGAACGCTCGAGGCGTCGTAAACGTATGGGCCCGAGCCGATTGGCTTGGTCTTGAGCGCGGCAGTTCCGATTGCCTTAGGCGATGCCATGTAGCTGTCGGTGGTTGCCAGGTAGTAGAGGATGTCAGGGTTTGCCTGCGCCATGGTGATGCGGATTGAGTTGGCGTCCATCACACGCACGGTGGCACCGGCAAGCGATGCCGAGTATGGGCCGTTGCCAGCGATGAAGGCGTCGAGGTTTGCCTTGGCAACCGCAGGAGTGAATAGGGTGCCGTCAGAGAACTTTACGCCCTTGCGAAGAACTAGGTGTATCCACGACTGACCCGGACCGAAGTCCCAGCTGGTAGCGAGGTTTGGCGCGTAGGTGCCGTCTGGCGTGCGAGTGATTAGGGTGTCGTAAACCGCCTGGTAGAGCGGGGCTAGGTGGCCCAGGTCTGCCTGGGTTGGGTCCCAAGACTTTGGTTCAATGATCGAGCCGATGGTTAGGGTGCTCTGGTTGGCTGCATTGGCAACCTGACCACCAGAGAAGACTCCTAGTCCAAGGGCGACAGTTGCAACCGCCGCTGCGATTCGCTTGTTGAGCTTCATTTCTGTCCTTTGGTTGGTTATTGGTCTGCTGGATTTTGGTGCGTGTGCGTGGGGGGGGGTGTGGGGTGGGGGTGGGGTGGGTGGGGCGGGGTGTGTGGGTGGTGCGGGGTGGTGCGGTTCCAGCTATGGATTTAGATTAGGTCCTGTTTTCCAATTTTGGCAACCGATTGTCAAAAAATGTGCGTAACGCTTTGATAACGGACCTAAAGGGCTTGATTTATTAGGGATTTAGCGCTGGCAATCGGTTGATTGGTTTTAGAGTTTTGGGGCTAAATTGCGCTATTTGTTGCCCGGCGCGGACACAAAAGTGCTGCCCAGGTGGACTGAGCTGCAGTTTTTGGCAAGCGATTTCTGACTTGCGCTGGATAGCGCAGGCTCAGCGGCAGGCGCAGCGGCAGACTCAGGCGCAGGCGCAGACTCAGCGGCAGGCTCAGCCGCAGCCGGTGCACCTCGCCTCGAGTGGGGCGGGCACCCCCGCCGCCGCAAGCGGGGCCGAAACAAGTTACTCAGACTTTGACTCAAAATTTGGAGCCGAAATATGGCACCAAAAAAGGCTCAAAACTTTGGCACCAGAAAATGAGCCAAACTACGAGTGAGTTGAAAACCCGGTGCCCGCTGGTGCAGAGCGAGCCGGCAGGGAGACCGTGGCGGTCAGCCACCTCGCGGTCAGTTAGCGAGCGTCAGCAGGCAGGGTGGCCGCTGGTGCAGAGCGAGCCGGCAGGCGCGGTCAGCTGGCGCGGGTCATTCGACGCACGTTGAGTCGGCGCTCGATCAGCCAACGCGCGGGTGAGCCGGCGCGCGTTGAGCCAGCGCGAGGCTGCGAGACCCCGCCTACCGAGCCTCGAGCATGTCGTGGCGCACAATGATCGCATCGCGCGCCGGGCCAACACCGATTGCCGAGATGCGAGCGCCGCTGATCTTTTCGAGGGCAACAATGTAGTCCTGCGCATTCTTTGGCAGGTCGGCAAAGCTGCGGGCGGTGCTGATGTCTTCGGTCCAGCCAGGGAAGTTCTCATAGATTGGCTTGGCGTGGTGGAAGTGGGTCTGGTTAACCGGCATCTCATCGAAGCGCACGCCGTCAACCTCATAGGCCACACAAACCGGAATGCTCTCCAGCCCAGTCAATACGTCCAGCTTGGTGAGCACGAAGTCGGTGACGCCGTTGATGCGCGCCGAGTAGCGCGCGATCGGTGCGTCGTACCAGCCACAGCGGCGTGGACGGCCGGTGGTGGTGCCGTATTCGTGGCCGGTGGCGCGCAGGAACTCGCCCGACTCATCGAAGAGCTCGGTTGGGAACGGGCCCGAACCAACGCGAGTGGTGTATGCCTTGACAATGCCGATGACGGTCTTGAACTCGGCCGGACCAATTCCCGAACCGGTTGACGCGCCACCCGCGGTCGCGTTGGACGAGGTGACGAAAGGATAAGTTCCGTGGTCTACGTCGAGCATGGTGGCCTGGCCACCCTCGAACAGCACCAGCTGGCCGCCGCTGATTGCCTGGTGCAACTCGTAGGCGGTGTCGGCCACGTATGGGCGCAGGCGCTCGGCGTAACCCAGCAGTTCGGCGACAACCTCATCGGCGCGGATTGCGGCACGGTTGTAAACCTTGGTCAGCAGGTTGTTCTTCTGAACCAGCGCGGCCTCAACCTTTTGGCGCAGGATGCTCTCGTCAAACAGGTCTTGGATGCGGATGCCCACGCGGTTGATCTTGTCGGCGTAGGTTGGGCCGATGCCGCGGCCGGTGGTGCCGATGGCGCGCTTACCGAGGAAACGTTCTGCGGTCTTGTCTAGGGTCACGTTGTATGGAGCGATGACGTGAGCGTTGGCGGAGACGCGCAGCTTGCTGGTGTCGATTCCGCGGGCGTTTAGGGCGTCGATCTCCTCGAACAGCACGCTGAGGTCGATGACCACGCCGTTGCTGATGACCGGGGTCACGCCCGGGGTCAGAATGCCCGATGGCAGCAGGTGGAGTGCGTACTTCTCGTTGCCGATGACCACGGTGTGTCCGGCGTTGTTACCGCCGTTGAACTTCACTACATAGTCGATGTGCTCGGCTAGGAGGTCGGTGGCTTTTCCCTTGCCTTCATCGCCCCACTGGGCTCCGATGATTACTACTGCAGGCATGCTGATTCCCCTTTTGCATTACGGGATTGCCGCGTTCGTCGCGGCTCGGGCTGCGAGATGTCGCAACCTTTTAAGTTTAGTGGAACGAGGGTTTTGCCATGTCTTTTTTTCCGCGGGGTCCGGGCGGCGGCTCGCCCCTCGGGGGCCCATCCCACTCGCGCGCACGGGCCGATTATCGGTGGGGCCGCGGATGGGCTTTCCCACAAATGAAGTTGTCGCGCCAAAATGGTCGCCGGTTTCGACCTAATTTCGGAGCCATGAGCCCACACATGTCCGATGAAACGGCTGCCGGTTTTCGCAGGCAGCTCAGACCCCAACTCCCCGAGATGTCGCCTTTTGCAATGACCGAATACAACGCTGTCGGCATCAGCGCTTTGAAGCGTAACCCTGCCCGAGTCTGGGCACTCAGCAACGATGTGCCGGTCGCCGTATTCAGGCACAACCACGTTGTTGGCTTTTTGCTGACTGCCCGCAGCTACAACGACATGCTCGAAAAGCGCGTCAACCTACAGGCCAACCAGGCTGAGTTGGCGCAGCTACTTCGCACCGCCGCCCCCGGACTCCTGGAATTGCTGATGGAAACCTACCCCGACCGCGAGTTCAGCCCTTTCACCCCACAGTGGCCCATTCTGGGCAATGTTGGGCAGAATCGGCGGTCCGCGCGCAGCGGAGTGGTCACTGGCAAGAGGCTTGCCGAAGCCTCGGAGCTGGCAGCGGAGTGGATGGAGATGAAGCGCGAGGAGGCGGAGGCTGCTGCGGCGGCTGCTGCGGCGCGTGAGTCCGCACTTCCCGGTGGCACAGCCGATGGTGGGCGGGCCGGCGGCAAGGTGGCCGATGGCGCGGGGCCGGCGTGCCCAAACTGCGGACATGTAGCCTCTGGCGAATGGGCGGCACGGTGATCTGGCGTCGGCCGCAGTGTGTCCTCTGCGCTTGCCGGTGCGTCGGGCCCGTCGGGCCCTGCCCCAGCCCCTCCCCCCGCCCCTGCCCCATCCCAGAGCCTGGCCCCGGCCCAGAGCCTAGCCCCAGCCCCGGCCCCTCCAAAGTGAGTTACTCGCAGTTTGACTCAAAATTTGGAGACGAAATTTGGCACCGAAAATGGCTCAAAACTTTGGCACCAAAAAATGAGTCAAACCATGAGTGATTAGAAAGCCCCCGGGGGTAGCGCCGCGATCCCGGAAGGCGGCAAGCTGCCAAGCCCCTAGCGGCAAGCCGCCAAACGCCTAACCCGCGAAAACGTGCTGCATCACCCAGGAGTGCATGGCGATAGCCGCCGCAGCCGACGCATTGATCGAACGAGTAGACCCAAACTGCGTAATCTCGAGCACAACTGAAGACGCCGCAATCGCAGCTTCGGAAAGCCCTGGCCCCTCCTGCCCAAAAAGAAGCACGCACTCTTCTGGGAGGTCATAGCGTTCAATCTCTTGACAACCGGGCACGTTATCGATGGCGATAATGGGCAGTGGCGCGCCCCCGCTTGCTCGGGCGCCAACATCCTGGGCCGAAGCCCCGCCGCCGCCAGCACCCCCAGCCGTCGCCGCCCACGCCAAAAAGTCCTCGACGGTCGGGTGATGCCGAATGTGCTGGTAACGATCGGTGACCATGGCCCCGCGACGGTTCCAGCGCTTGTGCCCAATAATGTGCACCTCGGCGGCCAAAAACGCGTTGGCCGTGCGCACAATCGAGCCGATGTTTAGGTCGTGCTGCCAATTCTCGATGGCAACGTGAAACTTGTGGCGGCGTACATCGAGGTCGGCAACAATCGCATCCATGCGCCAGTAACGGTACTTGTCCAGCACGTTGCGCGAGTCACCGCCGGTCAACAGTTCGGGGTCATAAATGGCCTCAAGCTCGCCGGTTTCCGCATCAATCGGCCACTCACCCTGCCAGGGGCCAACGCCCCAGGTGGTTTGCTCGGGAGAAGGGTTGTCGGTGGCGGTCATGCGGTTAAGCCTAGCTAAACGGTGCCGGGGGCGGGGCCGCCAACACCCCGCCAACTCCCCGCCAAAAGGTAGGCTTGTGGCATGGCAGACAGAAGCAAAATCACCGCTTGGCTCACCGACATGGACGGCGTGCTGGTGCACGAAGGTCACGCGATTCCGGGCGCGGCAGAACTCATCCAGCAGTGGATCGAAACCGACACCCCATTCTTGGTGCTAACCAACAACAGCATCTACACGCCACGAGACTTGGCCGCCCGCCTCCAAGCCGGCGGACTCAACGTGCCGGAAGATCGCATCTGGACATCGGCGCTGGCAACCGCAGCCTTCCTCAACAAGCAGAAGCCCAACGGAACCGCCTACGTCATCGGCGAGGCAGGCATCACCACCGCGCTGCACGAGATTGGCTACGTCATGACCGACAAAGACCCCGACTACGTGGTGCTGGGCGAAACCCGCAACCTCAGCTTTGAAAACCTCACCAAGGCCGTGCGCCTAATCGCCAACGGCGCCCGCTTCATTGCTACCAACCCCGATGCCACCGGCCCATCGCACGAGGGCATTCTGCCAGCAACTGGCTCGGTTGCGGCACTGATAACCAAGGCCAGCGGCCGCGAGCCGTACATTATCGGCAAGCCAAACCCCATGATGTTCCGCAGCGCAATGAACAAGATCGCTGCCCACTCGGAAAGCACCGGCATGATTGGCGACCGCATGGACACCGACGTGGTAGCCGGCATCGAGGCGGGTCTGCACACAGTTTTGGTGCTCACCGGCATCTCGGACCAGGCCGAAATCGAACGGTACCCCTTCCGCCCAACCGAGATTCTCAACTCGGTGGCGGACCTGGTCAATTAACTTCTAGTCGTCGTTGTGAACCCTGGCCGTAGCCGCCAGCACAGTGTTGCGGCTCTGGCGGGGTGCGTCTTCGCGCTGAGTCTGCTGACCCTGCTGTGATTGCTGGGTCTGTTGAGCCTGTTGCGTCTGCTGTGGGCGGGCGCTTGGGCTGCTGCTAGGGCTGCTTGACGCCGAAGGGCTTGCGCTGGCCGACGAGCTTGGCTTAGGGGTCGAAGTAGACGCCGCCTGAGTGGTGTGCGAGGTTGACGACGCTCCCGCAGCCACCGAGCCGGCCGCAGCACTGGCCACACCTGAACTTCCGGCTGCGCTGTGTGCCGAGCCAGTTGCGGTGGTTGTCGTCGAAGTTGTGGAGAAGCTGAGTGCCGGCATCTGTGATAACGCGGCTGCTGCGGCCAAGGCAGGGTCCACAGCTGCGCCCGAGCCAGAGCCAAGCCCCGAGCCCGCCTTTGGTCCGCCCGCAAATGGCGAGGCCGAAGAACTGGTGAATGGGCTTGGGCTGGAGCTGGAGAAAACTCCGCCGGGCTGCACGGTAGTGCCAAGCGCGCCAGAGCCAAAGCCCGCGCTGCTGCGGCCAAAAGTCTTGCCGCCGGTGCTTGAGCCAGCGGTAACCGGCAGGCGGGTTAGCGAAGCGCCACGGATGACAAACCCCGACCCGGCGCCACCGGCAAGCCCACCGGCCAACCCTGTATTGGCGGTAAGCTCGGCGTTTTGGCCAGAGGCAGTTGCGGCCACACCGAATGAGGCTCCGGCAGCCTGGTTGGCAGTCGAAGTTCCAGCCAGTGCGGGAGCAACGAACATGTTGCCAAACACCACACCGCCGGCAAGCATCAGAGATCCGGTAACGCCAAACAGCGCCTTGCCTCCATCGTGGGCCTGCTTGGTCAAGTAGGCCTCGGCATCGGCGATGTCGGTTGGCGGTAGTTCAACGACGTCGGTGTAGTCGTACATTTGTTCCCCTAGCTTCCTGGCGGTATCAGGAAATCTTTGATGCCCAGTGCCCCAGACATCTGAAATCAAAGTAAGTGGGCAACCACACACAGCGAAAGTTAAATTTTGGGAAAGGTGGATAACCTCGCGGAAAATGTAGTGATAGCCACCTGTTTAGAAGAAATTTGCAAGAAACGCCGAATTCGAAATGCCGGAATTGCCTATGGTTCGCTAACTTGAGCAGTCGGGTTTCACCTTCAACTTGAAGGCAAAACTTGGGCTTCCGGGCGCCCCAAACCGCCCCCGCCAGAGCGCACCTTCAGCGGCCTACCGCTACGCTGAATAGTGTGCACATCCTGATATTTCTGGACCAAAATCCTGCGTCGCTCGGCGGCGTTCAGGCTAGCGTTTTGCTCCAGCAGAAGTATCTTGAGCTGGCCGGTCACCGAGTTACCGTGGCCGCACCCGCCAGCAAGTTTGCCCCCAAGAGCAAGCCGGGTCAGATTATCTATCCCAGCTTTCCGCTGACCCTCAACCGCGAGTACAACGCCAACGCCAACCTGGGCCGCGCCTACCGCCAGATCGTCACCGAACTCGAGCAAATCGGCGAGCCGGTCGACGTCGTGCACGTTCAGGCCGACTGGTGGGGCGCCCTGCTTGGCGTTGGTTTTGCACAGCGCCAAAACCTGCCACTTGTGAACACCCTGCACACTCAGCTGATGATCGGGGCCACCCAGGTGGTAGGAGCCGTGATGGCCCGCCTGCTCATCTGGACCCACAGCGAAACCTTTGGCCGCTGGGTCGATCACCAGAGCTTTAGGGGACGCGGCAATGGCTGGACTTATCTTCGTCAGATCTGCAGCCATTCGCAGGCGGTGATTGCCCCGAGTGGACACTTTGCGCGCCTGGCCAAGGAAATGGGTGTGGCGGCCCACCTGCATGTGGTTCCCACCGGCGTGGATGATGCCGCGCTTGAGGGCGTGTTTGCGGCGCAGCGCCGCCACAGCGGCGGGAACGGCGCGGGCGCGGTCCCCGGCGGCGCAGGCGCTAACACACGCAGCGGCAGCGGCCAGACCATCGGCAGCGACGAGCCGATTGTTTTTGCCTGGAGCGGCCGCTTCAGCCAAGAGAAACGCATGATGGAGTTTCTGCAGGCTTTCCAGCTTTCCAACATCCCCGCGCAGGTTCAGATCTTTGGCAACGGCCCGCTGCAGAAGCAGGCCGAGCAGTACATCCGCGACAATGACCTGCAGGACCGCGTGACCATTGTTGGCCGCGTCAGCCACACCGAAATGCTGCAGCGTCTTGCCAACGCCGACGCCCTGATCCAGACCTCGGTGGGCTTTGAGACCCAGGGAATGACGGTTTATGAGGCGGGTGTGGTGGGCACGCCCAGCGTGCTGTGCGACTGGAACATCGCCGACGACCTGCCCGATGGCTCCTACTGGCGCGTGGCAAACCAGAGCACTCAGGCGTTGGCCGCTTCGCTGGCCGAGGCGTATGAGGAGATCCGGGCTGGACGCGGCAAGCACATCGATCTGCGACAGAGCATGTATCAGAGCCAGCTTTACAAGCGGTCCATCGAGATTTATGAGGGTGCGATCGCGGCGCATGCCGCTTCGGTGGCCTGAGCGGGCCTGTCGCGCCGCCGGCCAGGCTAGGCCCGCGCTGGCGCCACGGCCCACAGCACTCTGACGCCGGCCAGCCGTCACCCTGCCCAGCCCGGGCCCCAGCCTCCTTCACGGCCCAGCCCGGTCCCCAGCCGCCTTCACGGCCCACCCGGGCCCAACGAACTGCTGCCGACGGCCCATCCAGGGGCCCATCCCCACCCAACTTGTAAGTGACTCGAGGTTTGACTCATTTTTTGGTGCCAAAGTTTTAGGCCAAATTTGGTGCCAATTGTCGGCTCTAAATTTTGAGTCAAACTGCGAGTGACTGTGAATTGGCTCCGGGGGTGGCGCGGTGTCGGGCGGCATCCGCGCTGGGCTGCGGTGGCGCGGCGCAGCGCTTTGACTCGGCGGCGGGCGGTGGCGGGCCTCGGCGGCCGGGCGGGCGGCGGCAAGCCGGGGAAGGCGCCCGGGGGCCCGAAAAAGCCAAATGGGCGAGCCCGAAGGCCCGCCCATCCGCATCAGCGCCTGCATCCGAGATGCCGGCTAGATGCTAAAAAAGCAAGAACAGATTAGCCAACAACTACGTCGTAGCTGAAGATGTTCTCGGTGCCGTCTGCAGCAGTTGCAGTAACCGAAACGATGTTGTCGCCTGCAACTAGGTCAGTTGCGCCGTCAACCGAGATGGTTACGTAAGGGGTAGCGAACTGGCTGTCGATGGTCACCTTGGTGGTGCCAGCTGCAACGTAGAAGTTCGAGCCGTCGTTGACAACGTGGTTGTTGATGGTGATAACGCCATCGGTGTTGTCGTCAGCAGCAACTACAACAAGCTTGGTTGCAAGAGTTGCAGCAACGCGAACGTCTAGAGCTGCACCCTTCTTAGCAACGTACTTGGTTGCGTAAGCAGCAAGTGCCTTCGAAGCAGCCGAAGGCTTCTTGAAACCGGTAACTAGGATTGCGCCCAGGCCGTTGTCGGTTGCGTTCTGAACTGCGTCAGCAACCTGAGCCTTCTGAGCAGCGGTAACGGTAACCTTGGCAGCCGATACAGCAGCTGCAGGAGCAGCGTGAGCAGCCGATACAGAGGTACCTGCGAACAGGGCAGCAGCTAGAACAGCCGAAGCGATGATCTTCTTGGTCATTTTGTTTTCTTCCTTTGTTGGGTAAGTGGGTGGAGGTTTTAGTAAGTATTTAGGTGTGCGGGAAAAGTCTGAGGTTTTTAGTTAGTAGCAGGCGGAATCTTTGGATCGGGCAATCCTGCCGAAACACCGTCAAGCGCCGAAGCGCGTACGAGGTCTGGCAACCCAGTTAGCGCAGTAAGCGATCCCTGAGAGTCTTGGCGAAGCATGTAGCGAGCCACAGCGTGAGTCACCTTGTTCGCATTCTTACCGGCGCCCGATGCCCCGGCGCCCGAAGCACCGCCGGTTGCACACAGCACCATGTTCACAGGGAAAACAGCGCCATACGGAGTGGCAGCAATGTCCGAACCCTGTGCCGGAGTTGCCTTCACCGAGTAGTCCATCTTCACCGAAACATCGGTGCTGGTCTTGCTAACCACAAGCTGAGTGCCCGCAGAAACAATGCCGGTCACATCTGGAGTGGCCACTTCCTGAGTCTTGGTATCAACGATGATGTTGGCTGCCAAAGGAATGGTCATGGCGTTGACCGAGTAGCCGGTGAAAGTTGAGAACGGCATGAGTGCAACACTGCCCTCGGCCATGGTGCCCAGGTCTGCCACGGTCTCGCCGCTTACAGCGTTGGTGAGCAGGGTTGGGTTGAAAGTCTTGCCGGTTAGGTGCTGGTACCAAGCTCCAAAGGCAGCCAGAGCCTTCTTGTCGGTGATTGGCAACACCGAGATTGGGCCGCTGGCCACTGCACTTCCCGCGTTGTCGGCGGTGATCTTGGCGTCATCCCAGTTGGTGATGCTGCCATCGAAGATGCCGGCCACGGTGGCTGGACTCAGCTGCACACCCGCTGCGTCAGCCAGCGATGCAACTACCAGGCCAGCGTCTAGTGCGTAAGGCACAGTGTTTGCAGGCACACACTTGGCCGCTGTCGGAGCATAGGCCGAGATAAAGATGCCGGTGTTTGCTGCGGTTGCGTCAGACGCCGCCGCGGCAATCGCCATGTTTGGGCAGGCGCCCTGCATGGCACCCTGGATGGAAGGGATCGCATCGGCTAGGGCCTCGCCCGACGCCACGTTTACGTTTCCGTTCACGCAGGTGTAGGTCTGCTCCAGCAGTGCTGCCTTAACTTCTGGCGGCATTGGTGGGGTGCAGGCGGTTAGACCCAGGGCAGCAAGGCCCAAGACTAGAGCCAGCTTTGCAGACTTAGCAAACATTCGATTCCCTTTGTTTCTGTAGTGGTTGGGCGCCCTGAGAGCCAGAGCGCCCAACCAGATTACAGAGAGTTATTACTTGATGGTTGCTGCTAGAGCAAGAGCCTTAGCCTTGATTGCACCGGTAAGTGCAACGAAGCCCAGGCGGGTTGCGTTAGCAGGAACACAGGTGTTCAGCATGTAGTTGAAGAAGCTCTTCACTGCCTCGCCGTTGGTGCTGGTGGTGGTGCGACCCAGACCGTAGGTGAATAGCGATGCGTTGTAGGCACCTGGAACCTTCTTAGCCCAGTCGATGGTTACCGAACCGTTGGCGTTTGGAGTCATGGTCGAAAGGAACTTAGCTGCAGCTGCAGGGGTTGGCTTTACGAACTGACCAGCAGCGTTCTTTAGGAAGGCGTAAGGCAGGTTGCTCGAGATTGCGTCCTTTAGGTCTACGTAACCGATCGAGTTAGGAGTTGCCTTTACCGAAGCGATAAGCGCGGTGCTGTTAGCGTTTGCGGTACCTGCAGGGGTTGCCTTACCGGTTGATAGCGACCAGCTGTCGTTCTGGGTCCAGCCAGCGTTGGTGTTGGCCTTTAGGTAACCAGCGAAGTTGTTGGTGGTACCCGAGGTGCCACCGCGGTACTCAGGGGTGATTGCCGAAGCTGGCAGCTTTACACCCTTGTTTAGGTTTGCGATTGCTGCGTCGTTCCACTTGGTGATGGTACCCATGAAGATGCCGCTTACGGTGTTTGCGTCTAGACGCAGGTTCTTTACGCCGTCAACGTTGAATGCAAGAGCGATTGGGCCACCTAGCAGTGGTACGTAGGTGAAGGTCTTTGGCTCGGTGCCGGCTGCGTATAGCGAGTCGGTGCCTGCGAAGTCGTAGGTGCCTGCAGCGAACTTGGTCTTACCGCCACCCGAACCCTCAGGGTTGTAGTTTACGGTTGCGTCGTTGTAGTTAGCTGCACAGGTTGCAACCATTCCACCGGCGAACGAAGATCCACCAGCAGTGATGGTGGTACCAGCAGCGTGTGCTGGAGCGGCGATGAGCGCCGAAGCAGTGATTGCAATTGCGGCGATGATGCCAGCGGTCTTGCGCATTGTGTTTCTCCTAGTTTGGGGGCCGTATATCCGGTTGCTTCAAGTTTCAGTTTGGAAAGTAAACAGAAAGCCATTAACTAGGTGAGCAAGCAGTGAACCGAAGGTTAACTTTCTGTTTACCCGAAGTGGCCGTTCACGTAGTCGTTGGTGCGTGGGTCGATCGGGGTGTTGAACACCGCTTCGGTGGCACCGAATTCGACGACGCGGCCAGGGTTGCCGTCTTCAGCTAGGAAGAAGGCGGTCTGGTCGGAGATGCGCTGCGCCTGCTGCATGTTGTGGGTAACAATCACGATGGTCATCTCAGGCGAGAGCTCCATGATGGTTTCTTCCACGCGGCGGGTCGAACCTGGGTCTAGGGCCGAGCAAGGCTCGTCCATCAGCAGTACTTCTGGGTTCATGGCAAGCGAGCGCGCGATGCAGAGACGCTGCTGCTGACCACCCGAAAGCGAGAGAGCTGGATCGTTTAGGCGGTCCTTTACCTCGGTCCAGATAGAAGCGCGACGAAGCGAGGTCTCAACCAGTTCTTCGGAGTTGTCGGCCTTGCGACCCGACAGCTTGAGACCCGAAAGCACGTTCTCTTTAATGCTCATGGTTGGGAATGGGTTTGGCTTCTGGAAGACCATACCAATGCTGAGGCGCACGTTGGTTGGGTCCATCTGTGGTGCGTAGATGTCCTTGTCGTCCAGCAGAACCTCACCAGCAAAGCCAGCCGATGGAATCAGCTCGTGCATGCGGTTCAGGGTGCGCAGGAAGGTCGACTTACCGCAGCCCGATGGGCCGATAAGCGCGGTCACCTGGTTGGCTGGGAAGGTTAGGTTGACATCGCGCAGTACGTGACGCTCGCCAAACCAGACGTTTACGTCTTTAGTGCGGAGGTGTGCCTTTTCTGACATGTCTTTACTTTCTCTTCGAACGCATTGAGCCAGGCTTTTTGCTGCTTGCCACACGTGCTGCGGTGAACAAGATGGCAACCAGGATCAAAATCATGAGCGCCGCACCCCAGGCACGCTGAATGCTGGAGTCGTAGCTGTTGGATACAAACTGGTAGATGTAGGAAGGCAGTGCGGCCATTGGCTTGGTGATGTCTAGTACGGTGCCGTTGGCGGTTCCCACCGCAACAATCAGCGGTGCGGTTTCACCGATAACACGGGCAATACCAAGGATGAACGCGGTGATCAGACCGCTGCGGGCAGCCGGCAGGGTCACCTGCAGGAAGGCGCGGTAGGCCGGAGCACCAAGGGCCAGAGCACCGTTGCGAAGCTCTACCGGTACCAGACGCAGCGCCTCTTCGGCGACGCGGGCCACGGTTGGCAGCATCAGCGGCAGCATGGCCAGCGAGCCCAGCCATCCTCCCTGACGCACGATGCCGGTGGCGATCAGTGCCGAGTAAACGAACAGACCCGATACAACCGATGGCAGACCCGACATGGCCTGTACCAAGGTGCGCACGGCGGTGCGGGCGCGGTCGCGGGTTTCGGTGAGGTAGACGGCAACCAAGATGCCCAGCGGCACGGTGGCAAGGGTGGTTAGACCAACCATGATCAGCGAGCCGAGGATGGCGTGGCCGACACCACCGTACTCGAGGCTGGTGGTTGGCGTGATGTAGATGGAGTTCTGGCTGATGAACTGCCAGCTCATGGCCTTGAAGCCGCTACTGATAACCGAGTAGAGCACGCTGCTGAGCAGCGCGGCAACCACACCGCTAAAGAACAGGGTGAAGATGTTGAGCAGGGCGTCGCCCACGCCCTTCTTGCCGTAGAGGCGGCGGCCAACGGTCACCGAGGTGATGATCTGCAGTGGCAGCCAGATGAGCACGAGGCCAAGGTTGACGTCTACGCCGAAGCCAAGAGTCACGGCAACCGCAACCACGGCCGGCAGAGTGGCGGCCAGGGTCAGCTGCAGGCGGCGGCGAGGGTTTGGAACCTGCCAAGGTGCCATTGCTGGGCGCGGGTTTGGGCCTAGGTTGCCCGGGTCCATCGAGGTAGCTGTAGTCATTATCGTCTCCATGGCTGGGCTAGGTTTACGATTACGGCTGCAATCCAGTTGACCAGCAGGGTGATGACGAACAGCACCAGACCAGAGGCCATCAGACCACCAATTTCAACCGGGCCGGCTTCACCAAACTTGCTGAGGATGAGCGAGGCGATGGAGCCACCCTTGTTCTGCAGAATCTGACCCCAGTTGATGTCAAACGATAGGTTCAGGACGAAGAAGATGGCAACGGTCTCGCCCAGGGCACGACCAACGCCAAGCAGAACGCCACCCACGATACCGCCGGATGCGGTTGGCAGAATCACCTTGAAGAACGAGGTGCTCTTGCTGCCGCCCAAGGCCAGGGCCGCGTTGATGATGTCGCGGTCCATCTGCGAGAAGATTTCGCGGGCCACCGAGGTAACGATTGGCACGATCATTACGGCCACAATCCAGCCGGCGATGAACGGGGTGCCAACGAAGTTGCCGCTGGTGTTAGAGAAGATTGGGAACCAGCCCAGGCCCTTGTTCAGCAGCTCTGCCCAGTGGGCGGCCACCGGGGTAAAGACGATGAGGCCCCAGAGACCAATCACGATGGATGGGATGGCTGCCAGTAGGTCGATCACGATGGTGCCGATGTAGGCAACGCGCTTGTGGGCCATGAACTCGATGAAGTAGGCGGCGGCCACGCTAAGTGGAACGGCGATGATTACGCCGAGGATGGCGATGAGGATGGATCCCCAGAGCATTGGGCCAACCTGAAGCTTGACCGGGTTGAGGGTTGGGTTCCAGGTGTTGCCGGTGATGAAGCCGATGCCCTGCTGGGCCAGGGTGCCGCCCGAGCGCATAAGCAGGAAGACCAGGATCAGGCCTACCAAAACGATGGCTCCGTATGCGGCGCTGCGAGCCAGGCCGTAGAACACTCGGTCTGCTACCGAGTGCGGCTTGTGGCTTAGCTTGCGCTTTACTGGAGCGTTGCTGGGCGCGGACGCGCTAACTGGGGCTTCACTCATACTTTCTATTTTTTCGTTACCAGTTGAATGAGTGCTATTTGAAAAGTGAACAACAGGTGAATTGCGATGGACGGCTGCGGTGTTTCGCCAGGCAGATTTTGGTTAAAACAAGATCCCCTCAGGCCTAAGCCTGAGGGGATCCCGTGTTAGTTAGCGATTACCTCGCCACTAAGTAGTTTGACTACTTGGTGGTTACGGTGTGGCTGTCGGTGGTAACACCGGCAACCGAAACGCTGACCTTGTTCTTACCCTTCTTCAGCGATACAGAGTAGCTGCCTACCATGTCGTCTGCTGGGTATAGGGTCTTGACGCGAACGCCGTTCACCGAGATAACAACCTTTGCGTTGCCTGCAAACTCGTAAGTTGCAGTTGCGCGGCGCTTGTTGCTGTTGAAGGTGATGTTTGCATCTGCGTTACCGAAGGTAACTGCTGCGGTTGCTGCGGTTGCAACACCGTTAGCAGCTGCCGAAACAGTGTTCATGCCAGCTACGTTCGAGACGAGCTTGACAGTTGCAACACCAGCAGCGTTGGTGGTAGCCGATGCGGTGCTCAGGTAACCCTGACCAGCCACAGTGAAGCTAACAACAACACCAGCAGCAGGCTTGCCAGCTGCGTCAACTGCGGTAGCAGTTACGTCAACAGCAGCGCCAACCTGTGCCTGGCTTGCAGCAACAGCAACGGTGTTCTTAGCAGCAGTTGGTAGACCAACAACAACAGTTGCAACCTTTGTAACAGCAGCAATGGTGGTGGTGGTGCCATCAGCATCGTAGGTTGCAGTTGCAGTTAGGGTACCTGCGTCAGATGCACCTAGGGTGATGTACTTGGTTACAGTTCCGCTGGTTAGAGCGAAGCCGCCAACTGCAGCAACGGTGGTGTCATCGGTCGAACCCGCACCGATACCTGCGATTACCAGCTTGAAGCTAGTTACGCCTGCACCAGCAGCACCGTTTGAAACAGTAGCAATAGTGTTACCGAACTTGTCTACAACTGTTGCAACTACCTTGATGGTGGTTCCTGGTAGAGCAGTTGCAGGTGCATCGATCTTGATTGCTGCACCCTTGTCAGCTGTAGGAGCTGGGAAGGTAGCAAGAAGAGTCGAGGTTACTGCGCCCGAGGTTACCTTTACGGTCTGGTCGCCCGAGATGTTCGAGTAAACAGTTACCGAAGCAACACCAGTTGCCGACGCAGGAACGGTGATGCTGCCAACTGCGTAAACATCGCCGCCAGGAAGAGTTGCCTTGAATGCAGCACCTGCTAGAGCGAAGGTTACAGCCTGGCCAGCAACCGAAGTACCTACGTACGAAGGAGTGGTCGACGAGCTAACAGTTGCGGTGATTGCCTGACCAGCGCCAAGAGCGGTGATGTAAGCAGTTGGCGCAGCGGTTAGTGGGTTGCGGCCGTCGTATGCGGTGTGAGTTGCAGTCGAAAGCGAACCAACGGTTGCCTTGTACTGTCCAACAATCGCAGTGCTCGACGCGTCTAGAACTGGGCTAACGCCAGCGCCAGTCAGTGCAACAACACCTGCGGTTAGGTCAGCAGCCGAAACAACCGAAACACGGAAGTCGGTTGCGATGCTAGTTGCAGTGTTCGAACCGTAACCACCTAGAGCTGCATCACGCTTGATGTACTCAACGGTGTAGGTGTTGACACGGCCTGCTCCGGTTCCGTTATCGGTAACGGTTGCAGTTGCAGTGCCGCCAACGATTGGAACGATTACCGCGTTAGCCTGGGTAGCTGCTACCGAGGTTGCGGTGTTGGTTGCAGGAGTTGCCGAGGTTAGGCGAACACGTAGGTCCGAAGTGTCAGCAATCGCGTTGCCAAACTGGTCCTTCACGGTAACTGTAACCGAAGCCGAACCACCAGCAAGAACTGCAACCTGGTGGGTCGAGTTTAGGTTGGTGATCGACGCAGTGGGGGTTGCGGTAGCTTCGTTAGCTGAAACCGAACCAGTTGCGTTTGAGCTTGCGAATGCAAATGCAATGGTGTCGTTAGCCGAAAGGCCAGTCGACGAAACGTTGTAAGTTACGACACCGTTTGCGTCGGTAACACCCGATAGCTTTGCAACAGCAGTCGAACCCGAGCCAGCGCCTGGAAGTGCAGCCGCGTTGGTGTAGGTAACACCGTTGATGGTTACGGTTGCAGGTGCGGTCGACGACGAGTTTAGAGCGTTTGCTGCAACTGCTGCATCATATAGCGCCTTGGTAGCGAGGAAGTTAGTAGCGGTGACAGTAACAGAAGCGGTAACAGTCTTGCCTGCTAGAACTACTGGAGTCGCGCTTGCGTCCTTTGCTACAACCTGTGCCTGGAACGCACCGTTGAGTGCAACGTCAGTTCCGTTCGAGGTCTTGCTAACGACTAGCGAACCGGTAAGGGTTGCAACATCCGAGTCGATAACAGTCGAAGTCGAAGCTGCACCAATTGCGGTGCCACCCAACGAAGCCTGTGCCGAGATGATGGTTCCCTTAGCCTGTCCAGCCCAACCAGTAGCGGTTAGTGCGTAGTTCAGGTTGGCGGTCGAATAGGTGGCTGCAGCTGCAGCGCTCAGGGTGGTGCCCTGACCGTTAACAAATGCGATGCTTGGAGCAGTTGCCACGGTGGCGTTCCAACCAGCGTTGGTTACGACGGTGGTCGCGCTTGCACCAGTTGCACCGGTGTAAATAGGTGAAGAGATGGTGGTGGTTGCGGTAACGTCTGCTGCCTTCAAGAAGGTAACAGTCTGAGTACCAACAAGCTCGCCGCTGTCAGCTACGCCGTTGCCGTTTGCGTCCAGGAAGGCGCTAACGATGTAGTGGCTGGTGCTTCCTGCAGTGCTTGCAAGAGTCAGGGTGTTGTTGTTGTTGTAGGTGGTGACGTCTGGGGTTCCCGCAACAGTAGTACCGGTGTACTGCAGAGCGTGAGCCGCGGTTACGCTACCAGCGGTTGCAACAAGGGTTACTGCCGAGTGAGCGGCAGGGGTGTGAGAAACGGTAGTACCCGAAACGGTTGCGGTAGCAGCAACACCATCAACGTTTGTAACTGCAAACTCAAGGGTGTTGTAGCTGCTCGAAGGGATCTCCGAGCTTGCGGTCTCGGTGAGGCTGAAGCTCTGTCCAGCGAACACAGTGAAACCAGTACCTGAGGTCGGAGCTAGGGTCAGTGCAGCCGCTGCGAATGCTGGAGTACCAGCGAATGCGCTAGCCGCAAGGCCTGTGATAGCTGCCGCCACAAGTCCCTTACGGAACAAGTTGTTAGACATGTTTTATCTTTCTTTTCTTGGTTTCTGTCCCTCGGTGAGGGGCAGTTGCAAGAACACCAGGCCGCCAACCAAGCAGGAGGTCCAATATCCTTGCAATCTTATTAACGCAGACCGTTTGGGTTTGTTACGGTAGGCGAAGACTTTTTCTGAAAAATTTAAAATGAATGTTTTTGGCGCAGATTATGCGCGGGGTGCGATGGTTAGAACCGCACTCTGAACACCATTGATCAGACTGGCGTTTGGAAGAACAAGCGATACTTGAGCCCCCGCTAACGCCGTACTTGTTAATACTATGTCTTGGCTATCAATGATGTCGGTGATTTTCCCTGTGAAAATCAAGTGACCTTGGTCATCGGTGCTTGCCTGCAGCTGCTGAGCATAGGCGGTGTAACTGAGGCCGTTGACCAAGAAGTAGAAGTTAAAGGCGCTAAGACCTAGGCCCGGGCTGTAACTAAAGCTTGCCTTGTAGTTCTTGTTATCTGGAGTAACCCAGTAAACCTGGCCATTACCAGCCGAAGCCGCACCAAAGCCGCCAGGATAAACCATTACGCTCTGCTGCTGGCCGTTAGCAGCGGTAGCCGCCAACTGGCTCTCGTTGATGTAGCCCTTAGGGGCGGCGGTCTTGGCGGCAATTGGATCTGAGCTGAGCGCGTTGCTAGAAGCATTGGCAATGCTGATAGAAGAGGCCGCCCGGTGGGAGAGGACCGAGTTTGCGGTGGTGGCTGGGGCGTTGGCCGAGGTTGAGGTAGCGGAAGCGGCGGCGTTGGAGGCTGCTGCCGACAATGCCGATGCCGCTGCCGTTGAACCGTGGCCAGTTGGGGCCTCGGGTGCAGCCACGGTGCTCTCGTGAGCACCGTTATTGCTGCGGCCGGTAAACATAAAGTACGAGCCAACCGCAAGCACCAGCACAAACAGTGAAACCAGCGCCTTGGCGCCCTGCTTCTGCATCTCGGTGCCGGCCTTGCGGGCGGCAACCGAAAGAATGGCTGCGGCACTCATGCCGGCAGTGTCAACATCGCCAATCAGCGCAACCTTAAAGGCAGCGCGAGCACGGAACAGCAACTGACGAGTAGCGTTCTCGGCCAGGTCAAGCTGCAGCGCCACCTCGGAGATGCTCTTCTCCTCATACATGGTGGCCAGCAGCACCTCGCGGTGGCGTGGGTTAAGTTTGCTAAGCGCCAGACGAACCACAGCTGCATCATCCGCTGCCTCAAGCGCGGCCGAGTGCTCTGGCAGATCTGCCTCAAGGGTGTGCTCGTAGTCGTCTACGCTCTTCAGCACGGCACGGCCACTGGCACGGATAACGTCTAGACACAGCAGGCGGGTCTTCCACTTTAGGAAGCGCAGCACGCCAATCTCGCTGTCCAACTCGGGCAGCGTGACCATTAGATAAAGGAATGCGTCCTGCACCACTTCGTCAATCTGCGAAGGGTTAGTCAACCAGCGCTTGGAATACCGCTCTAGGTGCGGACGGAAGCGGGTGTAAATGCTGGCAAAGTCCTGCGATGTCCAGGTGGCCAGGGTGGCGCGGGTGGCGTTGGCCGAGCCTGAGTCTTTCAGCTGAATCTCGCCAAACTCGGCATCGCCCTCTGCATCAAGCAGGGCCTCAAACTCATCCTCAAAGGAGAGCTGCGATGGGTGGGTGTCCGCGGATGCGGACTGTGTGGCGGGCGCAACAACGTCGTCTAGGGTGACAGGCTCATTTGCCTTCACCGAGCGCAGCTTGCGCCTAAACTCTGCCATGCGTTCCTCTTGGTAACCGTTGGGGTGTTGCATACTGTGGCATGTAGGGGGCTTGGTTTCCCCTCAAACCACTTCTGTCTATTTTGCCAGACATTACTTATATACGGCTAGGGATGCGTTTTGTTACGGTCTTGGCACTTTTTGATAAAAATTCGCAAAAAGATCGACTTTTGCACAGATTTGCGCAATTTGCTTTACGGCCAAAGTTTTGGACTTTACAATCATCCTGTGCCCTGCACTAGCGGGGCAAAGTGAACTCGGAAGACTTCCGGACGGTCGTCGTGCCGAGTTTCGCGCTTTAAGCCTCAGGTTTGTTCGTGAGCATTGGCGAAATCCGATCACGCCACTCTGAGTTCATGGAATAGCACCAGGCAATTGCATCGGGAATCCATAAAAGCGGCTCATACTCGGGCTCGTCGTGGTTGTGAGTATTTTCACGATTCAGGCCTGCGCGTCGTGAAGCTAGTGTTATTGCCCTCTTGTCGAATGCTTCGTAGCCTTCGTCTCGATCGAGGACTATCCGGTATTCCGACTCAACTTTCAAAGTTGCCACAACTTGCTCAAGACACCAGGCTCTAGCATCCGCTTGTTTTGCCTCGCTTGAAACGAAAATCTTCGCTTCAAAATTCAACGTCTTAATGGCGTTAAGGATCGTTTTCTTCCGTGAATCATTCTCAAATGAGAAATGGACCGAGCGTTGCCCTTTTAGAAGCACCTTCTTTAGGTTCTTGCGGATTGAAGGCGCTTGATGCGCGTCAACAAATACAGCGACCAGCACGTACGCCTTCGCCTTACTTTCATCAATCGCAACTATTTGCATGAGCCCTCAAAATGTCAAGGATTCTCATGGTTGCAGGTAAATCTTGTATCCGCCCGGCCAAGTGGGCAATTGTGGAGTACTTAGGCATTTTCACGCATTTTGGCCAACAAATGGGGCTTCTTACCATAGGTTAGGCCCATAACCTATGGTATGGATGGCCATTGCCATACGTTCGCGGGGTCTAAAGCTATTTGAGGTATCGCATCATCTGTCCGTGAGTGGTGCGCAATGCGCAAGCATCCGTTT